>Ga0209698_10006003_pt1 | contig 12972 bp, 12 predicted proteins | sample LitLauG_LLR_2012_FD_187203 | JGI IMG/M metagenome (GOLD analysis project Ga0209698, IMG submission 187203) | Freshwater sediment microbial communities from Pennsylvania, USA - Little Laurel Run_MetaG_LLR_2012 (SPAdes) (version 2) | ecosystem: Environmental > Aquatic > Freshwater > Creek >...
ATGCCGAATTTCGGCGCACGTCCGACGCAGGCCGTGCGAGGCTGCTGGCCGAAAAGGAGAATATCGAATCACAGCTTGTGCATACTGCGCGCACGCACGCGGAGCTTGAAGCGCGCCTGCAGGCCGCCGCCGGGCACGAGATGCTCTCGACGGCCGCCGTTGCGGAACGCGATCAGGCGGTGGCCGCGCTCGATGAAGCGCAGCGTAATTTCCGCGAAACCATTGCCGCAAATGCGCGGGAGACTGAGCAACTTCGCGTTGCTGCCGACGGTATCCGCACCGAACTGCTCGTCTCGCGCAAGATGCACGGGGAGGTTCTCGCCACCCTAGACAATGAACGCGCGCGCATGGCTGCCGAGCGCGCCGAACTAGATCGGAATCTCACGGCGGTGGACGATGCACGCCAACAACTCGGCCAAGCTCTGGCTGCAAGCGAGCGCACTGTGAAGAATCTCGAGCAAAAACTGGGCGAGGTATCCCGGAACACCGGCGAGGATGCCGAGCGCCAGAAGACGGAACTTGGCGAGGTGCGTGCCGCGCTGGAAAATGCGCGGCACGAGACCGAACAGCTGCGCACGAAGTCCAATGCATTCGCTGAAGATTTCAGAAGGCGTCTGCTTGCGCTGGAGGAACAGGTCGCCGCCGTAAGTGCGGACAGGCAGCGCATCGCAGCAGAGGCGGAAGCAGAACGGAATGCTCACGCCAAAGCGGAGGCCGCACGCGCCCTCCAAGCACAGGAGGCCGCGGAAGACCTCAGGAAAAAATCCGGGGAACTCGATGCAGTTCGCAGCGAAATTGCCGCCCTCGAACGCGAGAATGCCGAGGCGACGGCGGCACGCGATGCCATCGCACGCCAGCGCGACGAGCTTGCCCGCCGCATCGCCCGCATCACCGACGAGCAAAGGAGGATGCTCGACGATCTCGCCGAGCCGCAGCTATCCGACGCAGGGCAGCGGTCCGTGCGTCCCGCGATCGTGAAGCCGCACATTGTCGAGATGTCCGACGCGGATCTTTTGCCGATGCAAGAGCAGCGTGTGATTAACCTTCCCCCGGCGCGACCTGTTACAGTCGCTCCGCCGAAGGTGCGGACGGTTTAAGGGAGATGCTCCCTACGGATTTTTTCCACGGACGGCGTGGTAGGCGAGCAGGAGCAAGATCGCGCCGACGACGCTGCCGATGAAGCCGGCGCGTTCCCCGGGCAGGTAGAGATGCAGGGCTTCACCGATGTATTTCGCTATGAGCGAGCCAGCGATGCCGATGCCGGAAGTGATGAGGCAGCCTTGCGGGTCGCGTCCCGGGGTAAGCATTTTTGCGATGATGCCGATGACGAATCCAGCCAGGAGCGTCCAGAGAAAGTGCATGGCTGGTCAGTTGAACGCGCCGACCGCGAGTTCGGCCTCGTGCTCCTCATCGAGTTCTTCGATCGGGGCGAAGCGCTCGGACTTGAAGGCGAGTTCCTCGTTGCCCTTGTGCGTGGGGTCGGGCGGGTTGTGGAGTTCATCGAGCAGCAGCGCGATGGTCGCGGAGTCTGAGCCGCGCATGATCTCGCGGCGGAGGCACACTTCACGGATGGTGTAGGTGCGGCCTTTCACGGGGAGCTGGTTGAAAAATTCGACGACCCACTTTGGAAAGCGATCGTCCACGCAGACAACGCGCTGGCCTTTGATCATTTCGCCAATTTGTTCGGATGTTCGCGCGCTGACAAGTCTCCATGCGCTGGGGAGGGCCGCATCCTGGGAGGCGTCGAATAAGCGGTTGACGCCGCGTCGCGCGGTCATTAACAACGCGCCCTAGTTTTTCTCACCGAACCTTTCACCGAACATGGGCAAGCAATACAACAAGATCGAAAAGAAGCGTCGCCGCCTCAATTACCTCGCTCGCCGCAAGGCTAAGGCCAAGGTTGCCGGAAAGGCTGGCACGAAGGTGCGCGCAAAGCGTCCGGCGAAGAAGAAGGAAGCGGCTGCTTAGCCGCTCCCGCGAATGCGGGCCGCTGTCCGAATGGGGGCCAGCCATCGCTATCTCGTCGTTGATGCGCACAGCGTCATTTTTTCGTGGCCGGAGCTGCATGAACTTCATCAGCGCAACGGCCTTGTTGCGCGTGAGGAGCTGACGCGGAGGCTCACGGCGTATCAGGATGCGACGGGAGTGCGCGTGGTGGCGGTGTTCGATGGCAAGGGGGCGCGATCAAATTCGGAAAAGTTGCCGGGCGGGATTCAGGTGTTCTATTCCGGCGGTGGCAAGACCGCGGACTGCATCGTCGAGAGGCTCGCGGCGAAATACGCGACCGAGCACGAGATCACTGCGGCGACGAACGACAACCTCGTGCAGCAGACGGTGATTACATTCGGCGGGCTTGCTATTTCCGTTAATGCGCTGCGCAAGCTTCTCGATGCGGCGGGCAGCGATGTGAGCCGGCGTATCCGGCAGCACAGGAAACGCTGACCTCAGCGCGCGACGGTGGCGCGTTTGCTCCCGCCGATGAGGCGCACGAGGAGCTGGCTGAGTACGATTTCCGTTTCCGTCGGGGCTGAGACGAGCGCGACGTTCGCATCGAGGCAGGCCTTGAGCCCGGCTTGCAATTCAGGGATCGAAAAATTGCGCGCGCCCGCCGCGGCGAAGCCGAGCGCGAAGGCGTTCAGCCTGCCTTCCTTCGTGCGTGGGAGATGTGCGCTGTCGGCGGCGGGGAGGCGTTCGAGCGTGGTGCCGAAGTGGAAAGGATTCGACGGCGGCTGGAGCTTGTGCCGCACGAGGAGATCCTTTGCGAGAAGCAGATTCCGGATGGTCGGGATGATCGTCGCAAGAAGGATGCCGATGGCCTTTTCGCCGTTGAACATGAGCTGCCCGAGAAGCTCCAGTGCGCGCGGGAGCTGGCGTGCGGAGATGGCATTGCCCAGCTCGAAGATGACGCCGGCGCGCGACATCGGCGTGAGTATGCGTACGTCGTCCTGCGTCACGCGGCGGCCGGATTTGCCAAGATAGAGATCGAGCTTTTCCAGCTCGCCTGTGATCGCATAGCGGTCGCCGCCGGTGTAGAGTGTGAAAAGTTCGAGCGCATCTTCGTCGAACACGAGGCCTGTTGGTGCGGCGAGTTCGCGACAGAGCATTATCGCGTTGCGTTCCCAGCCTTGCTTTGTGGAATCGAGCCGGTCGTGCATCTGCACCTCTGCGACCTTGCCGAGTGTTTTGAAAAGCAAGCGTCGTTTGTCAATTGTGCTTCCGCTGATGAGCAGGCGTGTGCCGTCCGGCAGTCCATATTGCAGAAGAGTGGTGAATTTTTCCACGGCGTCGAGCGTGATCTGTGCGCCGCCGGTACGGTCGTCTGCGAAAAAATTCGCATCTTTCAGCCAGACGAGTTTTGCGCCGCCGAAAAAGCCGAATGTGTTCAGCGCTTCGATCGTCTGGTAAATCCGCTGCGCCGCCTCGTCGGCGTTGCCTGCCTGGCCATTGATGATCTCCTGTCCGAAGTCGCCCGGCGGCGTGAGTTTTTCCGCCAGTTCCCGCGCCACGCGCTTCACCTCAAAATCGTCCGTTCCCAGGATGGCGTGGATGGGAGCGGTGGCATTTTTCAAGGTGTAGATGGGATGAGTGGCGTTGTCGCGTAGCTCTTAAACTCGTGTTCTATGGCATCCAAGTTCAGAAAGCGGTTTCCGAAATGCGTCCGCACTGCGGATTCAAACAGCGCGCCTTTTCCCATCGCGTCGAGGAAATTTACGAAGCCTTTGCGGTCCGATGCTGTAAGGAAGCGCACGAGCTTCTGCGATTCCTCGTAGAACGCCGCGACCTGCTCGACTTCGTCGGGATATCCAGTCGCGCTGGTCAACTCGGCGACTTGGATGTAGAGCCCCGGATTCACCGGAAATGCACGGGGCCGCGCGCTCATCCCGCGCGCACGGGAGAATGATGCGCGGCATCGCGACGCCGCGAATTCCGCAAAGCCTTCATTCAGCCACAGCGGGATACCTGGCCCGAAAAACCGGAACAGCACGAGGTGTGTGATCTCATGCGGCAGCGTATTGTTGTCCGTTTTCGGCCCTGTGTGCCGCAGGACAAAAAGTGCGCCCTCACTGTGAATGCCGCCCGTCCAGGGATCGAGGCCCCCAAATTTTTGAAATGCCTTCCAGTCATTCGCGTCGTCGAAAAGGAACAGGTGGCATTTCCGCTCCCACGTGCTCGTGTCGCGGTCGAGTTCCATGGCGATGACGCGATAGGCGAATTCAGCCTCGACCGAAACCGCAGATGCGGTCGGGCGGTCAAAAAAATGATACACGAAATGCTCGCTCTCTCCATGCTTCCATTCGGTAGGGCGGACTTGCAGCGCCTTTTTTCCGAGCGTCGTGAGCATGCGGTCGGAAAGATTTTCAAAGGCAGCCTCCGGCATCGCGCCGATCGGCACCGCCTGTTCCGCATACGCGCAGGAAACGAGAAAAATGAGAGTGGCCAGAAATCGCATCACCGGGAGAGAGGCAGTCCCCGTGCCAGCACACGGTGGAATCGCCATTGCTACCTCGGTGGTGCGAAAACCACGCTCACCGGCATGCCTACGCCGGAGATTTTATCCGCAGGCGTGAGTTTGCCGGTCGTTGGATCCACTTTGTGTGAGGCGAGGCTGTTGCTGTCTTGCCCCGCAACGACGAGCCATCCGCCGTCGGGCGAGAGCGCAAAGCCGCGCGGTATCCTCACGTTGGAGAATTCGTGCTGGAGGGGCATCAGCTTTCCGTCGTCGCCGATGGCGAAGACCGCAATGCTGTCGTGTACGCGGTTCGAGACATAGAGGAAGCGTCCATTTGCGTGGCAGAAAATCTCCGCGGTGCTGTTTTTCGCCGCATCAGCGTAGCCTGACGGCAGCGTGCTGATCGTCTGCAACGCGGTGAGCATGCCTTTCGCCGCATCATGTGCGAAGACGGTGACGCTGCTCGTCATTTCGTTGTTCACATAGGCGAAGCCGCCCTTCGGATGAAACGCAAGATGCCTTGGTCCGCCGCCCGGCGGCACTTTTGCGCTCGGCGGATCGTTCGGCGTGAGTGTGCCTTTCGCGGTGTCGAAGTGGTACACGAAGACGTCATCAGTCCCAAGGTCGCACGCATAGGCGAAAGCGCCGTTCACATAAATCGCGTGCGCGTGCGGTCCGTCCTGCCGCGCGGCGTCAGGCCCTTTGCCGGTGTGCTTCATGAATGCGGACGCCGGCGCGACGGAACCGTCTTCACGAATCGGCAGGCTAGCGATGCTCCCGCTGTTGTAGTTTGCGGCAAGAACATTCCGCCCGCTGGGGTCCACGATCACAAAGCAATTTCCAGAGCCCTTGCTCGACTCGTCGTTCAGGTGCCGGAGCGAGCCGTCTTTTTCCACGGCGAATGCGCTGACCGCACCACCGTCCTCCTCGATGGCCGCGTAGAGGAATTTCCCGTTCGGATGCACGGCTAGGAAACTGGGGTTCTTCGCTTCGCCCGCAAGACCGAGCAGCTTTAGCGCACCGGTTTTCGTGTCCAGTGAGCCGCGCTGGATGCCGCGGCTACCGCCGGGTTGCGTATAGGTGCCGATGTAAAATTCCGCCGTGTCTGCGGCTGTGGAGACGGCGGCGATGAAGACGGGAAGGGCGAAAAGTACGAGGGAATGTATCATGAGATGGGGGAGTGTGCGGGCGCGACGTTCAGGTGATAAGCCTGCGAATTTTTTGGCGCACTTGGGCGAGGTTGAATGGCTTCTGGATGAAGTCAACGAACGGGTCATCCCCGAAACGGAATGCAACATCCTGGGTGTTGAAACCGCTCATGATTAGCACGCGCAGATCAGGCCGCAGGCTGCGGAGTGCCCGCAGCGTCTCCACGCCGTCCATTCGCGGCATCGTAAGATCGAGAAACACGAAGCGCACATCCCCGAGCGCCGGAAACAGGGCCACCGCCTCGGAGCCATCCGATGCCGTGACCGTCTGGAATCCGAGGAACTCGAGAAAGCGCGTAGCGATGTTGCGGACCGTGTCCTCGTCGTCCACCACGAGGACAAGCCCGGTGCCGCACCAGTTATCGGTGGGCAGTTTGGCGTCGGAGCACGCATTGGGCAGGTCACTGGTGGCTGGGAGCAGCACGCGGAAACAAGTTCCCTGCCCCGGTGTGCTCGCGACGGTGATTGCTCCGCGGTGTCCCCGGACAATCCCGAGCACGGCGGCCAGCCCGAGTCCGCGCCCCGTGAATTTTGTCGTATAGAACGGGTCGAAGATCCGTTTGATTACGTCCTGTTCCATGCCGCAGCCGGTGTCGCTCACTTCAAAGTACACGTGCATTCCCGGCGTCGCCTCTGGCGAGGCGTTGATCCTGGCAAGGTCCACCGCGTCGAGCATCACCGTGCCGGTCGAGACGCGGACGATCCCGTCGCGATCACCGAGTGCCTCGCTCGCGTTGATTACGAGATTCATCACGATCTGCCGGAGTTGTGTCGCATCCGCGAGCACTGTGGGCAGCGACTGCGCGAATTGGAAATCGAGCTGTGCACGTTTGCTGATCGAGATGCCGAGCAGATTCATCGTTTCGCGGATCAGCGTGTTCAGATCGAGCGTCTTCACATCGAAAGATCCTTTTCCGGAATACGCGAGCATCTGCCGGCACAGATCCGCCGCGCGGCTCGCGGCCTTTTCGATCTGAATGAGGAAGCAGTGCGCCGGCGAGCCTTCCGGGATTTCCGTGGCAGCGAGGCTGGCGTTGCCGAGCACACCGGTCAGCAAGTTGTTGAAATCATGTGCAATGCCGCCCGCGAGCACACCGAGGCTTTCGAGTTTTTGCGTCTCCTGCAGCTTGGCCTCAATGGAGCGCCGCTCCTCCAGCGCCCTGCGGCGCTCGCTGATATCGCGGTAAAAAACGTGCATACGCATTCCTTCCCCCGTGTTTTCCACGTTCGCGTTGAACTCGAATGTGACGGTTTTTCCTCCGAGGTTGGAGATGTCTGCCTCAACGTTTTGGATGCGGCCATCCGCCTGCAGTTTCGTGAGTACCTGCCTCGCAAACTTGCGATGGTGGGGGGCTATAAAACCCAGATAGTGATGCCCGATCAATTCCACGGGATCCTTTGCTCCGGTAAAGGCGAGATGCCTGTCGTTGATGGCAGCGATGCGGCCGGCAGTGTTGAGTTGCACGTAGCCTGTGCCGGTCGCTTGGACGAGTGTGTTGAGCAGGCGGTCCGACGCCTGCAATTTTTCCAGCGTCTCCACCGTATAGGTAATCTCCTCCACGAGCGTGAGGAACGAGCGCACAGAACCGTCGGGATTGCGCAACACAGAATTCCACCAGAGGCAGTGAATGACGCGCCTGTCCTTCGTGAGGTTGCGGCATCGCAGCGTGCTGTGATCCTCCTCGCCGCTTTCCAGACGCCCAATCATCCCGCGGATGCGCTCCATTTCGTCGGGGTGATTCGCGCCCAATTCCGTGAGTGTCTTTCCGATGGCCTCGGTGGGTGTCCATCCAAACATCTTCTCGGCGCGGCCCGCCCAGCGCGTGATGCGCAGTCCGGCGTCGAGTTCCGCGACCAAAAGCAGCGAATTGTCCAGATGCTGGGAAAGCCGCATGCGCGCCTCGGTCAGTTCGTCCGTCGCACGCTTGAGTTCCGTAATGTCCCTGGCGATCGCGATCAGTCCGAGCAACCGCCCGCTGGTGTCATGAAGCGGGTACTTGCTCGTGAGAAACCATCCGCTTCTCCCGTCGGAAAAGCGAAAGCGCTCTTCACGGTTTACGATTGCGACGCCGGTGTGGAGAACTGTGAGATCGTCTTCGAGGTAGGTTTGGGCGAATTCTTCCGGAAAGCCAACCTCGGTCGTGCGGCGGCCGAGCACCTCTTCGTCCAGGCAGCCGGTCAATGTCCGGTGCGCGCGGTTGAGCATCACGTAGCGCGCCTCGGCGTCCTTCAAAATGATGATGTCCGGGATTCCATCCATCACGGTACGCAGGAGGTGCCGCTCCTCCGAGACACGCTCGAATTTTTTTCGTCGCGCCGTGACATCGCGCATGCTCAGCATGGCGCGGTCCTCTCCGAGCGGCAGTGCCACCACCTCACATGATCCGGCTTCGCCGCCCTTGCGCAGAAAGGCCGTCTCGCCGTGCCACTGCATGTTGCTCGTGAAGACCTGCTGCACCGCCGAGGCGAGGCCGCGCACCGCGTCGGCGGATTGCAGCGCCTGAACGGACATTCCCTGAGCCTCGTCCGGCATCCAGCCGAAGACACGTGTGGCACCGTTGTTCCATTCGAGGATGCTGCCATCCCTGCCCGCAACGATGATGGCCTCCTCGAGCAAATCCACGAGCGATTCCGTCGCCGGTCGTTGCGTCGCGTTGCGTGTGGTCTGTCTGGAGTTTTCGGAATTCATCTCGGGGCGATGCGGCGCGCAAAGGAATCCGCCTCTGCGTGGAAAATCAAGAATTCGCAGGGACAGCCTGCCCTCTGTGCGTCACCGCGCCATCCTGCCCCTTGCGACTAGGTCCGAATCTGCCCGTTGCCGCGGAGGAGGTATTTGTAGGTGGTGAGTTCCTCCAGGCCCATGGGACCGCGGGCGTGGAGCTTGTCGGTTGAGATGCCGATCTCGGCACCGAAGCCGAATTCGCCGCCGTCGGTGAAGCGGGTGCTGGCGTTCCAATAGACGGTGGCGCTGTCCACTTCGGCGAGGAAGTGCGACGCGGCGACCTCGTCGGCGGTGATGATGCAGTCGCTGTGGTGCGAGCCGTGGGCCTCGATGTGGGCGATGGCTTCGTCGAGGGTGTCCACCACTTTGATGGCGAGGATGAGGTCGAGGAATTCGGTGCGGTAGTCCTCGGATCTCGCGGGGACGATGGGCAACGTGCGACCTGACGCTTTGAAGCTTGGTGATTGTGCGACAGCGTTTGCCAATGCAAGCGCACGCTCGTCGCAGCGGAGTTGGACGCCGTTTTCCAGCAGCGCCTTCCCGGTTTTGGCGAAGAATTTCTCCGCCACTGCGGAATGCACGAGGACGGTCTCGATGGCGTTGCAGACGCCGGGGCGCTGGCATTTGGCATTGAGGATGAGCGACTCGGCCATCGCGAGGTCGGCGGCTGCGTCCACATACATGGCGCAGATGCCGTCGTAGTGCTTGATGACGGGCATGCGGGCGTGCTCGACGACGGTCTCGATGAGGCCCTTGCCGCCGCGGGGGACGATGCAGTCGAGGAACTGGTCCATGCCGCAGAGGATGCGGACGGCTTCGCGGTCGGTGACGGGGATGAGGAGGATGGCGTCGGCGGGGAGACCGGCACGCGCGCAGCCGCGGCTGAGTGCGGCGGCGATGGCGACGTTCGATGCGATGCTCTCGCTGCCGCCGCGGAGGATGGTGGCGTTGCCGGTCTTGAGGCAGAGGACGGCGGCGTCGCTGGTGACGTTCGGGCGGCTCTCGTAGATGATGCCAATGACGCCGATGGGGACGCGCTTTTTCTCAATGTGAAGGCCGTTGGGGCGCGTCCACTCGCGGATGATTTCGCCGACGGGATCGGGGAGGTCGGCGACTTGGCGGACGCCTTCGGCCATGGCGGCGAGGCGCTTGGGGTTGAGCGTGAGGCGTTCGAGCATGGCGCCGGAAAGACCGGTTGCTTTCGCGTGGGCAAGGTCTTCGGCGTTGGCGGAGAGGATGTCGGATTCCGACAGCAGGAGTTCATCGGCCATCGCGCGGATGCCGGCGTTCTTCTGCTCCGTCGTGCAAAGCCGAAGCTGGCGCGCAGCGGCGCGGGCGCGTCGGCCGAAGTCGTGGATCTGGTGGTTGAGAGTCATCGGAAGATTTTACTGGGCCTGCAGCGGGATGAGCGGCGGAAAGTAGGTCCCGGCCGGCTTGCCCGATGCGACGCGCACAATCTCGCCCGCTTTCCGTCCGCTCGCCACGACTGTCGGGATGCCGCTGCGCACGGCGGCGCGCACGGCCTGCAGCTTCGTGGACATTCCGCCGACGCTGAGGCGGCCCTTATCCGCGCGGACGAATTTTTCCACGGAGTCCACATCATCCACACGAGGAATGGTACGGCCCTTGGCATCGAGCAGGCCATCCACGCTGGTGAGGAGGATGAGCAAGTTTGCTTCGGCGAGGATGGCGACTTCGGCGCTAAGCGCGTCGTTGTCGCCAAACTTCAGTTCCTCGACGGCGACGGTGTCGTTTTCGTTCACGATGGGGACGACGTGGTTCGCGAGCAGGCGCGCGACGGTGTTGCGGATGTTCGCGTAGGAGATGCGGCTGTCCATGTCGCGGTGCGTGAGGAGGAGCTGCGCGACGGTGACGTCGTGCTTCGCGAAATGCTCGGTGTAGGTGGACATGAGCCGCCCCTGGCCGACTGCGGCGCACGCCTGGCGCGAGGCGAGATCCTCGGGGCGTTCCGCAAGCCCGAGCGCGCCGAGGCCCGCGGCGACGGCGCCGCTGGAGACGACGATGACTTCGTGGCCGCAGCCGGCGAGCACGGCGATTTCCTTTGTGAGCCGCGCGAACTGGCGCTGGTCCAGGTTGGTGCCCTTCGGTGTTGCGAGAATGCCGGAGCCGAATTTGAGGACGATGCGTTTGTGTGTGGCGGTAGCCATGGGAGCGGAATACGTAGCGCGGAGGGACGGATTGTCGAACGAGGAATGACTTCGCCAATTCCGCTCTTTCCCATCGCCGCGCCGATGTGCAAGGAATGCGGCATGAGCAAAAAAATTCCAGCGAACCAGGCCGCGCTTGACACTGCGGCGCTGCTCGAATCCGTCGCCGGCAACGTCCGCCTCCTCACGCTTGCGGGCGATTCGCCGATTTACGCGGAAAGCATCACGCAGCTCGCCGAGGGCGGGCAGTGGACGGAAATCGTGGATCGCTTTTACCGCACGCTCGCATTCGGTACGGGCGGACTGCGCGGACGGACGATCGGACGGCACGTGACGAAGGCGGAGCGGGGGAATGCGGCGGACGATGCGCGGCCTGAGCAACCATGCGTGGGCACGAATGCGATGAACTATTTCAACATCAGCCGCGCGACGCAGGGGCTCGTGGCGTATCTGCACGAGTGGTTCCGCAAAAAGAAACTGCCGGGCCGCCCGAAGATCGTCATCGCGCACGACCCGCGGCATTTCTCCCGCGAGTTCGCGGAGCTGACGGTGAAAGTCGCAACGGAACTCGGCTGCGACGCGGGGCTTTTTGAGGGGCCGCGCTCGACGCCCGAGCTTTCTTTCGCGGTACGTTACACGAATGCGACCGCGGGCATCGTCATTACGGCTTCGCACAATCCGCCGCACGACAACGGCTACAAGGCCTACTTCGCCGACGGAGCGCAGATCGTGGAGCCGCACGCGGGCGCGATCATCGCAAAGGTGAACGCGGTGAAAAGCGATCGTTACACGCCTGTGCCAAAGCCGAAGCGTGGCAAGCGAATCAAGCTCGGCAAAGAAGTTGATGCGGCCTATATGGCACGTCTGGAGACGCTCGTGCTCGATCCAGAAATGGTAAAGGCCGCGAGCGGGCTGAAGATCGTCTTCACGAGCATCCATGGCACGGGCGGTGTGATCACGAAGCCGATGCTGGAGCGGTTCGGTTTCCGGTTCACGGTGGTGCCGGAGCAGGATCAGTTCGACGGGCGTTTCCCGACTGTGAAGTCGCCGAATCCCGAAAATGCCGAAGCGCTCGCGATGGCCATCGCGCTCGCGGAAAAGGAAACTGCGGACGTGGTGATGGCGACCGATCCCGATTGCGATCGCATGGGCGTCGCGATCCGCAATGCGCAGGGGAAAATGGAATTGCTCACCGGAAACCAGATCGGTTCGCTCATCGCTGCGTACCGCGTGGGCAAGTTAATCGAGCAGGGAGCCATCACGCCTGCCAATGCGGCGAATTGCGCGATTATCAAGACGTTCGTCACGACCGATCTGCAGAAGGCCATTGCGGCAAAGCACGGCCTGCGTTGTGTGGAAACGCTCACTGGCTTCAAATACATTGGCGAGAAGCTTGGCAAATACGAAGCCGCGCTTCCGACCGCGACGCGGGCAGACTACCGCAGACTGAGCGAGCACGAGACGCGTGCACTGCGCCTCAAGCACTCGACCTACTACGTGGCCGGCGGCGAGGAGAGCTACGGCTACAGCGCGCACGATTTTGTCCGCGACAAGGACGGCAATGCCGCGGTCTTGCTGTTCGCTGAAGTTGCCGCATGGGCAAAAACGCAAGGGCTGACGATTGATCAGTTGCTCGGGGAAATTTACGCGGAGTACGGGTTTTACTGGGAGAAAAATGGCACGCTCACCTTTGAGGGCGCGGACGGCGCGGCGAAGATCGCAAAGCTCGCGGCGAGCTACGCCAAAACTCTGCCAGAAGCGATGGACGGTGCGAATGTGACGGCTGTGCGCGACTTTATGTCGAAAACCTACAAAGACGTGGAGGGTGACATCATTCCCAAGGAGAAGATGGTGATTTTCGATCTGGCCGACGGGAGGCGCGTCGCCGTGCGACCGTCCGGCACGGAGCCGAAGATCAAATTTTACCTTTTTGTGCGGCGCGATCCGGAGGGTGCGCGTTTTGCGATGGAAGAACTCGCTGCCGTGAAAACCGAGGCCTGCGCCTCGCTCGAAGCGCTCTGGCAGTGGATTCAGGCGGATGTGAAGCACCGCTTATAATTCTCGCAGGATGGCGCGGGAGTGGCTTATGGATTATGTAACCTCCACCAAATCATGGGACGCGAAATCAACCTCGACGGCGCAGAAATCTCGATCATCAAAGCCCTCGGCATCGGCGGTGGCGAGATTGACGGCGGCACTTTGATCGCGCGGTGTGAGGATCTCGACATTGCCGAGCTGATTGACACGGTCCGCGGCCTCATCATGCAGGGATATGTGGATGCCGACTCGAACTCCTTTTACAACGAGAAGGAAATGGGGGACGTCAATTTCCGGGTGAACTCCGGCTACTCGAAGGATTTGAAGGAAGCCATCGACCCGCAGCCCAACGTGAAGAAGAGCAAGCGGGTGCGGCGCGAATAACAG
>Ga0209698_10006005_pt1 | contig 12970 bp, 10 predicted proteins | sample LitLauG_LLR_2012_FD_187203 | JGI IMG/M metagenome (GOLD analysis project Ga0209698, IMG submission 187203) | Freshwater sediment microbial communities from Pennsylvania, USA - Little Laurel Run_MetaG_LLR_2012 (SPAdes) (version 2) | ecosystem: Environmental > Aquatic > Freshwater > Creek >...
CAGCACCAAGCCCATGGTCACGCGCGTGGTGCTCGATCTCGATCAAGCGCGAACCTACACAGTCAGCGAGGAAGGGAATCACGTCGTAGTCCTGGTAGGGGCGGCGCAACGACCGCGCAACTCGCAAGGAGCGCCCGCGGCCGCTGCTTCGGGCAGTCTGATCGGAGTCTTCCGCAGAAAACACGACACGGTCACGCCGATTACATCGGACGAAACCGCTTCCACTGGATTGCCGGCGCCTCCGCCCAGCCCGTCCGGCCCGGCGTTTGAGCCGCCGCATGGTGCGTCCGAAACGCCAGTTCCTCCAGTGGGAGGATCCGTTGCCTCTGCCGCTCCCTCCACCAATACTGCTCCCCTAGGCTCTCCGGCACAGGGATCTTTTACACAGAATCAGATTGCCGTCGCGAATCCGGGCAGCTCTGCCGGCAAGCTTGCCCCCGGAGAATCGTTCCCCTCCCGGGATACAGCGCCTCCGCCAGCGCCCGCAGCCGTGCCCTCGACACCTGCGGCGAATGTACCCACAACCGCAGTGGCGGAGCCTGAGCCCGCGCCCGAACCAGAGCCTCCCACTGCCGTCGGCGCGTCATCCGAACCGGGAGTCCCCGCGGCCCCCGCTCACACCATGATCGCCCGCAGCGACGACCCCAACTTGCGCACGGTTTTCAAAGTGAAGTACGTCGCCGAAGGCGTGGCTTATCTCGAAGGCGGCCGCGCTCAGGGACTCGCTGAAGGCATGAAGCTCGAAGTGGAAGAAACCAACCTTCCCGCGCGCCAGGGAGAAAGCGCCAGCAACGCCGATCCGCGCGTGGTCGCCGAACTCGAAGTTACGGCCGTGGCCGAAAGCTCCGCCGTCACCGACATTCATACTCCCAAACGTCCGGTCGTCGCTGGCGATCTCGCCTACCTGTCAAGCGAGGATGCCGCCGCGCTGGTGCAGCAGCGCGCGTTGAGCGCCACCCGGCAGTATCCCGCAGTGATTTCCTTCACCGAAGGCGACACGCTGGACGAGGAAGAGCGCGAAGTCGTTCCGCGCCCGCCGCTGCCTTCGGTCAACCGCGCCCGCGGCCGCATCGGCTTCGATTCCATGGAGACGATCAGCCACGGCCTCACCAGCGTGACCAGTACCGACATCGGCATCGTGTTCCGCGGGGACATCACTCGCATTGGCGGTTCGTTCTGGAATCTGAGCGGATACTGGCGCGGCCGCATCACCAAGGAATCGGCGGCCAGCCAGCAAACTTTGCAGTCGCTGATTAACCGCACGTATCACCTCAACATGACCTACGACAATCCGAACTCCCAGCTGGTTGCCGGGTTTGGCCGCCTCTATCTTCCGTGGGCTCCCAGCCTCGACACCATCGATGGCGGATATTTCGGAACGCGTATGGGGCACGGATCGACGCTCGGCATCTTCGGCGGATCGACGCCCGATCCTTCCTCTTGGGATTACAGCCCCAATCGCGTGATCGGCGGCGCCTTTATCAACTTCGAAGGCGGCGGATACGACCGCTTCCACTACAGCGCCACCTCCGGGCTGGGCATTAGCATGGTGAAATGGGCGATCGACCGCCCGTTCGTCTTCTTCGAAGACTCGGTCTCCTACAAGCGGGACATCGCGGTTTACGAGTCGGCCCAGTTTGACGCCCCGCGCGGCAACTCGGTTGCTCCCGCCCCTGGCCCCGGCCTGGGACGGAATTTCTTTACCTTGCGAGTCAACCCACATCCTCGCGTCGAACTCGATTTCAACTACAACTATTTCCGCGATATCCCGACCTTCGATCCCACGCTGATCAGCGTCGACCCGAGTCTGCTCAGTAAATTCCTTTTTCAGGGCTTCAGCGCCGGTGGCCGCGTCGAGATATGGAAACAGGTATGGCTCTCCACCAATCTTGGGCGCAGCAACCGCAGCGGTGACACGAAGGCCTCGTTGAATGAAATGTACGGAATCACCTTCGGCCGGCTGCCCTGGGTCGCGCTGCGCGCTGACGTTCACTACGCCAAGTTCGATTCTTCTTTTGGCAGCGGGTCGTACGAGTCTGCCTCTCTTTCGCGCCAGCTGAGCGAGCGCCTGCGCCTGGAAGTCTTGTTGGGCCAGCAGAACTTCGCTTCCACCGTCACCACCGCCAATCGCGCGCGTTTCCTTACCGGTACCGTCGAAACAATTTTCGGCCCGCATTATTACCTGCAGAGCAGCTTCACCACGAACCGCGGAGACCTGAGCTACGACCAGTTCATGTTTTCCCTCGGTTACCGCTTCGATTCCAAAAGGAGGGGCGAAAAATGAAGACGACAGGCCGAATGAACGATCCCCAAATGCTCCCTCGCTGGCTGGCCACGGTCATCCTTCTGGCCGGGCTCTGCTTCGCTGGTACAGATCCGGCTTCGCCCGACACCCAGAGGCTAACCGATCTGCTCGCCCGTACTGCCGACCAGACCTCGGGATTTCTCGATCAGTTTTCCGACGTGAAGTGCACGGAACTGGTGCGCCAGGAGAAGTTAGGCAAGGACGACAAAGTCGTGCTCAAAGAAGAGTCGACCTACGACTACCTCGTGATCCTGACCAATGCCGGGGGCGAACTCAATCTCGCCGAGTCGCGCCTGCCGCTGCACGTGGCCAAGCGCGATCGCAAGAATACTTCGATGCTGCTCAGCAACGGATTCGCGACGCTCTTCCTTGTCTTTCATCCCTACTACGCGCATGCCTTCCAATTTGCGCTGGCGGGCGAAGAATCGGTCGACGGCAAGCTTCTCGAGAAAATTACTTTCCAGCACATCTCCGGCATGAAGTCGCCCGCGGCACTGGCTCTGCGAGGTCGCGAGTATCCGCTGGAGCTCTCCGGTACGGCGTGGATCGATCCGCACACCGGGTCCATCGCCAAAATCGAAGCCGGGATTTCCGACACGCTGGCGGATGTAGGGCTGAAATCGTTTTCCTCGGAGATCGATTTCGCTCCGCTGCCCTTCGCCGATTCCAAACTGGTCTACTGGTATCCCACCAATGCCCGCGTGGAGGTCGAAACTCTGCGCCAGCACTGGCGTAACTTGCACCAATTCACCGCGTACAAGAAATTCTCAGTAAGCACCGAGGAGCAGGTCGTAAAGAAATGAGCGCAAACGCTACCGCTACCGCAACCGTCGCCAGCCGGGCAAAGCCTGTGCAGGATGCGGACAGAGGCCATCGCATTCGCCTCTATTCGCTGTATGCCCTGGCTATCGTGTCGAACCTCGCCATCTTCTTTTATGGCTTTGACTACTACAAGCTGTCGGCGATGGACCGTCCGTTCTCGCCCAAGCACCATATGCTGCGCCCTAGCGGCCCGGTCGGCCTTTATCTCGGATTCGTCGGCGTCGCGCTATTCATCGGAATCTTCCTCTATCCGCTCCGCAAGCATTGGCCGTGGCTGGGACAGATCGGCGTGACCCGGCACTGGCTCGACATCCATGTGCTGATGGGCCTGACAGCGCCTTTTATCATCGCCTTCCACTCGACGCTGAAGTTTAAAGGCATCGCTGGCATGGCCTTCTGGATCATGTTCGCGGTCTCGGCCAGTGGGGTTGTCGGCCGCTATCTCTACGCGCAGATTCCGCGTAAGGTCACGACCGCCGAATTATCCATGAAGGAAGTGCAGGAGCTGCAGGAGACACTCGCGCAGGAACTGGCGGCGCAGAATCTGCTGCCGCAAGCCGATGTGCGAGCCCTATTGCGCCTGCCCGACGCCGGACGCGTGCAACGCCTGCCCATCCCGATCGCCATCGTTTACATGATGATTCTCGACGTGGTCCGCTTGTTCGGCGTGGCCCGCCTGCGACGTCATGCCTTGAGCTTTGGGCAGTCGCTGCAAACCCTGGGCGGATTTCTTCCGACCCGGCATCGTGAGCTGGAAAAGGTCATTGGCGCCGCCGCCGAAGAGGCCGCGCTCTCGAAGCGCATTCTCTTCCTCTCGCGTTCGCAGAAGGTGTTCCATCTCTGGCACGTTGTGCACAAGCCTTTCAGCTATGCCTTCGCTGTGCTGGCACTGCTGCACATCGGATTGCAATTCGTTCTGGGGTACTTCTAGAGGCCGCCATGGATACCTTGATCACTTTTGGCATTGGCGGCATCATCTGTTTCTTCTTTCTCTTTGGCTATCTCAAGAGCCTGAAGAAGCGTGAGGCCCGCGCCCGCGAGGCTGCGGAAAAAGGCAAGCTGTTTTCGGAAGGGCCCAAGGCGCAGCATCCGCACATCGACACCAACTATTGCATCGGCTGCGCCACCTGCACCACTGTCTGCCCTGAGGGCGACGTGCTGGCCATGATTGGCGGCAAAGCAGTCATCGTCAACGGATTCAAATGCATCGGCCACGGTCTGTGCGCCGACGCCTGTCCAGTCGGCGCGATCGAGATGGTGATGGCCAGTCCCAGCATGACTGGAGATATGCCAAGCCTCACGCCGGAATTCGAAACCAGCGTGCCCGGCCTTTTCATTGTTGGAGAGCTGGGCGGACTGGCTCTGATTAAGAACGCGGTCAATCAGGGACGCGATTGTATCGATACCATTGCCGCGCGGTTCCAAGCCAACCGGCCGCAACCCGTCTCGGGAGTGTATGACCTGCTGATCGTGGGCGCCGGCCCGGCCGGCATCAGCGCGTCGCTGCGCGCTATCGAGCACAAGCTCAACTACATCACCCTTGAGCGCGACGAAGTCGGCGGTACTGTTGCCAAGTATCCCCGGCAAAAGCTGGTCATGACCAGCCCGGTGGAATTTCCCATGTATGGGAAGTTCAAGAAGATGCAACTTTCCAAAGAAAATCTGCTGGCGTTCTGGGATATGATCCTCAACCGCGCCGACTTCAACGTCTCCACCGGCGAGAAGGTCGAAGACATTCAGCGCGGGGAAGACGGCATCTTCACCGTGGTGACCGCGACCAATCAGTATCGATCCCGCGCGGTGGTCCTCGCCCTCGGCCGTGCTGGAGAGCCGCGAAAACTCGGCGTCAAAGGCGAGGAACTGCCCAAGGTGATGTACCGCCTGATCGAGGCCGATCACTATATCAACAAGAAAATTCTGGTCATCGGCGGCGGCGACAGCGCGGTCGAAGCGGCCATGGGTTTGGCCTGCCAGTCCGGAAACCAGGTAACCCTCTCCTACCGCAGCGAACGCTTCAGCCGCATCAAGGAGCGCAACACCAAGCGCATCGAAGACTTCATGCGCTCGGGCAAAATGAAAGTCCTGTTCAATTCCAGTCCGGTGGAGTTCACGCCGGAATCCGTAATTCTCGACGTCGCCGGCACCCCGCAGGAAATCTCCAACGATTTCGTCTGGATCTTCGCCGGAGGCAATCCGCCCAACGCCTTCCTCAAGAAAATCGGGGTAAGCCTCGGAGCCCGCGATATGACCCGCGAAGCCAGCACAGAGGCAAAGCAAGCGGACACAGCGCGCAGGGAACTGGCGCACTCAGCGGCCAGTTCTTAGTTGATAGTAACACCCCTGATGCGAGCTTGGGGCCATCCCAATCGGGCACTCCTTTCTTCGGACTTGAGGCGTGTCGAAATGCTGACACTCCATCCCAATCAGACTCAATGCGCAAGGAAATTAAAGCACTTCCACGCGCCTATCGAGTTGTGGTACTGTGTTCGCCTCCTGGCCTGTCACGTGCAGATAAACGTGAAAGTGAGCCACATTCATGAAACCCGTACCGATCGTTAGGAGGTTCCGTGGCGACGAATCGTCGAGAGTTCTTCAAGGTAGCGGCCATAGGCGGGGTCGCCGCAACGGTATTCGGATTCGACCTCAAGCCTGCCTACGCCCAGCTCAAAGAATTAAAGATTGCGCGCGCGAACGAGACGCGCTCGACTTGTCCCTATTGCGCAGTAGGTTGCGGGGTACTTATCTACACGATCGGCGACCGGGCCAAGAACGTCACTCCGCAAGTAGTGCATGTAGAGGGCGATCCCGATCACCCTACGAACCGCGGCACGTTGTGCCCCAAGGGAGCGTCGCTTGAACAGGACATGCTCAATCCGCGGCGACTGACCAAGCCGCAAGTCCGCCGTCCCGGCGCGACCGACTGGGAAGACATCTCCTGGGACAATGCTGTCGATGAGATTGCGCGCTGGACCAAGAAGACGCGCGACGCGACCTTTGTCGAGAAGGACGCGAGCGGCCGCACCGTGAACCGTTGCGAAGGGGTTTCCTTCATCGGCGGCTGCACCGATACCAATGAATTCAATTACCTGGTCGTAAAGACCATGAGGAGCCTGGGCTTGGTCTATTTAGAAAACCAAGCCCGTGTTTGACACGGCCCCACGGTCTCAGGTCTGGGACCAACATTCGGACGCGGGGCCATGACGAATGGCTGGATCGACATCAAGAACACCGACATGATGTTGATCATGGGCGGAAATCCAGCCGAGAACCATCCCTGCGGATTCAAGTGGGCGATGGAGGCGAAGCGCAACCGCAACGCCAAGCTGATTTCCGTCGATCCCCGATTCACCCGAACATCGGCTACCGCAGATCTCTTCTGCCAGATCCGCGCCGGCACCGACATCGCTTTCCTCGGTGGGCTAATCCGCTACGCGATCGAGAACAACCGCATCGCCAAGGATTACCTGGTCAACTACACGAACGCCGCGTTCGTCGTGAAGGAAGATTTCAAACTTCCGGAGGACGGCCTGTATTCCGGCTTCGACGCCGCGACCGGTAAGTACGACACTTCCACCTGGAATTACGAACAAGGCGGTGACGTCAGCGGAAAGGCGAATTCCGCACACTTGGCGCCTTCGGCGCCAGCGGGGCTGCCGCCGAATGTGGCCTATGACTTGACTCTGCAGCATCCGCGCTGCGTCTTCCAATTGCTGAAGCAGCAGTATTCGCGCTATACGCCTGAACTCGTCGAGCGAATTACAGGCATTCCCAAAGATCAATACCTCAAAGCCGTCGAGATGTTCACCTCGGTACGCAAAGACGGCGACATGAAAAAGGTCGCGACCATCATCTACGCCGTCGGCTGGACGCAGCACACGTTCGGCTCGCAGATCATTCGCACGGCGGCGATGATTCAGCTTCTGCTAGGCAATGTGGGAAGGGCGGGTGGAGGCGTCAACGCGCTGCGCGGTCACTCGAACATTCAGGGCGCGACCGATATGGCGGGCCTGTTCGACACACTGCCCGGATATCTGAAGGCGCCGATTCCAGCCGACACAGACCTCACCGCATATCTGAAGCGCATCACGCCAACAGCGTCGAAGCCATCTGTGTGGGATTCGATGAACTATTACTCGAACATGCCAAAGTTCGTGGTGTCGTTGCTCAAGGCCCTGTACGGTCCCGCGGCGACAAAAGAAAACGGATTCGCCTTCGATTACCTGCCTAAGGTCGACCGCGACTATTCGTGGACCCATATCTGGGACGACATGTACAACGGCACGGTCAAGGGCATGATGGCCTTCGGCATGAACGGCGTCATGATTGGGCCGGACACGAACAAGAACATCAATGCACTGAAGAAAGCAGACTGGCTTGTCGTGGGCGAAATCTATCCCGATGAGACCAGCGAATTCTGGCGCGCTCCGGGAATCACCGCCGACGAGCAAAAAAATATCAAGACTACTATTTACCGGTTGCCTTGCGCTGGCTTCGCCGAAAAAGATGGAAGCATGACCAACTCAGCGCGTTGGGTGACGTGGAAATATGCTGCCGTTCCTCCTCCCGGAAATGCCCGGCTGGATCAGGACATCATCGCGCAAATCTTCCTGCGTGTTCGGGACCTCTACAAGAAAGAGGGCGGAAAGTTCCCCGATCCTATTTTGAATCTGACCTGGAACTATGCCGCCCCAGCTCATCCGCCATTATCGCAACTGGCAATGGAGCTGAATGGCAAAGCTTTGTCGGATTTGAAGGACGAAAAGACGGGGCAAGTGATCAAGGCGGGCCAGCAGCTTCCGGGATTTGCATGGCTCAAAGACGACGGCACGACCATGTGCGGAAACTGGATCTACTCGGGAATGTGGACAGAGGCTGGAGCTCAAGTGCAGCGACGTGGCACCGAGGACCCGTCGGGTTTAGGTGTTTATCCGAACTGGTCATGGTCATGGCCTGCAAATCGGCGCGTCCTTTACAACCGCGCTTCGTGCGACTCGGATGGGAAACCATGGGATCCGGAACGCAAGCAGGTGTGGTGGAACGACGTGTCGCAAACCTGGGCCGGCAACGATGTGCCGGATTTCAAGCCCGACTCCCATCCAAAGGACCACATGGGACCATTCATCATGAATCCAGAGGGCGTGGGCCGGCTGTTCGCCCCCATCGGAGTGCTCGCAGACGGGCCTTTCCCGGAGCACTACGAGCCCATCGAAAGCCCTAGCAAGAACCTGTTGCACCCGGGCCAGTCGAACAATCCGCTCGTGAAGAAATTCAAAACGCCTTATGACAAGTTCGGCGATCCAGCGGAATACACCATCGTCTGCACGACGTACCGGCTGACCGAGCACTATCACTACTGGACAAAAAACAATCCGATGAACGTCCAACTGATCCCCGAGCCGTTTGTCGAGATCCCGGTGGAGCTGGCACAGGACAAGGGAATCCAGGGAACGGATAAGGTCAAGGTGATCAGTGCCCGCGGAGAGTACATCGCCAAAGCCTTCGTGACCCGCCGGCTGAAACCAATGATGATCGACGGCAAGAAGGTCTATCAGATCGGGTTGCCGATTCATCAGGGCTTTCGTGGAATCGCTGAAGATGAAGGCAGAGATGCGCGCACTCCTGCCAATCTGCTCACTCCCGCGGTGACCGATCCCAATGCGCATACCCCGGAATCCAAGGGCTTCCTGGTGAAGCTCGAGAAGGCATAGGACCGTACTATGAGCCAGGCCGCGACTGAGATCGTCAGAATTTCAGGACACTCCGGCACCGTTCCGGGCGCTGGACTCAACCGCGAATACCAGGTCTGCAAACTCGTGGATACGACCACTTGTATCGGCTGCAAGGCCTGCGAAGTGGCCTGCCTGGAGTGGAACGGATACACCTTCACGCAGACGACGTTTGACAACACCTACCAAACCATGCCGGAGACGGCCTGGAATTACTGGAACCTGATCAAGTTCAACGAGCATGAGCGCGAAGACGGCAGCATGATGTTGCTGATGCGCAAAGACCAGTGCATGCACTGCGCAGACCCCGGCTGCCTCGCTGCCTGCCCGGCCGACGCGGCCATCGTACAGTATGCCAACGGCATCGTCGATTTCCAGGAGGCGAACTGCATCGGCTGCGGTTATTGCATGTCGGGTTGCCCGTTCAACATTCCCAAGTTCAGTCCAAAGGCGCGGAAGGTCTTTAAATGCACGCTGTGTAATGACCGCGTCTCTCAGGGACTCGAGCCGGCGTGCATCAAGGCCTGTCCCACCGGGTGCCTGCACTTCGGCACAAAGTCGGAAATGAAAGAGTTGGCCGAGACCAGGGCGGCGCAGCTTCGCGACAACTCCGGGTATCGCGACGCCGGAGTTTACGACCCCCCGGGAGTTGGTGGTACCGGTGTCATCTACGTTTTACATGATGCGAAGCATCCCGAACTCTACGGCGGATTGCCCCGCGACCCGCACGTTCCAGTCTTGGTCCAGCTCTGGAAGAAGCCGCTAAGATGGATTGGGAATCTTGGCATGCTTGTCGGCGTGGTTGGCGTATTCATCCATTACCTGCGCTTCGGCCCTAAGGTCGTGAAGGCAGACGAGCCAAAGACGGAAGGAGAAGGCATATGAACCGCGATCCTTATCTCCTCCCCAACGGACGCGTGCTTCGATATTCGTTCCGCGAGCGGCTCATTCACTGGATGGCCGGCGTCTCTTACGTCTACCTGCTGCTGAGCGGCCTGGCTTTTTGGACGCCGTGGCTCTTCTGGATTGCTGTCGTACTGGGGGGCGGAACGGTTACGCGCGAATTGCATCCGTGGTTCGGTGTCGTCTTCATGGTTGCCGTCGCGCTGATGTACGGCATGTGGGCCCGGCAGATGGGAAAGACCCCTTCCGATAAAGCATGGTGGGCGTCGATTGGGAGCTACATTCGGAACGAAGACGATAAGATGCCCTCCGCGGACCGTTTCAACCCCGGCCAGAAGCTGCTCTTCTGGGGGTTTCTTGTGAACGGTGTTCTGCTGCTCCTTTCGGGACTCGTTCTCTGGCTTCCGCAGTACATTCCCTGGAACCTGCACCTCGTGCGTCCGATCGCCGTCTTTGTTCATGCCGTGTGCTTCCTGTTCACGGTGGCGCTCTTCATCATCCATGTATACATGGGCACGGCGATGGAGCGCGGAGCGTTTGGTTCGGTGATTCGCGGCGACGTCTCGCGCGGCTGGGCAGACCATCACCACCACAGCTGGTACCAGCAGCTCCTTCGGAACTCGACCACGAGAAAATGAACCGCGGCGAGTGGGATGCGCGAATACGTCGCGCCACGGAACTGGCTTCCATCTACCCGTTCGCCGCGGAAGGGCTGCACTTTTATACGCGTCTTGCAACATTCCAAGAACGTTTGTACGCGGAAATCCAAGGAGCTCTCGCGGACTCGCCCAAGATTTCTGCCGACCGCCCTCTGCGCAACGAATTAGATCTTTCTCTTCTCCTGCCAAAGTTTCCCGGATTCCTGTCTTTGATCGAGCGGATTGCGCCAGCGCCGCTTGCGCAAGCTGCCGCTAGTTTGACGCAAAAAGGGCCGGCGGGATGGCAGCACGGAATTCAAAACTTCTGGCACACAGATTCCGAATTGGCTGCGGGTGTGGGCTATGCCGAGGTCCCGTCCTCCGATTCAACTGGTGCAACTTCTTCTGATCAAGTGCTGGCCTGGATTTTTCTTCAGCCGTATGCTGAGTATCTTGCCGGTCACCGCGAGTCCGCGATTGTGGAGGGAACCCCATCAACGTGCCCGCTGTGCGGATGTAAGCCGATCGTCGGCGTATTGCGGAGCGAGGGCGACGGTGCGAAGAAATCGCTGGTTTGCATGCTCTGCGCCCACGAATGGGCTTTTCGGAGAATTTATTGTCCGGCCTGCGGAGAAGAACGAGAACCGCAGATGGCATATTATTCAGCGCCCGAAATCGCGCACGTCCGCGTGGACGTCTGCGACACATGCCACACCTATTTGAAGAGTATCGATTTGACGAAAACGGGACTGGCGGTCCCCGTTGTAGATGAGCTGGCAACAATACCTTTGGATTTGTGGGCGCGCCAGCACGGATACGAGAAACTCCAAATCAATCTGATAGGGGCCTGACTCCACGTTCCATAAGGCTCTAGGCGGCGGGTGGGACAGCGCCGACTTGCCGCAACGCCCAGAATGCTGCGGAACACTGGCGAGCAGTTCCAACTGATCTCTAGTTGTCGTCGTTTGTCGCGAGGCAAACCCGAACCGGCGCCGTTGACTGGACAGGCCCCATCATCGCGAGGTGTCCTTTCGCCGTCGCTGCTCGCTCTCTCTCATGATTTCGGCTATATCCGCCGCTGGGCGTATCTCGATTGTTCCATACTGCAACTTCACTCTCGGACATTGGGAAATGAGCTGAATTGCGTGATCCATATCTCGCGCTTCCAGCACCTGAATTCCACCCAATTGCTCCTTCGTTTCCGCGTACGGACCGTCTCTCACTGCAACTTTCCGTTCTTCCAACCCACGGTCACCGAGTTCCTTCGAGTCCTATCTGATTTTGTTGAATTTGAGCCAGCAGCGCGGCTTTCGCAGATTGTTCTGTCACTGTTTCAAGTAACGAAGCGCAACACATCCTGATTTAAAAGTCTTGGACTCAACAAGTTCTAACCGGCGTTTCTCCGGCAGGTTGACACCTTCTAACAACCGTCTCCCTTCCCCAGCAATGATTGGCATCACGACAAAACGATATTCGTCAACCAGGCCAAGCTGTATAAGCTGTGAAGGAACATCTACACCGCCGACCAAAATATTTTTGCCTGGTTCTTGTTTCAATTTAAGGATTTCGTCGCGAAGGTTCGTACGAACAATTCTCGTATTTTTATCTTCAGCGCTGGCCAACGATCGTGAAAAAACAATCTTGTCGAGGGAATCAAATGCTTGGGCAAATTCGATATCCCCTTTTGCCTCGGAATGGCTTTTTGCGATATCAGGCCAATAAGGAACCATCAATTGGTAGGTTTTACGCCCATAGATGAGCAGGCCAGCGTCATCTCGCAAGAGGTGCGTGAAATGTTCAAGTAAATCTTCATCGGGATTGAATTTGGTGTGGTCGCAGCAGCCATCCAGGGTAATGTTGATTGTGTAGATCACGTTTCTCATTGGATTGTCCTCTCTTATGTATCAGCGTTTATTCGCCCTTTGCGCAGTCCGGCTTAGCGGCCTTCCGTTCCGTCCGACCAGCGTTGCACAGGAATCACGAACTGTGTCAAGTGCTCCACGGGGTCACTCATACCCATGACGGGGGAACCCGGCAGATTCGCTCCCCAAATTGCCGGGTCGGTATCCGAATAGAAAAACATGAGGTGGGGAGGCCAGTGCGGGGTGCGAGGCGCAGAAGGTAGGCCCAGCAAGAGACGAGGAGCAATCCCGTCAGGCGCTTTTCGCGCGCTTCGGCGATTTGCGTTTATAACTACTTCATTATCAATAGTTTATGATGGTGGAGGCGGCGGGAGTCGAACCCGCGTCCGAAAATGTTACTGGTCAAGAGCCTACATGCTTGTTCGCGTTCATGCCCCAGGCATTACCCTGGGACGTTCGCGCCGCCTGCTCAGAACGGACAAGAAACAGTCGCCGCTAGCCTGTGGTCTTAGCCTCCCGCCCCAGACGTAGACGAGAAGAGCAGCCCGCTGTGTGACGTCGTTCGGAGGCCCACGGGCGAAGCCTCCTCGGACGGCTGCCTAAACTAGTTAGGCTGCGTATGCCATGGTTTGATTGGCAATTATCGTTTTGCACGCGATTACGGGTGTGTGCACCCCGGCATGCCTCTTGGCCGCAAGCATCTCCGTCGAAGCC
>Ga0209698_10006006_pt1 | contig 12969 bp, 8 predicted proteins | sample LitLauG_LLR_2012_FD_187203 | JGI IMG/M metagenome (GOLD analysis project Ga0209698, IMG submission 187203) | Freshwater sediment microbial communities from Pennsylvania, USA - Little Laurel Run_MetaG_LLR_2012 (SPAdes) (version 2) | ecosystem: Environmental > Aquatic > Freshwater > Creek >...
AGACCCAGGAGACGCCCGCGATCATAGCTGGATGCTACAGCACGGGGGGCGCGCTCTTTGTCACCGATTGCCGCCTGGGCGCATCTAGAAGGTGAGGGCGTTTCCTTGACTGATTTGACCAACCGGTTGCCGGACCAAAGCGCAAAGCCGCTGGCGCGCCGACCTCGAGTAGTGATCGTGGGCGGAGGATTTGCAGGAATCCATGCGGCGAAGGGTCTGGCTCACCTGCCGGTAGACGTCACTGTGCTTGATCGGCGCAACTATCACCTGTTTCAGCCACTGCTTTACCAGGTTGCGCTGGCCGTGCTTTCGCCGGCGGACATTGCGCAGCCTATCCGCACCATCCTTCGCCACCAGCCGAACGCGGAGGTGTTGATGGATGAGGTTGTGGGTATCGACGTAACCGCGCGCTGCGTGACGTTGGCGAGCGGTGCGCGGGTGGCTTACGACTACCTGGTGCTGGCAACCGGGGCCACACACTCCTACTTCAGCAATCCGGAATGGGCGCCGTTTGCACCGGGCCTGAAGACCATTGAAGACGCGACGGAAATTCGACGGCGGGTGCTGCTGGCCTTTGAGTTGGCTGAGCGGCAGATGGTGGAGCATGGCTGGCATCCGCCGCTGAATTTTGTTGTTGTGGGAGGCGGGCCCACAGGCGTGGAGCTGGCCGGGGCGATTTGCGATATCGCACAACTTTTCATGAAGCAGGATTTCCGGCATATCGATCCCACCAAGTCGCGGGTGCTGCTGCTGGAGGGCTCGCCGCGGGTTCTGGCTGCATATCCCGGCGATCTGTCGGCGAAGGCGGAGGTCGCGCTGAAAAAGCTGGGCGTGGAGGTTCACACAAGCACGCAGGTGACCGGGATGGGGCCGGGCTGGGTGGAGGCGAAGGCTGAAAACGGGAGCCGGCGGATTGATGCGGCGGTGACACTTTGGGCCGCCGGAGTGGCGGCCTCGCAGCTGGGCAAGATGCTGGGAGCACAGCTTGATCGTCGAGGTTGTGTGCTGGTGGACGACCGGCTGAATCCGCCGGGGCTGGCGGAGGTTTTTGTGCTTGGCGACCTGGCGCACCTGGAGCAGGACGGTCACCAGGTTCCGGGAGTGGCGCAGCCGGCGATGCAGATGGGCGACCACGTGGCCAGGATGGTGGCGGCGGACCTGAAGGGAACAGAGCGGCCGGCGTTCCGCTACTTCGACAAGGGCGACATGGCGACGATTGGGCGGATGGCGGCGGTTGCCAAGGTGGAGTGGCCCTTCAAAGCGCATATGAGCGGGTTTCCGGCGTGGCTCACCTGGATAACGGTTCACATCTTCTTTTTGATCGGGTTTCGGAACCGGATTTCGGTGTTTCTGACGTGGGTGTGGTCGTACTTTACGTTTACGCGGAGCGCGAGGCTGATTACGGGAGATCAGAAGCTGGTGGGGTGGGAGGAGCAGATCGATGCGGAGCGCGAGGGGAAGTAGCTTGCGGCTTCTAGCTCAAGGCCCGGGGGCTGGACTTGGGTCATTTAAACTATTAGAACGATGCTCGATCTGGGATTCGTCAGGGCCAACCTGGAAATTGTTGAAGGGAAATTGCGTGCACGCGGGGCAGACCCGGCGGCGCTGCTGGGGGATTTCCGCGCCCTGGACCAGAGCCGGCGCGAGGCGATTACGACTTCAGAGCGACTGAAGGCGCGACGCAACGAACTGAGCCAGCAGGTGGGAGCGCTGAAAAAGACCGGGATGGATGCAACGGCGGTGATGGATGAGACGCGCGCCCTGAAGGACGAGCTCGACGAGATGGAACGGGCGGCAGCAGGCCTGGACGAGAAGATGCGGATGGCGCTGGCGAGCATTCCCAACTTGACGCGCGACGAGGTTCCGAGCGGGACGTCAGAGAAGGACAACGCCACAGTGAAGACCTGGGGCGAGAAGCGCGCGTTCGATTTTGCCCCTAAGCCGCACTGGGAGATTGGCGAAAGGCTGGGGATTCTGGATCTGGAGCGGGCGGCGAAGTTGAGCGGGGCGCGATTTGCGGTGTACATGGGCGCGGGGGCGCGACTGGAGCGGGCGCTGATCGGCTTCATGCTCGACCTGCATACGCAAAAGCATGGGTATACCGAAGTGCTGCCGCCGTTCATGGTGAACTCGAAATCGCTGTTCGGAACTGGGAATTTGCCGAAGTTTGGCGAAGATCTGTTTCGCTGTTCGGATACCGACCTGGAAGCGGTCGCCCGTGGCGAGTTCAAGGACAACGATCACTGGCTGATTCCGACGGCCGAGGTGCCGGTGACGAACCTCTATCGCGACGAGATACTGGACGAGGAGCGGCTGCCGATTTGCTTTACGGCGTACACGCCTTGTTTTCGAGCGGAGGCCGGTGCGGCAGGCAAGGATACTCGGGGGATTATTCGCCAGCACCAGTTTCAAAAGGTGGAGCTGGTGAAGTTTACGCGGCCGGAGGAGTCCGACGCCGAACACGAAAAGTTGACGCGCGACGCGGAGGAGATTCTGGAGGCGCTGAAGCTGCCCTACCGGCGGGTGCTGCTGTGCGCGGGGGATACGGGGTTTTCTTCGGCGAAGACGTTTGACCTGGAAGTGTGGCTGCCGGGGCAGCAACTTTACCGGGAGATTTCGTCCTGCTCGAACTTTGAGGGCTTTCAGGCGCGGCGAGCGAACATTCGCTACCGCGCGGCAGGCGCAAAGGGCAAGCCCGAGTTTGTGCATACGCTGAACGGAAGCGGGCTGGCCGTGGGGCGAACGTGGCTGGCGATACTTGAGAATAATCAGCAGGCGGATGGCACGGTCCTGATTCCAGAGGTTCTGCGGCCCTACATGGGCGGGCAGGACCGGATCAAGAAGGAACTTTGATGGAAACTGTAAACGAGGGCGAACTCTTTCCGGAGCCAAATCGCAAGATCCGGGAGGTATTGAAGAGCTATTTCTACTGGACCTATCCGCGGGGATGCTTTCACTACGACGTGATGGTAACGCTGATCCTGCTTTTCATCTTCATCACTCCACACTTGTGGAACTATGGCGACAAGCCGTCGTCGAGCGCAGGGCTGCTGCATCCGATTCAACTCACCGGCGACGGGGGCCACGGAATAATCGTCACCGTGCAGGCCTCGGATGTGAATGTGCCCGCCGGGGCGAGCGATTCAGCGGTAAAGAAAGCACTGCGGCAGGCGATTTTGCCGGTGAGCGGCGATGCGGTGGTTGTGGAGCGCTGGGAAACAACCACAGATGCGCAGGGCAATGTGGCCTGGAAGATCTGGGCGCACAGGTAATCCGCGATTCGCCGGCTCCAACGAGCTCCATTGCGCGTCAAACAGGATAAGGAATCTTATGCAATCAAGAAAGCTGGTTTTCGCCGCGTCGATCGCGCTTGCCCTGCTGCCGGTGCGCGTGGCCATTGCAGCAGAAAATCTTGAAAGCGTGCTGCACAGGCTGGATGCCGCGGCTGCAAGTTTTCGTAATACCTCGACGGAGTTCGAATTCGACACGGTGAGCACGGTGCCGATCTACGACAAGGACGTCCAGAAGGGTAAGGCCTATTACAAGCGCGAAGGGCACAGCTTCCAGATGGCGGCGCACATTCTTGAAGTCAACGGCAAGGCGGTGCCAAAAGACCTAACTTACTCCGGCGGCAAGGTGGTGCTGTTTGAGCCGCTGCTGAACCAGGCGCGCGTGATGGATGCGGCGAAGTACGAGAGCTACCTGCTGCTGGGGTTTGGCGCAAGCGGCAAGGAGTTGGCAGACAAATGGCTGATCGTGTATGCGGGGGCTGAAGTGGTTGACGGCGTAAGGACCGACAAGTTGGAGTTGACGGCCAAGGATCCGAATGTGCTGAAGCTGTTTCCGAAGGTGACCATCTGGCTGGACACGGATCATGCGGTGAGCTTGAAGCAGGTTTTCGACGAGGGACAGGGCGTGACCCGCACCTGTACTTATTCGCACATCAAGACGAATCAGGATCTGCCCAGGGACGCATTTGTTTTGAATACGAATAAGCAGACGCATTTTGTGAAGTAGAGCGGCGCGGATGTGGTTCCGCAGACTGGCTGAAGGGCTTAGCCTGGCAACGGTTTGAAGCGCGCCGAGATCTTGTGCAGGGCTCTGCTCACTCCAATTCCACCCAGCGCGAAAATCATGGGGAAGCACTCGAGGGTGTAGCGCGCTTCGGGGGCCTCGACGGTGAGCAGGATAGCGCTGCGCAAGAGCATGTAGGCCAGCATGGCTTTCCAGAACCGCGGGCGCAGCCAAAGGCCGAGGGTGGCCAGGAGCAGGTAGAGCGCGTTCAGAATCGCGTAGGCCGAACTGAACCGGGTCTCCGCGCGATGGTGCGAGTAGACCCACCAGTCGAGATCGATATCCAGATTCTCGACGCGCGGGCGTAGCCACATGTCGGCGACTCGGCCGAGCGGGAGCCAGAGATAAAAGCGCAGGGGATGGGCGGCGACGCGCTCCTCGGCCAGGCGGGCAAAGCGGGCATCGATCTCCGGCGTGAGGTCCTGTCCGTGAGTGTTGTAGTAGTCGGCCAGGGCGGCGGTTTCGGCGAATTGCGCGGGCGAATCGAAGGCACGTACGGGCAACCTGCGTACGTCTAGCGGACCGTCCGGTACGTTCCAGTAGATTTCGTAGGTAGAGACGAAGTCGAGGCACCAGGTTTTGGTCCAGCGCTCCCAACCGGGAAACGAATCTTCTCCCGGATCAGTGGCCAGCCGCGGCGCAAGAGGTTCGAAGACGTGAAAGGTCTGCCAGTTGCGGGCTGCCCATGCCACAAACGGCGCCATGGCCAGCAAAACGCAGGCCAACGTGATCCAGAGCAGTTTCCGCGGCGGGATTCGGTTTGCTTCCTTTGAGCGAGTGAGTCCAATCAACAGCGCGGGCGCGAGGGCGACGGCTACCAGCGCACCGTCGGGACGGAGGAGCGCCGCGAATGTGACTGCGAAGGTGAACCAGAGCGCAATTCCCCACCCCGGCTTGTTGCGGAAACGGGCCGCAGCCCAAAGCGCCAGCGCCAGCGCGAAGAGAGTAGGTGTTTCAGCAAGTGGGGCGGCGGCATAGGAGGCAGTGAATGGACAAAGCGCGGCGAGCCAGAGCGTCGCCTGCCGTGAGCCCGACGCAAAACGCGCAGGAGCGATGCATCGGGCGAACTCCGCCAGCAGCAGGCAGGCCAGGAGCTCCAGCATAATCTGCACAAGGGCTGCCGAGTAATAGTTTTCCATCCCGAAGAACTTGAAGCAAACGGCCAGAAAGAGCGGGTAGCCGGGCAGGCGGATCAACGTGGGAGCCATCACACCGTTTGCGGCGGAAAAGGCATAGCGGCCATGCAGCAACAGGTTTTTTGCGAGGGCGCCATAAACGAGCGAGTCGCCGTTGACTTGAAAAAGGTGCTTCAGCATCCACAGGCGAAGGGCAAGGCCGGCTGCAAGGGCAGGCGCGGCGCTAAGCACGGCGCGCAAAGAACCGCCCGGCCCTTGGGGTATGGGACGCTGAGCCGTCAATTGACTCTCTGGGGTGGCTTCCATACGATTCGTAATGTATAGCCTAGACCTTCAGAATGGGTTTTTCCTGCTTGTAATCGAAACCGGATATGCCTGATCGCCAGATATTTTTCGACCCGCAACGCAAACGATGGAAGCGCCTGAGGCGTGTTCTCGATGTAACCGCCGTGATATCGACGCTGGTGCTGGCCGGTTTCGTCTTCGACGTGATGCGTAACCAACAACTGCCCGAGTTGCTGCTGCCCGTTCCCCGGCACAACTACAGGGCTCTGCCGGACCGTGCCCCACTGCTGCGGGGGACGAAGAGCCAGCGACCGGCGCGGCGCAAGACCGACCGAAAGCCTTCCGAGATTCCGTTCAACACCGGAGAAGGTCTTCGGGCGGCGTATTACGTCCAGGACGACGCGGCGAGCTACTCCTCATTCAAGGAGCATGTACACCAGATCGACCTGCTCTTCGCGCAATGGTTCCACGTCAACGGTCCGGCAGGAACCCTCATGGCGATGACGGGCGACAATCTCCACGAGCTTCCCGTGGTCGAGGGAAACACGGTCCATGACCCCGACAGCGGGAACCGTGTCAAGAACGTAATTCTGACTGCCAGAGAAGATACGGAAGTCATCCCACACCTGAACAACTTCGATCCGCGCAACCAGAGCTGGGACGCCGGTGTTGGCGAGGTATTGAAGAACGCAGGCAAGCGGGCGGCGCTGCGCGAGCAGCTAATCCGCTTCTTCACGGTGTATCCGGGTTATCCGGGGCTTTCTCTAGACATCGAGAGCATCAACGATGACGCTGCGCCAGCTTACTTGAGCTTTATCCAGGAACTATACGGCGCGATGCATCCGCGCAATCTGCACCTCTATGTCAACGTGACTGCCTCGGCGCCGGAGAGCGAACTGAAGGTGATTGCCGCCAACTCCGACGCAATTGTGTTGATGAACTACGACGAGCACGAGGCCAACAGCGATCCCGGTCCGGTGGCCAGCCAGAACTGGTTCGTAGGCAACCTGCAGCGGGTGATGAAGGTAGTGCCCAAGGAGAAGATTATCTGCGCGGTGGGCAACTACGGCTACGACTGGACGCTCACCATCCCCGACCCGAAGGACCGCCGGCATCCCAAGCCGACGGTACAGGATACGGAAGATCTCTCCGTCTCCGAAGCATGGCAGCGAGCTTCCGACGCCGACGCCGACCTCGATCTCGATTACGATTCCCTGAATCCCCACTACGAATATATCGACGAGGATAACAATCAACGCCACGTGGTGTGGTTTCTCGATGGCGTCTCACTGCTGGATGAACTGCGCGCGGCGCGCGCGCTTGGCTTGCAGACCTTCGCGCTTTGGCGACTGGGCGAGGAAGACAGTTCGCTGTGGAGCATGTGGGACAAGCCCAGCGCACCCGAATCGCTGCAGGCGCTGGGCTCAGTGCAGCCAGGCCACGACGTGGATACCGAGGGTGAAGGCGATATTCTGCGCGTTACCGGATTGCCGCAGCAGGGCCGCCGCACCGTCGCCGTCGATACGGACGAGTCTGACCCGCGCAAGAAGCTCATCATCGATGAGCACATGGATATTTATCCGCGCACTTACACCATTGAACAGTACGGCTATCATGCCAACGAGGTGGCGCTGTCGTTCGACGATGGACCCGACGCGAAGTGGACACCGAAGATTCTGGACATACTGAAACAGAAAAACGCGAAAGGCACATTCCTGATCATCGGCGCGGACGCGGCGGAGAATGTGGGCGTAATGCAGCGGACATTCCGCGAGGGGCACGAGATCGGGAACCACACCTGGTCGCACCCGGACATCAGCGAAATTTCGGCGCGCCAACTGGACCTGGAGGTGAAGCTGACGGGCCGTCTGTTCGCGAGCAAGCTGGGCGTGCAACCGCTTTACTTCCGCCCGCCGTACGACATTGACGAGGAGCCCGACACGGACGACCAGGCCGCGCCGGTGGTCAGCATCCAGCGCGAAGGCTACACCATCATCGGCAACAAGATCGATACCGACGATTGGAACGAGCATCCGCGCAAGACTCCAACTGAGATTGCGCAATCGATCCTGGCCCAGTTGCAGACAATGAAGACCAAACCGCAATTCCGCGGTTCGATCATTCTGATGCACGACGGCGGCGGAAATCGCCAGGCAACGGTGGACGCCCTGCCGCTGCTGATCGACACGTTGCGCGCCCACGGGTACACGATTGTTCCGGTCAGTGCGCTGATGGGCAAGACCACCGCCGAGGTGATGCCTCCGCTTACGTTTTGGCAGCATTTGCGCGCGCTGCCCGATTCCATTGCATTTTCCATCGTCGACATCATCGGCAACTTCATCGTAATGGTGTTCTTCGCAGGCGACGTACTGATGAGCGTGCGGCTGATCTTCGTAGGCCTGCTCGCCGTGATCGACCGGCTGCGCAAGCCTCAGCACGAGGCCAGCCCCGGTTATTGCCCGCGCGTCGCCGTTCTGATCCCCGCGTATAACGAGGAGACGGTCATCGTACGCACCATCCGCTCAGTGCTCAATTCCGACTACAAGAACCTGCACGTGATCGTCATCGACGACGGGTCATCGGACCGCACCGCCGAGGCGGCGTGCGAGGCCTATGCCGGGGAGATCAAGGCCGGGCGAGTCCAGGTGCTCACGATGCCCAACGGCGGCAAAGCCGCCGCGCTCAACTACGCCCTTGACCGCTTGACCGAGGAGATTTACGTCGGCATCGACGCGGACACCGTGATTGCGGCCGATGCGATCTCGAAGCTGATTCCTCATTTCGAGGATCCGATGATCGGGGCGATGGCAGGAAACGCAAAGGTGGGAAACCGCGTGAATTTGTGGACGCGGTGGCAAGCCCTGGAGTACATCACCAGCCAGAATTTCGAGCGTCGGGCACTGGACCTGTTTCATGTTGTCACCGTGGTGCCGGGAGCCATTGGCGCGTGGAGGACCGGCCCGGTGAAGGCCGCGGGCGGTTATCCGCTGAACACGGTGGCCGAAGACGCCGACCTGACCATGAACCTGCTGGAACAGGGACTGAAAGTTGACTACGAAGACCGGGCCCTGGCCTTTACTGAAGCGCCAATTGATGCGAAGGGGTTGATGCGGCAGCGCTTCCGCTGGTCATTCGGGACATTGCAGGCGGTGTGGAAACATCGCGCGGCCTTTGTGCGCAACAGAGCGATGGGGCTTTTCGCGCTGCCGAATATTCTTGTTTTTCAAATGTTGATGCCGCTGGTGTCGCCGTTTATCGACCTGATGTTCGTGGCCGGCGTTGTGAACTTCTTTGTTGATCGCCACTATCATCCCGAGGCGGCCTCGGCGGCCAGCCTGGAGAAATTGATTGTGTACTTCCTCGGCTTCCTGGTGATCGACTTCATTACTTCGTCCGCGGCCTTCTCGCTGGAGCGGCGGCACCCGGCGAACAAGGGCGACGGCTGGCTGCTTTTTCACATCTGGTTGCAGCGGTTTGCGTACCGGCAGCTTTTCTCCATCGTGCTGTTCAAGACGGTGAAGCGGGCGATTGACGGGAAGCCTTTCAACTGGGACAAGATTGAGCGCACGGCAAAGATGAGCAAGGCTACCGAGGCGATTACGGAGACGGTGGGGGATTGAGAACCATGCCGGCCCGATTGACGTGCCGGCCTTCCCAGATGCTCGTGCGGGACATCGGACACCTGGCTTACTCCATGTCCGGTGGCGCGAAGTTGACGCTGATGACGATAGCGGAGGGTACGGGCTCTTCGTCTTCGATGGCCGGGAAGAATCGGTAGCTGTTGACGGCGATCAGAGCGGCCTGGTCGAGACCGGGGTCAAGCGGCTTGAGGACGCGCACACTCTGCGGCAGACCGTTTGCGTCCACTACGAGAGAGAGTTTGCAGACTCCGCTGATCTGCGCGCCTTTTTTCGAGGGCGTGTATGGCGCATAAGCGGAATAGATAATGACTGGCGAGCTCCTGGTGGTTCCGAAGTAATCGGTGCGCGTTACCGTACGGGTGATTTCACTAATTGGAACCTCGATTGGCGCAAGCACGGCCTCATGGGGAGGATTTCGCGGCTTCTCGAGCTTCTGATGCGGGATGTTTTTTATGAGACGCCTGGTATTGGTGTTGCCCGCATCGTCCTTCGAAGTAACAACGCAGGATTCGATCGAGAGCCGGAGAGTTTCCGCAACCACAACGGGCTTGCCGTCAAGAGTTCCCGGCTGGAACCGATCCAGCTTCGCAAGTGCGATTGCGAAGCGGTCGAGGTCCGATCCTCCCGGGTTCTGGAACATGATGTCGCGCGCCATTCCATTGGTATCGACAAGCAGAGAGAGGAGGACCTCACCATCCAATTGAATCCCGCACTTTTTTATTTCTGCGGGGACAGCGTGAAGCGGGAGCAGGACGGCCGATTTGACCCCGGAATGGGGAGCGTAGACGGTTACGCGATCGCGTGGAGAGTCCGCTGGCCGAGAGGGTTCTTGCGGGGGCTGCTGAGGCTGCGGATTGTCAGACTGCTGCGCGAAACAGCACGCCACAGCCAGCATTAAAAAGAACGCGATCGATAGAAAGCGCGGCACGGGACCCTCTTGAATGGCGAAGAACGATTTTAATGCAAGAGGTCCCACTCGCGGAGCAGGAAGGCGTAGTCGAGAGCGATCTCTTTGAGGTAGTCGTAGCGGCCGCTGGCGCCGCCGTGGCCGGCTTTCATGTTCGTTACCAGGAGGAGCGCGTTGTTATCAGTCTTGAGGGTGCGAAGTTTAGCTACATACTTCGCCGGCTCCCAGTACATGACCTGGCTGTCGTGGAGGCTGGTCTTGACTAACATGGCGGGATAACTCGCCGCTTTCAAGTTATCGTAGGGCGAGTAACTCAGCATGTAGCGGAAGTAATCCTCCTTGTTAGGGTCGCCCCACTCTTCATACTCGGGAACGGTGAGAGGGAGCGATGCGTCGAGCATGGTGTTCATGACATCGACGAACGGCACGTGGGAGACGACGGCGCGGAAGAGATCGGGGCGCATGTTGGCGACTGCGCCCATGAGCAGGCCGCCGGCCGAGCCGCCTTCGACGGCCACGCGGGCGGGGTCGCCGTAGTGATTGGCGGTAAGGTGTTCGACGGCTGCGATGAAGTCGTTGAACGTGTTGCGCTTAAGGAGCATCTTGCCGGCGTCGTGCCAGGGCTCGCCGAGGTCGCCTCCGCCGCGGATGTGCGCATAGGCCATGACGACGCCGCGATCGAGAAGGCTGAGGCGGTTGGAACTGAAGCCGATGGGAAGCGAGTAGCCGTAGGATCCGTAGCCGTAAACATAGATGGGATTCAACGGCTGGTCAGCCTTGTTCTTGTCTTTGCGGTAGACGAGAGAGATGGGGACCTGGACGCCGTCGGGAGTGGTGGCGTGGACGCGCTCGCTGGCGTAGAGGGTGCGGTCGAATCCGCCGGGAATCTCAAGCTGCTTGAGGAGCGTGGATGAGGAGGTTGCGACGTCGTACTCGTAGACCGAACTCGGCGTGACGAGCGACTGATAGCCGTAGCGGAAGCTGGTGGCTTCAAAAATGCGGTTGATGTGCGGATGGGCGCTGTAGGCCGGCTCTGGGAAGGCGATCTCGGCGGTTTTCCGGGCTTGAGGGCCGTCGTCTTTGAAACTCCACAAGCGGAGGCGGGGCAGGCCGTCTTCGCGCTCGCAGGCAATAAAAAAACCGGCGAAGAGATCAATTTCCTCGAGCATTATGTCGTTGCGGTGAGGGATGAGCTCGGTCCAGTGACTGCGACCGGGCGAGGCAACAGGCGCTGTGACGAGGCGGAAGTTGCGGCCGCTGTCATTGGTGCGAATGAACCAGAGGCCGTTGCGGTGATCGATGGAGTACTCGTGCTGGTCGTGGCGCTCACTGATAAGCGCGAAGCTGCCGTTGGGCTGGTCCGCTGGAAGGACGCGCGATTCAGTGGTGGTGTGGCTGGCGGATTCCATCACCAGAAACTTGCCGTCGCGGGTGCGTCCGACGCCGAGATTGAAGCGCTCGTCGTCGTCCTGGTAGACGAGCTCGTCGTAGGAGTGTTGCGAGCCGAGCGGGTGACGCCAGAGCTGGAACTGGCGTTTCTGCTGCTCGTCCTCGACGGTGTAGAAGAGGGTTGCATCGTCGGCAGCCCAGACTACGGAGCCGACTCGCTCGACTTCTCCGGGTAGAGTTTCGCCGGTTTCGAGATCCTTGATGCGAAGGGTGTACTGGCGGAAGCCGGTGAGGTCGGTGGTGTAGGCGAGCCAGCGGCCGTCGTCGGTGATGTCGGTTGCGCCGATGGAGAAGAAGGCGTGGCCTTTCGCGAGTTCGTTGCCGTCGAGAATTACTTGTTCGGGCGAGGTTTCCCAGGTTTCAGGAGTGGAGAGACCAGTTGACGAATCCCCGGTCTGAGAATCGAGACCGGGGACATCCGGAGTGATTGCGGATTTGCGGCAGTGGATCGCGTATTGGAGACCTTCCTCAGTGCGGGTGTAGTACCACCAGGCGCCGTCGCGGTAGGGGACGGAGACGTCGGTCTGCTTCATGTGCGAGAGCATCTCCTGGTAAAGCTCTTCGCGCAGGCCGGCAAGGGGGGCCAGCACGGCTTCTGCGTAGGCGTTTTCTTCTTCGAGGTAGGCGGTGACATGGGGGTTCTGCTTGTCGCGAAGCCAGCCGTAGTCATCGGTAAGCGTAACGCCGTGGAGCCGGGTTTCCTTGTGTTCCTTGCGGGCGACGGGGGGAGCGGGGAATTGAATGTGGCTCATCTCCTTTCCAGTTTAGTGCTTGCATGCGGTGGAACCTTTCGGCAGGCGCCCGCGTACAATTAGAAGGGATGAAAGGCCTTTGGCACGCGCAATCGACTGTTTCCCGGCTGCTGCCAGCGGCCCTTTTGCTGCTTTGCGCCCTCCCCGCCAGCACTGAGAGCGTCGACAGCCTGCCCAAACCCACCGACTACGTAAGCGACTACGCGCATGTGCTTTCGCCAGAGACGATTGCGAAGCTTGACTCGCTGTGCGCGCAGCTGGATCACTCCACGGCCAATTCACAGATCGCCATTGTGACCGTGCAGACGATGAATGGGGACGACGCAGCCGACTACGCCAACCAGCTTGAAGATAGGTGGAAGATGGGCAAAAAGGGCACGGACAAGGGAGTCCTGGTGCTGCTGGCGGTGGGCGACCACAAGTACCGGATTGATGTGGGTTATGGGCTGGAAGGAATTTTGAACGACGCCAGGCTGGGCGACATCGGCCGCGGGATGATCCCCTACCTTCGCGCAAATGACTACGACTCGGCCGTGACGTCAGCTGTGGGGCAGGTGGCGAATGTGATTGCCGCAGACGCCAATGTAACGCTGACCAACGAGCCTATGCCGGATGCTCCGCCGGAACCGACTGTGCGCCATGGCTCGGGGATACCAAGGCTGATCATTATCCTGCTGGTGCTTATTTTCTTTGGCGGCGGGTCGATTTTCAGGATGCTGCTGGGG
>Ga0209698_10006009_pt1 | contig 12963 bp, 14 predicted proteins | sample LitLauG_LLR_2012_FD_187203 | JGI IMG/M metagenome (GOLD analysis project Ga0209698, IMG submission 187203) | Freshwater sediment microbial communities from Pennsylvania, USA - Little Laurel Run_MetaG_LLR_2012 (SPAdes) (version 2) | ecosystem: Environmental > Aquatic > Freshwater > Creek >...
TTGACAAAGCTGGTGAATCGACGCGCGTGATGGGCCAGGTGATGTCGGAAGGCCGCGGCGCAAAGATTCTGGTCTTCCATTACAAGCGCAAGAAGCAATACAAGAAACTGCGCGGGCATCGCCAGGATTTCACCGCGGTGCGCATCACCGAGATCGCGGTCGACGGTCAAAGCTTCAAGGCCCCCGAACTGGCCGCCAAGAAGGCTCCCAAGGTGAAGAAAATCGCCGCGGAGCCCGAGCCAGAAGCGAAAACGAAGCCAAAAGCGGCCGCCAAGAAGGCTGCTACGAAGAAAGCCGCCAAGAAGGGCGCGGGCAAGAAGAAGTAGCGAGATCAAGAATTCGAAAGAAGAGATCTAAGCCATGGCACATAAAAAAGGACAAGGAACGTCACGAAACGGACGCGACTCCAACGCGCAGCGCCTGGGAGTGAAGGCGTTCGGCGGTCAACTGGTTCCCGGGGGGACGATCATTGTCCGGCAGCGGGGCACGAAACTAAAGCCGGGACTCAATGTAGGCCGCGGCAAAGACGACACTCTTTTCGCCAAGATCACGGGCCGCATCAAGTTCATGAATAAGGGATCGATGGGTCGCTTTGTGATGGTGGAAGCAGTCGAGTTGAAGTAGGGTCGCACTTGGCTGTCTGAAGCCTCGCAGCAGGCATTTTGCGGCGGCCTAAGCCTCGCCCTCCGGGGATGGGGCTTTTTTGTTGCATGCAAAGAGCAATAACCACTAAGGACACTAAGGCGCATGGAGGAAAGCCACCCGGCGAAACTTGGTGTTACTTCGTGCCCTTCGTGGTTGAGAGTCTTTATGTTTATTGATGAGGCGAAAATTCGGGTGAAGGCCGGGAACGGCGGAAACGGCTGCATGGCTTTTCGCCGGGAGAAGTTTATCCCACGCGGCGGCCCCTCGGGCGGAGACGGCGGCCGGGGCGGCGACGTGATCATGGAATCCAGCGAGCGCCACAACACGCTGGTCCATTTTCGCTTCAATCCGGAGTATACCGCCGATCGCGGACGCCACGGTGAAGGATCGAACTGTACCGGCCGCGACGGCGAAGACATCATCCTCAAAGTTCCCGTAGGAACGATCGTCTACGACGATGCCACGGGTGAAAAAGTTTACGACTTTTCGCAGCCCGACCAACGGGTTGCGATTGCCCGCGGTGGACGCGGCGGGCGCGGGAACGCGCGCTTTGCGACTTCCGTGCACCAGGCCCCGCGCGAAACCGAACCCGGACGGCCCGGCGAGGAACGAAGCTATCGTCTCGAATTGAAGCTGTTGGCTGATGTCGGGCTGGTGGGATATCCGAACGTTGGGAAGTCCACGCTGATTTCGCGCATTTCTGCGGCGCGTCCGAAGATTGCCGACTACCCATTTACCACGCTCGAGCCCAACCTGGGCGTGGTCGCGGTCGGCGAAGCGCGAGAAGAAATTAGTTTTGTGGTTGCAGACATTCCCGGACTGATCGAAGGTGCGCACCTGGGGGCAGGATTGGGCACGCAGTTCCTGCGCCACGTCGAACGCACGCGGCTGCTGGTGCATTTAGTGGATGTGAGCGATGCGAGTGGCCGTCCCGATGTCGTTGCCGATGTGGAAGTGATTGAGAACGAGCTGGCGAGCTTCGGGGCGGGGCTGCAGGACAAGCCCTGCATCATGGTGGCGTCAAAGTGCGACGCCGCGAATGCAGACAAGCTCTCGGCGCTGAAGAAATACTGCAAGAAACATAAATTGAAGTTGTACGAAATCTCGGCGGTCACTGGCCAGGGCATTGAGGAACTGAAGTACGCCATGGCGGATGCGGTAGAGAAGCTCAGGAAAAAAGCGAGGCGCGAAGCCGTGGAGCCGGTCGTGTAGCATCGTCAGCGCCCGTATTTGTCCGAGAGATATTTTCCCAGGTCGGTTTCAAACGAACCGTAATCCGAGTGGACTGTCGCGCGCAGCGCCGCTTCGGTCGAGCTGCCCTGACCAAGCAGCTGCAGGACGCGCTGTACGTCACTCATTCCGTAGGTATCGCGAATGTATGTAACCGCCGCCAGCGACTCGGCGTAGGCCACCCGAGCTTCCATGCCATTGAAGCGGATGAAGCTGCCTTCCAATACATTGAGAGGAATTTCGCGCTGGGCATTGAAGAGCTGGGCTAGCTGCGGCCCATCTTCGCTCAGCGATTTCGGCTCAACCAGTTGCGCGATGCCTTCATGCAACCATATCGGGCAGCGTCCTTGCGAAATCTGGTTGATAAAGGAATGTGCCAGTTCGTGCTTCAGCACATGCGCAAGATCGGAAGTCACCGACGTCAGACCGTTCACCGGGATGCGCAGCTTTCCATCGTTGATCGCGCCCGACCAGGACGGCGCGCGTGTCACGTCAAAGAAAGCCTGCTCCGTGTAAAGGATGACTTGAATATCGTCATGCGGCGGAGTTCCAAGCTCACCCACCAGATCATCGTAGTCCGACTCGAGAACGGAAAGAATCTGGGCCCGCAGGGCTTCCGAAGTCTGCTTGCCCTCGAATCGCAATTTGAAGTGGCCGCTTTCGCGCTCGGCAAAACCTTCTTCTGCATTTTGTTCGCGTTCAGCCTTGTCCAAGAGCTGCCGCACAGTCGCGTCCGGCCGTAACGCCAGCGAGCGCTTCCAGGAGATGGTTGCTTCCTTGGCGCGTCCGGAGGCAAATTGCGCATAGCCGAGCATGGTGTAGGCATCCGGGGATTGGGAAGAGGACTGGACTGCTCGTTGAGAGAACTCCAGCGCTTGCGAGGCGCGGCCGGTTCTCAGCAGCAGTGCCGCGTAGTAGATGAGGATCGTCGAGTTCGAAGGCTGATAACGAAGCGCGGCGTCGAAGTAAGCCTGTGAGCGGGTCACGTCTCCGCGTTCAAGTTCATACTTTCCAGCAATGAAGTTGGCGGTGGCGCTTAGTTCGGCGTTGCCCTTTGCGCAGAGTTCCGCAAGGGCATCAGTATTAACTCTTCCGTCTAGTATTAATTTGGAGAGAAGGTCACCTTCGCCCGCGAGGCTGTCCGCCGGCATAAAGGTGGGGAGCGCTTCCAGCTTTTTCGATTCTGCTGAAGCGGCAATCGCCGGGATGCCTCCCGCGTCCACATGGTCCACGGAAGATTTGGGTATCGCGTATGTGTTCTCACCGATCTCATATTCATAGCGGGTGCCCGCTTCACGGACGTGATCCGCAACAATCGTGCGCCCGTTCTTCAGATGAATCGTGTCCGCCACCAGGCCTGACGTCACCAGCAAAAGGGCGGAAAATAATTTGGCGCAGGTCATCATTCTGGCGCATTCTAGCAACAAGAACTATGGATAAAGGTATGACTAAAGTTCTGGGCCAACAATTGGCGCGCACCCTACTGGTGGCCGTTTTGCTGATCGCCACGGGCGTGTCCGTCGCGCAAGCCAAGCCCGCAAATGAGCCAGAGCAAGGGCCAGCGGCGCGACTTTACCAGCAATTGGGTGCCGCAGGCCTTGATTGTGCACGCGTTCGCCACGTCCGTGATGCCTCCATCGAGAGACCGGGTGCGCACCTGACGCTGGAAGACGGAACCATCGCCTTTACCCAGGACGTCATGGGCAAAATTACCGGGGCATTCTTTGAGGGCGACGGAGAATTACTGGTCGCGCCGCCAAACGAAGCCGAGCGCCAATCGATGAGCCTTTTCACCGGCATGGCAATTCTTGAGGAGCGATTCTCGACCGCCTATTTCAGGTTCAACGACAGTACTGCCACGGAACTCTCCCCGGGCTTGAGGGCTGCGGATGATTCGGAGGAATTCTGTGAGCGCTGGAAAGGTGCCGCAGCAAGCCTGGCACAAGCTGACGCATTGCGCCTGTTGCTCACCTTCAGCCGCGACTTGACAGCCCCCAATCTGGGGGCCCTCACTTCAACAGCCGATCCAGCAGATCGGTTTCTTCGCGCGCGCTTGCAAGGAGTCAAGCTCGGCATCTTCGACGTGGTTTACGATGCGGCAGCCAGCGAGGCTCTGGAAGTCGGGCAAGCCCGCAAGTCCAGCGATGGCACGCTGTTTTATGACGTCTGGACTTCTTTTTCTCCTGTGTCCCCAGGAAAAAAACAGGACACTGCCTCGGATACAGCAACTCCCGGGCCCATCGACGTAACCCGAATTTCTCTTCAGACGCACGTGAAGCCCCCGACACAGATAGAGGCAGAGGCCACATTGGAGCTCCAAACACGACGATCGGGAGACCGGGCTTTGCTGTTTGAATTATCTCGCTTTATCCGTGTCAACACTGTCGAACGGGACGGCCGCGCCGTCGAATTCATTCACAATCCATCGGTAGAGGGCACGCAACTGGCGCGGCATGGCAACGACGTAATCGCGGTCATCCTGGATCGGCCAAGCGTTGCCGGGCAGACTCTTTCTCTGCGGTTCACGTATCAGGGGGAAGTGCTGGCGGACGCTGGGCCGGGCTTGCTCTACGTCGGGGCCAGAGGCAACTGGTATCCCAACCGCGTGCCGGAAATGGCGGACTACGACCTCGAGTTTTACTATCCGCCGGGATGGACGCTGGTCGCAACCGGGAAACCTGTCCCTGTTGCCACGGCAGCGAACGAACCGAAAAGCACGGAGCAGGTTTCACGATGGATTTCGGATCGCCAGATTCCTGTGGCCGGATTCAACCTCGGCAAGTACAAACGTGCGACTGCTCGCGCGGGCAACGTTGCGGTGGAGAGTTATGGTGCCGCGGTGGTCGAACGCAACTTCCCGACCCCCCATCCAGAGATGGCGGACCCGGTTACCCTGGCACCCGGTCAGTCACCGATCGATCCACTTCCGGTCCGAGCGCCTTCCCCGGCAGGTAATGCGCAACTCGTCGCCGATGCCGCGGCCTCGGCGATCCGCTACTACGCGGACCGCTTTGGCCCATTTCCTTATTCGCAGCTCGCCCTCACGCAACTGCCGGGACCGGAGAGTCAGGGCTGGCCCGGACTGATCTTCCTCTCGTCCTTTGCGTTCCTCACCGATGCTGAGAGAGACGTGCTCCACAGGAACGACATGTCGAAGATTCTTGAACGGCAGATTCCGGCTCACGAAACCGCGCACCAATGGTGGGGTGACTTGGTCACCTGGCGCACCTACCGGGACCAGTGGATCTCCGAAGCACTGGCCAATTATTCCTCCCTGATGGAACTCGAGGACAAAAACCCGGCTGCATTTCATCGTGCGCTTGACTATTACCGACAGCAGCTTCTGAGAAAAACGGATAGCGGGCGAACCGTCGGCTCGGCGGGACCGGTGACCATGGGAGGGCGGCTGGCTTCCTCCCAGTCTCCCGACGCCTACGAACCGGTTGTATATGGGCGCGGAACATGGTTGATTCATATGTTGCGCATGATGCTGCGAGATGCGACCGCGAAACGAACGGCGAGAGACGCAAGGGCAAGGGATGAACTTTTCATAAAGGCGTTGCTGAACTTCCGCAACCGCTTCGAGGGCAGAGCAGCCAGCACTCAGGACCTGCTCTCCAGTTTCGAGGCGGACTTGCCGACGGCACTCAAGTTTGAGGGCAGAAGCTCGCTCGATTGGTTCGAGCATTCATGGGTGGAAGGCTCGGCCATCCCACACATCAGCATTCATTCGGTGAAGCTCGTGCCGAAAGGCAACATGATAGAGGCAGCAGGCGTGATTCAGCAGAAAGAGTCCCCGGCTGACTTGGTCACTTTGGTTCCCGTTTACGCGGTCGTGGGCAACTCGCGGGTTCTGCTGGGTCAGGTCTTCGCCGATGGTGATGAAACCGCCTTTCACTTCCCGGCTCCCTCGGGCACGACCCGGCTGCTCCTGGACCCAGAGCGTACAATTTTGGATGACGTCAGATAACGACGCCGCGACCAGGCATTCAGGCGCGCTTTCGGTAGTGAGTGGTGAGCAAAATCTGCCGAGGGATTTCTTCCAGTGGCAGCACCTGCTGTAGGCATCCCGCAAGAGCACAGGCTCGAGGCATACCATATACAGCGCTGGTGGCCTCATCCTGTCCAATCGTGAAGCCGCCTTTGCGACGAATTGCTTTCATGCCCTCCATTCCATCCGAGCCCATCCCGGTGAGAATGATTCCCATTGCATGAGTGCCGTATTCTTGTGCGACCGACAGCATCAGGACGTCTGCCGAAGGAACGTGCAGGTAACCTTTCGGGTCGCTGGAAAGCTCGATTTTGGCCCGGGTGTCGGTTGCCCGCTGAACAGTCATGTGCGAGCCCGCTGGTGCGAGATAGACGACGCCCTCCTTCACCTCTTCGCCGTGAGATGCTTCCCGCACGCTCAGCGGGCAGAGATTATCCAGACGATGCGCAAATGGGTTGGTGAACCCTGGTGGCATGTGTTGCACAATGAGGACGGGAATTCCGAGATCGGCCGGGAGCTGCGGAAGAATATCCTGAAGGGCCCTGGGGCCGCCGGTGGAAGTTCCGATCGCAATCACCGCCGGAGATGTGGCTGAGGCGGCCCCCGGAACCGAGCCAACCGGCTTGCGGTGTGCCAGCGTCGTGGTCGGCCGCCGATGGGACTCTGCCGCCGCTTTGATCGTCGTAATCAGCAAGTCGCGCAGGTGATCAATATTCAGGGACTGGGCTTCGGTGTGCTTCAAAATGCAGTCGAAAGCCCCGTTGGCCAGTGCAGTCAGCGTTGCGTCTGCATCACGTTGAGCAAGAGAGCTGACGATGATGACAGGGCGCGGACATTGGGTGCGGATACGCCGCAAGGCTTCCAGGCCATCAACGTTTGGCATCTGGATATCAAGAGTGACAACATCGGGGTTCAGGGAGAGCGTTTTCGCCACGGCGTCTTCCCCGTCGAATGCCGTGCCCACGACATGCAAAGCCGGATCCGATGCAATCATGCGGGAGAGCGCGGTGCGCATGAACGCGCTATCGTCGGCGACCAGCACCCGGATTGGATCCAAAGTCGAGTTCATGCCCTTCGATAAACTGCCCGCACCAACTGCTCAACCTCATCCAGGTAGGAATCGAGTTCGAAGGTGAGACGCTCCCAGTCGAGGTCTGCCATGGCCGGGAATTGCCGCAGCAGCAGGCCATACCCTTCTTCCTGAGCCAGGTCTACCTGTCGGGCCTCCAGATATCCAGTCGGAACGCTTAAAACCTGTCCAGCCAGCAACGCCCCCTCAAACAGGACGCTCGAAATCAAGCCCAACCCGATCCCGGCCATTGCCTCCCCCGCCGCTCCGACCGTCCAGTGCCACAAGTCCGCTGCAGGAATCACGCCGCCGTATGCCGGCCACAGCAGCGCTGTCAGCAGCACCGTCAGCGCGACCTTGATCATGGCCGGCACAGCGTCGGAACCAAGAAACGGGCAGAACAAAAGCAACCCGGAAATTCTTGCCGCCGCCCATCCCACCGTGCCCATCGCTGGCTCAAACTCGCTCCACTGCATGCTCTCCTCCGAGTTTTCCGCAATCCAGCGGCTTCGCTTCATTTGGTAAACGGCCGGAAGTCCGACATCATCTGCAAGGTGAACATCACCATGCGACGCGTCATCCACGGCATGAGCAGGAAGACTGCGGCCGCCACCGCAGCCAGCTTGGGAACAATGGCCACGGTCGCCTCCTGCAGCGAGGTCAGCACCTGGCCAACGTTGATGATCAGACCGACCACCAGTGCCACCGCCAGCAGCGGTGCGCTGATCCATAGCGTGGTTTCGAGCGTCAAGCGGAGGATTTGAACCGCCTCCTGAGATCCCATGGGTTCGGCTCCTTACCCGAAACTTTTCATCAGCGATCCCACCAGCAGGTTCCACCCGTCCACCATGACAAACAGCAGGATCTTCAGAGGAGTCGAGATCACCACCGGGGGCATCTGCAGCATGCCCACCGAAGTGGTCACCGAGGCGACCACCAGATCCACCACCAGGAACGGGAGAAATAACGCCACCCCGATCTGAAATCCCGTCTTCAGCTCCGAGAGCAAGTAAGCCGGTACCACCACTCGCATCGGCAAGTCGTCAGGGATCGCCGGACGCGGCGCCTGCGACAACTCGAGAAACAATCCCAGGTCTTTCTCCCGCGCGTAGCGCAGCATGAACTTCCGCAGGGGAACGCTTCCCCGGCCCAGTGCGGTGAGCGCGTCCACCTGCCCCTTTTCAAATGGGACCACGGCGGTTTCGTAAATCGAAGCGCCCACCGGCTGCATGAGAAACCCCGTCAACACCAGCGACAGGCCGATGAGTGTCTGATTGCTGGGTGCGGTCTGCGTGCCCAGGGCCTGACGCAGGAAGTGAAATACCACCAGCATGCGGGAGAACGGCGTCACGGCCAGCACCAGCGCGGGCAGCAGGGTCAGAAACGTCAGCAGGACGACAATATTCCAGGGAGCGCCCTGGCCAGCGTTGCGGAGGCTATTCCAGTCCGGACCTCCGCTCGCCGCGGGCAGGACAAATGCTGTCAGGCACGGCGGCAACGACAGGTTCACCGTCCACCTCTTTCCTGCGTGGCCGTTTTCTCGCTCTCGACATCCGCGCTGTAGTGCCTGCGAGCGTCTCCATCGGGCAGCTCCGCCAGAAGCGACACGGCCGACGAACTTACCCCCACCAGCAAGTCCCTGCCGTCAAACTCAATCACTGCAACCATGCGCTTGTCCCCGAGGTTGAGGCTCTCGCGCAGGCGCAAACGCTTTTCCGCGGGGCGAACCCAGCCAAACAAGCGGCTTCGCGTGCGGCTCGCGAACAATCGGATTGAGTTCCACAGAGAAGGGCGGAGCCAGCGCGCCGACGGTGCCAATTGCATCTTGATCTCCCTTGCTTCCGCGTTCCGAACCGGTTCGGCCGCGGGTTCAGGCCAGTTGCGTGATGCGGACGGCCAGTCGTTGCGCAATCGACTCAAACTCGCCCCAGCCGATCAGCGTGCCGTTAATCCGCAGCGGCACATCCTGGCTGACATGGCACGTGGTTGCCGCCAGATGACCGATCGAGAGGTTCAACACATCGCCCAGACGGAAGCGTGGTACGGGCAGCTCGACACTAAGGCGACAGGGCAATCGCGAAACCGCCAGCCATCGGCTCTCGTCCAGTTCCCCTCCGTTCGCCTGAGTTTGATTCGAAACTGCGGTGAGTTCACCCATGAGCGAAGACGCGCCCTGCAACCACGATCAAGCGGCGCCGATTATTGTTCAGGCAATCCAAGAACCGAGAGCACGGAACAGAAGGGAGGGGAGGTTTCGCTCAGGTCGGAAACCGTAAACCGCCAGCAATGAACCGTTTGGCTGTGGGATCCGCGAACTGCGAACAGGAGAACCCCGAAATGGATTTGCGCCGGCTCATTAGAGACGGCTTAGAACGAGGCACTACCGCATGTTCGCGCTGCGGAACTTCTGCCGGAAATCCAAGCCATCCATCTGGATCGTGCGGCACATCTCATGCAGCCGCGATCGCATGCGCTCGCCGATCCGGTCGCCCAGCGTTTCGCGGCGCATGGCACGCTGCGCCCTCCCAAACTCGCCGCCCGACCCCGCATAGGGATCAGGGCCGGGTTCATCCGGGAAGTTGGTGGTGATGATCGTCGTGCGATTGTCGTTGTAGCGCGTGTTCAGGATCAGGCTGACGGTGTCCCAAACCCACTCCGTTGGCTTCACCGCGCCCAGCTCATCCAGCACCAGCACTTCGGTTTCAAACACCGGCCGCAGCACGTCCAGCTCGGTTGTTTTCACGGTTGCGTTATAAGAGTTCTGGATTTCCTTCAGTAGCTCGCGATAGTCATAAAACAGGCAGGCCGCGCCCCGCTGCAGCAGTTCTTTCAGGATTCCCACCGCCAGGTGAGTCTTTCCCACGCCAATCGGCCCGATCAGCAGCAGTCCGGAATTCTCCGCGGGAGAGTAGTTGTTCACAAAGCCGCGCGCCTGCAGCAACGCCCGCGCCAAAGCCGGATTTGCGCCCGGATAATGGGGATCGAATTCCGACAGTTCGCAGTGTTCGTAGCGCGGAGGGATGCGCGCCGCCGCCAGCATGGTCTCCGCGCGCGCGCGCGTCTGGCAATCGCAGCGCGTCACTCGCCGGTCTTTTCCCGTGCCGGCTTGCCCGCCCTGGGCTGGAACGCCACGTGCGGTATAAACCGTCTTCCAGCCCGTTCCGTCGCAGACGGGGCAGACCTCGGAAGACACTCTCATGGGTCGAGAAGACATTTCCTGTTTTGGGAGCCCTTTCTTCGACTTTGCACCCGCAACGCGGTTTTCCGCAAGTGCATGGGGGGCCGCGCCTGTGTACATCCTGTGTACGACCTGCCCCAGTTGTGGACGAGCGTGGAAATTCCGCCCTCATTGCTCGCGCCGTTCCCGGCGTCCGAAGGAATCCAGCCCGGTTTTTGCGGTGACTGGCCCACCCCCGTGTCAGAGATGGCTCCCCGTGCGGATTTTCACAGTTGACAAAGCCTTGGAAGAGAGGAAAATGACTCCCGTCAGGTTTCCCGACCCAGCGCGCGCTACTGATTCCCCCCGGTTAAGGCTGGGCAGCAAGAAACCTGCACAGGAGAAACTATGAACAAGGCTGATCTGGTTGACAAGATTGCCGGGGCCTGCGACATCAGTAAGGTACAGGCCACCGCAGCGATTGATACTGCCGTGAACAGCATTACCAGTGCCCTGAAGAAGGGCGAGCGTGTGGCGCTGATCGGTTTCGGAACTTTCTCGGTCTCGCAGAGAAGGGCCCGCAACGGACGCAACCCGCAGACCGGGGCGACGATCAAAATTGCCGCCCGTAAGGTCGCGAAGTTTACCCCGGGCAACGAACTCAGGAAAGCAGTCAACAAGAAATAACTCCCGGCTCGCCGGGGGACAGTGTGTATCGAAGCGGCAGGGGGTCGGCCCTGCCGTTTTATTTTTGCCGAACTCCCGTCGGTATCATCCTGAGCGCAGCAGTTTTTCCAGGCGGAGCGAAGGATCTCGCGCGCGTCAAGGCTGCCCGTCCGGCTACAATACTTCAGCATGATCGCGCATCTTCGCGGAAAGCTGCTGGCGAAGCACCCCAACCAGATCATCGTGGAAACCGGCGGCGTCGGCTACGAGCTCACCATCAGCATTCCGACGTTCTCGGACCTGCCCGAGGCCGGCGCGGACGTCTCACTCCACGTTTACACACACGTCCGCGAAGACCTGATCGCGCTCTACGGATTTCTGCGCTCGTCTGAGAAGCTTTTGTTTGAGAAGCTGATCACCGTCAGCGGCATCGGGCCGAAACTCGCGATCACGATCCTCAGCGGCATGGCCGCCGACGATATGGCGCGCGCCATTCGCAGCAACGACATCGCCCGCCTCACCCGCATTCCCGGCATCGGAAAAAAGACCGCCGAGCGCATGGTGCTCGAACTGCGCGACAAGCTGCCCGAGGCCGGCACCGCTCCAGTCGCGATTTCAACTCACAGCGCAATTGAAGAAGACGTTCTCTCGGCCCTGGTGAATCTCGGCTACCAGCGCGCTGCTGCCGAGAAAGCTCTCTTTGCCATCGCCAAGAAATCCGGCGCCACGTTTGAAGTGCTGTTTCGCGAAACGCTGGCGGGGCTGTCGAAGTAACCCGAACCCGCACTTATCGTCCAGCCCCTCTTGTCATCCTGAGCGAAGCGAAGGATCCATGCACCCCGCGTCCCCAATAATTCGCTAGACAAAGAGCGAACCCGCAGCTTTAATCTCCCGCATGGAAACCCTGAATCTCTCGGGCTCCTCGCCGCGCGAAGAAGGCCGCATCAAGAGCCTGTTCTGGCCGTCGGTCCGCACAGGTGCCGATGTGGACTATCTCGCCGTGCAGGGTTTCTGGCTGTGCACTCTGCTGGCGACGCTCTCGCTTTGGTTTCTCATCATGGGCGGCCAGCCTGTGGTTGCGTTTCTGATTTTCATCGTGCTCCATTTTGGCGGTATTGGAGTCCGTGAGCACAGTCCGTTTGCCGCCGGCCTGGTTCTGGTGTTCTATATGTTGGACACACTTGCGTCCATCAAGATGGCCATGCCCACCCCGGGCGGACTCATCTTCCGCACGATTTTTACGGCCTTGCTTCTCTCCAATCTCCGCGCCACGTGGATCGCTGCCGCCTGGAGGCCTGAATCAGAAGAGGCGGTGCTGCCGCCCCGCATGGGCGATACTTTGGCGGATAAATTTTCGGACCGCTGGCCAGCCTGGATCTGGCCGAAGGTCAAGATCATTTACTTCATCTTTGCCTTCGTCATGCTCGTGCTGACAGCAGCCGGACTCATCGTGATGGCGATGAAAGGCGCCCGCTGAATTTTATCCAGTGCTTCACTTCCCGATGCAAAACGTGCTGAAGATCAAATTTAAAATATCGTCGGGCGTGGTCGCACCGGTGATTCCATCCAGCGCCCGCAGTGCGCCGTAAAGATCGAGCAGCAGCATCTCGTGCGGCACTTTATTGTCCACCGCTGCGGACGCCGCATCCAGCGCCGTCAGCGCGTCGCGTACCAGGCCTTGCTGCCGAGCGTTGGTCAGAAATCCCGGCTCCGCGTCGGCTCCACGTTCGCCACTCGCGTGCCGCAGGATCTCCCCACGCAGTTTGTCCACGCCCTCGCCGGTGACGGCCGATGTCCGAATCACTAACTGATCACTGACGACTGACGACTGACCACCGTTCTTCAAATCACACTTGTTCTCCACCAGAACTGCACTGCGGCCGCTGACTTGTCGCGTCAATTCCTCATCCTCGGACTGCCAGCCCTGTGACGCATCGGTCACCACCAGCACCAGGTCCGCGTCTGCCAGCGCTTCCATGGATTTCTGTATTCCCAGGCTTTCAGCCTCATCGGTGGACTGACGAATCCCCGCCGTGTCCACCAGCCTCACCGGAATGCCGCCAATGGCAACGGTTTCGCTCACCAGATCGCGCGTAGTTCCCGGTGTCGCTGTGACAATGGCGCGATCGAACTCCACCAGCCGGTTAAACAAACTCGATTTCCCCACATTCGGCCGCCCCACAATCGCCAGCGTCAGCCCTTCAT
>Ga0209698_10006010_pt1 | contig 12962 bp, 11 predicted proteins | sample LitLauG_LLR_2012_FD_187203 | JGI IMG/M metagenome (GOLD analysis project Ga0209698, IMG submission 187203) | Freshwater sediment microbial communities from Pennsylvania, USA - Little Laurel Run_MetaG_LLR_2012 (SPAdes) (version 2) | ecosystem: Environmental > Aquatic > Freshwater > Creek >...
CTTGGAATGTGCGACCTGCCTGGATAACCGCGAAATCGTCACCGGCCCTTCCCACAAATTGCAGTCCGACGGGAAGATTCTTCTCCGTAAATCCGCAGGGAACGGACATTGCTGGCAGCCCGCAAATATTGCCGAGGCCACCGAGAGGGTCGGGAAACACGAGACCGATCTCTAGATTCAAAGGCAGAGGTGTCGCCGGAACCGGCTGCGAAGCTGTCGCGAGCACGTCAAACGTTTCGAACAAGGAATCCATTTTTTTCTGAGCGATTTCTCTAACCTTAAGAGCCTGCAGGTAGTCGGCTGCGGAATATTGCTCGTTCACGTAGCCGGCGATTTGTCCGAGTGGATCAGTCAACTCGCTTACTCGGCCAGAGCGAATCAGGGAACGGAAAGAAGCGGCAGACTCTACACCAACAATGATCCCGCCCGCCTCCTCCCAAGGGCCAACAGGCAGGGCAACATCTTTCACGCTTGAAAAGTATTTCTTCAGCATCCTGGTGGCGGCTTCGATGGGCTTTGCAACGCCCGGCTCCAGTGATTTCCACGCGTTGCTGAGCCAGCCAATTTTGAGCGGGCGCGAATGCAATTCCATCGATGGCGAATAGGTGAAAGCGCCTTTATCGATGGGCACGGTTCCGCGATCCTTTGGGTCGTGGCCTGCGATGGCGGCGAAAATTCGCGCGCAATCCTCGGCGCTGCGGGCCATCGGGCCGATCTTGTCCATTGAAGGTGCGAGCGCCATCGCGCCGTAGCGGCTGACGCGGCCGTAGGTCGGCCGCAGGCCGCTCACGCCGCAGTAGGCGGAGGGGCAGATGATGGAGCCCCACGTTTCCGTGCCAATGGCAAATGCAGCCAACCCTGCAGCCACTATGGCGCCCGACCCGGAGGATGAGCCGCAAGTCCAGCAAGTCGTGTCCCAGGGATTTTTAGCTTCACCCTGAAGGGAAGCGGAGGCGAAACGGTAGCCCATCCCGCCGGCGAGCTCGATCATGGATGCTTTGCCAAGCATTACCGCGCCTACGCGGTTCAGATGCTCGATCACGGTCGCGTTGTAGTCGAAGACCTGGTTTTCAAAAGGCTTCGCGCCCCAAGTGGTTGGCAATCCTTTGACCGCCAGGAGATCCTTCGCAGCATAAGGAATGCCGTGAAGCGGGCCGCGATAGTGGCCGCGTTGGATCTCCTTCTCCGCAGCCTTGGCTTGCTCAAGGGCAATTTCGGGAGTCAAAAGGGCATAGGCACTAAAGCGGGGTCCAAATTTTTGGCTGCGGTCCAGGTAGGCCTGCGCCAGATCGACGGGAGAGAGCCTCTTTGATTCGATGCGTTTCGCGAGTTCACTAACCGAAAGATAGAAAATCTCTTCGCCGGGCATTCGGAGGCTCCTCAGGAATTCTTCGGCGCACTGGCCGGTTTTGGAATCGCCGGCATCGGCGAGGGCTTCTTTTCCCGCTCCATCAGTGGCTTCAGATAAAGGGCTGGACCATCTCCGTTTTCTGTGGCGAAAGCCCGCAGCCGATCCAACGATGGCTGTGCTTCGGCGGCGAGCCGGCGAATATCGGCCTTCTGAGCTTCAGAGAGCCGGCTGCCGTATTGTGCAAAAATAGATTGAATGCGCGAGTCGACCTCGGCTTGGCTTTCCGGTGAGAGGTTGGGCGCGTTTGCGGGCTGCTGCTCCGGCAACAGCGCGGAGGCGGATTCCGCGCTGAGAAGATTTGAGGGTGTCAGCGTTGCAGCAGCGGCGACAAAAGTCGCGCGCCGCGCGAATTCGCGCCGGCTAATTGCTGAATCGGGTTTGTTGCCCATCGCGGTCCCTCCTCGATCAAAACAAAAAAAGCAAAACGATGCGCGAGAGGCGCGGAACGAGGCTACTGAATCCGTGTGCGAGCGTCAACTGGACATGGGACTGCGCGAGCCGGGATGTCTATGGTTCGAACCGGAAGTGGATGGTAATGGTAACGTGTGACGGAACTGGCTGGCCGTTCCGTGTGGCGGGTTCGTACTGGAATTCTTTCAAGGATTCAACTGCGGCCGGACGCAGTGAAGGAGGCCCGGAAAGCACGCTGATGAAATTCACCTCGCCAGCGGTGCCAACGACCGCGTCGATCACGACGTTGCCGGTTTCGAAGTCCCGCAGGGCTTCCAAGGAAGCCACAGCTCGCACCGATTTGATCAACTTGGGAGGCACGAATCCGCTCTCGGAAGCAGGCGCCGCAACGGGGCTGGGAACGGGCTTTGAGGTTGCACGATCCGGTGATCGCTTTGTTGCCAGCGTAGTGGATGGAGAAGTCTTCCTGACGGCCGGCTCTGTTTCGGAACTGTTCGAATCCACCGGTTGAGTCGAGGGATCGACCCCATCCTTTTGTTCGGACGAACCCGCGCGAAGCGCTGCCGCATTCGGGGACGGCGTTCCCGCTGAGGTTATGGGCGCATCGCTCGCCACTCTCGCATTGCTGAAATCCCTAGCGCTAGCCGTCTCGGGGTTTCCCGGCGGCAGTGCAGTGTTCGCTTTTCCCACCTTCACCGGCTGGCTGCTTAGTGACTTTTGCCACGGGAGCCAATGCTTAAACCAAGCGGCTCCGACCGCGGTAACCACCAGCGCTGCCGTAAGCAACGCGAGGCGCAGGACTCCGCCGCGAAAATTAGGTGTGAAACTACCTCTAGCCCGCAACGAGCGCCTGGTTTTGGGCAGCGACATACTAAAGTCCAAGGCAGGTTCTGGCAGTTGCATCTGGTCTTCGGCTGGCGGTTGCGCAGACTCAGGAGTTGGTTCGACGGGAAGAGCATTGTTCATTGAGCCGCTGGCAACGGCATCGATGGACCTAGTACCTGCGTTCGATTCTGCGCTGTGCACGGCGTCCGCCAGAAATGCCACAGGAGACTCCGCAACCGCTGGCGGTACCGAAGCTGGTGGTTCCTGAACGCTCTCCGAAGCTGCTTGCGCCAGCGGAGGTTGTCCCCGCAGCGCAGCCACATCGCGCTTAAAGGCCTCTAATTCCTCTGCAGTTGGCGTCGCTGGGAGTTCTCCAGGCTCGTCTGCAGTGGCTTCCGCTGCGATCACCATCTCGGCTGTTTTCGCGTCCTGGGCGTTCTTCGGCAATAACGCGGATGCTGCCGAGAACTCCATACCCCAAAAGCGGGGAGCGGCTTCGGCGAATTCGAGCTCCACATAACAAATTGTCGGCCGGTACGCGCGTTTGCGTTTGACTTGAGCGACCACTTCGCGCTTTGATTCGACGTTCGTGAGCACGAGCAATTGCCCCGGAGACACGGCCGCCGATAACTGGATCACGCCGCCTGTTTCGCAAACCAGAAGCGAAGCAGTTTCTTCCGTGAAGAGCTGGCGATCGACCGCATTCCTGTCGGGAGGCGCGCCTGTGGCGGTCACGCGTACTTCCTGCGCGACCATGTTTGCTTCAAGAAGTGGTTTGGGAGTTGGCGCGGGACATGTGATTTCTTCCATCTCGACCGGAGTCTCCTCGAATGGCTGCTCCGCAGGCGCTGACGTAGGTTCCGAGGGCCCTCCCGTGGGCTCCGAAGTCTCCGCCGTGGGCGGAGTGGTCAAGAGATTCATGTCCTCTGCGGAAGACAAGTCAGTCAATCCTTTTACCGGGTTTGCGAGAGGCCCGGCATCAATTTTAGGCTGGGTAGGACCGTCCGGGTTGGGAACGACCCACGCCCCTCCATTTTCTGTGCGCGGCCCGCTGGTTCGCTATGGTACGAACGTACTTCGTACCCTATTGAACACCGTCAAGCCGCTTCAAAAATCTCTAAACTTTAAGGGCCTGCGCGCTAAATCATGAATCGGCTGCTCAGCAACAAGAAGGTAACATTCAGCTTAGCAGGCCGATTCTCGCGCTGCTAGCTCACTTCCGTGAGCGAGCGAATCTGCGTTTCCAGAGCCTGATTATATTGCCGCTCGATCTGAAGTTCCGTTTGCAGTTTCTTCACGAGCAAATCCAGATGGGCAATCTCTACGCGAAGCCGCTGCACATCGGCCGACGTCGGAGCTGGCCGAGCAGGAGCGCCAGCCAATTGCTGGGAATCATGCTGAGGCTGCGAGGGCTGCCGCGGCGTGAATGCCTCTGCAAGTGCTCGCGGCCAAGCTGATTCGAGAGTAGATGGTGCCGCCGGTGAATTTGCAACCGGACGGGGCGCGGCCGGAGCGGGCGGCGGCGAAAAGAGATTGCTCAAAGCCTTTGAAGAAGCAGGGCGCTCGATCACTGGCTCCGGCGTCGTGCCCTTCGGCTCGAGGAGGCTCTTCACGCGGCCAATCAGTTCCTGGGGCTGAAAAGGTTTGCGAATCAGTTCATCCGCTTTCACAGAAACCGCTTTATCCGCGACGCTCTTGTTGACTACGCCGGACATCAGCACGACCGGTGTTGCGCTGTACTCGGGGTTTTGCTTAATCTGGCTGCAGACGGAATAGCCGTCCTGGTCGGGCATGATCACGTCGGTGATCACAACGTCGGGGCGGTTTTGTTCGAACTGTGCCAGAGCTGAGGCTGCGTCGGCACAGGTAATCACGTTGATGTTTTCGCGACGAAAAGCGATCTTGATGACTTCACGCATCGTCGCGCTGTCATCGATGAAATAGACGGTTGGAATCCGCTTGGCCGGAGCTTCGCCCAGCGGTGGCAGAGTCATCGCTTCGCTCATAGCGCTTCCTTGTCCGCCATGTCTCGCGTTCCTTCGTCGAATTCGCGCATGGCATCCAGCATGAGATCGGTAGCCGAGCGCAGCACAGTGCGCTGCGTCGACGTGGTCCCGTAAGTAAATTTGTAAACACCTTCGTTGCTGCTACCGAGGCTTTTCAAAATATGAATGACGGCTTCGTCGCCGAAAAGATTGCCGCACTCGGCGTGCGTGATGGCCCCGGCGTCGTAGAACAGCACACCGTCCGTTTCGCCGGCGTTGATGTGCAAGGCGCCCGTCTGGTGTGCGTGCCCCAGCATTTGCATGACGCCCGTGAGGTCGTGGTGCGTCAGGTTACCGCTCAGGCTGGTGTCGGATTGGTCCAGCATCTGCGTGGGCTGAAAACCTTCCGCTTTGCTGACGAGGATCTGTTTTACGTGGGCGGCGATCACCGCGGGTTGCCGGTTGCGGTCGATGTAATCATCGCAGCCGGCCTGAAAAGCTTCCATCAGGGCGCGCTGGCTTCCATCGCCAAGAGCGATAATGGGCAGGTTGGAATTCTTTGAGTCCGCGTGAATGATTCTTGCGATCTCCAGAGCCCCCATCTCCCGCATATTTGTCGCGCAAACGATGGCAGACGGCGCGTCGTATTCAAGCGTTGTAAGCGCAAAAGCCGCTTGAGTGCTGGACACCACCTCGAAGCCCTCGCGTTTCAAGGCATCGCCAAGGCGCTTGGCGAAATAGACGTTGCTGTCGATCAGAAGAACTTTTACGGAGCGCCCGGAGGGGATCACGGCCGAGCCTCCGCTGGTTGCGGCGCCGCGGCCTGCGCAAGTGCTTGCTCCGGGCCGGGCGTGAGCGTATCCAGGTTTAAGACTTCGATGACGTCACCGTCATGCGAAAGCCATCCCGCGACGTGCGGCGCGTCGGATTCCGATGCCGCCATCATTTCCGAATTGATCAGTTCACATTCGCCAGTGACCGGGACGGCTATCCACTCTTTCAGAGTGCCGTAGTTGCGCACCGCGATCAGGTAAAAGCGGCGTGACGTGAGGCGTTTTCCGAGCAGCATCTCCGAAACATCGCACACCGGAACAATCCGGCCGCGCCGCAGGATTACGCCTTCCAATCGCGAAGTGCGGTGAGGAAACCGAAAAACGCGGCTGGGAGCAACGAGTTCCGCAATCTGATTCGCCGAAACGGCAAAGCGCCTTTCGCCCAGCCGCAGCAGGACGAAGGATTGCAGCTCGAGTTCGATCGATACCGTCATTGTGCGGAGTTCGTCTCCTCGAGAGCCGCCGCAGCGGAAGTGTCCGCTTGCACGAGCGCTGCATCGAGCAATGCCAGTTCTTCGGGTGACAAGAATCCTTCCGGTTTCACCACCGGCACGACGGTTTGGTCAAGGGCCGTCAGCCCTCGGTACCACTGCCGCTCTTCGTGACAGAAGGAAAGTGGCAGCGCCTGAAGCCGGTTCATGGTGGTCATTTTGTCGATGCCGTCGATCAAGAGGGCCGTTCGCGTTTTGCGTAGCACGAAAAGCAATGCGCCTTCCGCCGCGTGCAATCCAAAATGCATGGCTCCGTTGACGATGAACAGAGAGCGATCCCCGCGCCGGACAACGTGGCGCACTTTTCGAATCCCCGGAGCGGTGATCTCAGTTGCGGCGCCAGACATGCTATCGGCGCTGCGGACTTCCTGCACGGAGGCGGAAGAGACAGCGAACAGCTGTCCGCTGACACGAAACAGAATGATCTGTTCGGTCTTTGCTGAACTCGGCTTTACCGGGGCCGCTAGACGCATCAGCGAACTCCCGCGGGCGCTGTGCGGCAAATTCCCAGGACGCGCTTCTCGATGGCGGCGTATACATCGTCGATGCCGAGAACCTGATCGACAGCGCCGGCTTTAATGGCTTCGGCGGGCATACCAAAAATTACGGACGTCGCCTCATCCTGCGCCAATACCAAGCCGCCAGCATCTTTAATGGCCCTAGCCCCGGCGGCTCCATCGTTGCCCATTCCAGTGAGTACGCCAGCGATGCTCAGAGGGCCGGCGAAGGCCGCGACGGATTCCATGGTGACGTCAATGTTCGGCAGATAGCCGTTGATGCGGCCGGACGTTCCGTCCAACTGAATTCGCCCCGTGGGCGTAACGCGGAGATGCTGGCCACCCGGACAGATGTAGAGCGTGCCCGGTTGAAGCGACTCGTTGGCTTCTGCTTCTTTCACGCGGATCTCGGTGAATTCCGCGAGTTGCGCCGCATATTGCGTGGTGAATGCGGCCGGCATATGTTGCACGAGAATGACGGCGGCAGGGAAGTCGGCCGTGAAACCTGGAGCGATGCGCATCACCGTGGCTGGGCCCCCCGTGGAGGCTGCCAGCACGACAACGGGGAAGCGTTGATCGAGTCCGGAAGATGGCACTGGGCGGGCGCTCACAGGCGCGGGTGTAGTTGTTTTGGACCCATTCGAGTTCTGAATTGTAGACGCAAGACGTGAGGCCGTGCGCACGACGCGCACTTTGGCGGCCATCCGGACTTTTCGAAGGAGATCGTCCTTCACGCTCTGCATATCGAGGTCGATGGCGCTGGAAGGTTTGGCGACAAATTCGATAGCGCCGAGTTCCAGCGCTCGCAGAGTGCTTGCGGCGCCTTCACGCGATTCGGAGCTGACGATGACGATCGGCCGCGGATTCGTGGTCATGATTTCCGCGGTGGCTTGAAGGCCGTCCACGTGCGGCATATTGATGTCCATGGTGATGACATCGGGCTTCAGAGATTCCGCCATCGCTACGGCCTCGCGGCCGTCCTTCGCGTTGCCGACAACCTGAAGTAGTTCGTCGGCGTTGAAAATGCCCTCGAGGACTTTCCGCATAAATGCGGAATCGTCCACTACGAGCACGCGAAACTTTTTGTTGGTGGTCGCCATTGTTTGTTTACGCTACCGGCGCGACCGGGCGTGGCGCCTCCGTTCCTATAAGTTGTTCTACTGCGGCGATCAGTTGATCCTCCTGGACCGGCTTGGTAAGGAATGCGGTGGCGCCTTCCTTCATCGCGCGATCGCGATGCTTGGCCCCTGCGCGGGATGTAACGACCATCACCGGGATTCGGCGAGTCGAGGGACTCTGGCGCAGTTGCACCATTAATTCGTAACCGGTCATGCGCGGCATTTCGAGGTCGGTGATGACCAGATGGCAGCCGTGTTGCGTCACAAGTTCGGCGGCTTCGAGTCCATCCGCGGCCAGCTTTACGCGGTAGCCGTTCTTCTCCAGCATGCGTCCGACAAATTTGCGCACGCTGATGGAGTCGTCCGCCACCACAATGACGCGCTCTTGTTCGACGCGGTCGATGGCTTCGGAAGGAATGCTTCCACGAGCAATGGCCGTCGAACCTGGCGCAAAGATTCTCGCGGCGCTGGCGCTAGCCTGTAGGGGCCGCCGCTCGCTGGGTTCTGTCGCAACCATGCGGTTCAAGTCGATCAAAAGAATCAGGCTGCCATCGGGCGCGATGGTCGTGCCGGGGAAGAGCTTCACACGGCGCAGGTATTCGCCGAGGTTCTTGATAACAATTTCGTCCTTGCCGAGAACTTCTTCCACGACCAGGCCAATCTTTCGGCTCCCGGCGTTTGCAACGACCATACGGAAGTAGCCGTTGATGGGTTCGAGCGGCGGCAAACCGAGATAGGTGTCGAGGCGCACAACCTCTGTGACCACGTCGCGCACCTTGGTAAGCAGTTTTCCGCCGACGTCTTCGATTTCATCCGCGCGCAGTCGGCGGATTTCCTCGACGACCGCCAGTGGCAACGCAAAATTCGTAGTGCCGCAGCGCACGAACAGCGCCGGGGAGATAATCAGGGTGAGGGGCACCTTGAGCGTAAACTTGGTCCCTTTACCGCTGGTGCTCTCAATCTCAATTTCACCGTTGAGTGCGTTTAGATTTGCTCGTACGACATCGAGCCCGACTCCGCGCCCTGCTAGTTCCGTTTTTGCAGATGCCGTCGAGAATCCCGGATGGAACAGTATTTCACGCAGATCGCGTTCCGTGAGCCGGTCAGCAGTCTCTTCGGATACCAGGCCTCGTTCGATGGCGCTTTGCTTAACGCGCTCATAGTTGATGCCGCCGCCGTCGTCTTCAACTTCAATGTAGATGTGATTGCCGCGGTGATACGCGCGCAGCATGATGTTGCCGGCCGATGACTTGCCCGCAGCCACGCGGTCAGCGCTCTGCTCGATGCCGTGCGCCACGGAATTACGTACTAGGTGCACCAGTGGATCGGAAATCTGCTGAATGATGTTGTTGTCTAGTTCCGTTTCGCTTCCGGAAAGATCCAGTTCGACATGCTTGCCGGTCGAATTCGCGGCATCGCGTACCGCTCGCGAGAGTCGCGAATAGAGCGTGCCAATGGGCACCATTCGCGCGGCCGTAATCTCGTCTTGCAGGTGATGCGCCAGCTTTGTGAACTCGTCAATGTCGCCTTCGACGCGCCCGATGAACCCTTCCAGTTGCGAGAGTACTTCGTTGACGTCGGCCGAAATTTCCGCCATGGACCGCGACAAAATATTGAAATCGTCGTAGCGGTCCATCTCCAGTTCGCTGAATTCGGACCAGAACGAAGTGTCGCCCGCCGCCGCGCTGGTAAGCATCTGCGGCGTTGGTTCACCGCTAAATGATCCCGGCGTGTTGCGGCCGTTGCTAAATGACCCTGGCATCGTGCGGTTGTTACTGATGCGGTTGAATTCGTACTTCTCCTGGAATTCGTTGACTTTTCCCTGCAGCCGCTCTTTTGAGAAGCTCAGCGTGTCGACGAGCTTTTCCAGTTCTGCCACGCGGCCGACCATGCGGGTACGGTTGATGACCAGCTCTCCGACCGTATTCATCATGCGGTCGAGCCGCGCCAGCGCTATGCGAACCGACTTAACCGTCGAAGTGCCGCCCGCAACTTGCTTCGCGGCTTTCTTGGCGGCCGCGGCAGTTTGCGGCGCAGCTTCCATTTCTCTGGCGTGCGGAGCTTCACCCGAGATGGTTAACGCTGACGAGGCTTCTGCCTCTTCAGGATCGAGTGGGGCAAACTCCGCAATCCGGCCCAGCAGGGAATCGACGCCAGTCCGCATTTCGACTTCGTCGGCCCACTGCCGGTGCAGCGTTTTCTTAAGCGTATCAACCGACTCGAGGCACAAATCCACCACCGCGGGCGAAGGTTCAATCTCGCCATCGCGCAAACGGCCAATCAGGTCTTCGACTCGGTGCGCGATCGCTCCCAATCTCTTCAGTCCGACTTGGGCCGCCGAACCTTTCACCGTGTGAATCGCGCGAAACAGCTTGTTGATCTCTTCCGGGTTGTTGTTGCCTTCCAGAGAAATCAGGCAATCGCTGACGACCTGGAGATGTTCTTCCGCTTCCGGCTGAAAGAATTCCAGAATCTCGTCCGGCACTTCATCGTCCGTTGGCAGGGCATCGAAGTATGAACCGGTCGCTGCGGCTACCGCGGGCTCGTGAGTTTCTTCCGAATCGAACCGCTCGCGCGGTTCCGGCTGCGAAAGATTCAGTGGCGGCGGTTCCGTGGGGAACGCAAACCGATACCGTTCCTTGAAGACCGCAATGTCATCGACACTTTCCTTGCCCGTGTCGCTGATCTCCAGAAGATCCGTTTCCAGCAGCGAAATCCCATCCGACAGGAATTCCGTCAAAGGCCCATGGAGATCGCTGCCCAGAGGGGCGTTCAGCGCATACTGAAAAACGTGCGCCAGTTTCCCGGCAATTTCAGAAAATCGCGGAAAGCCATAACTCGCCGAAGTCCCGCTGAGCGTGTGCGCCGAAATGTAAAGCCGTTCCAGATCTTCCCGGCGCGGCTCCACGTCTTGAAGCACACTCACGTATTCCCGCAAATACTGCAGGTTCTCCGAGGCTTCCTGGAGGAATACTTCGACGGCTTCGCGGTCCAGCGTGCTCACGCTCGTCCCTCCGCCACGAGTTCCGGCTTCTGCAATTCATCCGCAGTCGGTTTCCGATAGAGGATGCAGTCGTTCAAGACAATGGCCTGAAATTTCACTGGCATTTTGGAGATTGACTCCGAGTGCCCCAAAAAGAGATATCCGCCCGGCTCCAGCGTGTCGTAGAACCGCTGCACCAGCGAGCGCCGCCGCTCTTCCGTAAAGTAGATCAGCACGTTCATGCAAAAAATCATGTCCATGCGGCCGACGTACACCGCCGAAGCAAGGTTCATCTGCGTGAAGGAAATCATTTTGCGCAGCCGCGGCTTCACCTCGTGTCCGCCGCTCACTTCGGTAAAATGAGCCGCCAACTGCCTCTCGTTTACGCTAGCGATGCTGCGCCCTTTGTAAATCCCGCGCTCCGCGTGTTTGAGCGCGTGACGTCCGACATCCGTCGCCAGTATTTCCACGTTCCAGGAATCCGCAAACGAAAGCGAATCCGCGATGGTGATGCCAATGGAATACGGCTCTTCGCCCGTCGAACAACCGGCGCTCCAGATCCTCAGCGTGCGGGGATTCTTCCAAAACTTCTTCGTGTGCAACTCTGGCAACACGCGCTTCTCGAATGCTTCATACACGCCCGGGTAACGGAAAAAGCTCGTCTCCTGCGTTAGCAACCGCTCGAGCAATCCCTCGTATTCGACGTTGGACTTGCGCATGAGGCGCAGCAGTTCCGTGCCGCGCTCCATCCCTTTTGCCCGCAAGTGTTCGCGCACACGCGTGGAGAAGAAGCGCTCTCGCGATTCATCGAAGCAAATTCCCGTCCGCTCTTCGATCAACATGCGAATCTCGCTCAGCTCGTGTTCGCTCAACCCTTGCCCATTTCCCTGGCGTTCGCTCATCAGTCTCCCGTTTTCTGGGCCGCGCTCTTAGCCTCGTCGATTGACGAAGAAGAGCTTCACTTCCTAACGAACGCCTGCCGGGACGGGCCGTTCGGATTCTTCATGCACTGCCGCCGCTTTGGAGGATGCGCGGAATTGCGCCAGCGCTTCGTTCAATTGATCCGACAACTTGACGAGCTGGCTCACGGTTGCCACCGTGCCGCGTGTACCTTGCGACGTCTGTCGCGTAATGCTCGAAATGATCTGCATGGCGTGCGCAACGCCTTCTGTTCCGCGTACCTGCTGTTTTGATGCCAACGAGATTTCCTGAACAAGTTCCGCCGACTGGCGCACCACATTGGAAATGGCGTCCAGCGCTCGTCCCGCCTGATCTGCGAGGGTTGCGCCGCTTTCCACTTCCTTGGTGCCTTCTTCCATGACGACCACCGCTTCGTTCGTCTCGGCCTGAATCGCTTTGATCAGCGCCGCGATGTCCTTTGTAGCGCTACGGCTGTGTTCGGCCAGCTTGCGGACCTCGTCAGCAACGACCGCGAAACCTCGTCCGGCCTCACCCGCACGCGCTGCCTCGATGGCCGCGTTCAACGCCAGCAAGTTGGTCTGTTCCGTGATGTCGTTAATCACGTTGATGATTTCCGAAATTTCCAGTGAACGGTCGCCGAGAGACTTGATTTTCTTTGCGGTAGCCTGCACCGATGCGCGAATGCGCTGCATGCCTTCCAGCGTATCGCGCACGGCTCGGTTGCCCTGTTCGGCGGCATCCAGCGCGCGGCGTGCTGCTTCGGCGCTCGCTTCGGCGTTATTCGAAACCTGTTTCATGGAGACCGTCAGCTCTTCGACGGCGCTGGATGTGTTGGTAATTTCCTGGTCCTGCTGGGTCGCGCCCGCCTGCATTTCGTCGGCGGCCACCAGAATGTTGTTGGAGCACGCGGTCACTTCCATGGCCGCTTTGCGGACGCGCTCGAGAACCTTAGTGAAGTTGTCGAGCATGTAGTTGATCGAGTCCGTCACGTTGCCGAGGGCGTCGTTGGTCACCTTGCCGCGCTGCGCCAAATCACCGCGCGCCACCTGGTTGATGACGCTCAGCAATTCCGTAATGCTGCGCTGCAACGCATCGTTCGCATCCTGGTTGCTCGTAGCCTTGGAGACGCGGGCGACCGCGCGATTCAAGTTTTCCGCGATGTAGCCCAGTTCATCGTTCGAAGTGACTTCGGCGCGAGCGCGGGGATCGCCGGCAGCCATCCGCTCCGAGAATTCCGCGAGAGCCTGTACCGGCCCCAGCAGCGCGCCGAACCGCCACGCGAGAATCACCGCGGTCCCCAACGCAAGTACGATGGCGAACAGGATGGTTCCCCCGGCGGGCGAGCCGAAGTCGAACAGGGACGCCTCTCCGGCCTTCTTGCCGGCGCTGAAGGCCAGTCCGAGAACGACGAAGCCAACCACTCCGTTCAGCAGGACCAGCGTCCAGATTGTGGAACTCAGTCGCGATTTCATGCCACCCTCCAAATC
>Ga0209698_10006011_pt1 | contig 12962 bp, 19 predicted proteins | sample LitLauG_LLR_2012_FD_187203 | JGI IMG/M metagenome (GOLD analysis project Ga0209698, IMG submission 187203) | Freshwater sediment microbial communities from Pennsylvania, USA - Little Laurel Run_MetaG_LLR_2012 (SPAdes) (version 2) | ecosystem: Environmental > Aquatic > Freshwater > Creek >...
TTATAAAAGTATGCAATAACACGCAAGATTGCGCAATGTCACGCAATATCAGGGGTTTGCATGGCTTAAGGGCTTGAAAAAACGTAGGCGGGCGGTTTGAGAAAAACTTACCAATAAACAGGCATTTAGAAATGGTTTGTACTATAAAACAGGCAGTTTTAAGCGCGGTTTGAGTTTTTATTAAAAACGGCTTAAAAGCGGTTCGAAGGTCAATTGGAGGCTACGTTGACCGGGAAATAGACCAAGACGGCTTTCATCTTCTTTGCCCAGGCTAAGGCGGCTTCTGGGGTTTTTATCGAAATGAACTTATGTTTGGGTCCTGATTTGGATCGGCGAACCCATACGCCGACGGGATTGCCTTCTGTTATAAATATCGTATTTTTAATGCCAGAAAAGTCCGGCAAAATTTGCGGCTCATTCATAGGAGGTCTATTCCTGTGGGTCAGTCGCGGCCTGTTCGTGTTAGTAGCACGGGCAGGCCACTTTTTATTTAGAAGGGTTGGGTTTCTTTTACGTCCGAGGGTTGGGTTTGGGTTGCGCAATCTTGCGCAAGGGTTGGAATACAAACAGAGCATTTGCAACGCAGTCCGGCCAGTGTGCGCATTTCGTGCACGGTGTGGTTGGATTCGTTGCGAAAAGTGTTTATCCTGGCTGAAAGGGTATATTGGATCTGATGGAGTTGGCTTGGAAATTCTCTCATAGATTGAGTCTTGGCGTCCCACTTGAAGATCGGCTTGGCGTCCAGATCTTCGAGCCGGATCTGGCGGTTGGGTCGGTCGATTTTCCACCAACGGTTTTTGTCTTCCAAGATGGCTGTCATGTAGGCCATTGAATCTTCCACGTATAATTCCAAGCAAGGGATTTGATCGGTGACGATGAAATTTATGAGCACTCGTTTATCGTTTTCGTGCTGGGTGTGTCCTTCGATTCCGGCTTGAATGTTTTTTCCTTTCAAAATTAGAAGCTCGTTTTTAACCCGGGTAAATCCTTTGACCCGGTCAACCTCGGTAAGGCTATTAAATCCAACTCTGGCCAGCATCTCTTTGCGCTTGGCATCAATATCAGCCGCGGTAAACCCGCGTTCTTTTGTCCAGCATTGAGCCTTGCAAGCTTTAGGCCATTCGCGCCAGAAAAATTGAACCTGTGCGGCTGAGAGTTTCATATTGGATACAGATGCATTGTGCGTCCGAAACGCTTTAGTTCGGTGCTGGCGAGATTTGCGTGTTCCATGCAAAAGCGAAATCCGTTTTTCCGGCGCATCACGGCGGGCTGATTGCAGTAAGTCCGTTTATTTTTAAGCTGATCATAGATTGTGTATTGGCAGCAACCGTCGTCGGCTTTTTCAGAATTGATAGCAATTTTTTCAGTTATCGGCATCGGCATTTTTATTTCTGATTCAGATCCGTAAACCATTCGCATGCGGTCACAGGAAACTCGTCTGCCGTTTGTCCAGAAAAAGGATGGTGATGGATGGCTGAGGAAACTTTCAATGAAACTGATTTCCCATTCGGTTGGGTTTAGGTCGCTATTGTCGAGTTTTTTTAGGAACTCACCGCGGTCGGCATCGGTGATAAGTTTGTTGGGAATCATACAGGTTTATAATCTTGAAGGAACCGACGTTTTTCTCTGAGGGTTTTGCGGCCTTTGTCAGTGGTGTAATCCACGTATTTGGGAGCGACTTCGATCACCGTGACTTTATGGCCTTTGTTGGTCTGAAAAATCATGCCGGGTTTGATGTCAACAAATGTTTTCATAATCAGATTTTTTTAAAGGTAATCACCCAGACATGTGGATTTTCAGCCCACGATCCAAAGCCGTAGAGTGATTCCCAAAGGGTGAGAAATGAATAGATGGGATTATGTGTTGTAAAATTTTTCCTGCTGTAGTCCCTATAGCCAGAAAAAATGCGGCCAGGAGCTGGCTCAATAAATCTTATTCCTTCAGACACGGCATCATCTATGGAGAGATGCTGTAATTTCTCGACTCGAATACCTGTAACCTCAAGAGTTATCCTGCTGGCGGAACGTGGCATAAATATCGGTGTTTTCCATTTTCTGTCAGCCGGTTTATCTTTGCTGTCGGCTCTGTAATAATAGACTGGGTCGTATCCGGGCAATGCGTTATTTAGAAACGTCTCCTTAACCCAGAGTTTTGTTCCCAATTGATAAGGGAATTTGTCGGATTTTTTTATCCTCCGGGTCTGTGTTTTTTTTCCATTTATAATGGCTTGAACCATTTCGGTCGTAAATAGGATTGGATAGTCTTTCATGATTCGCCTTTTCCCTTTTTGTGTTCAGCAATTAGTGCATTTACACGCTCAAATGATTTTGTAATCACGTCATCAGTTACCTCGTGAATTGAAACATCGTGCACCCCACGATCATGGTTCCGGTTTTCGAAAAAAAATTGAGGATTATGACCCGCTTCATATATTCGTATTACAGGAGTGCCTTTGCCCAATAAATCAGCAATTTTTGCCGGAGTCGCTGCGTCGTCAAAAACCCAAATCGCTGAGCCAATTATTAACTTTGTTTTCATTGCGGTAATGATTCCCAGACTGTTTGCATGGTTCTTTGGATTTCCATTGAGAATGATCCAAACTCAGACATCTTCCTCAGCTCCTGTAAGCGGGATAATCTATTGGATAAAATTGATAACTGGATAAGGACATCCCCATTGTTGAGCACCCTTTTTTCAGTTATACATCTGACTTTATCTTGCAAATCATTAAGATTTTTTTCCAGCGAATCCCCGACCTTAGCAAGTTCGGCAGCAAGACGTTTTGTTTCGTTCATCGACAACACAACCACGTCGATTTCTTGCAAAATAATATCGGAGTGTTTCACTTCGCACCTTCCGTTTCTGTCAGGTTGGGTTCGACGTAGAATTTTTCTTCCTGGACTAATTTCAGGCCGAGCGTTGGCAGGATTTCGCTTTGGAACTTTGTGGGCTTTTTCAGCGTGCCACAGCGTTTTAATATTGCATCCTTGTCCACTTCCATTTTCACTCGGACGAATTTGCGCCATCGTTTTTTTACCAGTTCGGCCAAGACTTTTGCCCATGTAACCGATCTGTTAATGGTATGAATGCTGGGCGTATCAAAGCGGTATCCAATGGTGCCAGCCATCATCTTTAATGATTTTTTATCCTTTGGAAATATCTCGCTGGTCATGTTCGCCAAGGTTTCGAGTCGACGGGTTAGACCGGATATTTGGCTGTCTAACATAATGATCAATGGTTGATATTCGTCCTTGATCGCAAGGAGCTTCTCATCCATGTCGGATACAATAATCCGTTTATCGTTAGAATACCGTGCTAGCTCGTTTAAAACTTTCTCGGCTTCGTCGCGTGTCAATATTACGTCCTCTTCAATTTTAATTCTGTTTTTAGTCATATAATTTTACAGTTATGGGTTTTTCGTTTGGTATCAAATGGGTTCGTTCAAGTTTTTCCGCATAAAACATTTTGTTTGCCAGTCTCATATAATCTCCAATAATTTTTCGTTGTTTGTATTTAAGGTTTGGCATTGCTTCCTTCAGAAGCCTGAGTAGTAAAAGTTTTTTCTGATAATAGAGAGCTGCATGATTTGGGAGCGGTTTATATTTAATCCAGAGGATGTTATTGGTTGTCAATCTTGAGGCAATAGAGCAACACATGTCTAAATAAATCTGGTAGTTTCCGGGAAGCAAGTTTCTTGATATAAGTGTTCTTGTGACCGCATCCTTAAAAGGGGATTCACCTGGCTTGTTGTATTCTTCAAGCAAACTTTTATCACTCATGAAAGCACACATAAACAGATTTGCGTCAACACCTTTTACAGATATGGTGTGCCTGTTTTTGGTGATCTTGTGAATAATTGTTGGGCTTTTTGGCATATTATTTGGTTATGGGTTGGTTGTTTGCTTCGGTCACCAGTTGGCGGCGCAGGCGGAAAATGAATTCAATTCTGTTTTTGAAAACGGCTTTGGAATCCTTGTCCAACTTCTTCCTGAGAATACTGTCATACTCATGAAAAAGCGCGTCGGCTTGCTTAACAGTTCTCACGGTGAACACTATGTGGCGTTCCCAGTCTGTTTTGCCGTAGATCATTTGCATAACAGGCTCGCGAAAAATGTTGTGGCGGCCAACGCGCCTGCGGTAAATGAAATGATGCAAATGATCACGTAGGCTGTTAGATCAAGCTTTTTACAGGATCGAATTGATTTCAGATCCACAATTCCCGCATCAATGAATTTTATGCTCATACGATTGTCTTGTGGAATTGGCGGTGATAATTGACTCGGTTTTGGACGTCAATCAAGAGAGTGGATGCGGAATCAAAATCCTTTTCTTCAATGAAATCCAATAGACCTTTTATTGCAATGGCAAGGACTGGATCGTAGACGGCAATCGTAAAGCAATGCGGCGGCAGTTGCTCTATTAATTTCTGATATGTTCTATCAGGATCTTTTGGTAGCTGGTTGGTTTGTGTGGTGTTTGGCATGGGTTTTGGGTTGGTTAATGCGGCTTCAAACTAGGATTAATTCAGTCTGAATGGCGGGTTTGGTGTCTGGTTTGTCCAGTGAGATGTTGTTGGCTCTCGCCCAAGCGTAGGCGGCTGACGGATTGCTCAGACGATACACGATGTTCCAACGGAGTTTGGCACTGGGGTTCTTGTTTTGTTTTCTACCACCAAAAATCTGCAATGATTCATTGTTGAATGATGGTGGTAGTGGTTCGATGATTTCCAATGAGCGCAGGGTGTTCCATGCGTTGCTGGTCACGCCCTGCCTGTGTTCCATTTCGACGATGTCCTCCGGCAAATCGCCCGGGAAAACATAGGTGTGCTCCAGTCCCTTCTTCACAATCGCGGTCATGACCTTTACGAGCAGTTCGTGCTTGTATGATGCCACGGCGCGTGCCGTATCAGCGACGGGTGAAGAGAGAGTGATCATAATCAATCCCAATCTTTTTGGATGGTGGCTTGTTTTTCCATTGTGAAGTGGGCTTCCATGAAGTTCTCCCACGTGATTTTTTCAGAGCCGGTTTTGCTGGCCATTTTGTAGGCGTATCGGATTCGTTCGGTGATCGCTTTTAGTCCGTTGAATCTGGCCTGTTGACGGATGCATTCGCGTGGTTCATCGGTGACGCCTTTGACTGTGACTTTGAATCCCTTGTCAGGAAAATCCAATCCATGATGTTTCAGGATGGCTGCAACGTCTCCCCGGGTGGGCATGTCGGGCAACGGAACTTTGTGAACGCCGCGTCGCCATAGCTGTTGTAATTCCTGTTGGCTGGCGGCTTTGACGTCGTCCAAGATTGTAAAGATCAAGACCATGCCGCATTCGGTTTCATCATATATTTCCCGCATGACTTCCATACAGCCGAAGAACGAACCTTTACGATAGGTGTTAGCCAGGAGATGGACTTCGTCGAGAATCCACAGCGTGTTTGGCGTTGTGGCGTTTTTGATTCGGCGGATCAAATCTGGTGTGTTTGATTTGTTGCTGATTCCGGCAGCCTCAGCCATTGCTCGGACCATTCCCATTAATCCGCTGGCGGCTCGCATACGGCAATAGATTGTTTTGCCGTGATTATTGCGTGGTGCGTAGTAGCGTTCGACTGCCCATGTTTTGCCAATGTGAGAGGGTCCCCAAATAAATACTACGGTTTGAGATTCACGAGCCAGATCGCACGCGGTGTAGATGCGCTTGGCTGTAGGTGTCTCAACCATCTCGTTTTTGCCGAGCATGAAGCGTCGGCTTTCGGTTGACAAAAATTCTTTGATGGCTTTCAGGAACGCAGCCGAGGGTCGCTTGGCTTCGCGTGTGTCTGGATCGCGGTATTTACCCGACATCAATTGGTAGATTGTTTCAGGTGAGAATCCCAGGCGGTTGGCAGCCTCATCGCGTGTCAATGGGTGGCGTGGATCTGCGCACCAGCTAAACAATGCCAGCAATGCCTCGGATTCTTCTGGCGGCATGTAAGACATGTTTTGGACGAGTGTATCCCGACTCCACGGCCATGATGTTCTAGGCGTATTAACGTTACTCCCTACTATGGTGTTTGTTTCTGTCATATTACTCCGGTATGTTTTTATTTATTTCTTGCGGACGGACTGTTAGAGCAGTTCCTCCGCTGAAAATTCAATGTCTGGGCTGATTGATGCTGGAGACGGATTGGGCGACAATAGATCGGACATGTCTGCATCGAAATTGCGCAGGGCTTTTTCGCGTTCGGCTGTCTCGCGTTTTGAGTTGGTGGCCATCTCTGCGAGGTGTGCCGATACGGTTTTACTTTCTATCTTTTTGGCTTGGGCTGTTGTGCTGCCATCGATGACGGTCATGAATCCGGCGTTGTGCTGGCGCATGGCATCCAGTCGGGCAATCTCTGGTGCGGCCAATTCGCGGGCGCGTTCTTTGTCGGCTTTCAATGCGCCTTGTGAATAGCGTATGGCCTGTGCCAGCGCGTCCTGATCGCCGTGGCGCACCAAATTGCGTCGAACCCATGTGCCGAGAATTGATCCGCGTCCATCGGTCAATGTGATGAACCTGGGATCGTTCGGATTGAAATATGCCAGGCATTTGGTTTCTGGAGCCAGCGCATGATCGGCTGTGGGTGGCGCAAAGTGCAGGATGACGCCTTCATGCATGAACTCAATTTCACCCTTGTCTTTGACCACGCATTTACGTTGTGAGTGCTCATAGAACGCGACTAGAGCCTCGGCTGGGACACGTGTGAAACCGGGTGAACCGGCAACCAATCGTTTGGCGCGTTCGATGGGCGATTCCATCCGGGTTCGGACGCGAACGTTTGTCATGTCGCGTGGAGCGATGTGCTGAGGCATCCATGTGCCGGTGTTTTGATCATACCATTCAGCGATTCTTTCAAAGCCTTCCATGTCGTGTTCGGTGCGGTTGTTTTGGATGTGGAATACTTCGAACAATTTCCTGCGAGCCTGTGACAACGTGTAAAATGGATATGACAGATCTTGGCGATCTTCTGGGCGGTGCGATTCCCAGATGTTGATTGCTTCGCGTTCACGCGCTGCCAGATCTGCCGGTCGTTTGGAATAATTGGCACCGATTTGCCCAGGTGAGCTGGATGCGATCATGTGCATGAGTCTATTCAGACTTTCGAGCATGGCTTTGCCTTGCGAGTTACCCACGGCGCGTTCTTGGTATCCAACGGCTGATTTGCCACTGATCATGCTGGCGTAGGAAATGTCAATGTGATCCTCGCCTATATTTTCTATGATTGCCAAGCGGACGGCTTCGGCTAATGTGGCTGTGCCGTTTTCGATTTTGTGGGTCATCTTGTAGGGAGCGAGTCCGTATGTTTCCAATACCCAACCAAAGAGTTGCTTCATGTCTTGAAGTTTTAAATGCTCTTGTGTGCCGTCGTCGCGGGCGCGGGCGGGTCGCATGCCAAAGCCGAGCAACATGCCGGTGGCAACGTCGCGGGCGACCAGTAACCATAGATCGCAGATCTGTCCGGATTCCACGTCGATAACGCGAAAGTCGCAGCGCACGTCGTCGTACTGGACAAGTTCCATGAAACGCAATCCTGCCCGGGTGCTGTGGACGTGTGGAATAAACGCTTTGCAAGATGCAATGCCTTCGTGCAATAATGCTTTTTGCGCTTTTGTCAATGCAGCACGTTTTTTCAGTTGCTGCCGGATGTTGGTTGAACTCCAACCTTCTGGCAGAATGTTGCGATTGCGCAATTCCCAATTTTGTTCGTATCCGGGTATGGATTCCGATTCGCCGTGTTGATTTCGACCGGTTTGCCATTGGCGATGGATTGATAGGATGGCTTGTTCACCGGCATCTCCCCGGGTAAAGCCCGCTCCCATTCGAGATGCAACGTAGTCGAGGAATGCGTCGCTCAATCCGCGTTGGCATGCCTGCCATTCGGGACCGGCTTTGGCGCGGTTGACCAAGACCAACCAGTCCTGCTGTTTGAGCCACACATCAAACTTGGCTCGAAATGTGGTAAGCTTGAAATGCGTGTAAATATTCAAGCAAGTAATACACGCTGGCTGAACTTTTATCCTGTCTTTGCCGGTGATTAAATTGCGAACGAACAGCACGGCGCGCTGCAGCTCCCGAACCTCATTGCGCAATTCCAAGGGCAACTTCTGAAATAGGTGTCGTTCCATCTCAAAGAGCGGCACTGGGGAGCGCGTGGCGAGGTATTGGCGCACGTCATGGACGATGTCGCCATCGGCGGGTTGTATTGGAATAAGGAGAGAGCTACTGGGACTGCCGAGGCATAACGACATCGTTTCAGTCGTCGATGTTTGTTCCACGGTCTTACTGCCGTTCGCTCTCAAATTGCATAGACTGTAACTCATGATGCGTAATTACAGTTGGTGACGAATATATCCGCGGGCGTAGTCCATTGCTTTGTCCAGGGCGGCTAATTCAGGGGTTCCGGCCAGTCGACCCAAACCTTTGTCATCTGAAAATTGGTTAAGCCATTCGGTGATTTCTATGACCTTGAGCGTGATCACGTTGTCTTGTTCTTTTTCCACGGCCAAAGCAACCTTGGCGCGTTGTTCGGCACTGGCACCGCCTTCGCCTTTTCGGCGTCCGGCTTTTTTGCGGGCATAACCGGCATCGTCCAGTTCGCCTTGTTTGAAGCCCATGTCGAGGAATAGTTGTTTGGGGGTTTTCGCCGAATCGAGCAAATCGTCGATTTTCTTACGCGCAGCCTGTATGGACTTGGGAAGTTCTTCAACGGGGCAATCCAAGAGCATTACTGTGTTGCCGGTCAAATTTGACAAGTTGTCAAATTTGAGTCCGGACCACTCACAAATGTTCTTTGCAAGTGTTCTCCAACGGTAGGTAACCCGCTCGTTTATCGTGGGGCAATTTGTTTCCAGCCACGGCAAAAACTGGCCATGGGGTAAGTTTGCGGCGATCCATTCAATATAAAGACCGCAGCGCACTACCCGTCGAAGTCCGTCGTCGGCGTCTTTGATCAGTTCGACCAGTTTGGCTGATGCTTCCTGGTCGGTCACTATTTTTAACGATGGTATTTTTGTTACTGATTTCATAATTTTTATTTAACCGCAGAAGACGCAGAGATCACAGAGTTGGATTTTTTTTCTTGTTTTATTTGGTAGAAAACCTCTCCCTTGTCTGGATTTGGATCATCTATTTTTATTCCGCAAAAGGGACAATAGGACGCGTGCATTTTGGGACAATTTTTCTTTTCACCACGTGGAGCCTTGTCTTTATCAATCCAACCCGTCATGATTGTGATTACCTGAGTCATATTGGGGAAAAGATAAGCATAACCAGTCAGTTCTATATTTTTTGGTTCAAGGAGTTGGTTCATTTCTTGGATGCATTTACAATTCATAATCTTCTCTGTGTTCTATGTGTTCTCTGCGGTTAATTTTTGGACATTTCCACTACTGTCTTCGGTTGGACAAAAATGTTTCAAACGATTCCCGGGTGATCGTCCAAGATCCGCCGGGGCCGGGTTGTGATTTCTTGAGTGCCTTTAAATGGCCACCATCTAACAGGTTGATAATGTGACCTCGCGAGCAGATAAGGATGCGGCGGATTTCTAATCCGGTTAGCACTGGTTTTTTGTGTTGGACTATCTCCGAAAAAATGGCGGGCCATTCTTTGGTGTAATATTTACCCCGGGTTTCCTGAAAGTGTTTGATGCTGCTCGTCAAGATTCGTAGATCCTGCATGTCACCGTTCCGACGGGCTGATATATTGAATCCCACTAATATACCCTGCTCAACCAGCTCTCGAATGTGGTCTGAGTCTATCTCAAACTCGCCCAAATCCCGCAGCACCGTCTTCACATCCGACAGCGGGCGAAAGCGCGGGTCGCGCAATCCGAGCTGGATCTGGATGCTTCGTGGTAGGACTGGGTTTGGGAGAAATGACATTTTAAGTTGTGGGCGAACAATTCATTGGAAGGCGTCCCGCTTCCAGTGATGGAAGCCCGTGATTGATGGCGATTCGTAAAGCGTCGCTTTTGGTGATCCCCGCAGCCTTCGAAATTCGCATCAGCTTGCCATCAACGTCGTGTGAGAGTCGGACTGGTAAAACATTTCCGAATCTTCTGTTTCGTTGTTTCATGTATACATTGTGTAGCATTGCTACACAATTTGCAAGAAAAAAATTGAATTATTTTAATCTTTCTGCTATACATTAAACATGCCCTTGGGAGCACAATTGCCAATTAGGCTTGAATTTGATGTTGATAAACGGTTGACTAATATTGCCAACCGTATCGGAACGTCTAAATCTGCGCTTATACGATTGTTGGTAGAAACATTTGTTGATCACGCCATTAAACCAGATGGAACAATTGTGTTACCTCCCAATTGGACAGATCTATTGCCCAAGGCTGATGCTCGCTCAAATGGAAATAAGGATTCGACCTCCCCAACAGCTAATTCCGGCGATGGTGCTGATTATAATTCGAAACAGGCAGCATCAAAGGAATTGCGCAGGATTCGGAAATCACGCGGTATACCATGATTTCGTCGGCACACTTTCGCAACTCATCCTCCAACAGTTTTAATTGATCAAGCGTCAGGTTTCCGTGTTCTTTCCAAAATTCCTCTATATCAGTTATGCGATTGCTCATATTGATGTGGTATATAACAATCAAATATTCGGAAAGTTTTAAAAATCCTTTAATAAATGCGATTTTTTTTGTTGTGGAATGTTAATATTTGCCGTAGATTATTGGAAATAACAGAGAGGAAAAAATATGGATACCGATTTTATTGATTATATACCTCAGATTTTTTTTGGCATGTTTATCTCAGGAATCATTGGCGCGGTGATTGGATCTACCAGAAACAATGCTGCATCTGGATTTTTTTTGGGTGCATTATTAGGGCCTATTGGATGGCTTTTGGCGTTTGTTGTGGATCGTCGTCCAGTTTGTCCGGCATGCAAGGGACATGTTCCTGAAGGTGCCGCTAAATGTATGCACTGCGCATCAGACATTCCGGTTCGTATTCGTCATTCTCAGAATTACAACTCAAATTTTAACCCAACCATTTTTGAAAGCCGCCACAGCGACAATTCCAATACTTTGGAAGATTATAAACGGTGGAAACAAGACAAGGGCATTGAATCATAAGTGAATTGCCTGTTTGTCATCTTCTTCCTAGTTTCGTCTGCATTTGCTGGTGATATAAATGTTTACTTTTCCCCAAGTGGCGGGTGCACACGGGCGATTGTATCCAGTTTGAATGCGTCTTCTAACTCCGTATTGGTTCAGGCTTATTCGTTTACCAGCGCGCCTATTGCGTCGGCATTGATTGAGGCTGAAAAACGTGGGGTGAATGCCCGTGTCATCCTGGACAAGTCTCAAACGTCGGCCAGAGGTTCTCGCGCTGGTTCGGTGGCTGCGGCGGGCATACCGGTCTTTATTGATTCGCGTCACAATATTGCCCACAACAAAATAATGGTCATAGACGGTTCCACGGTCATTACTGGCTCGTTTAATTTCACCAGTGATGCGGAATATCATAATGCGGAAAACTTGCTCGTAATCCACGATTCTGATCTTGCAAAAACTTATACCACGAACTGGATGGAACATTTGAATCACTCCAAAAAGCTTGACCCTTGACAGAAAATTGATTTCGTGATTTGATATTGAATACGAGGCGCGTCACTTAGACGCGCCTTTTTTGTTGGTACGCTTCAAAAATATTTTCTAAAAAAACGTCAGTTGGTAGCGATGACGTATTAATAACATCCGGCTTGTGCAATGCTTGCGTTGTAATGCATGGGCTTCACGCGGCCTGTGTTACTCCGGCAAGCTTGTCGCGGGCTTGCTCTCATAAGGCACGGGCCGTGTGTTTCTCTGCATCTGAATAAAACTAAAAAATTAATAACCCATGAAAAAAATATTAGCCATTATCGGGGTAGCATTTTTGCTAACCATTACATCCCAAGCTGCCAGCGGCGTTAACAATACAAACAATCAAGTCCAAAACTTGATGCCGACAAATCAGGTCTATTCTATTCCAAGCTTTTTGTCACAAGCGGAGGTTTGGGGGACGACCTTTAATACAAACTATTTGATTGCGTCTAATAAGCTGGAAGTTACTGATGGATATCGGCAACAAACAGGACAAGGTGCGTCTGATGTTGTCAATATTCAGTATAATTTTACTTCCAGATGGCATGGATATGCTGAGGGGGATTTTTTCGGGCTTGGCTCTAAATTTACCGAGTTGGATTTAGGCTGCGGTTTTGGGTTAGTTGACAAATACGATTTTCGATTTGATGTGAATTTGGCTGGTGGCTACAACGCTGCAAGTGAATCGTGGTGCGCTATTCCACAGTTAAAGGTTTCAAAGATGACAACGATTAATACGTTATTATCAGCCGCTGTTGGGACGCCTGCGTATTCAAAAGGAAAATTTAACTCGACTCCAACGTTTTGGCTTTATGCCGGTTTTACCTTTTAACCACAGAGAACGCAGAGAACACAAAGATTAAAAATTTATCAAAGGGAAGCGGTAGCGGTGGTCGAACCAGAGCAGGCTTAATCCTGCGCGGGCCGTGAAGATAATCGTAAGTGCTCTCCCATATATATAACCATAAAACCATGAGTGCCTGCTGGCAATATGGCCAGCAGGCCAAAAATAAAAAAAATGAACACACCATCAATAGGCACAATTAGGTTGCTGGCTCATTATAGCGATGAAGCTTATTCCGATAGACCTACCGTTGAAAGTAAAACGACAGATGCGGCTGCGATTGTGACGTTGTCTGGTGGTAACATCATTGTGGCTTTTCGTGGTTCAAAGTCTCCATTGGATTTCATTCAGGATGCAAAATTCTGGATGTCCGATTTTGTAAAAGGTGATAGTCATCCGGCAAAGGTTCACCACGGGTTTATCAATGATCTGGATTCGATTGTTGAGGATGTCATAAGCGAGGTTCGAAAGCTGCTTGCTGTATCACCAGCAGCCAATATAT
>Ga0209698_10006012_pt1 | contig 12962 bp, 16 predicted proteins | sample LitLauG_LLR_2012_FD_187203 | JGI IMG/M metagenome (GOLD analysis project Ga0209698, IMG submission 187203) | Freshwater sediment microbial communities from Pennsylvania, USA - Little Laurel Run_MetaG_LLR_2012 (SPAdes) (version 2) | ecosystem: Environmental > Aquatic > Freshwater > Creek >...
GAACAGAGACTTGGCGCCCATTGTCATTCCTTTTGAAGCGAAAGCCGAATCGGCGATTATAAGCAAAAAGACGCATAACCTAGGCCCGTAATCTCATTAACGAGTTTTCTGAAAGACCTAAAGTTTTGTTTGAGGAGTGGTATATCCAATTGCTGAACAAATTCGTTTTGGTCTCTAGTTGGCCTGTAGCCTTTTGATCTACATAGTCTTTGGAAAACTTCTTTCGCACCTCGAACAGGCAATCGCTCAGAGCTTGCCCTGATATTCGGTTGGCCGGCGTCGTGGCCCTTGATTCCCAGTGTTGCAGCAACTTCGGGAGAGTCGCAATTCCTTGGAACGAGGCCGATCGGTCGAAGTATGATTTCATTCGGGCGCGCTATTCAAGCGATATGTCGAGAGGGTCCGAACCAGGGGAGGGCGTCGAGGACGACGTTTCGCCCTAGGGCTGCAACATGGCGTTCCCTTGCGCCGCGTTGGGCGGCTTGCGTTTCGGCGAGCGGCAACGTGCGGGCGCTGCTCGACGCCCTCATAGGGCGCTGCCGCCCTGAGCGCGCGTCTAGCCTCTCACGAGAGTAGCCATGCGGCGTAGGCAAAGCCCGTAGCCCTGCACGCCGAACCCCGCGATCACTCCCTCCGCCCGACCCGAAACATAGGAGTGATGGCGAAAGGCTTCGCGCTTGTGGACGTTGGAGATATGGATCTCCAGGACCGGACCGTCGAACGCGTTGAGCGCGTCGAGAATGGCGACGGAGGTGTGAGTGTAGGCGGCGGGGTTGATGACGATTCCTTTCGCCTTGTCGCGCGCTTCGTGAATCCATTCGATCAATTCGTATTCGCGATTGGATTGATGGAACACGATGTCGAGGCCGAGTTCGCCCCCCAGGCGCCGGCAATCGGCCTCGACGTCGGCGAGCGTCTCGCGGCCGTAGATGTCGGGCTGGCGCTTGCCCAGCAGATTGAGATTGGGGCCGTTAAGCACATAGATGACGGGGTTCAAGGCGCGCTCCCTTTGGTGTATCCCTGCACGAGGCCGCCGCGTGCGTCCAGTGGGAGCCTCGCCATGTCCCGTCCGGTCGCCGTGCTCGCCGCTGAGGCCCCGCCGCGTCCATTCGTCTCGACCTATCCCGCGCCCTTCGCCGCGCGGATGCAGGGGCGCGACAAACGCCCATTGGGCGACCTGTTCGGGCTGATCGGCTTTGGCGTCAACCTGACGCGCCTCGCGCCGGGGGGGCAATCGGCTTTGCGCCATGTTCACAACATTCAGGACGAGTTCGTCTATATTCTCGAAGGCCATCCGACGCTGGTGACGAACGCGGGGCGCACGCCGCTTCAGCCGGGCATGTGCGCGGGCTTTGCGGGCGGGAACGGCGACGCGCATCATCTCATCAACGAAAGCGCCGCCGACGTCGTCTATCTGGAGATCGGCGACCGCCGCTCCGGCGACGGCGCGAGGTTCCCCGACGACGACATCGAGGCGCGCTTCGTCGAAGGCAAATGGCGGTTCGCACGCAAGGACGGGACATTCTATTGACAAACAAGCCTTTGGAACTGGGCCTCGACACTTTCGGCGACGTCACGCATGGCGACGACGGCCGGCCGCTGCCGCACGCTCTGGTGCTGCGCAATCTCATCGAACAGGGCGAACAGGCGGACCGGGTCGGCGTCGATTTTTTGGGGGTCGGCGAGCATCACCGCGCCGATTTCGCCGTCTCCGCGCCCGAGGTGGTGCTCGCCGCCATCGCCGCGCGCACAACGCGCATCAGGCTGGGCTCGGCAGTGACGGTGTTGTCGTCGGACGATCCGATCCGCGTGTTCCAACGCTTTTCTACGCTCGACGGCCTTTCGGGCGGGCGCGCGGAGGTGATCGTCGGGCGCGGCTCGTTCACCGAGAGCTTTCCGCTGTTCGGCTTCGACCTCGCGCAATACGAGGCTTTGTTCGAGGAGAAGCTGGGTCTGTTCGTTGCGCTGCTGCGTCAGGACAAGGTAACCTGGGCGGGACGGCTGCGGCCGCCGCTGAAGGCGCAAGGCGTCTTTCCGCGCCCTGAGAGCGCGCTCAAGACCTGGATCGGCGTCGGCGGCTCGCCGGAATCGGTAGTGCGGGCAGCGCGTTACGGGCTGCCGCTGATGCTGGCGATCATCGGCGGCGAGCCGATGCGGTTTCGAGCCTATGTCGACCTTTACAACCGCGCCTGCTCGCAACTTCAAGTGGCGACGCCCGACATCGGCGTGCATTCGCCGGGTTATGTGGCCGAGACCGACGCGGCGGCGCGCGAAGAGTTCTTCCCCGATTACAAGGGCATGCGTGATCGCATCGGGGCCGAGCGCGGCTGGCCGCCGATGGGGCGCGACGAATACGAGCGCGAGATTGCGCAAGGCTCGCTCTATGTCGGGTCGCCCGAGACCGTAGCGCAGAAGATCGCCGCGACGGCGCGCGGGCTGGGGCTGGCGCGCTTCGACCTGAAATACAGCGCCGGCGGGCTTTCCCAGGCGCGGATGCAGCGCTGTATCGAGCTTTACGGGCGCGAGGTGATCCCTCGGGTGCGGGCGCTGCTGGGGTGAATTTCCCGCTTTTCATCGCCCAGTTTTCTGCTATACGCGCCCTCGCCGGCATTCCCCGATAGCTCAGCTGGTAGAGCATTCGACTGTTAATCGAATGGTCGTTGGTTCGAGTCCAACTCGGGGAGCCAATGCCGCTTTCGCGGACGCGGTTATATGTCCGTAGACATTCAAAAATCCCAAAATATTCAACGCCATGATGTTCGCAGCGCGATCGTCGCGGTCTGGCTCGACCCGCGCTGCGCGACCCACGACGCGCACGACAGGCGCAACCTCCACCGCGCCAATTGCAAGACGATGAAGCTCGCCATCCGCCGCGCGATGAACGGCGAGCCGACGCGCGAGCTGATCGCCGATCGCCACACGATCCAGCAGTCTGCGCTGGAAGGCGTGCGCGAGTGAGCGAGCCTGTGGGCAAAGGCGCGCCGCGGCTGGCGTTGCGGGCGGCGGGCGTGCTGTAAGGGCGCATCTCGTGAGAATCCGCCTTTGCGTTTTTCCCTCGTCACCTGGAACATCAATTCGGTGCGCCTGCGCATCGAGACCGTCGCGCGCTTTCTGAAGGAGCAGAAGCCCGACGTGCTGTGTTTGCAGGAGACGAAGTGCCCGGACGCCAATTTTCCGTTGGGCGCGTTCAAGGACCTCGGCTTCGAGCACATCGCGCTCAATGGCCAGAAGGGTTATCACGGCGTCGCCATCGTCTCGAAGCTGCCGTTCGCCGATGTGGACCGCCGCGATTTCTGCGAGAAGGGCGACAGCCGCCATGTCGGCGTGACGCTCGGCGGCAAGGCGGGCGGAGTCGAAATCCACAATCTCTATGTGCCGGCGGGCGGCGACATTCCCGACGCCAAGGCCAATCCGAAATTCGCGCACAAGCTCGATTTCGTCGACGAGATGGGCGCGTGGTTTCAGCGCGAACCCAAGAAGGCCAAGAAGGCCATTCTGGTTGGCGATCTCAACATCGCGCCTTTGGAGCACGACGTTTGGAGCCACAAGGCGTTGCTGGACGTCGTCAGCCATACGCCCATCGAAGTCGAGAAATTCACGAAAGCGCAGAAGGCCGGCGATTGGTGCGACGCCTTGCGCCATTTCGTGCCGCACGACCAGAAGCTGTATACGTGGTGGAGCTATCGCTCGCCCGACTGGGACGCCGCCAACAAGGGGCGGCGGCTCGACCATGTCTGGGTCAGCCCGCCGCTCAGCGCCGGCGTCAAGAAGATGAACGTGTTTCGCGACGTGCGCGGCTGGGAGCGCCCGTCAGACCATGCGCCGGTGAAGGTCGAACTGACCGTCTAGGCCGCCTTGCGTTCGGGCGCGAGCGTCTCGCGCACCGCCTCGGCCATCGCCTGCGCCTCCTCGGAAGGCCGGCCGGCGCGGCGGATCAGCCCCATTCGCGTCAGCGGCAATGCGGGCAAGCCCGTTTCCGGCCCCAGCACGCGCAAGCCGCCCAGCACGAGGCCCTGCGGCAGGACGGTGGCCGCGAGGCCCGCGCGCACCACGGCGCCGATGGCGGTGTAGTTGCGCGAGACGAACAGGCTGCGCACATGCTCGCGCCGCCCCTCCAGAGCTTCGTCGGCGACGCGCCGCCAGATGCAGGAGACGCTGCCTAGCGCCAGCGGCATCGGGTCCGCCGGCTTGAATTTGGCTGACGCCACCCAGACGAGCGGCTCCTCGCGGATCACCTCGAAACCCTCTAGCCCCGGAAAATCGGTGACCAGCGCCACGTCGAGCGAGCCGGCGCGCACGAGGGCGGAAAGCTCGATGGAGTTTTCGCAGGTGACGGCGATCTCGACGAGGGGATGGCGGTGGTTGAAGCGCAGCAGCGTCTCGGCGAGGAACGCCTCCGCGTAATCGTCGGGCACGCCGAACCGCACCGTTCCCCGCAGGCCCTTGCGCGAGAGCGCGGCAATGGCGCCCGCCTCTTCGCTGAGGATGCGGCGCGCGTATTCGACGAGCTGCTCGCCCTCCGCCGTCAGCCGCGCGCCGCGTCCCTGCTTGACGAAGAGGGCGCAGCCCAGTTGCCCCTCCAGCCCGCGCACATGCATGGAGACGGCCGATTGCGTTTTGTGGACGCGCTCGGCGGCGCGGGTGAAGGAGCCTTCATCCACGATGGCGACGAAGGAGCGGAGCTGGTCGGTGTCGAGCATGACTCATCTTAAGCAAGAATGATTAACTTGTAAAACATTCGTTGGACCGATCAATGGGGCGCGCCCATATAGGGTGCAGCCGACCGCTTCGGGTCGGCCTCCCCAGGACGAAAGCCATGTCCAGCTTCGACTTCACGACCTCCACGCCGCCCTCGGGCGCGCTCACCAAAATCGTCGCCCGCCTGATCGCCGGCTGGCGCGCCCGCGCCGCCGCCAACGCCATGGCCGGCATGGGCGAGCGCGAGCGCCAGGATATCGGCTGGGGTCAGATGGACCGCTACACGCGGGCGTCTTCGCTCGATACTTGGCGCAACTCGCTCTGAGGGCCTGTCGCGCCGCTGAGCGGCAAACGATTCTTCTCTTCTCAACCAAAGGCCGGCTCTCGGGCCGGCGCTTTGCGTTTGGACACGTGGGGCGCCCCATATCGATATGCACGTAATCGCTGAAATAAGCGGTCCACAGTCCTATGGTTTCGGGACGTGAGAGTGCGGCGTGGCTGTCTATCAGACCAGAGGATTTCACCGTTTCGCGCGCAAGGCCAAAATCAGCGCCGTTGATCTGCTCGACGCCATCGACCGCGCGCAATGCGGCCTCATCGACGCCGATCTCGGTGGCGGGCTGATAAAGCATCGGATCGCCCGGCCAGGGCAGGGCAAGCGGGGCGGTCATCTTGGGATCGTTGCCTATCGGACGGGATCGCTCGCGGTGTTCGTGTTCGCGTCCTCCAAGAATGAACTCGAAAACATCGGCGCTGACGACCTTGCGGACTTGCGGCTGTTGGCCAAAGGTTGGTTGGACAGCGCGGCGACCGTGGCGCGCGATCTGGAGACCGGAGTTTTGATCGAGGCGGCGCCATGACGACAGCAACCAAACCCTCACGACTGCGGCGCGAGATTCTGGAGTTGGCCGAGGCCAAGCAGGCCAACGGCACGCTTTCGCCAGTTGACTATCGCAAGATCACGCTGCGCGAGCTTCGCCCGCCGGAGACCCCTGAGATTTCGGGCGAGGACATTCGGGCCTTGCGCGAGCGGGCGCAGGTCAGTCAGGCGGTGTTTGGCAAATACTTGCGGATTTCGACGGGCTACGTGCAAAAGTTGGAGCGCGGGGCCAAGCCCCCGGACGGCCCGGTGCTGGTGCCGTTGGAACTCATCCGCCGCAAGGGATGGGAGGCGATCCTGTAACTTGACGGCAAGCCTATGAATATTATTGCTTTCAAAACGCGTGCAATCGCGACCCCGGCATCGCGTCCAATTCCGACCCCCTCACCGGCGACGGGAGGTTCTGATCACGGGGATTGGGCTCAGGAGCGGTTTTTGAACCGCCAGATCATACCTGCGATCGTAGGAAGCCACACTTTCGCCCGATCGAACCGCTTTCCCTCGACGCGACGATGATCCGGGATCGATCGCAAATCTCCAACAGCGACGCCGCCATCCGACAACCTCAGATTCGGGTTGTCGCGTATAGCTTCAGACATTTACGCCCTTGGGACTCGCCCGCTGACCCTCAAACTATCAAGAACTGAACGGCGCCGCATTGCAATCTCGTTTTTCGCCTCACAAAATCGCTCCGATCCCCTTCCGGCGGATGACGTTCAGCAGCACAAGGGCGGGGCCGGTCGGGTGCTTGGCGCCGCGCTCCAATTTGGACAGGCGATCGACCGTCAGGTTGAGGCATTGCGCAAAACGGCCTAACTCAATGGGGCGCGCTCGCGCATTCCCCTGATGCTTGCAATTCGAGTTGCCAAACGCGCCGACGCGTCGGCAGAAGGCCATGCGGCGGCCACGCGGCGAAGCATGGTTGGTTGCCGTTCGTCGAGATTGTCCTCGAAGCTCTTGGCGAATCCGAAAAGAAACACCGCGAAATCTCTTCACCGAAACCCAATGAGCGCCCGACAACCTCCGCGTCGCCCTTGCCCCTTTGAGCGACGCGCTGATTGATCAGCCCGCCGCCGAGGTCGGCGTCCAACAAGCCGCGCCCGGCCCGTTCGACCGCTTCGGCAAGCGTCGCCTCGTCGATTTTTTCGCTGCGCGAAACGGGCGAAGGCTTTGAGCTTGCATGTAGCCACCTTGCCTCGCCAGTTCGATGAACTGTAGTTCAAAAAATGGGCCGAGCGAAAAGCTGGGCCGCTCTCACCCCCCCTGCAACGCCTTGGCGGCCGCAACCGCCGCCGCCGACCCCCAGTTCGCCGGACCCGCGACCACGCCGATCTCGCAACCGTCCTTGTCGATCAGCAGCGACGTCGGCAGGCCCAAAGCCTTGCCCGCCAGCCGCAGCGTCTCGAAAGCGTCGCCGGTGTGGTCGGCGTAGCGGGCCAGATGCGTCACGCCGATCTCGTCTAAAAACTTCGGCGCCCGCTCCACCCGCGCGGTGTCGACGTTCACCGCCACCACCTCGAACCCCGGCCCGCCGGCCTCAGCCTGCAAGGCGTCGAGCGCCGGCATTTCGGCGCGGCACGGGACGCACCAAGTCGCCCACAGGTTCAGCACCAGCGCGCGGCCCTTGAAATCGGCCAGAGTGCGCTTGGCGCCGTTCGCGTCCATGAACGCCAGCGGCGGCGCGAGCACAGGCTTCACAGCCAGCGCCGCCAGATCGCCTGTGGCCAGCGGGCGCAGCGTCTCGGCCAAAGCGCGCGAGGCGGCGGGGCAGGCGACCTTGTCGGGGGCGGAGCGGCTGCTTATGACCACCGCTGCGGCCAAGGCCGCGAGCGCGGCGCCGAAGGCGGCGAAGGTGCGTCTGGGAATCATGAGGCGTCTTCCATGAGCAACAAGATGTGGGGCGGCCTTTACCAGACCGGCCCGGCCGAAATCATGGAGGAGATCAACGCCTCCATCGATTTCGACCAGGCGCTGGCGCCACAGGACGTCGCCGGTTCGCTCGCCCATGTCGCCATGTTACGCCAGACCGGTATTGTGGAAAGCGCCGACGCTGACGCGATCGCGCAGGGCCTCACGCAGATCAAGGGCGAAATCGAGGCGGGGGCGTTGCCGTTCACCCGCGCGCTCGAAGACATCCACATGAACGTCGAGAGCCGGCTGGCCGACCTCATCGGCGCGCCGGCTGGTCGCCTTCACACCGCCCGCTCTCGCAACGATCAGGTCGCCACCGACTTCAAGCTCTGGGTGCGCGACACGCTCGATGCGCTCGACCCGCAGATCGCCGGGTTGCAAAAAGCCCTCGCGGAGCGCGCGCTGGGGGCCGCCGACATGGTGATGCCGGGCTTTACGCATTTGCAATCGGCGCAGCCGGTGACCTTCGGCCATCACCTGATGGCCTATGTCGAGATGCTGGGCAGAGACCGCTCGCGCTTCGCCGACGCGCGGCGGCGTCTCAACGAGTGCCCGCTCGGCGCGGCGGCGTTGGCGGGGACATCCTTCCCCATCGACCGGGCGGCGACGTCGAAGGCGCTCGGTTTCGACCGGCCGACGGCCAATTCGCTCGACAGCGTCGCCGACCGCGATTTCGTGCTGGAGGCGTTGGCGGGGGCGAGCATCTGCGCGGTGCATCTGTCGCGCTTCGCCGAGGAGATCGTGCTTTGGACGACGGCGCAGTTCGGCTTCGTGCGGTTGAGCGACGCCTTCTCGACGGGCTCCTCGATCATGCCGCAGAAACGCAACCCCGACGCCGCCGAACTCGTGCGCGGCAAGACCGGGCGCGTCGTGGGTTCGCTGATCGGCCTGCTGACGGTGATGAAGGGGCTGCCGCTCGCCTATTCCAAGGACATGCAGGAGGACAAGGAAGGCGCGATGGACGGGCTTCGCACGCTGTCGCTGTGCCTCGCCGCCATGACGGGGATGGTGCGCGACCTGACGCCCAACCCGGAGAAGATGAAGGCGGCGGCTGGGTCGGGCTACGCCACCGCGACGGATCTGGCCGACTGGTTGGTGCGGACGCTCAAAATGCCGTTCCGCGAGGCGCATCACGCGACGGGGCGCATCGTCGGGTTGGCGACCGCGCGAGGGGTCGCTCTGGAGGGGCTGTCGCTGGCGGATTTGCAGGGGGTCGAGCCGCGCATCACGGCGGACGCCTTCGCGGTGCTGGGGGTAGAGAATTCGGTGAAGAGCCGTACGTCCTACGGCGGCACGGCGCCGGACAATGTGCGGCGACAGGCGGAAGGGTGGCTTAAGCGGCTTAGCGCCTGATCGGGCGTTGGCGCGCGATCACGACGGCGGTTCGAGCACCCGAGCGCGCGTGTCGGGCCGCGCGTAAGTGACGACGGGCAACACGTTCCAGCCCTTCAGGTCGCCCAGCAGTCTCGCCACCGCGTCCGCCGCCCCTTCAATAAGCAGGGAGGTAGGCGAATTCTCGCGCAGCAGCCGAAGGTCGGGCGAGGCGAGCACACGCTGGGCTGCCTCTTCGAGCTTGGCGCCGTCGGGCTGGAACTGATTGAGGATGAGTCGCTTGCGTTCGCTGTCAGCCATACGTCACGTTATCTGCGGCAGACCAAAACCTTCAAAGTCGCGTCCAAATCCCACCGGCTTGCTGGCGCCGTAAAGCGCACTCTTCCAAAGCCGCGCTCGCTCGGCGCCGCTGGCGCCCTGCAGGTCGGAGCGACTAGACAAAAGATAGGCGGCGAATCCGACTATTGCAGGGCAGGCCATCGAAGTGCCGCTCATCGCGCCATAGAGGGCCTCGGGCAAGGTCGAGACGACGCCTACGCCCGGGCCGACAATGTCGATCTGTGGCCCGTAATTGGAAAAGCCGGCGAAAAAGTCCTGTTTGTCGATGCCGAAGGGACGCATCACCTCGGGGGCCTCGACGGAATCCGGGGGAAAGGTCCCCGTGCGTCCATAGGCCGAGACGGCGATGCAGGAATCCACGGCTGCGGGAAACGATACGGGCTTGCGGTAATTGTTGCCGGCGGCGGCGACGACGAGCACGCCATTGTCCAGCGCATTGCCGATGCCCGCGCGGGTCGCCTCGTCCTCCACGCCCCCTCCCAGGCTCAGATTGATAATGTGGCAGCCCTCGCGCACCGCCCGCGCCATCGCCGCGACGATGTCGTAGTTTTGCGCTTCGCCGCCGTCGTTGGGAAACACCCGGTAACTGCGCAGTTCGACGCCCGGCGCCACGCCCCGAAAGCCGATTCCCGCCGGTCCTCGACCACCCACGATGCCCGCCACATGGGTGCCATGCTCGCCGTGCGTTTGCGCAGGGCCCCAATCGTCGGTCGCCGCTGGGTCGCGGTCGGTTTCGTCGAAGATCATGTTGGCGCCGCCGCTCACGTTGGACAGGGCGGGATGCCGCTTGGCGACGCCGGTGTCGATAATCGCGGCCTTGACGCCCTTGCCGGCTTCGGGGGGCATAGCGCGGCAGAAGCGGCTGAGAATGTCGTCGTTATGGGCCAGATCGATCGGTTTCAGGCTGTAGGTCGATCCATCCGGGGCGGGCTGGCTGGCGCTATAGTGTCCCCAGTAGCCCGGCGGCGGATAGACGTAGAGGCGTTCCAGCGCCGCGCCGGTGGCGATCTGCGACAGCGTCGCCACGCCCGCAGAATCGCTGGCAGCGGAATCGCCGCGTTTGTTGCGAAAGTCCGTGAAGGCGACCACGCTGGCGCCGGGCAAAGGTCCGCCGGTGACGGCGTCGGTGACGCGCAAATGCATAACGCCTGCGGAAGACGGGCCGGTTTTGGGCGCCTGACTCGCCTCCTGGGTCGCCCGCATAGCGCGGTAGGTGACAACGGGGACGATTTTCAGCCCCGGCACTTCAGCGCGCAGGTTCAATTCGGCTTCCGGCGACATTTCCACCAGTTTGGGGCCATCCTCGTGGATCGAGTCCAGCACTCGCACGGACGTTGTCAAATCCTGCGTTGCGCTGGCGCCGCGCAAGGCCGGTCTCACCGTCAGCCGAACGGACGTGCCCGGCGCCTGCAACAGTGCGACTTGGCCGAGCGTCGGGCTGCGAAATCCAAAGGCGGGAAGAACGATGTAACGACGCAACCCCGTCATCGAGCAATCCCCCTCAAGCAGACTTAACGCGGGTTCGCTTATCGACGAAACGCCATCAACCGCTACGCGCAAATAATTATTCCGGTCGGGCGCAATTGCGTCGAAAATATTCGCAATGCGTCAGTAAAGTCAACCTAGTTGCTTGGCGCGCCGAGACGCCAAGCGCCTGCCGGGGTCGGGTCAATTTTTGGCGCGGTTCGCCGATTCCCCGATAATCCCCCTCGGCGCAAACCGCACTGCGAGAATGAACAGCAGCCCCAGCCACAGCAACCACCTGTCGGGATGCAGCAGGTTCGGCAGTAGCGGCCAGCCCGCCGTCGCGCTCGCGGCGCCCGCGATCAATGCGCGCAAATAGTTCTCCGCCATCACGAACGCCGCCGCGCCCACCACGGCGCCGTAGAGCGTGCCGCGCCCGCCCAACACGACGATCACCAGCACATCGACTTGAATCGCGAAACTCAGCGCCGTGTCCGGGCCGACGTAGCGCAGCCACAAAGCGTCGAGGCCGCCGACGAAGGCCGCGGCCAGCGCGCTGACGAGCACCGCCAGCGTGCGGTGGATCGCGATGCGGTAGCCCAGCGCCTCGGCGCGCAACGGGTTCTCGCGGATCGCCTGAAGCACGCGGCCGAAGGGGGAGTTGACGATGCGCAGCAGAACGAGGAACGTCGCCGCCGCTCCAACCAACACCAGATAATAGACCAGCGTGCGGCCGGTCAGGCCGAACGGCAGATGCGTTCCGGGCCTCAGCAACTCGGGCACGCGGAAGGTGCGGCCGTCTTCGCCGCCGGTGAAATCGGTCCATTGCGCGGCGAGCACGTTGAAGGCGTAGGCGACGGCCAGCGTCACCATGGCGAAGAAGATCGCCTGCACGCGCAGCGAGAACGCGCCCAGCGCCAGCGCGATCAACCCCGCCAGCGCCATGCCGCTCAGCATACCCAGCCCTATGGCGCCCCAGCCCGGCCCCAGCGCATAGAGCGCGAGGCCGACGCCATAGGCGCCGCAGCCAAAGAACATCACATGCGCGAAGGAGACGATTCCGGCGTAGCCGAGCAGCACGTCGTAGGAGGCGGCGAGCGCGGCCATGACGGCGATCTTCTCGGCGACGCCGAGCGCCTTGGCGCCGGGGAACAAGAAGGGCGCCGCCACCAGCGAAAGCGCCGTCAGGCCGACCAGAAGGCGGGCGAGCCAGCCGCGCGGGGAATCGTCGGAGAGCAGCTTCATTTCGCCCCCAGCGGCAACAGTCCGCGCGGGCGCCACAGCAGCACGGCCACCATCAGCGCGATATTGGAGACGAGCGCGAATTTGGGCGCCAGAAAACCCGCGTAATTGGCAATCAGCGCCACCAGCGTCGCGCCGATCCAGCAGCCGGGGATCGAGCCGAGGCCGCCGATGATGACGACGATGAACACCAGAACCAGCAATTCGCCGCCCATGCCGGCGCGCGCCTGATTCTGAAAGAACCCCCACAACGCGCCGCCAAACGCCGCCAGCGCGCAGGCGCCCATGAACACGGCGACGAACAGCCGGTCGATGCGATAGCCCAAAGCCTCGACCATCTCGCGGTTCTCGACCCCCGCGCGGATCAGCAGGCCGACGCGGGTGTAGCTCAACAGCCATTGCAGCTTGGCGAACACGAGCAGCCCGAGGCCGAGCGCGACCAACCGGAAAGTCTCGACCGAAACGGTCCCCCAGGTGATCGCCCCGCGCAAAATTTCGGGCGGTTGCAGGTCGAGCGGCTGACTGCCGAACACAGAGATCAATAATTGTTCGATAACTATGGACCCGCCGAGCGTGACGAGAATCTGTTCGAGATGCTTGCCATAGACCGGCGCCACCAGCAGCTTTTCAAACGCCAGCCCCGCGACCGCGCCCACAACAACCGCCGCGAGCAGCGCCAGCGCGAAGACGCCGAGGCCGCCGGGATGCGCGGCGTAGACCGCCGTTGCCGCGAAGGCGCCCAGCGCAATGAACGCGCCGTGGCCGAAGTTCAGCACGTCCATCAGGCCGAACGCCAGCGTCAGGCCCGACGCCATGATGAACAGCATGCCGCCCATCGCCAGGCTCGCTAGAGTCAGCGTCGCGAAGGTCGAGGACGAGTTGATGAACGGGGCGGCGAGCGCCATCACGATCAGCGGCGCCAGCGCCGGCCAGACGTCGCGTCTCATTGATGACTGTCCAGCGAGAGGCCGAGCAGGCGGGTTTGCAAATCGGCGTCCTGCGCCAGCGCCGCCATCTCGCCGCGATGCACGATGCGGCCATTGTCCATCACCGCGACCTGATCGCCGAGCGCCTGCGCCACCCGGAAATTCTGCTC
>Ga0209698_10006013_pt1 | contig 12962 bp, 9 predicted proteins | sample LitLauG_LLR_2012_FD_187203 | JGI IMG/M metagenome (GOLD analysis project Ga0209698, IMG submission 187203) | Freshwater sediment microbial communities from Pennsylvania, USA - Little Laurel Run_MetaG_LLR_2012 (SPAdes) (version 2) | ecosystem: Environmental > Aquatic > Freshwater > Creek >...
CTCGGGACGAGCTGGAGACAAGCCACATGTCGCACAAAGGAAAGATATCCAAACGTCCCAGATAGTGGAGGGTATTCCGGACTGCGACGCCCAACGCCTCGCGTTGGGAAGTCAGACTATTCCCCTGTCATCCGCAATACCACAGACTTTCAACGGCAGGAACGATTCTTTTCTCGTGGGTCTGGTTGCAGGTTGACACGGCCTTGGTCCGGAGAGCAGGTTGCCCGCGATCCCGGCTTGAGAAATACCCTAGTTGCTGGCTGGCGGCGCTGCGGCGGCGCGGTTTTGCTCGGCCTGGATCTGGCGCCGCTGCTCGAACATTCGCACCATGTCTTGCATCCTCCGGGAGACCTCGGACTGCTCGCCAGAGTTGCCTCCCGACGTCGCGGTCGTAGTTGGCGGGATATCGCTGCCAGCGACCGCACTTCCGTCTGCGGGAATAGTGGCGGCAGCGGCAGGCGTGGAGTTGGGATCAGTGTTGGTGGGCGCAGCACCCGCCGAAGCAGATTCCGGACCGGAGGCGGCAGAACCTTGCCCCGCGGTTGGCGCGGCACCGTCGGTAGTGGCGGCAGATTCGGCGGCAGCAGCGGCACTTTCTACAACAGCCTGCTCCGCTGCAAGAGCGGCTTCCCCGGCGGCCTGGAACGCAGGCTTGCCGGGCGCAGCATAGCCCCGCATCATCCGCACGGGCGTTTTGCCAGTGTCGGCGGCGACCACTGCTCCATCAGCTGCTACGCTATCGTCTCCCTTACCCCGTGCTGTCAGCACCACATTGCGAAGCGCATCCGGATCGTCTTCTGCGGCCTGGATAACGTAGTCATAAGTGGTGCCGTATAAGAGCGAGGAAAGAACCTCGCGCGCTGGCGCCGGACCAAGGTGCACTGCCACTCGTTCCGAGGCAGCGCCTGCGGGGAAGTCGATCGAAGCCCCAGTCTTGGCACGGACGGCCAGCAGGACATCGGATAGTTTCGAGTTCTCCGCATCGATGGTGAGCTGTTTGCCGTCCCAAGCTATTTCCGGTGGTTGAGGAAGCGTCTGTTCCGGGACAAGCGCCGGGGAGATGGGCACTCGAGCAACGGGATGCGCGAGTTGCTGGACGGGTGCGGCAGCCGCTGGCTTGTCCTGAACGCGGGGCGGTCCCGGAGTTGCTTGAGCGGATGCGAGGGAAGCGAAAACCCAGATGGCTAGCCCCATCAGGACTTCAAGGCACCAGGCAAGAGGTTGCTGGAGTCGGCCGGACCTGCGAAATGGGTGCCTCGCGAACCCTGTTGGGAGGATTTGCGTCACGCTCTTACCCCTTTCCCTCACCTCATGCCCGGCGGACCATCGTCCAGATTGGTCCAGCGTTGTTAAGACCCGGTTGCCCTGGCGGGCGGTCATCCCGTGGGAGACTGCGGGATAAACCTCTCGGCAAGAACGCTCAAGATGTGCAGACTCCTGCACTTCTTCCGCAAAGCGGCTAATGATCAGTTGTAGCACCGACAAGCGGTCAATACTTGCTCCGGAACAAATTCCAGACCAATATTCGGCGCACCGTTCGAGCATTGTCTCGTCAAGAATTTGGGGTGTCTTTGCTCTAGCGCAAACAACAGAGGTCTGTTCCACGATATCAAAGGGAGCCGGGCATAAACTACCGATTTCCGATAGCAACCCGTGTTAGTTCAAATAGCGCCTGTTTTGCGGGAACCTCCCCCCCTGCGTGAGCCGGTACAACGAGCGAGCGATTAGTAGGATGGTAGCGAAGCTGGTGAATGTTGCCCCACGCTAGTAAACCTCCAATTAGCTCAAGATCGCCAAATCTTTAACAGCTCAGGGTTCCAGCAGCCCCGAGCTCCTGTGGTGGGGAGAAGAATGGCACATTCAGGTCTTGGGGCCAGAGTGGTGCCTGTGCCGGGCCAACTTGGCCGCGTACGGGGGCACGTCACTAGCGATTCACAGGTGCTCGCGTCAACAATAGAAATCCCAGCCGACTGCCGCCAGAACCCACTTCGCATCCCTCTCCATTCACGACGAGGCAAGGATTAGGCCCGATATGAGTGCACAACCAATGCGCGAGCACCTGACCTTGGATGCCGGCACCCTGCTGAGGCGGCGAGCCGCTTCGGTCCAGCAGTTTGCCGCGTTTGCCGACATTTCCTTGGCCGATTGTATTGGGATCGTCTCGACCGCGCAGGAGCGACAGTTCTCCCGCCGTCAAACCATCTTTTTCGAAGGTGACCCGGTCCGGCAAGTGGTTCTGTTGATTTCGGGGTGCGTGAAGATCACCCAGTTGGGCACCAACGGAAGTGAAGTCATCCTGCGACTCAACGGCCCGGGCGATGTGATGGGTGGTGTGGGACGGTGCGCAGGATGCGAGCATTGTTCCACGGCTCGGACCGTGCAGCAGTCGTCGGCCCTGGTGTGGGAGATGGCTCAATTCGAGGCCATCTCGGAGCGCTATCCGATGCTGCGGCGCAACCTCGCGCACGTTCTGGAGCAGCGACTGAACGAACTGGAGGTGCGGTTCCGTGAGATATCGACGGAGAAGGTTGCGCCTCGGCTGAGCAGTCAATTGGTGCGCCTGTTGGATCAGGTGGGCAAACAGGGGGAGGGCCATGTGGAGATTGCGCTTTCGCGCCGGGAACTGGCCCAGTTGACGGGGACGACCTTGTTCACAGTGAGCCGCCTGCTCTGTCAATGGGAGACGCAAGGAATTGTGAGTGCACGGCGGGAAGCAGTGTTGGTGCGGGACGTGCTGGCGTTACGGGGCCTGTCGCGAGAGGAATAAACTGGAAGAATACGTTTTGTACCAATCGGGATTTGAATCTATGACCGTTCTACGAGGTGGAGCTCTGGTGCTGCTGTTTTTTGTGTTCGTTGTACCGGGGTTCGCCCAATCCACGGGGGACCAGCCGTCCGCGCCGACCTCCGTAACTTCCTCGGAGCCGGATGGCCTGCCCCGCCCCAACCGCCGAGTTCCCCAAGTGCCCTGCTGGAGGCAGGCAGGCCTTACTGCGGACATGGTGAACCAGCGCTGGAAGCTCGAGGATCAAGCCAAGGTGAAGGTCGCGGCTGCATGCAGTGAGCCTTCCACATCGGCGCAACAGAAGCATGACAAGATCGAGCAGATCCATGCCGAGACAGACCAGGCAGTCGCCAAAATCATTCCGTCGAAGGAACTCCAGGCCTTCAACTCCTGTCAGGCAGCGTTGGCCAAGTCTCGGCCCAAACCCGCCGGGCAGAAAGAACTCGGTCCTTGTGGGGGCACGATTCCGTCCACGCCCGGTGCGATGGATCATGAGCATCACTAGAGGAATTCTTCCCGAAGTGGTTTAGTACAGGTCTGTGCCAACCGAGTCTGCGTCCTAACCTTTCCTTCGCCCCTTCCGGGGCTTGCCGACTTATTATCTGCCACCCACGGCTTGCGCCGTGGACCGGACATTCTTTCGCCGCTTCGCGGCTTGGATTTCCTTCCTGGAATCGGAACTAGACAGAGTCGTCTAGGTTAGGATGTGGCGATTGTGCGGGTGATTTTAGATCGGGAATCGAGTATTGGAATCCCACTCACTCTGATGATTGCTGCAGTTGCAGGGTGACGAAGTCGTTTCTCTCGGGCGCGAACTGGTCGGAGTATTCTGCCTTGACTGTGCCCTCGTCTCCAGGGTCGTGGCTGAGAGCACGTTGACGCCAGACGGCGTAGATGGCGGGGTAGACCAGCAGCTCGAGGACGAATGAAGCGAAGATTCCGCCCACCATGGGGGCGGCGATGCGTTTCATGACGTCGGAACCGGTACCCGTGCTCCACATGATCGGCAACAAACCGAGAAACATGGTGGCGAAGGTCATGAACTTGGGGCGAAGACGTTTGGCTGCTCCCTGCACGATGGCTTCGCCGAGATCGGCGACGTTCTGCATGAGGCCCTGGCGGCGCGCATCCTCGTAAGCCAGATCCAGATAGAGGAGCATGTAGACGCCAGTCTCGGCGTCGATGCCGAGCAGGGCGATTAACCCAACCCAGACGCCGACGCTCATGTTGTAGCCAGCGAGATAAAGGAAACAGACTGCGCCGACGGCGGAGAAAGGAACCGCCAGAAGAATGATCATCGTCTTGGTGAGAGAACGCGTGTTGGCGTAGAGCAACAGTAAGACAATGGCCAGAGTGAGGGGCACGACCCGCATGAGGCGGTGCTTCACCCGCTCCATGGCTTCATATTGTCCGCTCCAGGAGATGGCGTAGCCCGGAGTGAGTTTCAGTTGGTGGCGCAGCAAGGCACCGGCTTCGGTGACGTAGCTTTGCGGATCACGGTCGGCGACATCGACGTAAACGTAGCCGGTCAGCATGCCGTTCTCGTCGCGAATCATCGCGGGACCGCTGCTGGTGCGGATTTCGGCGAGCTCGCCCAGAGCTATTTGCCGTTGACTGCCGGCTGGAACCAGAACGCGTTGGAGCGCGCCGAGATCGCTGCGGAAGTCGCGCATGTAACGCACGTTGACCGGGTAACGTTCGCGCCCCTGCACGGCCGTGGTGACGTCTTCGCCGCCAATCGCGTTCTCGACCGCGAGTTGGGCATCTTCGATGCTCAATCCATAGCGGGCGAGCTTCTCGCGGTTCCACTCGAAATCCAGGAAGTAGCCGGTGCCGGTGCGCTCGGCGAAAACTCCACGGGTGCCTTTGACGCGAGGCAACAGAGACTCGATCTGGGTTCCGATCTGCTCGATCGTGCCCAGATCCGCTCCCGAGATCTTCAGGCCAACCGGAGTGCGCATGCCGGTGGTCAGCATGTCGATGCGGCCCTTGATGGGCATGGTCCAGGCGTTAGTCAGGCCGGGGACCTTGAGGCTCTCATCCATCAAACGAATGAGTTCCTCGGAAGAGATCGTGTCGGGAGTCAGATGGCGCAACAGCGGCTTCGTAATTTCCGGCGCCCAGGAGGAATACCACGTGTCGACGTGTCGCCACTCGGAACGGGGCTTCAGGATGATGACTGTCTCAAGCATGGACAGCGGCGCCGGATCGGTCGAGGTCTCGGCGCGGCCTGCCTTCCCGAGCACGTGGTCGACTTCCGGAAACCGCGAAAGGATGCGGTCGGTACTCTGGAGCAGGTTCTGGGCCTGGGCGATCGAAATCCCTGGCATGGTGGAAGGCATGTAGAGGATAGCGCCCTCGTCGAGCGGCGGCATGAACTCCGAACCGAGGTGCAGGAATACGGGAATGGAGAGTGCCACCATCGCCACCGCTCCGCAGATCACCGCCCACTTCCAGCGGAGGGTCCAGCGCACAACTGGTTCATATACCCGCATCATCCAGCGGCTGATGACGTGATCCTCTTCGGAGCGAATCTTCCCGATCAGCAAGGCGTTCACCGCGCGGCAGAGCCAGCTTGGGCGGAAGGCAAAGGGCTCGACGCGTGTGAGCAGCAGGCGCAAAGCTGGATCCAGCGTGATCGCCATTCCGGCGGCGATGAGCATGGCCAACGTCTTGGCGTAGGCCAGGGGCTTGAACATGCGCCCTTCCTGCGCTTCCAGGGTGAGCACCGGCAGGAAGGAGATGGCGATGACGAGCAGTGCGAAGAAGGTTGGGCCGGCAACCTCTTTGACGGCCGCGATCACGACGGCGCGATAATCGCCGCGCCGGCCGCCGCGCTCCCACAGTTCCAGTTTCTTGTGAGTCTGCTCGACTACGACGATTGAGGCATCGACCAGTTCGCTAAAGGCGATCGCCACCCCGGCCAGCGACATGATGTTGGCGCTGATGCCAAGCAGGCGAAACGGAATGAACGAAACCAGGATCACGACCGGCATGGTGACGATCGGGATCGCCGCGCTGGGAAAATGCCAGAGGAATATGAGAATGATCAACACAACGGTGACGACCACCTGGAAGATGGTCGTATTCACGTTGCTGATGGCGCGGTGGATGAGCTCGGAACGATCGTAGATGGGAACTATCTTGACGCCTTCGGGCAGGGCGGGCGTGATGTCGGCGATCTTTTGTTTTACGCGATCGATTACTGCCAGGGCGTTCTCGCCGCTGCGCATTACGACGATGCCGGACACGACCTCGCCTTGGCCGTCCAGATCGGCGACGCCACGCCGTAACTCAGGCCCCTCGACCACCTCGCCGATGTCCTTGATGCGGATGGGAGTGCCATCGGCACTCGCATCGAGCACGATGTTTTTGAACTCGTCAATTGAGGTAGCGTAGCCCCGGCCGCGGACCATGTACTCGGTGCCGCCGAATTCGAGGAGCCGCCCGCCGACTTCCTGGTTGCCGCTGCGCACCGCTTCCACCACGCGGCGAATCGGGATGCCGTAAGCTTGCAGACGGTTGGGATCGACGTTGACCTGAAACTGCCGAGTGTATCCACCGACCGGAGCCACTTCCGCCACGCCGGGCACCGCGCGCAGATAGTAGCGCAGGTACCAATCCTGGTAAGAACGCAAATCCGCGAGACTATGTTTGCCTGACGTGTCGACCAGCGCGTACTGGTAGACCCAGCCCAGAGCGGTGGCATCAGGGCCCAGTTCCGCCTTGACACCCTCCGGCAATCGGGACAGCACACCCGACAAATACTCCAGCGTGCGCGACCGAGCCCAGTAGAGATCGGTGCCGTCCTGGAAAACGACATACACGTAGGAGTACCCGAAGTCGGAGACGCCGCGGACAGTCTTAACCTTGGGAGCGCCCACCATGGCGGTGACGATGGGATAGGTGACCTGGTCTTCGACGATGTCGGGGCTGCGATCCCAACGCGAGTAAATGATGACCTGGGTCTCGCTGAGGTCTGGTGTGGCATCGAGCGGCAGCGACATCATGGCCCACCAGCCGAAAATGCAGGTAACGGCTACGCTGGCCAACACGAGCAGCTTGTGCTTCACCGAGAAGTCGATAATGCGGTTGATCATGACCCTTGACCAGAGGGATTCGAGGCCAGATAGTGTTCCGGTTGCGCGATGAACTTGCGCTTGCAGTTGTCCGAGCAAAAATAGTAGGTCACGCCTGCGCGAGTGACAGTGTTGCCGGCGGCGATCGACTTGGACTTGTCGATCATCATGCCGCAGGCTGCATCCTTCACTTGGACGGAACTGGACGCTAGCTTGGATTGGGGTTTGGAACTGACCGCATTCTTCTGCGGCTCGGGCTGCTGCTTTGTTCCCGTCTGGGTCGGTTTCAACCGGCTCTCCGAGTCCACCAGGAAAGTTCCGGCGGTGACGACGCGCTCGCCTGCCGCCAGGCCGTCGAGAATCTCGACGCGGTCGCCGAAGCGCCAACCCACGCGCACCTGTCGCGGTTCAAATACACCGCTGCTGCGCTCGACGAATGCTCGCTGTTCCCTTCCTGAGTCAACCAAAGCATCCACTGGAATCGTGAGTCCGGCGGGCATCGAAACCGGCAGTTCGACATCGACAAACATATCGGGACGCAGCGCGAAGCCCGGATTGTCGGCCTCCAACCGAAGCTTCAAAGTACGCGTAGCGGGATCGATCTGGGGCAACACGTTGCTCACTCGCGCCACGAAAGTCTTCCCCTGATCCGACAAGGTGACGCGGGCAATCGTCCCAGGCCTGAAATCGTGTGCCTCGTTCTCGTAGACGTCCGCGAGGATCCAGACATGGCTCAGGTCGGCAATCCGGTAGAACTCCATGGTGCGGTCGAAGTGCTGTCCGGGCGAAACATTGCGGGACAGAATAAACCCGTTGGCAGGAGCGACCACATCCACCGTCTGCGGAAGCTGGCGGCTCTCCGACATTTCCTGAAGCTGCTCGTCGCTGATGCCAAGGTTGCGCAGCCGGTCGGAATAGCCCTGAAGACTGCTCACCCCTTGTTTATTCACGGCACCCGGAAATGCAACGGTCCGCGAACCGTCTTTACCCACGGAGCCTTGCACGCCCGCAATCGCGGCCAAATACCCGGACGCAATCCCGAGAGTTTCTCCCGCGTACGAGGTGGCGAGCTTTTGGCCTTTCTTGACTTGGACGCCGACTGAGTCGTTGTACGTCTCCCGGATGAACCCCTCCGAGCCGGACGTGATCCGATACACGCGCGTGTCCTCCGGGACCACGCGGCCGAGCAGGCGCAGCTTCTCCCCTCCCGATGTCTTTTCCACAGGGGCAACGCGGATGCCGAACAACTGCTGCTTGTCTGGATCAATCGCCACAGCGCCGTTAGGCACTTGCGCAGCGGCGGGAACGATGGCGGCTGGTTCGGCGTAAACCGGTTCGAGTGGCATACCGCAGTCGGGTGCGGTGCCAGGGTGGTCCGACTTGTAGTCGGGATGCATGGGGTCCACCCAATAAAGCACGCGCTTGGCGGACGTCTCCGCCATCGCCGACGCATGTCGCCCCATGTGCTGCCGGCCTGCCACGTACGACAGCATCATCAGCAAGGCAATCACAACTGCACTCAGGAGCTTTTTCATCGAATTACCACCTCGCGACAAAATAATTCTTGCCGCCTAGACCTGCGCTGTTAATTCGGCGAGGTCGCCGGAGTTGCCGGTGACGGAGTAGCGGGCTGGTTGGACGGCGCCGCGGCCGGAGTCGGGGCTGCGCTCGCGGCCCCTGCTGGTCCGGCTGTCGCTGCCTCCTGGTCGGCAAATTTCCCAGCCTGCGCCGCCCGAGCCGCCCGAGCTTCCGCCTCTGCCTTCGCATCCGCCTGCTTATACAAAGCAGCACGACGCGCTTCCATGTCTGCGCGCGCCGTCTCAGCCACCTTCAGCTCCTCGAGCTGCTTGTCCAGATGACCGACCATCAAGCTCCACATGTCAAGGTTGGCCTTGGTCAGTGGATCCTTGGTACCGCTCTTAGTGGCCTTCGCGCGCATCTCCTTCATCAAGGCATGCATATTTTCCAAGGTGGTCTGCATGTCCTCGATGCGCTGATGAAGCGCTGCCGAGGGCGTCACGTTTCCGGGCGGGGTGGACATCCCCCTTCTTCGAGGGGCCGAATACGTCCGGTTCAGAGGCGAACCTGGCGTCGTGGTGACTGGGGCAGGGGCAGGACTCTGGGCGAAAGCCTGCGTAGCCGCAAGAATGGCGATGACGATGGCTGCACTTGACTTCATTTAACTCTCCTTGGTGAAAATAGATATCAACTGGCTCGATTCGCCTCCACCGGCACTCGATTGAGCAGGCGGGTCAAGGCTTCGGGATTCGAGAAGCGCAGTGAACACGCTTCGAGCATTGGAGGGGGAGGAGTATGCAAGCCACTTGGCTGCGATCCACACTGATTGATAACCCACTTGTCCGGTCTGTTCTTTGACCTGGAGCAAGGAAATGGGGACGGTTGGGCCACAAACATCGTCCCCTGTATGGTACCAGAACCGTGAGCACACAAGTCTCATCCCCGTAATTTTGCGGATCTCTAAGCCGCGAAGATAGCGGAGAACTAAATCCTGGCTACTTGCTTTTCGATGCGGTTGGGACTTCCAGTTTCGAGAACAACTGCTCACCGAACTTGGGATTCACCACGACCTTATCGATGATTACCTTTTCCGGCGGAACGGGAGTATCCCTACCGAGGGCGGTCCGGGCCACCGGGAGAACTCTCGTCTCCAAAACAAACGGGATCCGAAGGCCATCCACGGCCCGATAATCGCGGTAGTAAACTTCCACGGGATGGTCTGTTCCATCGAGGCGGCGTGGCTGTCCTTCCAGTTTGGCTTCGAGGAAGGTCTCCGCGTCAACCCATACGTGGAATGTATGCCCGGTCTTCTCAACCACCTTGAGCTTATAGGTGTCGCGCCCCTCCACCTTTTCGACGCCGTCCAGCTCGATGCGGCTTCCCTTGGCGGCGTAATCCACCAGGGGACCATCAAGGTCGGATTGCGTAGAGGCAGTGTTCAATTCTTCCGGCGTATAGGGTTCCACTTCCATTCGGTTCAGGAACGGCCGGAGTTTCCAGCCGCTGGTGCCATCGTAGACTTGGATCGCCGTTTTGCCGGCGAACTGCAACTCGAAGCGCGTCTTGCGACCGCGCTTGAGTTCCATGAGAAAAGGCAGTTGCGCCTCTTCGGCCGGCCGGTGAGGAAGGGTAAGTTGTTTCGGGTTCGGCATGGGCAGAGCAACGGTGCCTCGCTGATTCCCTCCGGCCCCCATTTTTCCTTGCAGGGACAAGGTTTGGACTGCCCGCCACGCCTGCAAGCCGCCCCTAGCCGCGACGTTCTTGTCCACGATCTCGGCCGCCGAAAGCTGGGCTCGCGGTGAAGTTGTGTTCGCTCCCGCCGCGAGCGAAACCAAAACCGCCAAAGAAATCGAAACCACCAGGAACTTTCGCAACATGTATTCGCTCCCACCAAAATTTGCAAACAAAACCCAAAGTCACCAAAGGAATTGAACCGGCGCAAGGCAATCGCTATTCCACGACGAGTCCTTCCGCTCGAAAATTCCCAATCACGACAATGACCCGGTCTCCGCGCTTTACCAACCTGCCACTGTTCGAAAAAGCCATCCAGTAGGACCTGCCGACCTCGGGCGTGCTGGTTTGGCGCATTTTCCCAACGTTTGACACCGCTGGGACCACTAGGCTGACCCCCGCCTTGGGATCGATCAGGGTGGGCTCGGCCTTCTTGTCATTGAGCGCGGCGGCTTTGACCGGGTCCACCACGCGCCAGTTAAATCGAATGAGCTCGCCCGACTCCGCCCACTTTACGCGGAACGAATCAACTCCCCAAGCTCCTTGGTAATACATCGTCGCTCGCCGCGAGAGCCAATTCGGTTCAGGGCGGGGCGGAGCCTCCACCACAGAAGACTTCCCGGCCCCTGGGGCTGCTTTCTGTATGCCTTGAGACGACTGTGAAAAAGCATTCGACGCTGCAACGCCCGCCGCCAGGACGGCCGCAAACAGCACTAGCCTGTTCCGTGAATTGGTATTCCCGAACATTCGGCTACACCATGGGTCGCATAATCGCGGCCCCCCCAATTATTCATACCCCACTTGTACGGTTGGCTATTTGACCTAGAGCAAAGATTGGTCGCGGTTAGGGCTGAAGTCTTGCGATTCTGCCGAGAGCGTCTTGCCTGTCCCAGTCCCATTCGAGCTATGTGGCCCCCTTCATAGGGACAGACTGCGACTCTGCCCTTTTCCTAGCCAACGTTTGGAGGAGGTTTGTCAAAACCTGAGATTCAATGGGAGGGGGGCTTCATTAACATGGTCGTTGGCATTATCCGGCATGTTACCGATCCAGTGAGCGCCTCTCGTCTTGCGTTGCGCCCGCCGACCTGGGAGACAGCCCGCACGAACCTTTCCCGATTCTCCTGAACCCACCTTCGGCTGGGAGTACGGGGTACCGGGGGGCGACGCATCCGCGCCCCCCGCCCGCGCCCCCTCACTCTCACTTCGTACGTGTGCCGAAAGGCGTCGCAGGAGTGTGCCACTGCTGTTGCAAGTTGGTCCTGGCCGGCACGGCCTTTCTCGCCAAGGCAGCAAATGCGCAGCCATTGGTAATGGTGGTTGCCGTGTTGCTAAGGTTGTTGTTGGCGGCGCTAAAGCTGCCCGGCGCAGAATCGAAACCGACCGGCGCATCGTTAATGAAGTTGCCGCTCACGCTCGCGGTGGGAAAGCAACCCAACTCCACTCCGGCAGTCGTGCTCGACACGATGCGATTGTTACTGAGCGTGGCCCCACTGGCGCCGAGAAGGATGCCTTGGCTGGAGCCCGATATCTGGTTGCCAGCAGCGGTGCCCCCGCTCCCCAGGAATATTCCGTAGGTGGCTCCCATGACCGTGTTCGCCCCCACGGTGACGGCCGAAGCGATGTCATAGACGCCAAACACACTGCTGGTGATGTTATTGTTCGATACCATGCCGTTGACGCTATCGGAATCGATGGCGGCCGTTGCGGCGCTGGCGCTTACCACATCGTTGTTTACGTCCACAGTAAGCGTAGGCGTGGGGCCGCTGCCCACGAAGATGCCCGCCGAATCTACGTTGTACACGCTGCTGTTTCGGATCGTTACCCATTCATTCGTGGAATTGCTGTTTTCGGCCCAGATTCCCACGCCGCAAGTTCCATCCACCTGGCCGCTGGCTCGCACCCGATTTACGATTCCAGTGGAACCGGAACCGTAGAAGATTCCCGCGATCCAGGATAAGCAGGACATGTCGCCGCCGGTGCCATCTACGGCAATGTTGGTGATGTTGACCTGGCCGGCTCCTTCCACCAGAACCTGTGCCGCAACCGACTCCCCAAACATGCTGATCGTGTTTGGCAGCAACCCAGCGGGGGGCACAGTGATCAAGGCCTGATTGGCAGTGCCGACGGTGACGCCCTGTAGGGTTAATGGCTGCGTAATCAGAACCTGCTCAGGGTAAGTGCCCGGACAGACCTGGATAGTTGTGAACGGCGGAACGCCGCTCACGGCAGCGGAGATGGTTGAGAAGCTATGAAGGTGTGGCTTGCAGGTTCCAACCTGAACATCGGCCATTAATGGTCGCACCGCAAGAAGCGTTAGAGCGGCGAGCCACAGTAAATGTCTGTGTCGAAACATACTGATTCCTCTTTTTCTGAGCGCATGGCTCGCGTACGGCGTTCGAGCTCTTGCACAATCGAGAGTTAGCGCAAGCAGCGAACGGAAATTAAGCCGACCATATGGAGGAGTTAGGGTAGGGCCGACTCAGCTACTAACCTGGAGGAACTGAGCGTCTCAGGGGGAGTAAGTACTACAAGGTTATGCTAACATAGCCTATCATCACCTATTAGTAAAATAAATGTAATATCTTTTGAATACTATTACTAGCTAGAAGACTTTTCTATAACTAAGGGTACCTGCAAGAACATTTGCCCGAACAGCATTCCGGCTTTAACAGATGTTGAGTTATTAAACACTGCTGAGTTATTAAACAGCGCTCGCTTGACCCAGCCCAACTACCGGGAGCTTCCACCCGGTCACAAAAGTTTTACTGCTTGAAAGAAACTTGGCTAACAGCATCTCTCGAGCCAGGTATTACTTTCTAAGTGTTACTTCTCATAGCTCCCTTCGAGTA
>Ga0209698_10006014_pt1 | contig 12960 bp, 9 predicted proteins | sample LitLauG_LLR_2012_FD_187203 | JGI IMG/M metagenome (GOLD analysis project Ga0209698, IMG submission 187203) | Freshwater sediment microbial communities from Pennsylvania, USA - Little Laurel Run_MetaG_LLR_2012 (SPAdes) (version 2) | ecosystem: Environmental > Aquatic > Freshwater > Creek >...
AAATTACCTGGAGGAGGTGCATCTGCTGGGCGCGGAACTCTCGGTGTCCTCGGTGCTGGCAACGGTCAGTGCCCCCCTGCAGCAACTGGCGGATGCATCGCCGGACCGCTCGCCGCACCGTGAAGGCGAACCCTATCGCCGCGCCCTGGTAGGCGTCTATGCGCGCCTGGCTGCCAGTGCCCGTGTCCTGGGCCACACCACCGTACAGCGCCATGAAATCGGCCATGCCGACCCCTATGCATCGCCCCAGGACTTTGCCGCCGACCTCGATGTGGTCATCGATTCACTGCTCGCCCATGGCGGCGCGGACCTCATCAAGCCGCGTCTCGCGCGCTTGCGCCGCGCAGTGGACGTCTTCGGTTTCCACCTGGCATCGGTCGACCTGCGGCAAAGCTCCGATGTACATGAACGCACCATCACCGAACTGTTGCGTTCATCCGGCGTTTGCGAGGACTACGGCGCCCTGTCGGAAGACGAGCGCGTGGCCTTGCTGGTCGCTGAAATGGCACAGCCGCGGCTGTTGCATTCGCCGTACGCGCAGTACTCCGACGAGACCCGCAAGGAACTGGCCATATTCCAGGCCGCGCGCACGGCACGCGATCGCTATGGCGCCTGGGCGGTACGCAATGCCATCATCTCGCACACCGAGACGCTGTCGGATCTGCTCGAAACCGTGGTCCTGCTCAAGGAGTCCGGCCTGGCGCGGCTGGAGCGGCGGGGCGCTCGGGCGGAACTCGACCTGCACGTGATCCCGCTCTTCGAGACCATCGGCGACCTGCGCAACGCGCCGGGCATCATGCAGGGCGCGCTGGCCCTGCGCGACCGCCTGCGCTTTTACCCGGCAGGTGGCGGCAACGCCGCGCAGGAAATCATGCTGGGCTACTCCGACAGCAACAAGGACGGCGGCTTTCTTACTTCCAACTGGGAGCTCTACAAGGCCGAGGTGGCGCTGGTCGACCTTTTCCAGACGGCGAAGATTCCCCTGCGCCTGTTCCATGGCCGGGGCGGCACGGTAGGGCGCGGTGGCGGCCCCACCTACGACGCCATACTGGCCCAGCCGCCCGGAACCGTCGATGGCCAGATCCGGGTGACCGAGCAGGGCGAAATCATCGCCAACAAGTTTTCCAGCCCCCAGACAGGCCGGCGCAATCTCGAGACCCTGGTCGCGGCGACGCTGGAAGCGTCCTTTGCACCGCTGTTGCAAAGCAGCGCCATGGCGGCCTCCCAGCAGCGGCAGTTCGAGAGCACCATGGATGCCCTGAGCGGCCTGGCGTATACCGCCTACCGCGGCCTCGTGTACGACACGCCGGGATTTGCCAACTACTTCTTCTCCTCCACGCCCATCGCCGAAATTGCCGAGCTCAACATCGGCAGCCGGCCCGCCAGCCGGCCACGGGGCGACAAATCGCAGCGGCGCATCGAGGATCTGCGCGCCATACCCTGGGGCTTCTCGTGGGGCCAATGCCGTCTGCTGCTGCCCGGCTGGTTCGGGTTTGGCAGCGCCATCGAGGCCTGGCTGAACCAGGAGCCCGATCAGTCCGCCAAGCGCCTGGCCTTGCTGCGGCGCATGGCACGCGAGTGGCCCTTCTTTGCGACGCTGCTGGCCAATATGGACATGGTGCTGGCCAAGTCCGACCTGGGGGTGGCGTCGCGCTACGCCGGCCTGGTGGCCGATGCCCGCCTGCGCAAGAGCGTCTTCGGTGCCATCGAAAAAGAACACGCCCTGACCACCCATCACCTGCTGTCGATCCTGGGACAGTCGTCCAATCTGCAGCGCAATCCGGGCCTGGCCAACTCCATACGCGCGCGATTTCCGTATATTGATCCCCTGAATCACCTTCAGGTCGAACTGATACGCCGGTACCGCAACGACCCCGAGAGCATGGACGAGCGCGATCGCCGCGCCATCCATATCTCCATCAACGGGATCGCCGCGGGCTTGCGCAACACCGGCTAGACCGTACAGCAGAGGATCCATCGATATGCAGGCAGTAGAGATCAGCGCGCCCGGCGGCCCGGAAGTCTTGCGACTGGCGGAGCGGCCACGGCCGGTGCCCGGACCCGGAGAAGTCCTCATCGAAGTCGCGGCGGCGGGCATCAACCGCCCCGACGTACTGCAACGCAAAGGTGTGTATCCGCCACCGGCGGGCGCTTCGGATATTCCCGGGCTGGAGGTCGCCGGCATCATCGTCGACAAGGGCGCGGGGGTCGAGGAATACGCGCTGGGCGACCATGTTTGCGCCCTGGTCACCGGCGGTGGCTACGCCCAGTACTGCGTCGCCCCGGCGCCGCAATGCCTGCCGGTGCCGACGGGACTCACCGATGTCGAGGCCGCATCGCTGCCGGAGACGATGTTCACGGTCTGGAGCAACGTCTTCGACCGTGCCGGCCTGCGCCCCGGCGAGAGCGTGCTCGTGCAGGGCGGTTCCGGCGGCATCGGCGTTACCGCCATCCAGTTGGCCAGCGCCCTGGGCAGCCGGGTCTTTGCCACTGCCGGCAGCGACGAGAAATGCGCGGCCTGCGTGCGTCTGGGCGCAAGCCGCGCCATCAACTACCGGACCGAGGATTTCGTGGCCGTCGTGAAGGCCGAGACGGGTGGCCGGGGCGTCGACGTCATTCTCGACATGATCGGCGGCGACTACCTCATGCGTGAAACCGCGGCGCTGGCCGAAGATGGCCGCCTGGTCTTCATCAACACCATGGGGGGCGCCAAGGCCACGGTGAACCTGGTGGAAATCATGGTGAAACGGCTCACGGTCACGGGTTCGACGCTGCGTTCGCGTCCCATCGCGGTCAAGGCCGCTATTGCCCGCAAGCTGCTGGAGCATGTTTGGCCCTTGCTGGAGCTGGGCAAGGTCAAGCCGGTGATCTACCGCAGCTTTCCGTTTGCCGAGGCCGCCGCCGCCCATGCGCTGATGGAGAGCAGCCAGCACGTGGGCAAGATCGTGCTGCTGCCCTAGCCGGCAAAGCGCCGCGCGCGCGCCGTCCGGTACATAATGCGCAACCGGCAAACGTCCTGGGCCGCAGTCCCTATCTGCGGTCCTGAGGCCCGTCCTAAGCCACAGCCATAAGCCGAAAACATCCCTGGGAGCACAGCATGACCATTTCCATGTACACGGCGAGCACGCCGCGCTTGGCCAATACGCTCAAGAACATATCCGCCATCCTCACCAAGGCTGAAGCCCACGCCGAGGCGCGCAAGATCGACCCGGCGGTGCTGATCGGCGCGCGCCTTTATCCGGACATGTTTCCGCTCTCCCGGCAGATCCAGATTGCCTGCGACAGCGCCAAAGGCGCCATTGCCCGCCTCGCGGGCATCGATATCCCGAAGCACGAAGACACGGAGAAGACCTTCGCCGAGTTGCAGCAACGCATCGCCCTGGTGGTGGCCTTCATCGAGTCCGTGCCGCCGCAGCAGATCGACGGCTCGGAGGATCGCAAGATCACGCTCACGCTGCGCGGCCAGGAAACGGTCTTCACGGGCCTGCAGTACCTCACGGGCTTTGTGCTGCCCAACTTCTACTTTCACACGGTGACCGCCTACGACATCCTGCGCCACAACGGTGTGGAGATCGGCAAGCGCGATTTCCTGGGTAATCCCTGATCGATGGAGCCATGTTTCAACCATGCCCCGGCGGTGAAGCCTTCCGGGAGCAAGCAAGGAGATTGCACGATGGGTACCGCTCGCTGCTTACTAGCTATTTCAGCCGTGCTGCTTGGCGCCTGCGCGGGACCGCCGGTCGTTAGTGATTCGCGCGGACCATTCGATACGACGGCGGGTCTATACGGTGGCAATGAATTCACCGCTCTTTCGCCGGAAGGCCACCGCGTGTTCAAGGGCGATAAGCCCGATGCTCCCCAGCCGGCGCCGGCTGCCCCGTCAGCGCCGGCCGCGGCCCTAGCGGCGACGCCGGTGTCACCCGCCGCGTCCGTGCGCATAGATATCGACGCCAATGCCTATGGAGCAGTTTTTGGCGCAGTGCCGGGGCCAGTCAAGCCCTCGCCCGCGCAGCTGATGCAGCTTGACAGCCTGTCACTCATTGCAGCCGATTCGCTGCGGGTGGACCTGCAAAAGCACATCCTTGAATGCCGGCAGGCCGGCGATGGGTGCCGACTGGGTGCCCGTCAGTAGCCGATAAACAGGTTCTTGAATTCGCGCGGCTGCGAGCGCAGGTACTGCTTGGGGGCGCGCACCTGCGCTCCCAGGGCCGCTGCCGCATGCCACGGCCAGCGCGGATCGTAGAGCATCGCGCGGGCCAGGGCGATCGCATCGGCGTCGCCGCTGGCTAATATGTCCTCGGCCTGCTGCGCTTCGGTGATCAGGCCCACGGCAATAGTGGGCAGACCCGCCGCCAATTTGATGCGCCGCGCGAAGGGCACCTGATAGCCGGGTACCAGCGGTATCGATTGGGCGGGTGAAAGTCCGCCGCTGCTCACGTGGATGGCGGCACAACCGCGCTCGGCCAGCGCTTGCGACAACACCACGGACTGGTCCAGATCCCAGCCACCCTCGACCCAGTCGCTCGCGGAAATTCTCATCCAGACGGGCCGCTCGGCGGGGAACGCTGCGCGCACCGCCTCGAAGACCTCGAGCGGAAAGCGCATGCGGTTTTCCAGGCTGCCGCCATAAGCATCGTCCCGCTGGTTCGACAGGGGCGAGAGAAACTCGTGCAGCAGGTAACCGTGGGCGCCGTGAATTTCCAGCGCATCGATGCCCAGGCGCGCTGCGCGCCGTGCAGTTTGCACGAAGGCCTCGCGTACCCGCGCGAGGCCCCCCGCGTCCAGAGCCATGGGCGCATCGCTACCGGCCGCAAAGGGCAGGGCCGAGGGCGCCTCAGTCTTCCAGCCTCCCGGCGCGTCCGGGGAGATCTGTCCGCCGCCTTCCCAGGGTACGTGGACCGACGCCTTGCGGCCAGCGTGCGCGATCTGCATGGCGATGGGGATCGTCGCAATAGCGCGTACCGCGCTCAGCACGCGTGCGAGGCCGGCCTCGTTGGAGTCGGAGTACAGGCCCAGGTCGTTCGGCGAGATGCGCCCTACCGGGGAAACTGCCGTGGCCTCGAGGATGAGCAGGCCCGCGCCCGATTCAGCCAACTGACCCAAATGAACCAGATGCCAGTCGCCAGGCGTGCCATCCGTGGCGGAATACTGGCACATCGGGGCAATGACAATGCGGTTTTCCAGTCGCAGAGATCCCAGTGCCAGGGGTTCGAAGAGTCGGCTCATGGTTACCTATCCCGTGTACGTGCGGCCTGACGGCCACATTGCCCCCGCAAGGGACGGGCCGGCGCATGCAGAAAACCGTCAGAGGACCAGTATGGCGCGGAAATCGTTGACGTTGGTTAGCGTTGGTCCCGTGACGACCGAATCGCCCAAGGCACCGAAGAAACTGTGCGCATCATTGGACGACAGCGCCTCGCGCGGCTTGCGGCCGAGCGCCCAGGCGCGTTCCAGGCTGTCGGGCCCCAGATAGGCGCCGGCAATTTCCTCCGCGCCGTCGACCCCGTCGGTGTCGCCGGCGAGTGCGTGCACGCCCGCCATGCCATTGAGGGCGATGCCCAGCGAGAGCAGGAACTCGACATTGCGTCCGCCGCGACCCTGGCCCGTGACGGTCACCGTGGTTTCACCGCCCGACAGCAGCACGCAGGGCGCCGCGAAGGGCTGGCCGTGACGCTTTACCTGCTGGGCAATGGCCGCCAGCACCTTGCCCACGTCGCGCGCCTCGCCTTCGATGGAATCGCCCAGCACGTGTGCGGCAACACCGGCGCGCTGGGCCACCGCGGCGGCGGCTTCCAGTGCCATCTGCGGCGTGGCGATCATGCGCAGCTCGCTGGCGGCCAATCGGGGATCCCCTGGCTTGATGGATTCTCCTTGCCCGCTCTCCAGCACAGCACGCACCTCTGCCGGCACGTCGATGCGATACCGCTGCAGGATGGCCAGCGCGTCGGCGCAGGTGGTGGGATCGCCCACCGTGGGGCCGGAGGCGATGTCCGCGGGAAAGTCCCCCGGGACATCGGAGATCATCAGGGTGACGACACGCGCTGGATGGCAGGCGGCTGCCAGGCGCCCACCCTTGATGGCCGACAGGTGCCGGCGCACGCAGTTCATTTCACCGATGGTGGCTCCGGACTGAAGCAGGGCGCGATTGACCGCCTGCTTGTGGGCCAGGGTGAGCCCGGGCAGGGGAACCGGGAGCAGCGCCGAGCCACCGCCGGAAATCAGGCAGATGACGAGGTCGTCGGCTTGCAGGCCGCGCACCATTTCCAGCATGCGCGTGGCCGCGGCGAGGCCGGCTTCGTCGGGTACCGGGTGGGCCGCCGAGGCGATCTCGATGCGATTGCACGCCACTTCATACCCATAGCGCGTGACCACCAGCCCGGACAGCGGTCCGGGCCAATGGTCTTCCAGCGCCCGCGCCATGGCGGCTGATGCCTTGCCGGCGCCGATGACCAGGGTACGGCCGCGCGGCGCCTCGGGCAGGTGCCGAGGAATGCACAGCGCCGGTTGTGCCGACGCGATGGCTGCGTCGAACAGCTCGCGCAACAGGACGCGCGCTTCCACGCTCACCCTGCCACCCGATGCGACAAGCGAGCGGAAACTCGCGACCACACGTGCGGTAGCACGAGAGGCAGCACGAGAGGCAGCACCTGCGACATCGTGCGAGACGCCACGCGGGAGCCGGCCCTGCCGCCGGCTGGCGCCAGGCGCACCCTCACTCCGCCTTCTGGCCGATCTCGAAATTGGCCATGCCCTCGAGGGCGCGGACCAGGGCCGAGTGGTCCCAACCCTTGCCGCCGTGCGCGGCGCACGAGTTGAATAGTTCCTGTGCCGTGGCGGTGTTGGGCAGCGATACACCCAGGGCCTTGGCGCTCGACAGCGCAAGGTTCAGGTCCTTCTGGTGCAGTTCAATGCGGAATCCCGGATCGAAGGTGCGCTTGATCATGCGCTCGCCGTGCACCTCGAGGATCTTGGAGGCGGCGAATCCGCCCATCAGGGCCAGCCGCACCTTGGCGGGGTCGGCCCCGGCCTTGGCGGCGAACAGCAAGGCCTCGCCCACGGCTTCGATGTTCAGGGCAACGATGATCTGGTTGGCCACCTTGGCGGTCTGGCCATCGCCGTTCTTGCCCACCAGGGTGATGTTCTTGCCCATCTGTTCGAATATCGGCTTGACCGTCGCGAACGTGGCCTCGCTGCCGCCGACCATGATCGACAGGGTGGCGTTCTTGGCGCCCACTTCGCCGCCCGACACGGGCGCGTCCAGGTACTGGCAACCCAGGTCGTTGATCTTCTTGGCGAACTCCTTGGTCTCGATGGGCGAGATCGAGCTCATGTCGACGACGATCTTGCCGGGAGTCAGGCCCTCGGCGATGCCGCCCGCGTCGAACAGCGCAGCGCGCACATGCGGGGTATCGGGCACCATGGTGATGATGATGTCGGCCTTCTGCGCGACTTCCTTGCCGTTTGCGCAGGCTTTCCCGCCGGCTTCGACCAGAGCGGCCGGCACGGACGGAATGCTGAACAGGTAAACCTCGTGGCCTGCCTTGATCAGGTGGCCCGCCATCGGCGTGCCCATGATGCCGAGTCCGACAAATCCGATTTTGCTCATAGTTTTCTCCTGGTGTCCTGCATCTGAATTATGTCTTGCTGCGCTTGCCCTCACCCTGCCCTCTCCCGCTAGCGGGAGAGGGTTTCACGCACGGTTTGCAGTTCCCCCTCTTCCGCTTGCGGGAGAGGGCCGGGGTGAGGGTGCTACCTGCTACCTAGTTGCGATACTGCGCGAACCAGCCCAGACCTTCCGTCGTCGTCGTACGCGGCTTGTACTCGCAGCCGATCCAGCCGGTGTAGCCGATCCGGTCGAGCAGCGCATACAGGAACGGATAGTTGATCTCGCCCGTGCCCGGCTCATTGCGACCGGGATTATCCGCCAGCTGGATGTGGGCGATGCGCGGCAGCTGCTTTTCCATCGTCGAGGCCAGCTCGCCTTCCATGCGTTGCATGTGATAGATGTCGTACTGCAGGTAGATGTTGTCGCTGCCCGTGGCACCGATCAGATCCAGCGTCTGCTGCGTGCCGCTCACGTAGAACCCGGGAATGTCGCGCGTGTTGATAGCCTCGACCAGCAGCTTGATGCCGGCCGCCTTGAGCTTGTCGGCGGCAAAGCGCAGGTTGCCGACCAGGGTCTCGCGCAGCTTGTCGTCGGGAACGCCGGCCGGGCGTATGCCTGCCAGGCAGTTGAGCTGCGTACAGCCCAGCGCCTTTGCATACTCGATGGCTTTGCCCACGCCGTCCTGGAACTCGCCGACGCGCTCGGGCAGCACGGCGATGCCGCGCTCACCCTTGGCCCAGTCGCCGGCGGGCAGGTTGTGCAGCACCTGCACGAGCTTGTGCTGCGCCAGCTTTTCAGCGAGTTGCGCGGCCGGATAGGCATACGGGAACAGGTACTCGACACCGTGAAAACCGGCCTTGGCGGCGGCTTCGAAACGCTCGGTGAACTCGACCTCGTTGAAGAGCATCGTCAGGTTGGCGGCGAATTTCGGCATGGCACTTTCCTCGGGACAGTTGCCGCTGGCGGCGCCCCCCGGCCTTGCGGGCCGGAGCGGGAGACGGCGCGGCTATCGTGGGTTGACGGACACTAGCGCGCTGGACTTCAGGCGAGGCTGGTGGTGGCCAGTTCTTCCTTTTCCTGCTTTTCCGTGCCGCCACCCTCGGCGGGACCGAACGAGGTCGGGGCATCGCCGTGGTTCTTGGCGAGGTCCTCGAATTCGTTGATGTTGTCGATCTCGGTACCCATCGCGATATTGGTGACGCGCTCGAGTATGAACTCGATCACCACCGGCACCTTGAACTCGGCCATCAGCAGCTCGGCCTTGTCGAATGCCGCCTGCATCTCGCCCGGGCTGCGCACGCGGATGGCCTTGCATCCCAGGCCCTCGACCACCTTGACGTGGTCGACGCCGTATTCATTGAGTTCGGGGGCGTTGATGTTCTCGAACGAGAGCTGCACGCCGTAATCCATGGTGAAGTTGCGCTGCGCCTGGCGGATCAGGCCCAGGTACGAATTGTTCACCAGCACATGGATGTAGGGCAGCTTGAATTGCGCGCCCACGGCCAGTTCCTCGATCATGAACTGGAAGTCATAGTCGCCCGACAGCGCCACGATCTTGCGCTTGGGGTCGGCCGCGCGCACGCCCAGCGCCGCGGGTATGGTCCAGCCCAGCGGGCCGGCCTGGCCGCAATTGATCCAGTGGCGCGGCTTGAACACGTGCAGGAACTGCGCGCCGGCGATCTGCGACAGGCCGATGGTGCTGACGTAGCAGGTGTCCTTGCCGAAGGCGACGTTCATGCCCTGGTACACGCGCTGGGGCTTGAGCGGGACGTTGTCGAAATTGGTCTTGCGCTGGCCGTCGACCGAGTTCTTGCGGTCCAGGCACTCTCGCGCCCAGCTGCGGAAATCCTTCAGGCGACCCTGGACCTTCCAGGCGCGCGCCACCTTGACGAAGAGTTCCAGCGCGGCCTTGGCGTCGGAGACGATGCCGTAGTCGGGCGCGAACACGCGGCCGATCTGCGTGGGCTCGATGTCGACGTGCACGAACTTGCGGCCCTTGGTGTAGACGTCCAGACCGCCGGTGTGGCGATTGGCCCAGCGGTTGCCGATGCCCAGCACGAAATCCGAAGCGAGCATGGTGGCATTGCCATAGCGATGCGAGGTTTGCAGTCCCACCATGCCGGCCATCAGCGGGTGGTCATCGGGAATGGCGCCCCAGCCCATGAGGGTGGGGATGACGGGCACGCCGGTGATCTGCGCAAACTCGACCAGCAAGGCGGAGGCGTCGGCGTTGATGATGCCGCCGCCCGCAACGATGAGGGGCCGCTCGGCCGCCAGCAGCATGGCGAGCGCCTTTTCCACCTGCGGCTGCGAAGCGGCGGGCTTGTACACGGGCAGCGGCTCGTACGTGTCCGGGTCGAACTCGATCTCGGCCATCTGCACGTCGATAGGCAGATCCAGGAGCACGGGGCCGGGCCGGCCGGAGCGCATCAGGTGGAAGGCCTGCTGGAAGGCGCGCGGCACCTGCGCCGGCTCCATGACGGTAATGGCCATCTTGCACAGCGGCTTGGCGATGGTGGCGATATCCACCGCCTGGAAGTCTTCCTTGTGCAAACGCGCGCGCGGGGCCTGGCCGGTGATGCACAAAATGGGAATGGAATCGGCGGCCGCCGAGTACAGGCCGGTGATCATGTCGGTGCCCGCCGGGCCCGAGGTGCCGATGCACACGCCGATATTGCCAGCCACGGCGCGGGTGTAACCCTCGGCCATGTGCGAGGCGCCTTCGACGTGCCGCGCCAGCAGGTGGTTGATGCCGCCCACGCGGCGCAGGGCAGCGTAGAACGGGTTGATGGCCGCGCCCGGTACGCCGAACGCGGTATTCACGCCTTCCTTGCGCAGCACATGAACCGCTGCGTCGACTGCTGTCATCTTTGCCATGGTGTTCTCCAGGGAATATTTTTCTATCGTATCGGATACATTCGGTTAGCGGAATACCCGAAAACGTCACTAGACTCGATACTTTTAATATCGTTACCGCGTTTGCGGAGCATTGGAGGACCGCATGGACCGACTCAAGCAGATGGAAGCCTTTGTCTGTGCCGTGGATAGCGGCAGCCTGGCCAAGGCCGCGCGCAGCATCGGCATCACCCCGGCCATGCTGGGGCGGCGCGTCGACGCGCTGGAAAAACGCCTGGGAACCAAGCTCCTGCACCGGACCACCCGCCACCTGGCGGTTACCGAGGAAGGGGCGGTTTTCGTCGAGCAGTGCAAGCGCACCCTGGACGAGATCGACGTGGCCGAAGACCTGATTCGTGCGGGGCGGCACACGGCAGTGGGCCAGTTGCGCGTCACGGCGCCGGCCGGATTCGGCCGGCGCCACGTGGCGCCGCATGCGCCGGCCTTCCTCGCACAACACCCGCAGCTGCAGCTGAGTCTGGATCTCTCCGACCGCGTCGTGGATCTTGCCCGCGAGGGCTTTGACCTGGGCGTGCGTATCGGCAGCGTGCTCGAACCCGACCTCGTGGCCGTGCGCCTGGCGCGTAACCGCCGCGTGGTCTGCGCCGCGCCGCGTTACCTGGAGCTGCACGGCGTGCCGCGCACGCTGGAGGATCTTGGGCGCCACCAATGCCTCGTGATCACGCCGTCCGGCGGGCAGCCCAGGACGTGGTCCTTCCAGAACAAGGACCGTACCGTCAGCGTGCACGTGCAGGGCAGGCTCGACTGCAACGATGGCGAACTGCTGCACCGCTGGGCCATCGAGGGTCTAGGCCTGGCGTGGCGGTCTACCTGGGAGATCGAGGCCCAGCTGGCGCGCGGCGATCTGGTCACCGTGCTCGACGAGTTTGCCCTGCCGGACTACGACATCCGGGTGGTGTACCCACGGCAGGCCCATCTCCCGGCCCGGGTGCGGTTCTTCATCGATTATTTGCGACAGGTTTATGCAACCCGCGAATACTGGCGCCAGTGACGGCACGAATGCCACGGGGCGGTGGTCACGCCGAGACGCAAGCCCGCGCGCGATGCTGTCGCTGAACCGCTTGCCAAGCGATGCGAATTTTGCTGCATGGCAATAGTCCGACACTATTAAGAAAAAATTAACAGTCGACCGATGCGAACCACATAACATCGCGTTCGCGTTCGCTCGGGCCGCACGCGGTGCGTCTCGCGTCCGATGCGCGCCGAGCACGTAGTTTTGCGCCGCACCAATTGACCACAGTCAAGGCGGCGCAAAGAACGCGGGCGCTACTGTAGAAAGAGCGGAGCCGAACGGCAGGCTGCGCTGGGAGTGACAAGCACGTAAAGGCCGCAAGCGAGGGGTGCGCAGCTGCGCAATGCGGCGCGCAACGACCGTACGAACACCGCGTACGAATCCACAAGTAAAGCAGTTCGAGGAGCAGGAAACAATGAGTGCAACCGCATCGACGATTCCCGCGGGGAAGGCCGTAAGCCGTTCCGCGTCGTATCGCTGGATCCAGTTGATCATGGGCATCGTCTGCATGGCCCTGATCGCCAACCTGCAATATGGCTGGACCCTGTTCGTCAATCCGATAGACGCCAAGTATCACTTCGGCAAGACGGCCATCCAGGTGTCGTTTACCGTTTTCGTTCTGGTGGAAACCTGGCTCGTGCCGGTTGAAGGCTGGCTGGTCGACAAGTTCGGCCCGCGTCCCGTCGTTGCGGGCGGCGCGCTGCTGGCGGCACTGGGCTGGGTCATGAACTCTTTCGCCAGTTCGACCACCGAGTTCTACACGGCCGCAGTTATCTCCGGCCTGGGTGCCGGTTGTGTCTACGGCACCTGCGTCGGCAACGCGCTCAAGTGGTTTCCGGACAAGCGCGGCCTCGCCGCCGGACTCACGGCCGCTGGTTTCGGCGCCGGGTCGGCACTGACGGTGATCCCCATCGCCAACATGATCCAGGCTTCCGGGTACGAGGCCACGTTCTTCAACTTTGGCATCGGCCAGGGCCTGGTCATCTTCATCATCGCCCTGTTCATGGTCAAGCCCGACACCCGCGGTGTAACCGCCGTGCCGCGCATCGTCACCAGCAAGGTGGACTACTCCATCTGGCAGATGGCCAAGACCCCAGTGTTCTGGGTCACGTACGTGATGTTCGTTGCGGTTGCCGCCGGTGGACTGATGGCAACGGCGCAGATCGGCCCCATCGCCAAGGACTACGGATTGGACAAGATGCCCATCAGCTTCCTGGGCGTATTTGCCGCGATGCCGTTGCTCACGCTTACGCTGATGGTTGACAACGTCGCCAACGGGTTCACGCGGCCGCTATGTGGTTTCATCTCGGACCGCATCGGTCGCGAGAACACGATGCTGATCGTGTTCGTGGGCCAGGGGCTGGCGCTGCTGGGTCTCATGCAGTTCGGCCACGATCCTATTGGATTCATGGTCTTCGCGGCACTG
>Ga0209698_10006015_pt1 | contig 12958 bp, 8 predicted proteins | sample LitLauG_LLR_2012_FD_187203 | JGI IMG/M metagenome (GOLD analysis project Ga0209698, IMG submission 187203) | Freshwater sediment microbial communities from Pennsylvania, USA - Little Laurel Run_MetaG_LLR_2012 (SPAdes) (version 2) | ecosystem: Environmental > Aquatic > Freshwater > Creek >...
GGCGCTGTCATCGGCGACTTAAAATAGAAGCTTAGCCATTCCTGGATGCCGCGCATTCCCGCACGCTGTGCCAAATCCATAAAAAGCACCAGGTCCAGCACGATCGGTGCGGCCAGGATCGAATCCTTGCAGAGGAAGTCCACTTTAATCTGCATCGGATAGTTCAGCCAGCCGAAAATATCAATATTATCCCAGCCCTCTTTGTCATCGCCGCGCGGCGGGTAATAGTTGATGCGCACTTTATGGTGCATCTTCCCGTAAAGCACCGGGTAGAGCTTAGGCTGCAGGATGTATTCAAGCACGCTCAGCTTGGACTCTTCCTTCGTTTTGAACGAGCCCGGATCCTCAAGCACCTCGCCGTCGCGATTTCCGAGAATGTTTGTGGAGAACCATCCAGCCAGTCCTAGCATTCTCGCTTTGAACCCCGGAGCAAGAATTGTCTTGATCAACGTCTGGCCCGTCTTGAAATCCTTGCCGCAAATGGGCACATTATGGTCGTGCGCCAACTGTTGAATCGCCGGGATATCCACCGTCAGATTCGGCGCGCCATTTGCGAATGGTACTCCGCTGGTAACAGCCGCCCACGCGTATAACATTGACGGCGCAATTGCCGGATGGCTCGCCTTCATGGCTTCCACAAACTTTTCCGGCGTCGAATGTACTTCTTCCGGCTTCACGAACGATTCAGTCGAGCCCGTCCAGCAGACCACCAGACGGTTCAGACGATTCTCTTTCTTGAAGTTGGCCATGTCTTGCTTCAACTGCAGCGCCAACTCGTACTTGTTCTTGCCCTTCTTGACATGTGTGCCGTCAATCGCCTTCACATAATTCCGGTCAAACGCGGCCTTCATCGGCTTGATCGTGGACAAGAACGGCTTCACCGCTCCCTGATGCTCGAATTTCAGCACCCCGGCCGTCATCGCAGCCTGATAAGCGTTGTCCTTGAAAATATCCCATCCGCCGAAGACGATATCTTTCAATCCTGCCAGTGGAACGAAATCTTTGATCGCGGGTGTGTTGCCATCCGTTCTCTTGCCCAAGCGAATCGTCCCCAACTGTGTTACCGACCCGATAGGCTGTGCTTTCCCTCTGCGGACCAGCTCGACTCCAGCCATGACCGTAGTACTCACAGCGCCCATTCCCGGGAATAGAACGCCCAACTTTCCTTTCGCTGGCGCGATTTTCGATGGCTTATCCATGCAACTCCTTTGATGGCTCGATCCGAATACGATCGGCTCTGCGTGAGAGTAATTCGTGAAGCGTCTGAGCGGAACCGCTCTGCAACCCCAAGCAAACAAATAATGATGCTGGAATCGCTCCGATTTTGCAAATTCCTGCCGTCGGTGGAATTGGAAGGGTCATCGTTACGCCCTAACGGAGTTGAAGTCTGTGAGTCTGAAAGAAGCGGAACGATGTGATTGGCTGACCGCCACCCCCTTTAGGTACCTCCCCAAATTGAGTCACGCACTATAAACTCTCAGGACAATCACTCGCTGCTTTGTGGTTCATTCAACCAGTGCTTGCGTTACAGTGAAAGAAACGCCGCGGGCACAGGTCCCCGCTAAGGAGCGATTTCCATGAAGGACTCTCGTCGAATTGCCATCTCCGCCTTGGCCTCAATGGTCATCGGTTTGCTCGCCACTGTTTTCGCTTCCAAGGTTTCCGCACAAGAGGAAGGCTGGCAGATTGTTCGTGCCGATTACGGCTTTCGCAACCAGCGCAACGATGTCACGGACATCCTTACGGATTTGGTTGCGCGCGGCGGCGTGAAGGGTAATATCGCCGTCAGCAATCAGACTATGGGGGGTGACCCTGCGCCTGGCGCGGACAAAACGTTACGCATTTTTGCAAAAAGCAGGAACTTCGACGGCAGCTCGGTCGACCGCGAATTCGATTACAAGGAAGGCAGCTTTGTGGAAGCTCGCTTGTTTATACCTCGTCCGAAGAACTTGAATGATCACCCGCCGCTGACCAATGACCGCGACCGTAACCCATTCAGCGACCCCAATCGCGGTCAAGTTCGAGACCCCGATCAGGATCGAAATCGCGACCAAGACGATTGGCACGGCATCCGCATCCTCCGCGCTTTCTACGGTGTTCAGGGAAAAACTGTCATCGTTACGGAGCTTTTGAGAAACCTTCTACGCGAGGGCAAAGCTAACATTATCGTCGCCAACAATGCTTTCGGCGGCGATCCTGCGGTTGGCTACGACAAAGTTCTCATCGTCGTCTACAGCTATCTTGGCAAGGAAACCGCGGTGGCCGTCCATGAAGGCGACATGCTTTCGCTCCCGTAATTCGCACTTGGGCATTCAACGAGCTATTTTCTCAACGCCATTTTTTCTGCTTCGGCCAAATCGCTGCCAACGATCCGAATTTCGCTCCGCGGCAGATGTACACCGGAATATTCCGCTCCAGTGCGTACGGATTATCCGACGATCCTACGTACTCCACGCTCTCGAAATACTTCTGCAAAACTTCGCGGCGGTCGTCCAGCACAATCATGCAATTTCCGGAATAGCCGTGCGTGCCCCACAAGAAATAAGTCTGGTGCCCGGTGATCGCAGGCGGCAATCCATAACGCCGCCCCAGAAAATCAATCGCTCCAGCTTGCCCGTAGTCCTGTGCCAGAATTCCGCAGCCGGGCCGTTCCTCCGGAGTCAGTCGCGTGTACGCCTGATTCACCACGTCCACCATTTCTCGCCAGCCGAACTGATCGGCAAAATGTTGCGGCAGCGGCGAACGTTCGTGGCTGTGCTCGCTCCGAGGCACTTTAACCGGCAGCATGCTTAAATACGACAGGAATTTATCGGGCGAAACAATCGGAACGACCGCAGGTGCGAACCATGCGCCGTTTGCCAGAAGCAGCGCGGCTGCCAGGGGTTTCATCCACGTCTGCCGCACGCGTTCCACAAACCCCTCGAAAACCACCGCCCCGGCCGCGAAATAAACCGGGTAAATCGGCGTCAGGTAGTAGTTCTTTCCCTTGAGCATCACGAAAACTGCCAGCGCAGCGAGGTAGGTCCACCCCAGAAATCTCCACGGTTTCAACTGCGCTGAGAATAGAAATGCGAATACTCCGGCAATCCACAGCGGCGCCGCAAGCGGTAGCATGATTAAAATCTGCTGCGCAAAATACTCCAGCGGCGAAAGGACCACATCCCTGCCATCCGCTTTGATGTTTCGCATGAGTTCCAAAAATGGCCAGTGATGCTGCACATTCCAAATGAGATTTGGCAGGAAAATCAGCAGAGCCGCGGCACCGCCCCAATAGATCCACTTGGACGCAAACACGCGGCGCTGTTCTGTCAATAAGAGCCCAGCAACAATTCCGAACCCCAGCACCGCAATCGAGTATTTCTCCTCCAACCCGATTCCCGCGCAAACTCCAAAGCAAACCCAATATCTTGGATCGCTCCGCTTGATCGCCAGGATCGCCGAATGCACACAACCCATCCAGAGCAGCGGCTCAAGGTAATTCGTGGTGGTCATGCTTCCATCCAGCAGGTAAATTGGCACCGCCACCATCGTGACTGCCGCCAGGATTTCAGCGAACCACTGGCCGCCCAGTTCCCGCGCAATCATCGCCGCTTGAACAACAATGATCGAGGCCGCTACGGCCGGCAGCAGCCGCACACTTCGCAGCGACTCCCCAAAAATGTGCATGCAAATCTTCAGCAGAAAGGGAACCAGCGGCGGATGGTCTACATACCCCCAAGCCAGATGATTGCCGCAGGCGATGTAGTTGAACTCATCCCGAAAGTAGTCGTACTGATTATTAAAGTAGACGTGAAACAGGAATTTCGCCACAGCCAGAACTACAACTACCAGCATCCCGCCCGAAAGAAATGCCACGCGGCCTGAACCGATGCCGGTAGGCGTTGGGGAGGGAGCGCTCATCGATTCAATCCGCGCCGCTTCTCGCGCGCAACCGCAAGCATATTCCTGCTTCTACCTAGCCCAATGCTAGCAAATCCAACCAGGGATAGCGGGTCCTGAAACTCTTGAAAGTCGCTTTTCCACCATGGCTAATCCCGGCGCGGCCGCTTGATATCAAGCGAACTCGCAAGAATTACTCCTACCAGAACCAGTATCGCGGCCATTAACGCGTAGACGATCACAGAAGGCTCCTTGCCCTGCACAAGGAGCTACTGCATTCCACTCGCCACGGCCAGTCGCCTTAATTTGAACGACTTACCGGAGTTCGCACTTCCGAAGACTCCCAAGTTGGGTACACTCTGACTCCAACTCGGCACAAGTTTTCAGTAATAGAACTAACTATTGAATAGAACTGCCCCTCATCCATCCATGAACCGCCCTAATCCGCTCTTAGGTCTTGCTCAGCCGGATCGATCCATCGCCTGTATGGATCAGAAGTTCCTGCCCGCCGCCGTTTAGTTTTCCGCGCACTTGTGACTTGTTGAAAGTCCCTTCAACGGTTACAGGCACGCCTAGGCTGATATGCCCGTCGCCGGTAGTCGCATCAATATTCGCCTGGAAATCTGACGGCAGCACAATGTCTACGCTTCCGTCCCCGGTCCGCACAGACCAGTTCGTAGTCATCTTCGATCCTGGCTGCACTTGCGTATCCACGCTCCCATCCCCCGTCTTGACGTTCAGAGCGTCGAAGCGTCCCGCCAGCCGGATATGCCCGTCTCCGGAGTCCGCTTCCACTTTGCCATCGACGTTGCGCGCTTCGATCGAACCATCCCCGGTGCGCAGACGAATGTCGCCCTTCAGTGTATCCACGGTGATGCTCCCGTCGCTGGTGTGCAAATCAATCGTGCCCGTCAGTGAGTCAGCCTTCACTGAACCATCGCCCGTGTGCACTTTCACCGATCCATTGATCGATGCCGCTTGTACCGAACCATCGCCGGTATCCACGGACAGATCCGCTTCGCGCGGCATCCTCACTTCAATCCGTAGGTTCCTCGAGTTATGCCCCCAGGAGATCCCCCAGTGGCCCCTGACGCGCGCCACCAATTCCACCTTGTCTCCATCCTGCCGCGTCTCGACCGTAAGGCTTTTGTTCAGCTCATAACCCTGGTATTCCACGCGAAATTCCACCTGTTTGGTGTCGCTGGCGCTTACGCGCACGCTGCCATCGTTTGTCTCCACGCGAACATTAGCCCTCCCACTGACGGTAAAGGACTTCACCGTCTCTTCCGCCCGGGCCGAGGGCGCCATTCCTATCGCTGCTGCCAGAAGTGCCAGGGTTGCGCCTGCTCGTATCCATTGTGCTTGGTTTGCAAGTCGATTCATGGATCAAATTCCTCCGGTAAGATAGCTTCCTGCTGGGTGATACGCACTCTAGTATAAATAAGTTCCCCCGAGGATTCTCCGACCTTCCAGGCCTACAATACCCCAGCCGGTTCGGATACCAGCTTGCGCCGTCGCTATTCATACCGCAACGCCACTAGCGGATCCACCGCGGCTGCCCGCCGCGCCGGTATCCAACAGGCCACAAAGCCCGTTGCCAGCAGCACCAAGGGCACGCAAGTCAGCGTCCAGGGATCATAGGCCGAAACTCCCCAAAGCTGCGTCGCAATCACCCTCCCTATCGCCAGGCTGACCGCAAGCCCCAGCGCCGCTCCAATCCCAACCAGTTTTAGCCCCGTACGGATTACCATCCTAAGCACCTCAGGACTTTCTGCTCCCAGCGCCATCCGTATCCCTATCTCGTGCGTCCTTCGAGTCGTGGTATATGCCAGCATGCTGTACACGCCCATCGTCACCAGGATCAATCCAATAGTTCCAAAAATGCCCATCAGGAAAAATCCAAACCTTGGCCCGGCGTAGGAAAACTGGCTGATGTAACCCTCCAGCGTCCCAGTAAGAGTCAGTGCCACGTTTGAATCCGTCGCCCAGACCTCATGCCGGACCGCGTTCATCATGGTCATCGGCTCTTGCGCCGTGCGCACCAGGATTCCCCGAAACGCCGACCCGGTTACCGTGTAGGGAACCCAAATCTCCGGCTTCGGAGGGTCCTGTAATCCCAAGTTCTTCGCGTCGGCTACTAATCCGATGATTTCAAATGTCGGATCGGCAACTTTATCCTCGAATTCCGCCAACTGGGCAATGCGCACCTGCCTGCCCATGGGATTGCTATCTTTCAGATATTTCTTCGCAAACGTCTGGTTCACCACCGCCAGTTTCCGCGCGCCATTCACTTCAGCCTCGGTGAACCTTCGCCCGCCCAAAAACTGAATCTTCAACACGCCAAAATACCCCTCGCTGCAAAGTTGGAACAGCGCGTCCCATTTTTCGGAATGCGTCGTTCCTGGGATTTCAATATCGCTCCCAATTCCGCCGTAAGGGGGCAGCGTACTTGTTTCGGTCGCCTCCACCACGCCCGGGAGTGCCTTGAGCCGCTGCAGCAGCGGCCGGTAGAACCCTGAAATCTGATCCGCAGTTTTGTACCGCTCCACCGGCAGCGGCAACCGTGCACACAGTACGTGATCAGGCTTCAACCCAAGATGTACTTCTCTCAGCGCCACGAAACTCCGCATCAGCAGTCCCGCGGCAACCAAGAGCGTAAAGGATAATCCCACTTCAAGTACCACCAGCGCGTCTCGCAATCGTCCATGCCTAGATCCGCCGCTCGTCCCTTTGCTGCTGTCGCGCAACGGCTGATTCAAATCCTTCCGCGCCGCCTTCAATGCCGGCGCCAAACCAAATACCAGCGCCGTCAGTACTGCCACTAACAAAGTAAAGAGAAGTACTGGAGTATTCAGCCGGACCTCCGCCTCGGCAGGTATGATTTGTTGAGGCATCAGCGCCACTAGGGACTTCAGCCCGCCCCAGGCAAACACCGTCCCCAGCAGTGCTCCTCCTATCGCCAGTATCATGCTCTCCACAAGCAACTGGCTCACAAGTCTTCTTCGGCTTGCTCCCAGCGCCGAGCGAATCGCGAACTCCTTTTCTCTCGTCGTCGCCCGTGCCAGCAGCAAGTTCGCCACGTTTCCACAGCCAATGAGCAACAGCAATCCCACCGCCGACAGCACAATATAAAGTGTCGTACGGAATTGTCCGACTACGGATTCTGCCAGTGCCACCAATTTTACTGAGAAGTGCTTCGGATATTCTTTGGGATACAGCTTCGCCAGACGCTGTGCAATCACCGTGAAGTCCGCCTCAGCCGCTTTCACCGTCACGCCCTTCTTCAGATGTCCTTGTCCGATCCAGAACTCAGGAAATGCTCCCGCAAAGGCACCGTTCACCACCACCGGGCTGGGTTTCTTCGGGATCCACAGATCGGCATCCCACCAGCCAAATCGGGGCGGCATGATGCCAACCAAAGTTCTGGAAACGCCATTCAAGGTGAAGTTCTGGTTCAGAATCTTCGGGTCTGCTCCAAACTCTTTCACCCACACCTTGTAGCGCAACACAAAGACGGGCGGCGCCCCCGGTTCGTAATCCGCAGCCTGCATCACGCGTCCCAATATTGCAGGCATTCCCAGAAACTCAAATGTCCCCGGTGTGACGCTGGCTCCCCTGAAGAATTGCGTGCCTTCCCCTGATTTGTAGAGAACATCCTGGTTGCTGGCCGCGATCATTCCGTCAAATACGTGATTTTCCCCCATCATCTCGAGAACTTCCGGACCGCTGAATCCCCCTCGGCCCCGGCCTTCTTTGCTCTCAGTGTCTACGATCTGCACGGACATGAAACGCGCCGCCCCGGGGTAGGGAAACGGGTCCATTAGGACATTTTCCATCACGCTGAAGATCGCCGTGGACGCTCCAATCCCCAGCGCCAGCGTGATAATGGCCACAATCGCAAAGCCCGGTGACTTCGCCAGGTTCCTCAGCGCATACCGCAAGTCCTTACCAATGCTCCCCATGGCTAGTACCCCCTTGGTTCAGTCACCGCGCTCTACCGCTTTGACGTCGAAACTGCTGAATCGGTGGCCCTTCCGCCCCTAGAAACGCCCGCACGCAGGCGGTGGTCCTGTTGGGACGGCAACTCGCCCCCAAAAGTGCCCACAAGTATGAAAGACGAATTTTCAAGTAGGAAGTTCAGGCAGATTCGCTGTAGAGGACTATCGCTGCCCTCCGGCAGTCTTCCCTTGATGGCCCCGGCTGGGCTTGGGACGTAAAGACTTTATAAATTCAGCGGTAGAAAGCGTATTCATCACGTCTTTCGCCTCAAGCCAACCTCGGCGGGCGGTCCTAACCCCATGTTTGATGAACGCCAGGTTACTGGCATTGTGCGAATCCGTCGAAATCACCACCTTCACCCCGTGCTCCTTGCACATCCGCAAGTGAACGTCCTTCAAGTCCAGCCGGTCCGGGTAGGCATTGCATTCCATTGCCACGCCCTGCTTCGCGCAAGCCTTCAGCACCGCTTCCATGTCGTAGTCAAACGGATCGCGCCGCAGCAACAACCGCCCCGTAGGGTGAGCAATAATCTGCGTGTAGGGATTCTCAATCGCCGCCAGCATCCGTTCCGTCATCGCCGCGCGGTCCAGATTGAAATACGAGTGGATTGAGCACACCACTACTTCCAACTGCTCGAGAAGCTCATCCGAATAATCGAGCGCCCCATCCTTCAAAATGTCCACTTCCGCCCCGGCAAAAACGCGAATGCGCAATCCCTTTTCATTCGCCGCGTGGATTTTCTTGATGTGCGCCGCCATCCGTTTTTCATCCAGTCCGTTGGCCACCGTCACGGCTTTTGAGTGGTCGGTGATCGCAATATACTCGTGACCCAGCGAGCGCGCCGCTTCCGCCATCTCTTCAATGGAGTTCTTCCCGTCGCTCGCCGTTGTGTGCATCTGCAGGTCGCCCTTCATCTGCTTCAAGGTCACGAGCTTCGGCAGTTTTCCATTTTCAGCCGCCGCGATTTCGCCCGTGTTCTCGCGCAGTTCCGGCGGAACGGTATCCAGCTTCAGCTTCGCGTAAATCTCCTCTTCGGTCCGCCCCGCAACGCGCTTCTCACTCTTCAGAGTACTCAGAGAATATTCGTTCAGCGTGTAACCCATGTCGTTCGCGCGGCCGCGCAGCGCCACGTTGTGTTCCTTCGATCCCGTGAAGTAGAGCAGGGCAGCGCCAAAGTTCTCCTTTTCAAGCAAGCGCACGTCCACCTGCAGTCCATCCTTCAAAGTAAAACTAACCTTATTCTCCCCGTGTGCCAGGGTCTGATCGATTCCCGGAAATTGCAAAATGTGTTTCGCCAGCGCATCCACCTGTTTTTGCGAAGTGTGTCCATCCGCCAGCGTCACCAGCAAATCCAGATCGCCCACCGTCTCTTTTCCACGCCGCAACGATCCCGCGGGCGTCACGGATCCCACGGCTTTTTCCGCTTTTTGGATGTGCGCGCAAACTGCCAGTGCTGCTTCCTCCGCGGTGTTCACCAGGAATCGGCCGGACGATTTCTTGAAGACCTCCACCGCCTTCAAAATGTTTTGTTCGCTCTTTTCGCCGAACCCGGCCAAATCGCGAAGCTTCCCTTCTTTCGCGATTTTCTCCAGGTCCGCAACCGTCCCGGCTTTGAAGTGCGACCAAAGGAAGGCCACTTTCTTCGGTCCCAGCGATTGCAGTTGCAGCAGATCCAGAATCGTCGCGGGGTATTTCTTCAGCAGCTTGGTGCGCAGCGCGTAGTTGCCGGTCTTAACAATTTCCTCAAGGTGTTCCACCATCCGGTCGCCAATGCCCGGCAACTCTTTCAGTTTCTCCGGTGTCTTCACCAGTTCCTGAATCGAATCTGGCAGCCCATCGATGAGTTCCGCCGCCTTCTCATAACTCCTGTATCGCCCGATAATCGCGCCGTCAATTTCCAAGAGTTGCGCCGTCTCGCGCAGTATCCGTGCAATCTGTTTGTTGTCCATGGCTCTCAGATTATAAGCCACCCGGCGGGAATTTAGGGCCGGCACCAACTGGAAGGACTTACTTTGAGATCAGTGGACTTTGAAGCCTGGTCGGCAAGCGCAAGCTCACGCTCAACTACTTCTTTGTGCGGCTGTGCGAACTTGGCCTTTGCTGCGATGCCCAAACGCCCGGCTTACTGGAGCAATTTATCGACGCTCTTGTTTGCGATCTTTCCGTTTAGCAGCTCGCTCACTCGGGGTTGAGGGCTCCCCGAGAATGACCGGGCAAGGCAAAGGAGCTTCCCTTCGTTGCTGGCTTGCATCGTGTTCGCGTGTGCTCTTGGCGGTAACTGGTTGCTGTGGAAATGGACTCGAACTCGCAGTCACGGGCTGATTAGATGACGGCGCCAGCTCCTAGCTCCGAGTAGACTTGGTTGCTGTTCGACCACCAGGGCTCAGAAGAAAGGAGCCGAGCGATGATCATTATAGGTTGTGATTTTCACGTACGCGCAGGGAGCGGCCTCACCCTAGCCCTCCGCATCCGACGCGGCGAACTTCCGACTCGCGTGCGGAGATTCTTCTCTTCCATTCCCCACTTTCAACCTTTAACTTTCCATTTTGAACCGTTGGCTACTTCCTCCCCCAACTGGCGACATTCACCGATGGAGCGAAGAGACTGGGGCAAAAAATCAGGCAGCCGCTTTTGCTACGTTGGCGGCCTGCGGACCTTTCGGCCCTTGAACAATTTCAAACTCTACCGGATCTCCTTCCTGCAAAGTCCGGTAACCTTCGCCGTTGATTGCTGTGTAATGGACAAAAACGTCCGGACCATCCTCGCGTCCTATGAAACCGTATCCCTTGGAATTATTAAACCACTTGACAGTACCCTTCACTGAGTTTTCCCTCCTGATAGGGACAAGAATGAACACCCGCGGCGCCGCTGGGACGTGAACGTTGCCGCAACTAACCCTAAATTGTGCGCAGTTTATCAGAAGGTTGAAGCGAGTCAAGAAACAATCGATTGTTTATTGTGAACAATGTATGACGCCCGTCACAAACAAAAAGTTATGCCCGCCAAAAGTTTTTCTTACCGCTTCTGTAGAAACCGAAAATAGAAGAGTAAACCAGCAATGGATTTCGCGTCGCGGAGTTTTCCGGATTGAATCATCTCTTCGAGCTGTTTCCCCGTGAAAGTTTTCACGAAGATTTTCTCATCTTCTTCCGGCTCCGCATCGCCCAGTGTCAATCCCTCAGCCAGAAGTAGATACATTCTCTCTTCCAAAAATCCCGGAGTCGGAAAAACATCCAGAAATATCTTGAACTTCCTTGCGCGGTAGCCGGTCTCTTCGATCAGTTCCCGCGCTGCGGCCTTTGTCGGCGATTCGCCCGCGTCAATCCGGCCCGCTACCAGCTCCCAAAGATATTGCCGGGTGGCGTGGCGGTACTGGCGGATCATCACGATTTTTCTATCAGCCAGGACGGGGAGAACCACCACCGAGCCTGGATGCGTGATCACTTCGCGCGTTGCGCGTAGCCCGCTCGGTTCAATCACTTCGTCGCGGCGCAAGCCGAATACTGGCCCGTTGTAAATCATTTGGCTGCTGAGGATTTGAGCTTGTTTTTCGATCAGGCGCGCAGCTGATTTCGGCATTCGTTCTTTTCCTTTTGAATTCTTACGCGAACATCATACCGAGAAATCTGAATTTATCCACGGCTCAAGAGTGCGGCGGCGCGCGTCTTGCGGCACCACGATTGCCTGGGAGTGGAGACTGCGCCTATACTCGTTTTCCAGCGATTTGCGCGATGAACACCTCCCGCTGGATAACGGCTCCTAGCAATTGTGCATGAGGCGTCGCACCTGTTTCCGCGGCAAGATTGGAACGAATGGCCATTAACACAATTATTGTGGATGACGAAAAACCGGCGAGAGAAGAACTTTCGTTTTTGCTAAAAGGTTTTCCGGAAATTAACGTCATCGGGCAAGGGAAAAATGGCGTGGAAGCCGTCGCTTTGATCAAAGAGCATGCGCCGGACCTGGTCTTTCTGGATGTGCAGATGCCGGGACTGGATGGTTTTGGCGTGCTGAAAAAACTAGCCGAGCGCAAGATGAAGATTCCACACGTGGTTTTTGCGACGGCGTTTGATCACTACGCGGTGCAAGCGTTCGACGTAAACGCGGTCGATTACGTTTTGAAGCCGTTCGATAAAGCGCGAATTTCCAAAGCCATCGCGCGCGCAAAAAAAATGCTGGACTCGCACACTTCGGCGTCTGAAAAATTGGAACAACTCGTTGCCCAATTGGGCGCCGCGAAACAAAATTCGACGCAGCCCGCAAAACTTCTGGTGAAATCGCAGCAGCGTCTGCTCCTAATTGCCTCGGAAGATTTGATCTGGGCTTCCATCCAGGACGGACTGATTTCCGTGATGGCGCGCGACGTCGAGGGTTCTTCCAATTACAGAACGCTCGAAGAATTAAACGCCGCGCTCGATTCAGAATCTTTCTGGCGCCCGCACCGCTCCTATCTGGTGAACATTCACCACATCAAAGAAGTTGTGCCGTGGTTCAAATCCAGCTACATGCTGAAAATGAACGACAAAAAACAGACCGAAATCCCGGTAAGCCGCCAGCAAACCAAACGCATGCGCGAACTGTTTAAGCTCTAGCTGATGCTCGGTTTACGTTGAACGAGTTGGTTCATGATTCTACTCGTACTTGGAATACTTTTTTCTCGGGTTCGATCGCCAGATCGCAGCTGCTACCAGTGATTTCTCGAGCGCGATTGGCCGGGTGTATCGGAGCCTCGGAGTAACTCCTCATAGGGTCACCTCCTTTCCCTTGCCGCGCGAATATTCGAAGGGAATCGGCGGCGGCGCTGCGCACATTTTTGCGCTGCAAATTGGAACTGTCCACGCATCAAGCAGAAAAGTGTGGAAAATCAAAATAAAATGCGCGATTTTCGCTTGCGCCTATGGGCGTATTGGTGCATACCCGAAGAAGATTCGCCCAGGTGAAGGCAGAATTGGAGCGATTCGAGCAGAGTTTACATGGCCTAGTACTACTGAGGGTCCTACAGAAGTCGTGCTATTGGGTTGGCAAGTCCAAAGGAGTCAGACTCTTACAAAATGTGACCAGATTGGCCCGGTGTTTGCCA
>Ga0209698_10006017_pt1 | contig 12956 bp, 10 predicted proteins | sample LitLauG_LLR_2012_FD_187203 | JGI IMG/M metagenome (GOLD analysis project Ga0209698, IMG submission 187203) | Freshwater sediment microbial communities from Pennsylvania, USA - Little Laurel Run_MetaG_LLR_2012 (SPAdes) (version 2) | ecosystem: Environmental > Aquatic > Freshwater > Creek >...
AGCGAGGAGCGTAGCGCGTGAACGTCGCACTGGTCTGCACCGATAGCGACCTGTGGGCCTTTGGCGCCAGGCTGATTTCCGCCGTGCTCAAGCGCGCGGGTCACACGACGCGGCTGGTTCTGCTGGCGTCGGATGCGGCGGAGTATCCGCGCGAAGTCCTGGAAGAGGCCGGTGAACTGGTGCGGCAGTCCGACGTGGTGGGCATCAGTTGCTACTCCAGGGGTTCGCGGAAAGCCCGTCAGGTCGCGGACCGGTTTCGCACGCTCGGCACAACTACCATTTGGGGCGGGCTGCACGCTTCCCTCAATCCGCCGAGCCAGCCTCCAAAAAAAAAAGCAGGTCGACCGCCTGCGCATCATAAATTAAGGGTCAACTGTTTTCCTTAAACATACAGGATCTCGTAATATTCATTGGCCATGCGGTTACTGTCAAACTGAAACTGCACATCTCTCATCCCATTTTTCATTATCTGCCGCCAGGTGTCCTGTTTACCATAATAAATCGGGAGGATGTCGTTTTCTAATATGTCATAGAGCTTGTTCAAATCATAATTATCCTGCTCTTCCACGTGCATATTCATGTAGTCGGCAGGAGGCACCACAAATCCGTTATTGCCATTGTTGATGAATTCGCAAATCCAACCATCGTTCGTACTCAGGTTGACGGCACCATTCATCGCCGCGGTCATGCCGCTGGTACCGCTGGCTTCCCTGGGAACGCGGGGATTGTTGAGCCAGACATCCGCGGATTGTTTCAGCCGCTTGCTCAGGGACAGTTCATAACCCACACACACGGCCACATTTTTATATTGTTTGCTGAGATTGACCAGGTGATTGAAATCGCTGATCGCCGGGAAGTCGAGGGGATAAGGCTTTCCCGCCCAAATGATCTGCACCGGATATTTCTCATTATTCAGCAAAGCCTCGAAACGTTTATGATCCCTTGTTAATAATTCGGCCCTTTTGTATCCTGCAAATCTCCTTGCCCAGACGATCGTAAGCACATTAGGATCCATAATTTTCCCCGTTTGGTCCGCCACTATTTCAAAGGCCCGCTTTTTCAGGTATTTTTTCCTGTCATCAAACCAGGTGTCATTCCCTTCTTCTTTGGCACGGTACATCTGCTTGTCAGCCCAGTAGCGCCAGTTCTGTGCATTTGTAATGGAGCGGATCTCGCAGATACCTTCATATTTTTTCCACATCTGGCGGCTGACTTCCCCATGCAACTGTGAAACGCCGTTAGCCAGGTGGGCAAACCGCAGCGCCGCCAGGGAATGATTAAAGAGGTCATCGGTCATGCCCGTCAGTTCCCGTACTTCTTCCAGCGGCATCCCGTAGAAATAACTCATTTTTTCGCACAGAAAAATATCGTGCTTTTCGTTCCCCGCTTCTTCGGGCGTATGCGTTGTAAATACCAGGTGTTTTTTGACAGCTTCCTTGGAACCAAATTTCTTAAACAAGTAGAAAACAGCGCTGACCGCGTGCGCTTCATTGAGGTGGTAGAGGTCGGGGTTATAGTTCAGCTCATCTATCAGGCGGGCACCGCCGATGCCAAGCAAAATGAACTGCGCTATTTTAGTGGCGGCATTGCCGTCATACAACCGGTTGGTGATGGTTTGTGATACATAATCATTTTCGGGCACGTCCGTACTGAGCAAAAAAAGCGGTGCTGAGTTAAACGTCTTTGGATTTAAATACCAGACTTTTACCCAAACAGGGTGATCGTGTATGGGGATCTGAAACATGATGCCGGTATCCTCCAGAAAATTATTCACTTTATTGATCCAGACCACATTCAGTGTCTGGTCACTGTTCCTCGCCTGGTCATAATATCCTTCTTTCCATAAAATGCCGATTCCAATCAGATTTTGCCGTAATTCATAAGCGCTGCGCAGATGGGATCCAGAAAGAAATCCCAAGCCGCCGCTATAAATCTTTAAGGGTTGGTGGATGGCAAACTCCATGGAGAAGTAAGCAATCTTTTTCGAATACCGGGCGTCGGTTTCATAAGGCACTTTGTAATTCTGGAAACTCATAGTATAATCAGTCGTATTTAATGAGGGCGCAATATAAAATGAAAAATCAATATTTAGAATGATTTCAAACCAATATTGTCGAGGTCAGCACTGGCTGATTAACGTAAAACGTTTATAATTTGTTTTACCGGCAAAATAATTTTTGAAAAATAAAAGCCGAACGGCAAATGATCGGGTCAAAAAACAATGCTGGCCTGCGGGCAGGCACCTCCAGGCAAAAATTCTACAAAAAACCACATGATTCATCTACAGTAATCCCCGCGCAAACGGCCGTTGCAGCCAGCATGCAGCCATCCGGGATGTCCGCCGGTTCTTTCCCCGCTGTTCCATGGAACAAAATGAGACCATCGGGATTATGAAATATAATTTTTAGATTTGTCTAAATTTATTTTTAAACATGATGAAATTATCGGAAAGCGAAGAGAACTATATCAAGAGTATCTACAACCTGCAGTCAAAAACTGACGTCGTAAATACCAATTCCCTGGCCGCCTTTCTGGAAACCAGCCCGGCATCGATTACCGACATGTTGAAGAAACTAAAATTGAAAAACCTGCTGGAATACAAGAAATACTATGGGTTCCGGCTGAACAATGAAGGCAACCGGCAGGCACTGAAGATCATCCGGCGCCACCGGCTATGGGAGTTCTTTTTAGTATCGAAACTGGAAATGGAATGGCAGAAGGTGCACGATATCGCCGAAGAGTTGGAACATGTCAGCAGTGCTGAACTGGTCGAAAAACTGGATAATTACCTCGGCAATCCGAAAATAGATCCACATGGTGACCCCATTCCCGATAAAAGGGGCGTGATGCCCGTCCTAAAGCAGGTCCCCTTAAAAGACAGTCCCCTTCGCCGGCTGGCGATTGTGAGCTCGGTCAGCAACCAGACGCCGCAGATGATTGAAATGCTCAATCACTATGGTCTTAAAATCGGATCGGCCCTCAGGGTATTAAAGCATTTTGAATTTGACGGCTCTGTCCAGGTAAAGATTGCCCGGCAGCCCGAATGTATGATCAGCGGCCTGGCCGCACAAAATATTTTCGTTTATGATGATTGAAAAAACGACCCGTGACAATTCATTGAGCGAAGTTCACGGCAGTGTAGACACCAAAAAGATCATGGGATGGAAAAAGATATTTTCCTTCCTTGGCCCGGCTTATCTTATCAGCGTCGGGTACATGGATCCCGGCAACTGGGCGACGGACCTGCAGGGAGGAAGTAAGTTTGGCTATTCGCTGATATGGGTGCTGATGATGAGCAATTTAATGGCCTTATTGCTCCAGGGGCTTTCGGCCAGGCTGGGTATTGTCCGGGGCAGGGACCTGGCACAAGCTAACAGGGAAGCCTATCCCAAGAGTATCAATTTCATATTATACATATTGGCTGAAATTGCCATTGCTGCCTGCGACCTGGCAGAAGTGCTGGGAATGGCCATCGGCATCCAGTTGCTCACCGGCCTGCCGCTGATCTGGGGGGTGTCGCTGACAGTCTTTGACACTTTGCTCCTGCTGTACCTGCAGCGACTCGGGATGCGAAAAATGGAGATCTTTATCATTTCGCTGGTGGCCATCATTGCCGTGGCCTTCCTGGTGCAGATGCTGATGGCCCAGCCCAGCCTGGCGGCCATTGGCAGGGGATTTGTCCCCCGCCTGCCCAACCGCGAAGCACTGTACATCGCCATTGGTATCATCGGCGCTACGGTCATGCCGCACAACTTGTACCTGCATTCCGCCCTGGTGCAAACCCGCCGGATTGACCGGACGGAAACCGGTATCCGCCAGGCGATTAAATTCAACCGCATTGACAGCGCCATTGCGTTGAACCTGGCTTTTTTTGTCAATGCCGCCATCCTGATTGTGGCAGCGAGCGTCTTTTTCACCTCGGGGAATGTGCAGGTCGCCGCTATTCGTGACGCCTATCGCTTGCTGCCTAATTTTCTGGGTAAAGTGGCCCCCTATTTATTTGCTATCGCCCTGATTGCCGCCGGCCAAAGCTCAACCATCACCGGTACCCTCGCCGGCCAGATCGTTATGGAGGGATATTTGAGTTTGCGCATCAATCCCTGGCTAAGAAGGCTCATCACCCGGCTGTTGGCTATCATACCGGCCCTGTGCGTCATCCTCATCTACGGGGACCAGCAAGTCGATGCCCTCCTGGTGCTGAGTCAGGTTATTCTCAGTCTGCAGCTGGGCTTTGCCATCATCCCACTGATCCATTTTGTAAGCGACCGATCGAAAATGGGCAAATTTGTCATTAACCTGCCCACCAAATTGACAGCCTGGATCGTGGCAGGTGTGCTGCTGTGGCTGAATGTTCAAATGCTCATTGATCAATCCTCGCCCGTATTTGAGGGAACGGTGATCCTGCCAAAAATCGCTATTGTCCTGACGGCATTATTCTTCACTGCGTTACTGTTATACGTCATTTTTGAACCCGGCATTACCCGAAGAAAAATGGAAGGTTCTATAAAAATTCACCCGGACATGGAAAAAATCACCCTGGACATCCCCCAGTATTTCCGAATCGCCATTGCCCTTGATTTTACCGAAAATGACAAGAAACTGATCAGCTATGCCGTTGGCATGGGCCACGCAGCCACCGAGTACATACTGGTGCATGTCGTGGAAAGCGCCTCCGCCAAACTGTGGGGCAACCAGAGTGATGATTATGAAACACGCAGGGACCACCTGCAGCTGAATTCCTACGTGGAGCAACTCAGGCAAAAAGGTTTTCCTTCGGTCAGCTTGCTGGGGTATAGAAACCGTGCCAAAGAGATTGTCAGGATGGTGAAAGAAAGCAGGGCCGACCTGCTTGTCATGGGCGCCCATGGCCATTCAGGACTCAAAGACATCATTTACGGTCAGACCGTCAACAGCGTTCGCCATGAACTGAAAATACCGGTCCTGATGGTCAATATTAAAAAAGACAATGTAACCTGACGGCACTACAATGCATTCGGCCGGGGAGACGAATTGCCGCTTTGCAGCTGCTGCATGGCCCGGGCGATTCTCTTGTTCCAGACCCGTTGCATGGGCATATCAATACTGTGATTCGTCTCCCGGTCATACAAGTGCTGGAGATCAGCATTGTCCTTATAGGTCCGGTCGAAAATAGCCACCAGCAACTTGTTATAATTTGACCGGGTAAAATGTGCTTTTTGGACGGCTTCCATAAAATTGGCAGCACCCAGCCGGGAAATGTCAAAATGATGCTGTTCATGCAGTAAATGGTAAGCAGAATGAATATCCTTTTTTTTCCAGGAATCGCTTTTCGTAAAAAATGTGTAGACACCAATGTCCAGGCGCACGGTAGTGCCGTCATAATTCATTTGCGAATCAAAGGCAAACCCTGAGGCAGTTACGGCTCCTGCAAAATGATCGGGATCCGGCTTTCCTTTAAAATCAGCCCACGTAAGTCCGCGATTGAAATTGTAGTAAATGGTATCGTTGCCAGGGGGTACAGGCTTGTCCTCCGTGAACACATGCACCGTGACCCGCTGGCAACAGGCCGTCATCGCTGAAAGAAAAAAACCCACGACAACCAATATCACTCTTACCGCTGGCATACAGAATATATAATGTACAAAAATGACTCAAGCGCCCAAAATAAAAAGTTAAATCAGCCGGCTATTTATGCGTAATTTCACAGGGAAGGCTGAAAAACCCTTCCAGCCAGTACAGTAAAGGTTTTTCAATAAATTCAATTATCCGGCGTTTTAGGGTTTGTTCTCTTGCAGAACTGGAAGTTTTGATCCGACAAGCGTTTATACAAATCAACAATTGAAAAACTAAAATGCATCCTTCTCATCCCGAGCAGTCACACCTGGACAAATCTACCGAGATCCTGTGGGGAACTACGGATACCAATTTCCGGTGTATACACACAAACCGCCTGTTCCAGCAGCATTTTGGTCTGGAAAATGAGGAATGGAAGGGTCGTCATTTTGCTGAAATCGTCGGTGCTTTACAGATGGAAAAATTGCTCCGGGTCAATGAAGAATGCTTGCACCATCCTGAAAAAACCATTGCGGTTGAAATACAAACCACCGCCGCCGACCAGGTGCATTGGTTCAAATGGGAGATCAGCGCACTAGTCAATCAACACGGTGTCACCGAGGGAATTCGTTTTTCAGGCACCGATATTACCCGGCAAAAAGAGGCGGCCAACGTCCTGCGGCAGCATGCTATCTTACTCGACAATATTTCCGATGCCGTCATATCCACCGACAGCTGTCTTCGGATCAGCAATTGGAACCTGCAGGCGCAAAAAACATTTTTCCTGCCGTCATTGCAAGCGCAGCCGATACTGCTGAGCAGTCTCTGGAAAATAGAATCCTGCCCTGATGGCGAAGGCGAGCTTCAGCTTCAGCGTCAACTCACCCGACACGGGTGCTGGAGCGGAGCGGTATCCCTGCAGCAAAAGACGGGCGCCATAATGTATTTACATACCCATATCAATGCCATTGCAGATGCGGCCGGGAAAGTCACTGGATATGTCGCCGTTTGCCGGGATGTCACCCGGGAACATGCAGTACAAAAAAACGCCACCCGCGAGCAAGAACAAACCCAACTGGACCTGTTCAAACAGCGGCAACAATTTAGTGCGTTCATGGAAAATGCCCCCACCCTGGCCTGGATCAATGATGAGGAGGGTTTGCTGCAGTATGTCAACACGCGGTTTCAAACCCATTTCAAACTGGGAGAGACGGCCATTGGAAAAAACAGGTATTTATTATACCCCGAATCCCGCAGGGCGGATCATATGGCCGGCGACCGCGATGTGCTGGACCGGGGTCAGCCTGCGGAGTCCTTTGAAGAAACCCTGGGCGAGGACGGCTCAAAAATATTTCACCACGTATATAGATTCCCGCTGGGAACTGTCGGCGGGAAGCGGTTGATGGGCGGCCTGGCGTTGAATATCACCAACCAGGTAAAAGGGCGGCAGGAAATCATCAAAGCGCGCAGCCAGTTTGAGTCCTTTATGGAAAATGCGCCCCTGCTGGCCTGGATCACTGACCGGGACGGTAGGCTGCAATTTATGAACAGCCGTTTCAGGCAGGCCTATGGCTATACCGATGCCCACCTCTATCAAAAACTCGGCACAATTACCCCCTTGAGTGAAGAACAAAGAAGTCTTTCCCCCAATGCGTGCGTGCTGGAACAACATCAGAATGCAGACTTCTTTGATCAGCTTACCGAACCAAATGGCGAGGTGCATTATTACAAGACGTATAAATTTCCTGTCCGTGACGCAGATGGGAACATCATGGAAGGCGGCCAGTCTATGGAAATTACCAGTGAACTGCTGGCCCAGCAAGAATTAAAGAGAAGCAATGAATTGTTCGAGTATGCCGGCAAAGCTACCCGTGACGTGATATGGGATTGGGATCTACGGGAAGACAAGATCCGGAGAACGGAGAGTTACACCAGTTTGTTCGGGTACGAAAAATCCGAACTCCACGAATCGAACGCCTACCGCAAGGTGCACCGGGACGATATCGGCAAGGTGTTGCGCATCGTCCAGCAGTCCTTTGACAGCAATCAATCGCGCTGGCAAATGGAATACCGGTATCTGTGCGCCGACGGCTCCTTTAAGATGGTAATTGACCAGGCCTATATCATTCGGGATGGCGACGGCAATGCCATCCGCGTCATCGGATCGATGCAGGATGTTACCGAGGAGCGCCATCTGCAGGCCCAGGTATTATTAACGGAAAAACAAAAGCAAAAAGACGTCATCAATGCCGTTATATCTGCACAGGAGAAAGAAAGAAATGAACTGTCGGCTGAACTGCATGACAATGTGAATCAATTGCTGGCGGCAGCAATCTTGTACCTGAAAACTGCCCAAAAGCAAGACGTCATCAAGGAGGCTTTTATCACCCAAAGTCTGGATTATGTGCAAAAAGCCGTCGAGGAACTGCGCAATATCAGCCGCAACTTGACGCCATCAGAAATTAAAATTAATGGCTTGTTGGCGGCCCTCAAAGTCTTTGCTGAAAAATTACATATCCCCAAGAACTTTGAAGTGACCCTGGATGTCCGCGACGTCCATGAAGAAAAAATCAACCCTACTTTGAAATTCGGCGTCTATCGCATCCTGCAGGAACTCATCAACAATATCCTCAAACACGCCTGCGCCAGCCAGGTTACCATCCGGCTGATGGAATCGGCCGGCGACCTCATCCTTATTGTTACCGATAACGGGAAAGGTTTTGAAACGGCCACCGTAAAGATGGGACTGGGTATCACCAACATCAATAACCGGGTAGAGACCCTCGGTGGCACGGCAGCCATCTCTTCGTCAGCGGGCAACGGTTGTACCTGGAAGATTGGCATCCCGATGTTTTGAAGCCAGCCCTTCCTGGGCGCCTGGCACACGGGCGCTCCCTTATCTTTGCAGAAACAATGAAACCCTGGCTGCCACCGAATCGATCGAAAGGGAATTCATACATTTAAAATGCCCCAGCGGGCATTGGTCATAGCCAATCTTGCTGCAGGGCCGGCACCATAATTTATTAACCTGGAATACTTCATAGGGTGCCTGGTAAGGATACATTCCAAAAGAGGGGACCGTATTGCCCCAGACCGAGAAAATCATTTTTTTAAATGCCGCTGCAATATGCATCAGGCCGGTATCGTGGCTGATGACCAATTTTGATTTACGGACAATGTCGGCTGATTCGTTGAGCGAAAACTGGCCGCAGGCATTATAGATCTTAATCGGGTCGATGGCCGCGATCTCCCGTCCGTTTGCAACGTCTTCTGCCCCTCCCAGCAAGATGATCGGGTATGCTATCTTTTGGCACAGTTCCGCCAAATGGGCCACGGGCAACTTCTTGGTAAAATGGGCGGCGCCGATCGCCAGGCAGATATAGCCATGCGTATGGGAAAAGGGAAGGTCATCTTGTTTCACGCCTTCGGAGTCAGGGATGAAATAGTCCAGCCCGCGTCCATCATTGACGACTCCCAGCGGGGCCACTGTCTCCAGGTAACGGTCCACGATATGTTTGGAAGGCATCACATTAATTTTAAACGTCGTATAGATCCATTTCTGGGCGTTCAATTTGTCAAAACGGTAAAATGGAACGCCTTTCAGCGCCTGCCTGATCCTCAGCGTTCTGAGGTTATAATGCAGATCAATTACGGCGTCAAATTTTTCTTCTTTCAGTACATCAATGGTATCCAGCAAGTCATCCTCCAGTTCGATCACCCTGGAGAGATAGGGATTGGACGTCACAATGCCGGCAAACTTTCTTTTGGTAAGAAATACCAGGGAGGCACCGGGGTACGCTTTTTTCAAACAGCGTATAACCGGCGTCGTAAGAACGATGTCCCCTATGGAAGACAATCGAATGATGAGAAATTTCATGTGTAATATTACTGGAAAAACTATTAGCAGCGAACTGTCGCATCTTAACTGTTTCCGCCGGGTTACGGAATCAAATTTCCAGGTAGTCCAAATCCTTATGAAACGTCTCTTCTGAAAATAGCACCGCAATGCTACTGATGATCATCACCACCAGCCCGGTCAACATACCGCTGATTGTATAGGTAAAGAAATGCTGCAGGCCATTGAAGAGCAAAAGCATCAGCGGCAGCGATCCCCGGACCATGTTAGGAACGGTCGTGGCCGCCGTGGCCCTCAGATTCGTTCCGAACTGTTCGGCGCCCATGGTCACAAAAATGGCCCAGAATCCCGTCCCGAAACCCAGCCCCGCACAAAGCCAGTACATCTGGTTGACCGAACTTTTTGCGGATTGCCCAAAATATAATACGATCATGATGATCGTGATCAGGTAATAGATATAAAGCGCTTTCTTCCGGCTCTGTAACAGGTGGCTGATAACGCCAGCCAGGATATCTCCGACGGCGATGGCGATATAGGCGTACATGGTTGCCTTTGCGGGGTTTACCGGGGAAGCAATGCCAAAGCTCTTGGCAAATTTATTGGAAAAGGCGATGAGAATCCCGATCACAAACCAGGTCGGAAGCCCCAGCAGGATGCTGCAGGCATATTTGCGAAAGCGTTTCCGGTTGTTGAAGAACATCAAAAAATTTCCTTTTGAAACTGCACGATCCATGGCCTGGTACATGCCGGACTCGAAAATGCTCACCCGCAGCAGCAGCAGGGTAACCCCCAGTCCCCCGCCAATGAAATAACAAACTCTCCAGTCGAATTGCTGGGAGATGAAAAAAGCCACCACCGCTCCCGTGAGTCCGAGGCCTGCTACCAGGGAAGTCGCCAGACCCCGGTGTTCTTTTTTGAGCAGTTCCGCCACCAGGGTGATCCCTCCCCCTAATTCACCGGCCAGACCAATGCCTGCGACAAACCTTGCCCACATGTATTGCGGGATGGTCTGGACAAATCCATTGGCAACATTGGCTACCGAATACAGGATGATGGACCCGAACAGGATATTCAGCCTGCCCTTTTTATCGCCTGCGATCCCCCAAATAATTCCTCCAATGAGCAGACCGATCATCTGGACGCCGATAATGAGCTCCCCCTGGGCGTCGACGGCCGCCGGGCTGAGTCCCAGCGAGCGCAAGCTGGGCAGCCGGACGATATTAAAGAGCAGCAGGTCGTAGATATCCACGAAATAGCCCAAAGCAGCGACGATAACCGGAAGGGAAATAATAGCGATTTGTTTCCTACTCATATCAAGATTCAAATGGGGCCATTAGGCTTATTACCGCTTTTTCTTTGATGGGTCAGCACTTTCCACAGCACCGGGAAGGTGGTCACGACGATAATTCCCAGCACAATCACTTCCAGGTGCTCGGTCAGATCAAAATGGAACTGCCGCATCACGAAAGTCTGCAGAAAGTGGCCGGCAAATAACATCGTGCCGACCCACAGCACGCATCCCACGATATTGTAGTAGGTAAATTTTTTCCAATCCATTAAGACAATCCCGGCGACGATGGGCGCAAAGGTGCGCACAAAAGGCACAAACCTTGCCAGCACGATGGCCTGGCCGCCATTGGTTTCATAAAATTCGTGCGCCTGCACCAGATATTTTTTCTTGAAGAAAAACGTGTCTTTTCGTTCAAACAGAAACGGGCCGCTCTTCCTGCCAAACCAATAACCAACGAAATTGCCGGCGATACCGACCATAGCTATTAGTAACCAGAGCAGGAACAGGTCCGCCCATTGACTGTTGGACTCAAACAATGCCGAAGCTACGATGCCTGGCACCCCCCGGGAAGTAGAGCTGAAGATGCCCGTCACAAAGAGCAGCGCATCACCGGGCAAAAAGAATCCTGCAAACAGGCCGGTCTCGGCGAAAACGATAAATAAGATCATCCACAACCCGCCATGCTGGATGTAAAAATGAGGGTTTAATAGATCCCTGAAACTGATTCCCAAGATTTCCAAGAGTGCCACTGCCAAATATTTAAAGGTTTACGTTACTAATTCCCCTTCCCATTTGCTGACTGCCGCGGTAGCCAATGCGTTTCCCAGCACATTGGTCATCGTGCGAAACATGTCACAAAAGTGATCGATTGGCAATATTAAAGCAATTCCTGCAGGTGGTATATTAAACATACTGCACGTCGCCAAAACAACCACCAGGGAGGCCCGGGGTACCCCGGCAATCCCTTTGCTGGTCAGCAATAATACCAGCAACATCGTAATTTGAGTTCCTGTGTCCATCGGAATTCTGTAAGCCTGTGCAATGGAGATACTGGCAAAAGTCATATAGATCATGCTGCCATCCAGGTTAAAACTATAGCCGAGCGGCAAGGTGAAGGCCACTATTTTTTCGGGGCAGCCAAATCGTTCAAGCTCTTCCGTTAGTTTGGGGAATACGGCTTCGCTGCTGGTGGTGCTGAAGGCAATGATCAGCGGCTGGGCAATCCGCTTCAAGAGCAATGGAATCTTATTTTTTAAAATAAGATAGCCGACCGTCAGCAGTACTGCCCAGAGGGCCATGATTCCTATAATAAAGTACAACAGGTAATTTCCATAGAACTTGAAAACGTCCAACCCCTTGCTGGCAATGACGGCTGTCACCGCGCCGAAGACACCCAGGGGCGCAAATTTCATGACGTATCCGACCATCTTTAAAATGATGTGCGACACGCCCCCCAGTGCTTTGATCACCGGCAAGGCAGCCGGACCGACGGCGGTGGCGGCGATACCGAAAAAGGTGCTGAAGATGACGATTTGCAGGATCTCATTGGACGCCATAGCCTCAAATATGCTCCTGGGAAAAACGTGGTTGACGAAATTAGTCAGTGAAAATTGCTGGGTGCCCGTCAACAGATCCCTGGCACCCGCATCATCGGCAACGACCAGACTGATTGCCGAGCCGGGATGAAAATAATCGACCAGCACCAAGCCAATGAACAGGCTCACCAGTGATGCCGACACAAACCAGAGCAAGGCCTTGCCTCCGATCCTGCCCACCGTCTTGATATCGTCCAATTTGGCAATTCCGACCACGAGTGTGGAAAATACCAGCGGGGCAATCAGCATTTGCACGAGCCTCAGAAAAATGGTGGTCAGCAAATTCATGTTCCCCGAGTAAGCCGCCAGGAACTGCGGGGATGCACGTCGGTGTACCAGGAAGCCCAGCAGCACGCCGGCAACCATAGCGATCAAGATATAAATGGTAAGCCTGCTTTTAGGGGTGCCGACTTTGGTTTGTAGATCCATATTATCCTTGCAATTTAGTCTTTAAAATGAGTTCCGTGCAAAGCGGGCAAAAATTCGAAGGGGTTCCCCAATTTTAACAATTAATTCCTTACTTTTCCAAATCGTTCACAAAAACCAAGATCATTATGAGTTTGTTCGTACGAAAGCCAATGAATGTATTAATGCAGGAAGCCTCGGAAACGGGAAGCCACACATTAAAACGTACCCTCGGTCCGGTGGCCCTGGTGGCGTTGGGTATCGGAGCCATCATTGG
>Ga0209698_10006018_pt1 | contig 12956 bp, 10 predicted proteins | sample LitLauG_LLR_2012_FD_187203 | JGI IMG/M metagenome (GOLD analysis project Ga0209698, IMG submission 187203) | Freshwater sediment microbial communities from Pennsylvania, USA - Little Laurel Run_MetaG_LLR_2012 (SPAdes) (version 2) | ecosystem: Environmental > Aquatic > Freshwater > Creek >...
TGCCCGCACCGCTCTCGTGGGCCTTGACGACGCGTATCACGCTTTGCTTGCCGAATGCTTCCGCCAGTTCGCCATTGAAACCGTGGTGATTTCTTCCGACGCTGCCGAGCGGCTGCGCAAAGAAAAGTTTGAAGCCTGCGTGCTCGGCTTGGGCGACGGCGCCGACACACTAATGGAAGCCGCCCGCAGTTCGCCCTCCAACAGCCGCTGCGTCATTTACGGAGTCGGAGGCAGCGCGCAGGAAGCCATGCGCTACTCCCGCTACGGCATCAACGCCATGTTCCACGAACCTCTGGAGCGGCCCACGGCTCTTAAGCTGATCCGCGCCACGCGCCTTCTGGTGCTGCACGAATTTCGCCGCTACGTCCGCATCCCGGTCATGACAGAAGTCGCAGTCGTCGGCGACGGACGCCGCGTTTCAGCCTCCACCATCGAAATGAGCTCCGGCGGGATGTCGGTCAAGAGCCCGGAAGACTTCTCCATCGGCGTGCCGGTCGAACTGTCGTTCTCTCTGATGACGCTGCCCCGGGTCAATGTCCGTGGAGTCGTGAGCTGGCGCAGGCCCAAGTCGTTCGGCGTCCGCTTCGACGCCGCCGACGATCGCCGCCAGAAGGTAAAGCGCTGGATCGACTCCTACCTGGAAAATTAAACGAGCGGACGCACTATGATTCTTCCACTCCTGCCCCAGCCTTTGTCATTCCGAGCGAAGCGAGGAACCTGCTTTTTCTTGTTGCTGGCCTGACAAGCGCCGCCGTTACAATGTCCTCGTGCCTTTAATCAGCACCCCCGAAGCGCCCGCCACGACCCAACCTCCCTCTGGCGCACGCCGCTTCACTCTCCGCCAGCGCATCGTGTTGCGCATCATCATCTGGGCCGGACACTGGGTTATCCGCATCATCGGCCCGACGCTGCGCGTGTCGATTTCCTTCGAGGACGGTGCACAACAGACGCTCGAGCAGCGCCCGCTGATCGGATCATTCTGGCATTCCTGTCTGATTCCGGCGACCTACATTTGCAGAAATCTGGGCGTGCGCGTGATGAGCAGCAACAGTTACGACGGCGAGTACATGGGCCGCATCATTCACAAATTCGGCTTCGTCGCGGTCAAAGGATCGTCGAGCCGCAATGCCCTGCGCGCACTGCTCGGCCTGCGCCGCGCGCTCGAAGACGGTTGGACCGTGGCTTTTACTCTGGATGGCCCGCGCGGTCCGCGCCACAAAGTGAAGCCTGGCCCGGTCGCGCTGGCGCGCTCGTCGTGCGTCCCCTTGACCATGTTCCATGCCGCGGTCGACCAGGCCTGGGTCCTCAAAACCTGGGACCGGCTAATGATTCCAATGCCGTTCTCGCGGGTGCTGGTACGTTTCGGCAAGCTGATCCCGGTCCCGGCGAGTGCGAGTGACGAGGATGTCGAGCGTTACACCGCCGAACTGCAGAGTTCGCTGGATCGCGTGTGCGAATTTGCGGAAGCCAACGTGAGCAGGGTCGGGACGAGCGAATTTCCGTACCGAAAGAAAGGATGATTCTTGATTTCTTGATTGTTGATTGAAAGACGAGGAATCCTCGGTTTGGGTTTCAATCTGAAATCATCAATCAACAATAGGTTCTATTCCAGCGTCGATCCCAGCTGCTGGTATTTGTACTTCTTCCCGTCCCAGTAAACAACCGACGACGTGTCTTCGCCCTCACCGTGCTCTTCCATGTAAATGCCGAGGATGGTCTTCTTCTTGAGAGCTAGCCTTTTCACTGCGAGCGTCTTGAAGGGAAGGTTGATCAGCAGATACTTCGCTTTTGGCTTTTCAGCGCGCCAGGCATCCTTATCAGCGCCATGAATTATCAGCAGGCTCAGGCCGCGGCGCTCAGGTTCGTCGGAGGCGAACGTCGAAGTAACTTTGACATCGCTGAAACCGAGAAAGCTGTCAAACGGATCGGCGACCACAAAGCTGTATTCATCTTTGTCCGCCATGGGATTCTTGCATTTGGCCGCGACCACCAGGTCGTCGATGCCATCATCGTCGAGATCGCCAACGAACTGCGATGGCCCTGCGATCAGCGAACAATTCTCGCCGAATTGCTGATGAATAAATTCGTTGGTCGCCGCGGGCGATGGTGCCTTGGCATGGGCCGGCGGCGGAGGAGGCTCCTTCTTGCTTTGTGTGGAAGCCGTGGTGGCCAGCACGCCGAGAAGAACCGGAAGGAGAAATCGCGTGTACGACATGGTCCTACTCTAGTCCGGTTTGAGCCGAGCGGGTAGAGACAGACTGGTGACGAAGGTAACGATTCACCCAGGCTCATGTGGGGACAGCCGCCCCGGCTGTCCGGCGGAGCGAAGCTCCGCTGCATCGGCTGGGTTCACCATTTCAATGCGGTTGGGAGAGACACGAGAGAAAACAGGTTAGAAAGCATTAGGCCCAGAGTGTGGCGAGCTGCGCTCGCCCGAGACAGCTGGGGGCGTTTGTCCCCACATGCTGGTGCGGGCCTTTGCCACGTGCGATGACCTGAACCGCTACCTCCGGAAATGTTCCCAGCCCCGCGCGGCCAGTTCAGAGCCGATCCCCTCCCCACTACGCAGCACCATCCTCCGCGAACGGGTAATGCGGCCGATGCAGGTGAGACCGATTCCTGCAATCACGGAAGGAACGCGTTTGCCCTCGGGCGCAGTGAACAAGAGTTCGTAGTCCTCTCCTCCGTGCAGTGCGAGATCGAGATCCACATCACGCGCCGGTTTACCGACGCGAGCGAGCGGGATGCTTTGCGCTTGAACTTCCGCCCCCACGCCGCTTTCTTCGCAAATGTGCGCCAGATCAGTCGAGAGCCCGTCGCTCAAGTCGATCATCGCCGAGGCCAGGCCCTTCTCGCGCAGAATGCATCCTAGTGCGACGCGCGGTTCGGGATAAAAGTGGCGCGGGTAATGTCGCGGATTAAGCTTCTTGGCCGGCCTCGCCCTCATTTGCTTCACCGCCGCTGCCGAGCCACCCAGTGCCCCGCTGACGTAGATGCGGTCTCCATGCCTCGCCCCCGATCGCAAAATCGCTTTGCCCTTCGGCACCCTGCCTAACACGATGATGTCGGCGAGAATCCCGTTAGGCGACTCCGCCGTATCCCCTCCGGCGAGGGTGACACCGTTTTTTTCGGCGAGGTTGATCAGACCGCGGATGAAGCGTCTCACCCAGGATTGCGGCAAATCCAGCGGCAAGGCGAGGGATAGAAACGCCGCCACGGGTTCGCCGCCCATCGCCGCGATGTCGCTCAGTCCACGCGCCAGGCAGCGATGGCCCACCGTCTCCGCTGGATGCCACTGGCGGCGGAAGTGGATACCCTCCAGCGTAAAATCGGTCGTCACCAGGGAGTCGCGTCCCGGCAGCAGCCGCAGCACGGCGCAGTCGTCCCCAATTCCGGTGACAACAGAGGACCGTGTGGGACGGACACTTTTGTCCGTCGGCCGATTCTTGCCAGATTTCGCCACGCGGCGAATCTGGGCAATCAGCGCTTTTTCGGTGAGCGGCACTTGCGAAAACACTATATCGGACCAAGCTCAACAGATGCCGGAATCTTCTGATGCCATGCACAAGTCGTGGCGATGACCCCTGTCGAACCATCGCGAGACAAGACTTAAGCTAAACTGTCGGGCAGTTCGAGGTGGCTATGTGAGAAGATTACTTTTTCTTGCGTTCGCTCTGATGTCGTCGCTGTTGGCGGGGCAGGCAACGCAAGCCAGCGATCCGCAAGTAGTAGAGATCCCCAGCGGCAAACTTCACCTGAAGGGCTTCCTCTGGGAGCCGGCCGGACCCCGGTCCGTTTCCGGCGGTGCTGTTCAATCACGGCTCTGGCGGCACTGACGCGGCGCACACCGCTGGAATGACCATGACGGAGGCCGCGCAAAGCCTTGGCCCGCTCTTTGTCACGCACGGCTACGCTTTCTTCTATCCCTGCCGGCGAGGTCAAGGCCTTTCCGCCGACCAGGCGCCGTTCATGCAAGACCTCCTGAAGCACGAGGAAGATGTCAAAGGGATGGAAGCGCGCCAGCATTTGCAATTCATTCTGTTGAGTGGGGAGCAACTCGATGATGTTCTTGCGGCCTTGTCCTTCTTGAAGACCCTGCCCGGCATCGACACTCATCGGATTGCTGTGGTGGGGCACTCATTCGGTGGCCTGCTAACGCTGCTCGCAGCAGAGCACGATGGCAGGGTACGAGCCGCGGTCACTTTCGGCGGGGGCGCAAATGCGTGGGAGCACTCACCCGAACTGCGGGCGCGACTGCTAGACGCTGTCGGTAAGACAGCCGCGTCCGTGATGCTGATCCACGCGGAGAACGACTTCAGCACGGCCGCGGGCCGCGACATGGCGGCGGAGCTCGAACGCACACACAAGCCACACGTCCTGAAGATTTACCCACCCGTCGGCAAGACAGCTGACGATGGCCACAACGCCTTGTACGAGGCCATTCCCTTGTGGCAGGACGATGTTTTCCGGTTTCTCGATCAGAATGTCCGACGGTGAACGGCGGCGAGAGCATAATTGCGTGGGTCTGGTTCGATCATCCATGTCCAACGCCCCCCGGTAATCTGTCCCGCCGTGACCCCCGGTTACCCCCCTTCGGTAACCCAAAATGGACCTTGTGCGTCGTTGACAGGGGGAACCCAGTTTGTTACCGTTAACCAGTTCATTCACACAACCTTTGGCCGAGCTAAGATCTGTAATTGATTCACTTTGCAACGGCCTTTGATTCTCAGGTGCGGTAGGTGTAGGGCGCGCACGAGTTTCCATTCCCAAGATGGGACGTAGCCCGAAGAAATCAGGCGGTCCGAACAGGCGTCTGCAATTCAGAACTTGGCCTGGAATTCCGGACCTGATTGAAAAGCAGTTATTAGAGCAGAGGAGCGATTTGCAAAAGCGCTTTTACATTCTTTTTGTGGCCCGCGGGGATGACGGCCAGTTGCGCAAGATCTCAATCCCAGTCCATTACCTCTACCTGTTCGTCGTGGGCGCCGCCATCGGATTCCTCAGCCTGACCGGAATTGCCAGCTCTTATACCCGCATGTTGTTGAAGGTTTCCCGTTACAACCAGCTGCGCACGGAGAAAGACCAACTCAAAGACAATTACTCGCGCCTCGAACAAGTAGCCAAGGAGCGCGATGTGCAGGTGGCATCGCTGGGCTCGATCGCTGGGGAAGTTTCCGCGCTCTACGGGTTGAAGTCGCAGCCCACGCTGGTGACCGCTTCCGCCGATCAGATTCAGGCCACCGAAGTCAGCTCTTCTCTGGATCAACTCCATGCCTTGCGAACTTCAGCGCTGACGGGAGCGACCATGGTCGGGCTGACCATGGGCCTGACCCGCAACGCCACCACAGCCGACTGGATCAAGGCCAACTCGGCGCCGAATCTCTGGCCAGTGGAAGGCCAGGTGACGGGCAGCTTTGGTGAGCGTATTGATCCATTCAACGGGGAGGGCGCATTCCATAGCGGCGTGGACATCAGCAGTGCGTACGGCAATCACATCGTTGCCCCGGCTGACGGTGTGGTGACAGTTACTGAACTGATGGGCGGCTACGGCAAGGCCATCGTGATTGATCATGGCAACGGCATCAGCACTCGCTACGGACACCTTTCCGGATACGCAGTGGCCGCCGGGCAAGCCGTGCATCGCGGCGATACGATCGGCTACGTCGGCGAAAGCGGACGATCCACCGGTCCCCACCTTCACTACGAAGTCCGCATCAACGATACCCCGGTAAATCCCTACAAGTACCTTCGCATCTCCGTAGCGCACAGCGGCGGTTTCGCTGCCGGAAGCTAGAAAGTCCAGCCTTCAGTCTCTGTCACCACCCAGTTCAATCTATTTTGGATTACGGTTCGCACAAGTACGCTTGTTCCCCGGAGCGGGCCTACGGTAACTGCAAGTCCAGCGCATAAATTTCATGCGAGCTGACGTCGCGCACCGCGAGCACGCTTCCATCGGGCGCAACCCCTGACCATGCTCCCCACACGCCCTGAAAGCGGTGTAAGTCACTCCAGGAAAGGAAGCGTTCGGAGCTGGTCGCCCCGAGTCTGAGCTTGTGCATAGACGGCTCGACGGAAAGGAGGCGCTCAATGTAGATGGACTTGCTGTCTTTCGCCCAGACCGGATAACCGATGGTTCCGTCTTCGGTACGAAGCCAATCAGACCATCGCCGCGTGCGGACGTCGAACAACATCAGCGTCTTCGAATTAGAGGTGAGGGCCGCCAGGTAGCGCCCGTCCGGCGACCATCGCGGGCTGAACATGCCATGGGAACCGAGTAGGACCGACGCCGCGTGGGTGGTTAGATCGAAGGTCTGAATCTCAAGGTCTCCCAGGTCCACTCCGTGGGTAGCACGACCGAAAGCAATCTGTTTGCCGTCTGGCGACCAACTAGCGTCCACTTCCTGACGGTCTTGGGGGAAGAGTTCCTGTGGCGTGCCTCCCTGCGGTGAGATCAGAAAAATCTTCCACGGCTTTCCCTGTTCCGTTCCCACGAAAGCGATCTGCTTGCCGTCGGGCGACCAGCGCGGCAGCGTGGCATAGACTGGCCAGTAGGTGAGCTGCATTCGTTGCGAACCGTCGGTGCGAGAGCGCCACAGCGTCAGTTCCGGGTAGTTGACGTACACGATCCACTGCCCGTCGGGCGAGAAGTCTGCCTCGCCTGCGGAAACGCCGGACAGGTAAGGAACGAACTGGCGCGCCTGCGTGTCATAGTGGACCAGTTCGCCCTGAAGCAGTTTGCCGTTGGCGAAGATGCGATTGCTGTCAGGGCTGGAAACAGCATCCGTATACCACAGGGGTCCCGTAGTGAGCTGCACCGGTTCGGCATCGCGGCGGAATAGCGGTTGCGTGTCACCCGCGGCCCACAAATCCTCGCTGCTAGCCGACGCCTGGACGTCAAAGATGTAATACCTACCATCGTGGGTCCAATCGCCGCAGCACTGCATGGCATCGGTCTTCCACCCAGGGAACAGCGGATGCAGATCTGAACCGTCCGCCCTCATCTCCCAAAGGGTCGATATATTTTTCCCTGGCGGTTTCAAGGTCATACGCAGACGCTGGCCGTCCGGTGAGAAGCGGACGTGTTGCGGGATTTCGGCGAAGGTCTTGATTTTTCGGGCGTGGCTGCCATCGGAATCCGCGAGGTAAAGGTCCAGCCCGTTCACGAACGCCAATTGGCGATCATCTCGCGACCACGCCGCTTCGCTGCCCAGGATATCGCCCAGTCGTCGAAGGGAACCGGCTGGCGGAGGGAAGGCCCACAATGTCGCAGGCGCTCCGCCCGCATAGTCTGAGATCAGCAACGAGGAATGGTCTGAACTGAGGCTGAACACGTTCACGTTCTGCAATGGGACGAGGATCGGGAAGGTGTCACCTCCCGAGGCCGCGACCTGGGCCAACACGCCATGGCCACTGGAGACCTCGGGAAAATAGATTCGCGACCCGTCTGTGACGAGCGTTCCTTTGAACAGGCCATCGCGCGTGATCTGCTTCAGTCCGACCACTTTGGGCGGAGGTTTGGGAAGGAGCAGCCAGCCGACAACGGCGACGATCATGACTGCAAGCAGCACGGCGGCCACTGCGCGAGGCCACTTCACCGTCTTGACCTGGGTGAGTGCTGTGGTGCGGGAGATCTGGCTATCTGCGACGAGAATCTTGTCGGAGTCGGTATCGCGCTTCAGTCGCTTCAAGTCAGCGCGCAGTTCCGAAGCGCTCTGGTAGCGGACGTCGCGATCCTTCTCCAGCGCAGTGTTGATAATGCGCCCACACTCCAGAGGCAGCGTGGGATTGAAACGCAGCGCGGGAACGGGGAGCTTGTGCAGAATGGAATCGAAGATCGCTGCCGTAGTGTTGCCGGAGAACGGCAGAGTCCCGGTCGCCATCTCGTAGAGCACCGCGCCGAACGAAAACAGGTCAGTGCGGGAATCGAGATCTTTTCCCAAGGCCTGTTCCGGCGACATGTAGGCGACGGTGCCCAGGGCGGTGCCCGGGCTGGTGAGCTTACTGTCACTGGCGGTGGTTGCCGCGCCCACCTCCACCGGCGCGCTCACTTTGGCCAAGCCGAAGTCGAGCAGCTTGGCATGACCACGCTCGGTCACGAAAATGTTGCCCGGCTTGATGTCGCGGTGAATGATGCCACGCGAGTGGGCCGCATCCAGGGCGTCGGCAACTTCGATGGCCAGTTCGAGCAGGCGGTCGAATTCGAGAGGGCCACCGCGCAGCAACTCCCGCAGGGAATTACCCTCCAGGCTCTCCATCGCAATAAAGAGCTTGTCCTCGTGCTCCCCGACTTCGTAAATGGTGCAGATGTTGGGATGGTTTAACGCCGAAGCGGCGCGGGCCTCACGCCGAAAGCGCTCGTAGGCCAGCGGATCCTGCGCCAGATCGTCCGACAAAAACTTGAGAGCTACGAAGCGGCCCAGCTTGAGGTCTTCAGCGCGGTAGACGACGCTCATGCCGCCGCTGCCCAAACGCTCCATCAAGCGATAGTGGGAAATGGACTGGCCGGCGATGGCGTGCGGCGTGGACACGAATACGCACCCACGGAGAATGCTACAAACTTGTGCCCGTAGAGGAAGTGCCCGGAGTCACAGGGGTTCGTGATTCTACGCCGCGGCCGCCCTGGTCCAGAGGTCGATGGTGTTTTAGATCCTCCAGAGGAACTTTTCAAATTGCCGGCCGTGAGCGTACCTGCGCGAGGCGGAGTTTCCCGCCCGCCCAAGCGCACGGCATCGCCATTGCTGCAACCAAGATAGGGTACCAATGCGGGCCGAGTCCTCGGTTCCAGGTCGCCACCGCCCCAAGGACGCTCAAGGCGAAGCCTATGGCCCCTCCCAACAGCGCGTGTCCCATGGGCCGGTCGGGCGCGAGACGTGCCGTGACGTAGCTGGCCGCGATGCTGTAGAGAATGCGATAGGACGTCGCCAGCACGAAGAGCGCGTCCGACATCGGCTGGCCCCATGGCGGGTAAACCGCCGCGACGTGCAATATCTCGTCGGTGCTGAGCGAAAGACCGGCGCCAACAAAGAAACCGGCAACGAGAGCGCCGATGCTTCGCCCAATATGTCGAGGAGGGTTCGTCTCACTCACGATTCGTTAGCTCCCTTCATCCTTCCAGCCCCGCAACAGGTCGGCCAATCGGTCGTAGCCCGCAGCCACGCCACTCTCCATGGGCGACTTGAGGACAGCATCTCGGGTCTCGCGCGACTCGTAGACGATCGTCTGCGTCATTGTCGTCTTTCCATCCTGTTCAACCAGGACGATCGTGCCCACTGCTTCGCCTGCGTACCAAGCCTGGTCAAATTTCTCGGTGGCGACGAGCCGCTCCGGCGGCATAATTTCGCGGGCCACGCCGCCCATCCCCATTTCAGTTCCGTCCGGGCCACGCCACACATAGCGATAGGTGTCGCCTACCTTCAAGGCGACCTCACATACGGTCAGCGTCCAGCCCGGAGGTCCGAAGAACCAGCGCTTCAGTAGCTCCGGCTTGGTGAAGGCGTCCCAAACTAAGGTACGCGGAGCGTCGAAGATGCGAGTCATCACGATCTCCCGGCTGCCACGCGCTTCGACTTTCAAGGTTCCAGTGTTCTTCATTCGGCAATCTCTCCTATGCCTTCGTTCGTTTGTGTTTCTTATGTTTAGTGCTCACACCGTCGGTCTTCAACTCACTCAGCAAGGCGTCGAGGCGCTGGAAGCTGCCCTCCCAAAACTGGCGGTAGCCCTCCAGCCATCCAGTAGCCTCGGCCAGCGGCCTGGCCTCGAGCCGTCGCGGCCTGCGCTGCGCATCGCGGCCGCGTGAAATCAAGCCGGCACGCTCCAGAACTTTGAGGTGCTTGGAGATCGCTGGCTGGGTCATCGCGAAAGGCTCGGCCAACTCCGCGACCGAGGCTTCCCCCGAGGCGAGACGGGACAGGATCGCGCGCCGCGTGGGATCAGCCAGTGCCGCGAAGGTTGCGTCGAGGCGAGCTGGACTCAACGCTCCATAACCTGTTAGTTCCATAACTAATAAGTTATAGACATAGGGATACCTCACTGTCAATCCCTGTTCATTCGTTACCGCGGTAACGTCTGGAGTCGGGGTAGTTGTTCGGGAGGCAATAGGAGCGGCGCTAACATGGTGGAACTCCCTCCTTCGAAGTGGTGTGCTCGTGTCCGATCCGCAGCAACAAAGGGGTAAGGGTTCATGGAAAATCCCGAGACAAAGCGGTTCGGTCGGTATGAAATCCTCGGCGAATTGGGCCGTGGGGCCATGGGAGTTGTGTACAAGGCGCGCGATCCGCAAATCGATCGCCTGGTCGCGCTCAAAACCATTTCCCTGCGCGGGCAGGATCCGGAAGCCGAAGAAGAATTCCGCCTGCGCTTTCGGAACGAGGCGCAGGCTGCGGGACGTCTCCATCATCCCGGGATCGTAGCTGTCTTCGATGTCGGTGAGGATGCGGAGACCCACGATCCTTACATCGTCCTTGAATATGTAGCCGGAGAGGCCCTGAACCGGATTCTCGCGCACGAGAAAAAGCTGCCGCTCGAGCGCGCCTTGCAACTTACTGAAGAGATCGCCACGGCGCTCGATTACGCCCACCAGCAAGGAGTGACTCACCGCGACATCAAGCCGGGCAACATTCTGGTCACCCAAGCCGGCCATCCCAAGATCGCCGACTTCGGCATCGCCAAGCTGAATCTGGCGCACCTCACACTCCCCGGCAAGTTGTTAGGAACTCCGGCATATATGGCACCGGAACAGCTTAGCGGCACGGCCGCCGATGGCCGCTCCGATCTGTTCTCGTTGGGCGTGATTCTCTATGCCATGGTCACTGGTCATTCGCCGTTTCAAGGGGACAGCGCGACCACGGTGTGTTTCAAAGTCGCGAACCGTGATCCATTGCCGGCCAGCGCTCTCGATCTGCACCTGCCGCGCGAACTTGATGCTGTGATTGCACGCGCAATGGCCAAGGATCCCATACGCCGCTACCAGCGCGGGTCGGACTTCGCCGAGGCCGTCACTCAACTGCAAACGTTGATCGCGCCGCGAGCACACGCCACCGGTGCGCGAACCAGTACGGTCGCCCCCCCGCAAGCCTTAAGCGGACGCCCCGCGGTCGGCCTGACCTACGCAGCGAAGCTCGCCCGCGCGGCGATTCTGAAGGCTCCCGTGAAAGATATCGTTCTGGGTGTGGCCACGATCATCATGCTCGTGGTAGTCGGAGTACAGACCAAGTTGCTGGTGCTCTCGCACAAGGCAGCCGCGACCACTGCCGCCGCGATTCCAACTCACGCCCCTCCCTCACTCGCCGCTTCGAAGGCCAACATCGCGGAAACACCGGCATTTCCACAACGGCCATTACCGGCGGCCCGGCCCGCCGCACCAAAACCTGGAGTGTTACAGGCATCGGCAAAGGCGCCTTCGGGAAAAAGCAAAACTCCGAGCCCGCTCCCTCTCAAAGAAGTTGTCGTGCCGCTCTCCACGGTGGAACTAACGGTGCGCCACCAGTTCAAGGATGCGACTCTCTTCATCTGGGTGGACGGCAAATTAGCTCTGACCCGCGAACTGCACGGTGGCGTGCAGAAGAAGCTGGTCGTCTTTGGCGGTGTCCGGGGCAGCGAGTCCGAAACGCTGCAAGTGCCTGCCGGGAAGCACGTGCTTCGCTTCCGCGCGCAGACCGCCGATCAGAGAGTCGACCTCTCGAAGACGATTTCCGCGGACCTGGTCGGCGGTGGCGACAAGACCCTCGCCATCACCTTCGACAAGCACAACAATTCCATGCTCGTAGCGTGGCAGTAGAGGGATAAGGTCCCGACCAGATTTGAAAGGGCGCGGCTTCCAGCCGCGTAGGCTGACAGAATCCAGCCGCACAGCGGCGAAAACAATTTAGCCCAGCGCTTCAGCGCTGGGTAAGTGGGAGACCGGAGCAAGTCCCGGAGAAGTCCGTGTCGTAGCTCGATAGCGTCCGAAGAGGTGGACGGAGAAACCGATCCCAGACGCGAAGCGGCGAAAGAATGCAGCCCATGGCGCGAGCCATGGGTCAGCAAGTGGGAAAAGAGCAAGCCCCGAAGGAGCGAAAGAAAGGTTACGACACAGACTCCGGAGGGACGGCACCAGTCCTCACTCACACTCTTCCAGCCGCTCCGTAACTTGCCGCCAAAAGTTAATAACGGCCTCAGTCGCTGAGGGGCGTTGGAGGATGTTCGCGGCAGCCTGCCAGTAAGAAGCAGCCCGCGGACCTACTGCCGCAATCCCATCCAGTTTTCTGAGACCACCAGGGAATTGCCCGGGTTCTGCGGGTCGTACTTCACTGACGTCTGCAGCCCGAGTCGGCAGGAGTGCAGGTTGATCCAGTGGCGTAGATAGGTCACGTCCTGGGAGCATTCGTAGGAAACCCCCGCCACATCATACTTGTAGATGAGCATGACGGCGGCGTGATGAGCTTCCTGTTCGGACAGTTCCTGAACATCAATGACGGTGCCGTCGGTGATGCGGCCTGTACCCTCCAGCCAGGCGCGGCGCTCGCGCTCCAGAGCGTCAGCGGTTTTCGGTTTGCGCCGCAGCAATGCATACGATCCCAGCAGAGCGACGCTGCCTGCCGTTACCAGCCCATAGAGTCGAAGTGAATCCATACCAGGTGGGTGAGTTCCTCGTTCCTAAATCTCCGTATCAGGATAAGCGGAAAGCCCGGCGCTTGGAAGTGGTTCAAAGATTACGGAGGTGGGGTGTGCTGTGAAAAACTCCGCGCCCAAGTGCGCGGCTAGGTGGAAGAGCGGCCCTTTAGGGCCTCGTCGCAGCCGAATTCGTCGGGCTAAAAGAGTATGCGGTCCCGGAAGAGTCTGTGTCAGAGCTGGATCGGTTTCGAGAAAGTGGAATGCGGGACTCGATCCCAGCCGCGAAGCGGCGAAAGAATGCAGCCCACAGCGCAAGCTGTGGGAAGACAAGTGGGGAAACAGCAAGCCCCGTAGGGGCGAAAGAT
>Ga0209698_10006019_pt1 | contig 12956 bp, 10 predicted proteins | sample LitLauG_LLR_2012_FD_187203 | JGI IMG/M metagenome (GOLD analysis project Ga0209698, IMG submission 187203) | Freshwater sediment microbial communities from Pennsylvania, USA - Little Laurel Run_MetaG_LLR_2012 (SPAdes) (version 2) | ecosystem: Environmental > Aquatic > Freshwater > Creek >...
GTTTCGCACCATGATCGAGCCGCAGACGTGGCAGCTGGGAGCGTCTCCCATGTCGATGAGTTCGGAGAGGGCGTCGGCAGCGTGGATCGAGCCCGTCGTTGGTCGCTGGTCGTTGGTCGTTGCCATTGGGCTTAGGCCGATGCTGCCGTTTAGATCGCCTACGCCTTCCGGAGCGCTTTGCTGCTTTGGCCTTAGGTTCTCGAACAGGAACTGCTGTTGGCCGGTCATGAAGCGCAGTTGGAGCCAGCGGAAGATGTAGTCCATGATCGACTTGGCGAAGCCGATGTCGGGATTGTTCGACCAGCCGCTGGGCTCGAATCTCGTGTGCGCGAACTTCTCACAGAAAAGTTTCAGCGGAACGCCGTGCTGCAGCGAGATGGAGACGGCCAGCGCGAAGCTGTCCATGAGGCCCGAAACGGTCGAGCCTTCTTTTGCCATCTTGATGAAGATCTCGCCGGGCTCGCCGTTCGGATACAGGCCGACGATGATGTAGCCTTCGTGGCCTCCGATGTTGAACTTGTGCGTGATCGACATGCGCTCTTCTTTGAGCTTGTGGCGCACGGCGCGTGGCGGAGCGTCGAGGTTCTCTTCTTCGACGTGCGCGTGCGACGCCGCTGCTGCATTTCTAGCGGCATCGTCTTTGGTGGAATTCGCGGTCTTGCTGCCGGCGGAGGACAGCGGCTGCGCCTGCTTGCACCCGTCACGATAGACAGCCACGGCTTTCAGGCCCAGCTTCCACGCCTGGATGTAGGTCTCGGAAACATCGTCGACGGTGGCGGTGCTCGGCAGGTTGACGGTCTTCGAGATGGCTCCGGAGATGAAGGGCTGCGCGGCGGCCATCATCTTCAGGTGTCCCATGTAGTGAATGGAGCGCGTGCCCTTCGACGGCTTGAACGAGCAATCGAAGACGGCGAGGTGCTCGTCCTTGACGTGCGGCGCGCCTTCGATGGTTCCGGTCGCGTCGACATAGCTGACGATGGCGTCGGTCTGCTCGTGCGTGTATCCCAGCTTGAAGAGGGCTCCGGGAACGGTGTTGTTGACGATCTTGATCATTCCGCCGCCGACCAGCTTTTTGTACTTGATCAGCGCGAGATCGGGCTCGATTCCAGTGGTGTCGCAATCCATCATGAAGCCGATGGTTCCGGTGGGAGCGAGCACGGTGACCTGGCTGTTGCGGTAGCCGTGCTTTTCGCCGTTGGCGAGAGCTTCATCCCAGCACTGCTTCGAAGCGTCGAGGAGCGGAGCGGGCACGTTCGCCTTGTTGATGTTGTTGACGCTGGCGCGATGCATGCGGATCACGTCCAGGAACGGCTCGCGGTTGATGTACCAGCCAGGGCAAGCAGCTCCAGGCATGGCGTCGGCGGTGGTCACGCCGAGACGCGTCTGCACAGTGTCAGTGATTGGAACCAGCGGCTCGCAGAGCTCGGCGATCTTCGAAGACTGGAGATAGGCTTCTCCGCACATGATGGCGGTGACGCAAGCGGCGTAGTCGCGTCCGGCATCGGAATCATAGGGCAGTCCGGCGGCCATCAGTAGCGCGCCGAGGTTCGCGTAGCCCAAGCCCAGCGGACGATAGTCGTGCGAGTTCTTGCCGATGATCTCGGTTGGGTATCCGGCGTTGTCGACCAGGATTTCCTGGGCGGTGATGGTGACATCGACGGCGTGGCGATAGGCTTCCACGTCGAAGGTGCCGTTGGGCGCGAACTTCAGCAGGTTCAGGCTGGCCAGGTTGCAGGCGGAGTCATCGAGGAACATGTACTCGCTGCAAGGATTGCTCGCGTTGATGCGGGCGGTGTTCTTGCTGGTGTGCCAGCGGTTGACGGTGGTGTCGTACTGCATGCCGGGATCTCCGCAATGCCAGGTGGCTTCGGAGATCTTCGTCATCAGGTCTTTGGCTTTGTACGTGTTGACTACGCGGCCATCGACGATCGACTTGGTCGAGAAGTCGGTGTCGCGCATGACCGCGACCATGAAGTCGTCGGTGACGCGGACGGAGTTGTTGGCATTCTGGAAGAAGATGGAGCTGTAGGCGTCGGAGTCGGGATGCGATCCGTCGTATCCCTGGGCGACGAGGGCGTGAGCCTTGGCTTCTTCTTTACTTTTGCAGTCGATGAAGTCGACGATGTCGGGATGGTCGATGTTCAGGATGACCATCTTTGCGGCGCGGCGAGTCTTGCCTCCGGACTTGATGACGCCGGCAAAGGCGTCGAAGCCCTTCATGAAGCTGAGCGGGCCGGATGCGGTGCCGCCGCCGCTGAGAACTTCGGTAGAACTGCGCAGCGGGGAGAGATTGGTGCCAGTGCCTGATCCCCACTTGAAGAGCATGCCTTCGGTTTTGGCCAGGGTGAGGATGGAGTCGAGCGAATCCTTTACTGAGTTGATGAAGCAGGCGGAGCATTGCGGACGGGTGTATCCGGTGGCTCCGAACTCGACCTTGTTCGCAGTGAAATTCCAATGCCAGTTGGTGGCTTCCGATTTCGGCTCGACGCGCTCGCATCCGACGTTGAACCAGACGGGCGAGTTGAAGGCCACGTGCTGGCGGACGAGTAGGTGTACGAGCTCGTCGTGGAACGTGGCGGCGTCTTCGCCGGTACGGAAGTATCCATCTTTCATGCCCCAGTCGCGAATGGTTTCGGCGACGCGGGAGACGAGTTGACGGACGCCGGTCTCGCGCTCCTCGGTGCCGATTTGCCCGTGGAGATATTTGGAGGCGACAATGTTGGTCGCGGTCATGGACCAGTCTTTGGGGACCTCGACGTTTTTCTGCTCGAAGATCATTCCGCCCTTGGCATCGGTGATCTGAGCATCGCGGAATTCCCACTCGACTTCGTCGTACGGTGACACACCGGGCTTGGTGAACAGACGGCGGAACGTGAGTCCGGGAGCCTTCTTCTTGTTCGCTGTGGTGGCAGCGGTTTGGGTTTTGATCTGGTCGCGCACTTCGGGCATCTCTCTCTCCTAATTAGATGATGGCAAACGGCTACGGAACCGCAGGTTTCGAGGTTCTACAGTAAAAAAGCTAATGGCTACGCGGCCAAGCAGGCATAAAGCCTGCTTCTCCACGTGCGGCCCTCAAAGGGCATTATTTCTAAGAGCTTGGGGTTCGCCAAAAGCGAGACCCTGGTGCCGACCACAGATGTGCCTGAAGGACGGGCTCTACGGAGCCGGATCGCCTTGCAGGCTCTTGAGGAAATTATGTTCCGGGAGCGCGCTGATGGGAGAGGGCTCGGCAGGGCGCTTTGTCACAGCTTGTTCCGAAACGACGGATCGGGCCATCGCGGAATCGCCGGGACAACGAATACCATGACGAGCAAATGAGGCAGCAACGAGTTCAATTAAACCTTCCATCGGGGCTCCTGGAGGCGCAACGAACTGACCGGTCGGGGACAGTTTCGCTGCGATAATTCTTCCCTGTCTCTCTCAATGAATCCCCCGGAGGGACGCCTAGCCACTGCCAGACCGGGGGAAGTCACCGCTATTTCTATTTTCCATCCACTACGGGGGGATGGGACCCGTGAAGGGGGAAGACGCGACGTCACCTCGACAAAGAGTCTCGCCCCTGTTTTTTACCGTCTGGGCCTCCTAAAGGAGGTCTCAAAAAAACTGCTTGGGATGCTTAACGTACTCCCGTATATGGTGCCTGTCAAGAAATAAACACCACAGATTGTGGCCCAAAAGTGGTACGGGTACCGAGTTGGGAAAATGGAGCTAGGTTTCAAGGTTTCATGGTTTCAAGGTCTTAGGGATTCGGGCACTTTTTTGAAACTTTGAAACCTGGCCTTAAGCTGTGGCTCGCATACGGGAATCCTCCGGCGAGGCACGCGTTACAGGCCGGGCGAGAACGCCCGGCGCTCCACTGTGCTGAACCAGCGGAACGTAGATGTCTTCGAAGATTGCCCGGCTGGTGATACGGCGGATGCCGTCGGAGGACTCGACCAGGTAGTCACCGGGGCGGCCGGATTGTTCGCGGCCGAGCACGTCGGTGAAGATGAGTGGTTCCGTAAGTTGACGGGCGCGTACGAGGAAGCGGGTGCGATAGACGGTCCATTGGTGATCTGAATTCATAGTGCTTCTTTCTTTAGTAGTTCTCGGTTCTCGGTTCTCAGTTTTCAGAAAAAGCAACGACAGAAGCGGATTCATTCTTGCTTCTGGAGTACACCAAGCAGGCTGGCGCTCGGAGAAATTTGCGTTGAGTGGAGTGACTGTACGCGCAAGCAAGGTAAGGGTCAATCCCATAAGAATTGTGCAATGGTGGAATTCTCGGCTGTCGATTGCGGAGGAGATGTGCCGGTCAAGTTTCAGTCGAAGGCGCTGGTAATTAGCGTTCCAGCAACGGGGTTTGAGTGCTGATCAGAAAATTGCGGTCGAGAATCTCGGGTGCGCCGGGCTGGATTTGCACAACGAGTGCACAGGATTTGCTAGGCAGGTTTCAGAGTTTCAAGGTTTCAGAGTTTCAAAAATCACAAAGGTTTGGACTTCCTTGAAACCTTGCAACCCTGAAACTCTGAAACCTGATTTTGATCAGTTGCAGCCTTGGCCATCGACGATGCTGGTCAGGAGTCCGGTGTTAGCGGCGATGCTGCGGCTGTAGCAGTATCCGGTAGAGTCCTGGGCCAAGTAATTCTGGAGGCTGCTCTGATTTGTGTTGCCGGTGAAGTTGCCGCTGGAATCAAAATTCAAAGTGTCGGCGGGATTCACCTGGTTCTTGACCACGCTGGAAAAGGTGGTTTTTCCATTGCGGCGGGATTGCCGATCATTCTCGTAATACTGATCGCTGGTGGTTGTCTGGGAGAACGAGCCATCAGAATTGACGAGGAGTGTGATGTCCATCGTCAAGGGCCACGTCTGACTCACGATGTCGGCAAAAACTCCGCCGGCGTTCTGGGTAGCGACCGAAGAATTGATGGTCGTGGACTGGTTGATGTTCTGCTGGTATTCGGTCGAGTTGATGGTGAAATACTGCGCGCTCGCAAAATTGATGTTTTGATTCACCGTCGTGGTGACTGGACCGGAGGGAGTGTTGATGTATCCGGAAATTGTGAAGTTGTGTCCGGATTTCACGGTGACGCCACCGGTGATCGCGCCCTTCTGGGAAACCTGGATGTTCTCGACCACGCTGGGCGCGGGGGCCGTCAGAGTGTTCTGCGTGAGAGCTCCGGTGAATTGCGTGACAGTGGAATCTACGTAGAGGAGCAGCGACGCGGTGGCGGAGAAATAGCCGTTGGCGTTGTAGACGCTGAGCGCGATGGTGTGCGGCTGGCCATCGTCAAGCGTGGAGGCAAACGGTGTGAGGTTGACGCGATAGGGGAGGAAGTTCATGGTCTGAACTCCCGGAATCGGACGCCAGAGATATGGATCGATGCCGCCGGTATAAATCCAAGGGTAGATCGGGGCGACTCCAGCGGGATTGCCGTCGATGGTGACTTCGCCCTCGCGGAAGGCGGTATTGCCACAGCTTTGCAGTTCGCTGGCAACATCGTTGGGAACGCAGGTGTACCAGAATTCGTCGCCCGACTGGCTTTGCGCGAAAACGTCGAAATAAAGATCGGTGATATTGGTGGGAAGGGTTACGGTCTGCTCGAGCAGATCGGTGGTGGTGTTGAGGGCTACGGTGCCGCCGGTTGGGCCTCCGGAGAAAGCGACGACCTGGTCGGCGCTACGCGGCGGCAATTGGCCCGAGGCAGGCGGATAGAAGAGAATGTCGGCTGATCCGTGAAGGATGCCGGTGTAGATCTGGTTGACGAGGTTGCCGAGGTCAACGGTGCCCACTTGCGAAACCGTGAAGATGGAGCTGTAGTCGGTCAGGTCGCGCTCAACGTGCCAGTGACGGGAAACATTGTGCGAAGGCTCGGAAGTCGTGCCAAAGTAGATGTTGGTGGGCCCGATCCAGATGTTGGCGGTGCGGTCGTATTGACGACCCTGATTAATGGAGAAATTGGCTTCGAGAATCACCTTGGCCCAGGGGCCGGGACAGGAAGCAGGCGGCGTGTAGGTGAAGCTCTTGGGATTGAAGTCGGCAAACTTGTATCCCTGATAGAGCGTGACCTTGCAAGGGGTGGTATGCGGGCGGGTAACCTTGGGGTCGGCAAAGGCGGTGTTGCCGGATCCGATTTGAAGTTGGGCTGCGGCGAGGGCCGAGATTACGAGGAGCGAAAAGAGTGTAGCGGCGAATTTCGCGAGCGTATTCGAGAACCTGTTCGGAACCATGGAAGTGGGCATTGGGCCTCCTGAGACAGTGTGCAAAAAAGTGCGGAGTGCAGAGCGAGATACACAGCGAAAAGCCGCAGTGGACAAGGAGTTTAGCGATGTTGGGTGCCAGTGTCAAGGCAGGAAAGGTGGGGCCGTAGTGAAAGCGTTTCTGGTGATTTTGGGAATGGTGGCGCTCTGCGGGGCGTCTGGTTTAGCGGAAGATCGACTGGCCGAGGATCGCGCCATGTCGTCGACTCGCGTAGTGGTGCTTGGTACGGGAACTCCCGTGGCCGATCCGGAGCGCTCCGGACCGGCGGTGGCGGTCGTAGTGAATGACCGGGCTTATCTGGTGGACTGCGGACCGGGCGTCGTCCGACGGGCCGCGGCCGCGGAGAAAAGTGGCATTGCCGCGCTCAAACCCACGAAACTGAACATCGTGTTCATCACGCATCTGCACTCCGACCACACGCTGGGATATCCGGACCTGATTTTCTCTCCGTGGGTGTTGGGGCGGACGGAGGCTTTAGAGGCGTACGGTCCGAGCGGGTTGAAGAACATGACTTCGCATATTGAGAAGGCGTGGACGGAGGATGTGCGGGTGCGACGGCGCGGGCTCGAGGAGGCAAACGCGGACGGATACAAAGTGAACGTGCACGAAATCCGGGCGGGGGTTGTGTATAGCGATGCAAATGTGACCGTCACTGCGTTTCCGGTGCGGCACGGAACATGGAAAGCGGCCTACGGGTATGTGTTCCAGACGCACGACCGGAAGATTGTGATTTCCGGGGACACGGCTCCTACCGATGAGATCGTGCGGGCCTGCGATGGGTGCGACCTGCTTTTGCATGAGGTCTACAATCCGCGGGGAGAAGAAATGAAGACTCCGCATTGGAAGGAATATTTCCGGACGTTTCATACTTCTCCGGTGGAGTTAGGAGATATTGCGCGGCGGGCGCGGCCGAAGCTGCTGGTGGTGTATCACCAGGTGCTGGAGAAATTGCCGGAGACGGATCTGGTGGAACAGATTGGGAAAGAGTATTCGGGGGCTTGGGCATCGGCTCGCGACTTGGGAGTTTATTGAGGGCAGAGGTCAGATTGCAGAAGTAAAACCTTCGCCTCTGGCATTCGTTAAATCGGTAGAGGTCCTTCCACTTCGTGAATCCTCCGCTTCGCGGAGGATTCACTATGCTCAGGATGACGGTTGTATAGGGTAAAACGATGGCATTTATGTTTCGGACTCGGTTTGCTCGTGAGATTGTTTCGGAGTTCTTGCCTCCGGCGCGGGTGCGCAAAGTGCAGCGCGTGATTGTGCTTTGCGATGGGATGCCTTCTATGCCGCGGAAACAGGGCTTGGCGGAGTTTCTTGCGAGGAAGGGGTATTGGGTGTTTTATCCGCGGTATCGGGGGGCTTGGGAGAGTGGAGGGGAGTTTCTGGCGCGGTCTCCGGAGCTGGATATTCTGGATGTGGTTGCGGGGTTGTCGCGGGAGTTTCGCGAGTTGGCGTTTGGGCGGCGGTTTCGGGTGCGCGCGGATGAAGTGTTTGTGATTGGCGGAAGTTTTGGCGGGGCTGCGGCTCTTCTTGCGTCGCTGGATCCGCGGGTGAAGAGAGTGGTGGCGAATTGTCCGGTGGTTGACTGGGCGATTCTTGGACGCGAACAGAGCAAAGAGACTTCGAATCCGAGTTATGCCGCGTATATTCGCGAGGCGTTTGGGAACGGGTATCGGCTATCGGATCGGAACTGGAAGAAGTTGAGCGATGGGAAGTTCTATAGTCCGATGTTTCACGCAGCGGAGATTGATTCGTCGAAAGTCATGATGTTTCATGCCGAGGATGATCCGTATGTGCCGTATCGTTCGGTCGTGAAGTTTGCGCGGAAGACTGGAGTGCGTTTGAAGCTCTTCAAGCGGGGCGGGCACTTGAGTACGGATTTGATTGTGCGGAAGTATTGGATGGGGATTCGGGAGTTCTTTGAGAGCTGAAGCGCATTCTGTGCAGTTAGTGCGAAGCGCTGTTTTCGTCAGCCGCTTATCGTGTTGTTGTCATCATCCCATTCGTAACCGCATGACTCGCACGTCCAGATTTTCGAGTGGACAGGAAGAGGATCGCTCAGCCACGCCCCATAAGACTTCATTGGCTTGTCGAACTCGCGGCAGGTGAGGTCTGCGGAGTAGCACTTTAGGCAGCGCAGCTGTTGCCCTTCCGCGTCCTCCACCTCGTCAGGAGTGTCCCAGAGTTGCTGTGGCACGACCGTTTTCACCGCTTCGGTTTCTATTGTGTGATTCGCCACGCCCTCGGCGCCGAGCGAAAGGCCCAATTCCTTCACTTCGTCCTCATTGTGTCCCAGCCAATGTGCGACTTCATGCCAGACCACCTGTTTCACCTCGGCTGGCAAATCTCCTTTTGAACATCGCAGAATTGGGCCACGAAAAACAAAAATTACATCGGGTTGTAACCGCACAGAGTTGTGCTGCCTTGCGATCCTACGTATACCGCTATACAACCCCAATAACTCAGTTCCTCGGCGCCATCTCTTTCTCTTCGAGAGGCCCGCCAATCCCTCCGCAGGAGGCTCGTCAACGACTTGAATGCCGGGAAAATCTGGCAGATCCCTAATCTTCTGCGGTAGGGTGTTAAAGGCCCACTGCACAATCTCCTCGAAGGTCTGTGGATCGTCCATGAGACGAACTTTACCACCGTAGATTTCCTAAATGTTGCAAAATCCCCATTTCACTAACTAAGCGCAGGGCAACTGCGGACCTCGACGATTCAGCGTTAAGGGCGCCGATCTAGACGGGTGGCTTTTCGCTGGCGGCTGGCTTCTTGGCTAATGAGTGGACGTAGTTGAGCAGATCCCAGAGTTGTTCGGGCTTCGCGCGATCGCCCTCTTGCGGCATGTTGCCATGGCCGTTTTTGAGGATGTAGTAGATTTCTCCGTCGGTTTGGTCCTTGAGAACGGCGGGATCGGTGAGGTTGGGGACTTTCAGATCCTTGGCCACGTCGGTCTTGCCATCTCCGGTTGCGCCGTGGCACGACGCGCAATCGTAGCTGAAGATCTTCTTGCCTTCCGCGATGGACTCTGGAGTCGGTTTGACGGGGTTGGGTTCGCGCGCTTCCTTGACGGGAACCGGATGATAGGCCGTTTTGGGAGTGGGCTTGGATTCTTGCGCCGAGACAGCAAATATAACCAGCAGGAAGAGGATGATAGTTAGCGCGGGCTTGCGCATGGCAAACTCCTGAGTGCGAGACGGTTGAGGTTCTGCTGGTTATCTTACGCCGGGAGTTCAGCGGCGGGGGATATCACTTGTGAGGCAGCAATGGCGACCACAGGGCCTAAAGCCCTGGCTTTGGATGGGGCGAACGCGGCGCTAAAGCGCCGCTCTTCCACGGTGGCGCTAACCTCAGTGGGTGGCGCAAGGGTTGGTTTGGGGGTCCAATGGTTGGTTTTTGATGCAAGCATTGGTGGGAGTGTCGGACAGGCGATCCGTCTTTCTTCAGACAAACAGGGCGGGCAGGAATGCCCGCCCCACACGGGCAGTTATTTTTTGGTTGAGGCTTGGTAGCGCTTGTTAATTTCTTCCCAGTTCACGACGCTCCACCAGGCTTGCAGGTACTCGGGGCGGCGGTTGTTGTATTTCAGGTAGTAGGCGTGCTCCCAGACGTCGTTGCCGAAGATGGGGTAGAGGCCTTGGGAGATGGGGTTATCCTGATTCGGCGTGGAGACGATCTTGACGTCGCCTTTGGAGTCTCCGGCTAGCCAGACCCATCCGCTGCCGAACTGGCCTACGCCGGCGGCGTTGAATTTTTCCTGGAAGGTCTTGAAGTCGCCGAAGGTCTTTTTGATCACGTCGCCGATGGGGCCGGTGGGATCGCCACCACCATGGGGCTTCATGATGTTCCAGAACATGGTGTGATTGACGTGGCCGCCGCCGTTGTTGCGGACCGCGCCGCGGATGTCTTCGGGGATGGCGTTCAGGTCTTTGATCAGGTCTTCGGCGGTTTTGCTGTGCAGTTCGGGATGCTTGTCGAGCGCGGCGTTCAGGTTCTTCACGTAGGCCGCGTGATGCATGTCGTGGTGCAGATGCATCGTCTTCTCATCGATGGTGGGTTCAAGCGCCGTGTAGTGATACGGCAGGGGGGGCAGTTCATGCGCCATTGTTCATTTCCTCCAAAGCATTAAAGATGACGGGGTGCGGTTGAAAGATTCATGCGGGGCGGTTTCGGTTGTCCGGGCAGCCCCATATATTTGTAACACTTTGGCAGGGAGGACCGTGCGTTTCTGCAGCAACTGCCGGGGCGGAATCGTGATACGATGCGCAGCAATGCTCGTCTTAGGCTCCGAGGGGGCTCCCCATGAAGACGATAGCTATGTTGGTTTTGTTGCTGACCATATCCGCAGTCGCGATCGCACAAAGTGAGGACGCGGAGAAAAGCAAAATACTGGCGCTGGAAAATGCCTGGAATCTGGCGGAACAACATAAGGATGTGAAGGCGCTTGACGAGTTGCTGGGCAAGAACCTCGTCTACATCGATTACGACGGCGCCATCCAAAACAAGCAGGAGTTTCTGGCGGGTGTGGCTCGTCCGGCACTTCATCCCGAGCAGATTGTGAATGACTCGACTACGGTCTACATGTACGGCACAGCGGCGGTGGTGACGGGAACGTATCGGGAAAAGGGCGTCGACAAAGGGAAACCCTACTTGCGGCACGGCCGTTTCACGGACACATGGATCAACGAGAACGGGGTGTGGCGATGTGTCGCCAGCCAGTCGACGCTGTTCAACCGTTGAGTAGTGGGTCAACTGACGCGGCCCCGAAGGGCCGCTCTTCCACGGCACTCCACTAAGATGCGGCAGTCTCCACCCCTGGTAATCCGCTCGGTTGCGGAAGCCCCACCCTTATAATTCTCCTTTACATTCTTCAACTGGTGCGGGAGGGCTTTTGAGAGTTTTATTACTGGAGAACATCAGCGGCGTGGCGCGGTCTCAGTTTGAAGAGGCGGGGTTTGAGGTTGAGTCGCTGAAGGTCGCGCTCGAGGAGCGTGAACTGATCGAAAAGGTGCGCGGGACTTCGATTCTTGGGGTGCGTTCGAAGACTCACATCACGGCCGCGGTTTTGGATGCGGCTCCAGAGTTGGTGTCGGTGGGAGCATTCTGCATTGGAGTGGACAAAATTGATCGCGCGGCTTCGAGCGAGCGCGGGATTGGCGTGTTCAACGATCCGCACTCGAACTCACGGTCGGTGGCTGAGCTGGCGATGGGGGAGATCATCCTGCTGATGCGGCGGACGTTCGAGGCGAGCACGCAGTTGCATGGCGGAGTTTGGAATAAGTCTTCGGCGGGATCGCACGAGGTTCGCGGGCTGACATTGGGGATTGTGGGATACGGCAAGATTGGGTCGCAGGTATCGGACCTGGCCGAAGCGATGGGCATGCGGGTTGTGTTCCACGATGTGGCGCATGTGCTGGCGCGCGGGAATGCGCGTCCGGTGAGCTTTCGGGAGTTGCTCGAAACCTCGGATGTGATCACGCTGCATGTGGATGGAAAGACGCAGAACCAGGATCTGTTTGGCGAAGACGAGTTTCGCGCGATGAAGGCTGGGGCTTGCCTGATCAATCTGAGCCGCGGGTTCGTGGTGGATCATGAGGCGCTGTCACGGCATTTGAAGAGCGGAAAACTCTCGGGGGCGGCAGTGGACGTTTTTCCGCAGGAACCAGAGACGGGTGGGACGTTTGTGAGTCCGCTGCGCGGGCTGGCGAATGTGATTCTGACTCCTCATGTGGGCGGGAGCACGGAGGAGGCGCAGCAAAATATCGGGCAGTTTGTTTCGGCACGGATGATTGATTACTTCAAGAGCGGTAATTCCCTGCTCAGCGTCAATCTTCCGCATTGTCATCTGGATTACGAGCCGGGCTCGCACCGGCTGATGCACATCCACAATAATGTGCCAGGAATTCTGCGCGCGATTAACGATATTCTGGCGGACCGCGGGATCAACATTGAGCGTCAGGTACTGGATACGCGCGGGACGATGGGATATGCCATCTATGACATCAATCAGGGATGCGATGAGGCGATGCTCGCAAAGCTGAGGGCGATTCCGCACACGATTCGGGTGCGGGTGCCGGGAGTGGTTTGAGGTCAGAGGTTGGATTGCAGAGGTGAGTGGGCGGCTGTCGTCTCAGGGGCTGAATAGAGTGCTGAAGAAGTCGCGGCCATGAGAAAGGCGACCACCAGGGCTGAAGCCCAATTAATTTGAGGCGACTTACGCGGCCCTGAAGGGCCGCTCTTCCACGGTTGCACGAACACCGCAGGGGCCTTAGCTGCCGGCGAAGGTCGCGGATGCCTGATCCTGGGGACCTTGGCCCTGGGAGAGTGCCTCCAGGGACGGACCGACGGTGATAACCGGAGTGGCGGGAATTCCGTTGATGTAGATGGTTTGTTCCGCGGTTCCGCCACGGACTGTTTCGCCCGGAGGCAGAAGACCAACGGCGCGGTTTCTTCCCCATCCCTTGGCCTGGTAGAGCGCGAAGTCGGCTAGCAGGAGCACTTGATCGTCCGGCAGCACTCTCGGTTCCGATTCTTTCCACGGAAAAGCGGCCCAGCCGAGAGAACAGGTGATGCGAATCGTGGCTTTGCCTCCGACGCTAAACGGTTTGCTGGCAACGGCTCGTTCCCAGCGAATTTTGGTGCTGCCACTCTTGTCAGCAACAATGGATTCCATGACTGACTGCCAAGTGCGAGTGGCGTTTGCCGGATTGCTTACCAG
>Ga0209698_10006021_pt1 | contig 12955 bp, 14 predicted proteins | sample LitLauG_LLR_2012_FD_187203 | JGI IMG/M metagenome (GOLD analysis project Ga0209698, IMG submission 187203) | Freshwater sediment microbial communities from Pennsylvania, USA - Little Laurel Run_MetaG_LLR_2012 (SPAdes) (version 2) | ecosystem: Environmental > Aquatic > Freshwater > Creek >...
TATCGCTGCGAATTTGTCGACCTCACCGATTTTGAACTGCATCACGAGCTGTTCAAGAAGATTCCGGTCGAGCTGATGTTCCGCTACAACTTCGTGCCGCTGGAAGAAACAGTAGACGGCAGGTTGGCGATCGCGATTGCCGACCCGAGCCAGCTGATGATGATCGACGAGATCAGCCTGTTGCTGAAGCAGCGCATCGTCACCAAAGTTTCGACGCTCAAACAGATCTCGGACATTCTGAAGAAGACCGAGCAGTCGCAGCGCGTGCTGGAAGAGGCCAGCGAGGGCTTCACCATCATCCGCGAAGACGAAGCGACCGGCGTGGAAGAGACGCTGACCATCGACAAGCTGACGGCGACCGGCGATACCAGCCCGATCATCCGGTTGGTCGATACCACGATTTTTACGGCGCTGCAGCGGCGGGCTTCCGACATTCACATCGAGACGCGCGACGATTCCGTAGTGATCAAGTTCCGTATTGATGGCGTGCTGACGCAGGCCATGCCGCCCATCGGCAAAGAGCATCACTCTACCGTCATTTCGCGTATCAAGGTCATGAGCGAGCTCGACATTTCCGAGCGGCGCGTGCCGCAGGACGGACGCTTCCGGGTGAAGTACAACGGGCGCGCCATCGACTTCCGCGTGTCGATCATGCCGTCGATTCACGGCGAAGATGCCGTGCTGCGCGTGCTCGATAAAGAGTCGATGAGCGAAAAGTTTCGCACGCTGACTCTGGACGTGGTTGGGTTTGATGAAGAAGATCTGCGCAAGTTCCGGCGCTACATTAAAGAGCCTTACGGCATGGTGCTGGTGACAGGGCCGACCGGTAGCGGCAAGACGACTACGCTGTACGCCGCGGTGAACGAGATCAAGACCGACGAAGACAAGATCATTACGATTGAAGATCCGGTCGAATATCAATTGCGCGGGATTACGCAGATTCCGGTGAACGAGAAAAAGGGATTGACGTTCGCGCGCGGGTTGCGGTCGATTCTGCGTCATGACCCGGACAAGATCATGGTCGGCGAAATCCGCGACACGGAAACGGCGCAGATCGCGATTCAGTCGGCGCTGACCGGACACCTGGTGTTTACTACCGTCCACGCTAACAACGTGGTGGACGTGATCGGGCGCTTCCTGAACATGGGAGTTGAGCCGTACAACTTTGTTTCGGCCTTGAACTGCATTCTGGCGCAGCGGCTGGTGCGGTTGATTTGTGATTCGTGCCGAACCGAGGTGCACTACGCGCCTGACATTCTCGAGGCAAGCGGGCTTGATCCGGTGCAGTGGGGCAAGGTTCCGCTGTATGAGGGGCCGGGATGCATCGAGTGCGCGGGGACGGGATTCCGCGGACGAACGGCGATTCACGAACTGCTGGATTTGAGCGATCGCATCCGCGAAATGATTCTGGGCAAGAAGCCGACGTCGGAGATTCGGCGGGCGGCGCGGGAGGAAGGCATGCGCTTCCTGCGCGAGTCGGCGCTGGACAAGGTGCGGCTGGGCATGACCACTTTGAAGGAGATCAACAAGGTCACGTTCATCGAGGCGATGCGGTAAAAAGGCAGGTTTCAAGGTTTCAGAGTTTCAAGGTTTCCCGGGCTGATGGTGATCCTTGAAAGACCTTGAGACGTTGAAACCTTGAAACTTTGAAACCTTAGAATCTGAGCATGAGTTCGACTTCGAACATACCGAAACCGAAGCTGGCTTGCGAGATTGCGGCGGACCGCGTGTTGGCGGGGCGGCTGATAGAGAATGGGAGCGGGCTGGAGGCCTCCGCAGCACACGCGTTGGCGCCGGGCAGCGTGGTCCCGGACCTGGTGGAGAACAATGTTCGCCAGCGGGAGGCGGTGCGCGCCGGGATCGCTGAAGCGCTGGGGGCGGTGGCGGGACGATCGAAAGATGTGATCGCGGTGGTGCCTGATGCGGCCGTGCGCGTGATGCTGGTGGAATTCGACACGCTGCCCTCCGATCCGGCAGAAGCACTTGGGGTGGTGCGGTTCCGGTTGAAAAAGTCGCTGCCGTTTGATGTGGAGAAGGCGAAGGTTTCCTTTCACGCGCAGAAAGTCAAGGATGAGGTGAAAGTGGTGGCGGCGGTGGGACTGGCCAGCGTGATCGAAGACTACGAATCGGTGTTCCGCGAAGCGGGCTACAATCCGGGTGTGGTGCTGCCGTCAATGCTGGCGGCGCTGGGCGCGGCCGATGCCAAGCGGCCGACGCTGGTGGTGAAGGTCGACGCGCACACGACCAGTATTGCGATCTTGAATGAAGATCAACTGCAACTGTTCCGGACGCTCGAGAACGCGCGTGGGGTAACGATTTCAGGCGAGCAACTGGCTGAGGAAGTGTATCCGTCGGTGGTGTTTTTTCAGGATACGTATCATTTGAACATTGAGCGGATTTATGTGGCCGGGTTGTCGGAGGCGGGTGGTGCGGCTCCGGCGTTGCGGGCGCAGACGGGAGCCGAGGTGCAGGAACTGGTGGCTTCGGCGCAACTAGGGTCGAGCACCGGCGGGCCGGTACCACGGTGGAGAATGGCAGGAGTGGTGGGGGCGCTGATTTCGTAGCGCAAGCCGCCGGGCTTGGCCCGGCGGACAGCCGAGGGCTGCTGTCCCCACATGGGCAAACAGGTAGATCATGCGACTTGATATCAATCTGGCGAGCCAACCGTACGAGGATGCGCGGCAGTTCTGGATGCGCTGGGGTACGGGACTGGGCGCGGTGGCGGTGATCACACTGGTGTTGCTGACGTTGACGATCACCGGCTGGGTGAATGCTCGGCGCGATCACCGGGTGATGGCGGAGAAACGCGCCATGATTGCGGATCGCGATCAACTGCGCGCCAATGCGGAGAGGATTCTGAGTTCTCCGGAAAACCGCAGCACGCGCGACGAGTCGCAGGCGCTGAACCAGTTGATCGAGCGCAAGGCGTTTTCGTGGACGCTGGTGCTGGAGAACCTGGAGAGGGTAATGCCGGCCCGGGTGCATCTGGTGTCGATCAACCCGGAACTGGATGAAGAGAACCAGCTGGCGCTGAAGATGTCGGTGGCGGGCGATTCGCGGGACCGGGCGATTGAACTGGCGCGGCGCATGGAGGAATCGCAACGCTTCGCGCAAACCAATATCGTGTCAGAAGGTGCCACGCAATCGACCACGGGCGACACCGTGCGGGTTGACATCGTGGCAATCTACATTCCCGAGATTGGTCCGGCGGCGAAGAAGGTGGAAACGAAGCCGGCGACGGAGAAAAAGACAGACGCGAAGGCTGCGCCAAAGACGGCAACGCAGACCAGCGCGAAGCCGACGGCTGCGAAAGGAATCAAGCACTGATGCCGGATCTGCGGCAAACCCGGAAGAGCATCAAGGTTGCGCTTGGGGTCATGGCCGGGGTGGACCTGCTGGCGCTGATCGTGTATGTCTCGCCGCTGGTGGGGTCGACGGAGGGGCGGCGGCAGGAGATCAACCAACTCCAAGTCGAGTTGACCACCAAGACGCGTCAGGTGGCGCCGCTGAAGGATCTGCCGCAGAAGGTGCACCTGGCGAGCCAACAGATCACGGAGTTCTACAAGAAGCGCATCGCGGGACAGAACTCCCAGATTCCGGCAGAATTCGGGAAGCTAGCTTCAGCGAACGGAGTCACGATCGACCAGGTGAAATACAAGCTGGCTGAGGACCGGATGGGCAAGCTGCAACCGGTGGAGATGGAAGCGGACCTGATGGGGAACTACTCGTCGCTAGCGCGGTTCATCAATGCACTGGAACGGGACGACATGTTTTTCATTATCAACAGCGTGACCCTGGGCGGCGAGCCGCAGGGTACGGTGAAGCTGAACGTGAAACTTGAGGCGTACTTGAAGGTGGGATCGTAGTGCAACTGGGACTGGACAACAAGAAGAAGACGACGTGGGCGATCGCGCTGGGTGTGCTGGCACTGCTGCTCGTGGCCTACGAGTTTCTCCCGATGATGATGGAGACGTCTTCGCCCGACTCGAGCGCGCAGGCAGCGCCGCCGATCGTGCCGCGGGTGACGGCGCGCGCCGGAGGGAAGCAGGGAAAGAAACAGCGAGTGGAGAGTCTGGACCCGACTCTGAGACTGGATCTGCTGGCGACCAGCGAACAGACGCTGTACGAAGGAAAAGGACGGAACATTTTTGTTTCGCAGGCGGAACCGGTGGACATTCCTCCGCCGGTGGCCCCGGTGGCCACAGACCAGACGAAAGAGGATACCTACGTACTGCCGCCAGTGCCGCCGCCGCCACCGATTCCGCTGAAATTTTTCGGGTTCGCCAGCAAGCCGGGTGAAGCGAAAAAGATATTTCTCTCTCAGGGTGAGGACGTCTGGGTGGCGGGCGAAGGAGAGATTGTGAACCGGCGGTACAAGGTGATCCGCATCTCGCCGACATCGGTGGAGATGCAGGATGTGGTGAACAGCGGCCCGCCGCAGAACATTCCGCTGACCCAAGGGTAAGAGAATGGAGTCATTGGGTGAATTTGTGATTGAGTGATTGGAGAGGCGGGGATTGGTTGGTTTTCAGTCGCTCAATGACTCACTGTCATTATCAAATACCCTCGATGAATTGCGTTTTGCACAAACGGCGTGGTTCGCGACGCGATGAGCGGGGGTACGCTCTGCTCGCTCTGCTGCTGACGATGGCGCTGTTGATCATCTTCGCGGCAGCGCTTGTGCCTGCCTTTAAATTCGATCTGCAACGCGATCGCGAAGAAGAAATGATTCACCGCGGGACGCAATATTCGCGCGCGATTCGAGGGTACTACAAGAAGTTTGGGCGCTATCCGGTGAAGATCGAGGATCTGGAGAGTACGAACAATTTAAAATTCCTGCGCAAGCGCTACAAGGATCCCACGAACTGCGCCGGAGGGCAGTGCCAGGACTTCAAGCTGCTGCACTTTGGGGAAGTTCGGTTGACGATGGCAATGGGGATGCCAGCGGCGACAATCACCAATTCAGGAGCGCCCGGGTTTACGCAGAGCACCGGGCCCGCCCAGAGTACGACGCTGAGCGGGAACGGCGGCATGGGGACAAACACTGTTGCGGCGTTTGGATCTAATCAGGCTCCAGGGCAGGTGGTGGGGCCGGATTCGTCTTCTGCCGGCGGGGATGGATCGAACGCACCCGTTTCGTCGGGTCCAGACAATAGCGGCGTCAAGCCGGGCGACGGAACCTCTGGCAGTCCCGGCGACGGGGGAAACACTGGCAGCCCTGGTGGATTGGGCTCCGGCCAGGTTTTTGGTGGCGGGCCGATCGTGGGCGTAACCAGTTACAACAAGAAGGACACGATCCGCGAGTTCAACCACAAGAAGAAATATAACGAGTGGCAGTTTATTTACGATCCCGGGACCGATCGGGGCGGGCTGCTGACGACGCCCAACCAACCTCCGCTGACGCCCTTTGGTCAGCAAGGGACGCAGAACGTCAACGGTCAGAACGGCGGAATCGCGCCCACGGGACTGCAGAATGGATTGCAGAACAATCCGAATCCGCCGGCGAATGGACAGCCATCGACTCCGAGCGATCCGAATAATCCTCCACAGCAGCAGTAACTTCAATTGAAAAACGGCCTGATCGTGCGATGAGGCCGTTTTCAGTTTTTTGCTAACTTTTGCTGGCGTGCTCAAAGCACGCCGGCTTCGTCGGACTGGACAGCCGAGGCGACTGTCCCCACATGGTCGCGCTTATACGCTGAAGGAAGATCCGCAGCCGCAGGTGCTCTTCACGTTCGGGTTTTCGAACTTGAAGCCAGCGCCCTCGAGCGTTTCGACGTAGTCGACGATACAGCCGTTCAGATACATGACCGAGGTAGCGTCGACGAAGACCTTGAGGCCGTCCATATCAAAGGTCTTGTCCATCATGCCGGCGCCGTTCTCGAACTGCATGGAATAGGAGAAACCGGAGCATCCGCCACCTACGACGCCGATGCGCAGACCGGCGGGAACGGGGTTCTGTTGCCCCATAATCTCCCTTACCTTGGCGACAGCATTGGCGGTAAGGGTAATGGGAGCAACCTTCTTGGTAACTTCGGGGACGGTTGTTGTGGCCATTCGTATCTCCTTGGCTTTAAAGCTGCTTGATTATAGCAGAAGCGATTTCAAACTCTCTCAACGAATTAGATGCGTTGGGGGGGCCGGAGGTCGCCGGTTTCCCAATCTGCAAAGGCCTTTCGACCCAGGAGGATTTCTTAGCGCCGGGCTTGCCAAACAGGGCTATAATCATCGCGCTAGGGTCTTTCTTCCGGCAATGCGTGCGCAGTTTGTGGCCCAAGCCGGAAAGGGGAAAGGCCGCTGCAGCGGTTGGAATCTGCCGAGGTGGCTTATGGCGCTGACTGTGGTGACGGTAGTTTTCGGGGTTTTCGCCGTTGGTCTGATCATCCTCCTGATCTACAAGAGCACACTTACGATGCACGAGGATGACCAGTTGTTTCTGGATGACGCCAATTCGCACATGCAAGCGGAGCAAACCGAGCTGTTGACGAAGGTCAACCGGTTGACACTCCCGGTACGCGTCTTCAGCGTCGGCTCAGGAGTATTCCTGCTGGTGCTGGTGGCCATGTTGATCTACCAAAAGTTGAACGAAGTGCAGTAGCGTCATTCGCATGGGCTGGCGCCATCCGGCTACGTTGGCGCGATATAGGGTGAGGCGGCTGCGAGGCGGACGCGCGCTGCGCAGTCTTGGTCTTCGTACACGGCGACGTGGCATCTTCCGAGGTGCGTGTTAGCTACTCTTGCTGGGTCGACACCTCTCTCGACTACCCCTCAAACTCCAAACCAGGATCATATAGTTTATGGAGATCGACCTGAGTAGTGTGTCAACTATTGGAGCCTGTTCGTCATAAATCTCCCCGATCTATGGTAGTGCCTCAGTTTGAATCGTGGTCATTCTGTTTTTGGCGGCGTCATCCTGAGCGCAGCCGTTCTTCAGGCGGAGCGAAAGATATCCCAAAATTCACTGCCGGGGGAGAGTCCTCGCCCCGCCGGTGAAAGCGCGGGGCTCGGCAAAGACGCCTCAGCTGAAGATTCAAACTGAGGCACTCCCCGATCTATATCATCTCCGTCGAGTTAAGAAATCACGTCGAAATAATTACCAGAGCCGCAGCTCACTTGGTCGCCAGCAGAGCGGGTTGAGTAGTTTCGAGTTGGGTCTTTATTTTTGACAAGGTCAGCCGTGTCTCCCGCAATTGGGACCGCAGCTCAAGCCTGCGCGTCTTCGACACCTGTCTGCGCCCCGATCACCCCATTCGACTGAGATCGTGGTCCCAGGGCCGGCGTGTGTCCTCGGAAGGACGCACACACTATGGAATGCGACAAAGGAACAGAAATCGGCTCACCGGCAAAAAAAAGGGAGGATTGAACAACGGGGCTTGGCCGAAATCATCAATCGTGCAGACATCGGCGGTTCAGCCCGATGCTGCCTGGCCCCGCGCGGCCGTTTCTGCGTTTTGTTGAACTCATGCAGCGAGCATCGTGGGCGGAGCGAAGGATCTCCCGGGAGTCACTGCCGAGGGAGATTCCTCGCCCCGCTGGTGAAAGCGCGGGGCTTCGGAATGACGCCTCACCGAAACTTGAAGATTCAAACTGAGGCACTACCGTAACTGTTCCTCAATTGCACGTTCGTAATTTGAAAGTAACCGGCGGAGTAATCAGAATGGGTTTGCCCACCACTTCGTAGTCCAGCGGTAGCCTCCTGGCCGGAAGCAGCCCGCGCGGACCCGTCGATTAGCTCTGGCCGGAACGGAATGCGAATCCATGCCTCGCAAATCCATGTCTCGCGCAAAGGCCACAATTCTGTGCATTGACGACCATTGGAACGGACTCATCCGCCGCAAGATTCTACTGGAGCAGAACGGCTATCACGTTCTGGAAGCGACGAACGGTCCCGAAGGACTCGAGTTGTTCGTCTCGCGACCGGTGGACGCAGTCATTCTCGACTACCAAATTCCCGGGATGAGCGGCGATGTGGTGGCGGCGAAGATGAAGTGCATCAGCCCACTGGTTCCCATTCTACTGTTATCTGCTTACGGACCACTCCCGAAGGCGAAGCTCAAAGCGGTGGACGCATTTCTATCCAAGTTGCAGCCGCCGGGAGTTCTTTTATCCACTCTCCAGCAAATGCTGCACGGGTCGCCCAAACCATTCTTCTACCGCTGGCTTCACGACTGGAAGCAGCGTGCACACGGAGTACGACAATGAAATTCTTGAGATTTCTGTTGGGAAGAGGATGCTCGCACCGATTCTCCTGGCCGCGGATCGACGCGAATGGCCACTACTATCAGATTTGCCCGGATTGCGGAACGGCTTACGAATACGACTGGGCCTTGATGAGGCGGACTGAGCGTTTGGTGGCAGCGGCGCGGCCGACTCACTAGCCAAGATTGACGCGGAGCCAGGAACGACATGGAACAGATATCGGGAGTAGTGTGTCACTTCGGAAGCACGCGACGATGGCCGCGGTATGAGGTCGATCTGCCGGTTCGAATCATCGCGCTCAACGGGATTCTGACCACGCCGGTTGCCGGTCGTGGCAGTGAAATAAGCCGGGCGGGCATGGCGCTGCGCGCCCGCGTTTCTGTCAGGCCCGGCGACCTGATGGGGCTTCAGTTTCCAACATCCAAGCCGTCGCGCGTCAACGCGGTGGTTCGCAATCGTACTGGCGAATGTTTGGGCCTGGAATTTCTGAGCCAGCTTCCTCCGGATAGTGAAGCCGGGGATCGATTGCAAGTGGTATCCAGTGCACTTCCCGATGGCGCGCCTGAGTCAGCGAGATCGGCGCACGCGTCGTGCAGTCCGCAGGCTTTGTTTGCCGGTCTGCGCCGGAAGCGGGAAGAGCTCAGGCAGGTGGAAAAGGAGATCGAAGCCCTCAGGCTGGCCATGGCGCTGCTGCTCGCGGACTGACCACGGTAAGGGCGGTTACGTTGCGAGCGAGATTTCCGTTCGACTTCCCCTTGCCTTTTGCTCGGGTCGCTCTCTCGAAAGTCACCTTGGGGCACGCTCCCCTTCGCTTTCGCTCAGGGTCGCGGGGCGGACGAATGCGTCCGCCCCTTCAGAAGCTTTGACTTTCATCGGGTTTGGTGGACTGTAAAGTCCATGGACAACTCTTTGTCGAAACTGCGCGTCGGCCACTCGAGAGTCAAAGCGCCCCCACCCTGTCGCACAACGAACTATAGACGGCAACAAATTCCGACCCTCTGAGCCAATCCATGGCTTTTTTTCGCCTGTATCAATAGAGACTGCTTCGGGAGCCGCAATCCACTGGGAAACCGGAAGAGGGGGAACTTCCGGAAGCAGGACACTTCTTGGCATAGGAGAAATAGGTATGAAAAGGACGTGTAGACCTGGTTCGTTAACATTGGGATTGTTGTTGTGCAGCTTCCTCGCTTCCGCTCAGCAACCTCTGGCCAGTCCGGCGGCGGCGAATACTCGCGTACCCGCAATGGTGAGATTCAACGGTATCGCGGTCGATTCCGAGGGCAAATCGCTTAGCGGAGCCGTCGATATGACTTTTTCCATCTACAAGGAGGAGCAAGGTGGTGCGGCCCTGTGGATGGAAACACAACTTGTGAACCTGGATGCCAGTGGACATTACAACGTGCTCCTGGGCGCCGCCACACCCGGCGGATTGCCATTGGAAACGTTCGCCTCGGGCGAAGCGCGCTGGATCGGAATTCGCGTCCAGGCAGAAGCGGAGAGTCCGCGTGTCGTGCTGCTCAGCGTGCCTTACGCCTTGAAGGCTGCGGATGCCGAAACCATTGGCGGCCTCCCACCCACAGCGTTCGCTCTTGCGGCATCGTCCTCCGGCGGCAATCAACATGCCGGATCCGGCCATGGGCAGGCATCGGTACCTGCTACAGCGGGTACTGTCACCAGTGTCGGCCTGGCTGCTCCAGCGACCGATTATTCGGTGAGCGGATCTCCCGTAACCACCGCGGGCACTCTCACTTTTGCCTGGAAGGTAGCTCCCACAAACCTGAACACCGCCAACGCCATTGTTAAGCGCGATGCTACTGGGAGCTTCAGCGCGGGCACCGTCACGGCGACGGCCGTCAAAGGGGGCACTCTCTCCGGTAACGGTGCGGCCGTGACCAACGTCAACGCCGCATCGTTAGGCGGCTTTGCCCCAGGCTCCTATGCCAATCTCGCGGCCGCCGATACGTTCGCTCAGCCGCTCTCTGTGAAAGCTGCCGCTGCCAAGACGCCACTGTTAACCGTGGCCGGCACGGGAACGGGCGCCGGTTCCTTGACTGTTGATGGCTTCGGAGATCTCTCCCTCTCTCCGGGTGCCAGCGCTACACCTCAGAACCTGGTTACAGGACTAGGTACGGTGACTAATCTAAGTTCGTGGTCGAATTGGTCAGCCATCAACCTGATTCCAGGATTTGCCTTGTTTCCGATTCCCACGACAAGAACCGTCTTCTACATCGGCTTCACGGCCGGTACCACTGCGACCATTAGTAACATGGTTCTCTACCAGACCGCACGTGGAAGCTATAAGATCACTGCGGTTACTCCCGTAAAATTGAAGGGCGTATCGAACCCAACGATTACGCTGACGAACACCGCCACCTGTCCGGCACAGCCGCCTTCTGCATCCAACCCGTGCATCGTGCGACTCGATCCGCTGGCGGCAACGCTCTCACCGGTCAACGATTACTATCTGGTAATTTTTTTCCCAACCGCTTCCAATAACAGCGCCCTCGGGGCAGCGGTGAGCTCCTGCACAGGATGTGCGAGTGGCTTCTCCGGAAGCTATATCAGCGGAGATGCTAGTCGACTCACCGTTGGTCAGTCGCTTCCCACCGGTGTAGTCCGGGTAGGGTCGGTTTTTCTTATGGGGGTGATGACCAATTAAGAGGTTCTCGAAAATGGAATTTCGCAACTATTTCAAATTGCTTGTGGCATTGGCAGGACTCCGTTGTTTCAGCAGGATTTGTGGAGGAGAAGCACTCCGCAAGAAGGGCTCGGCAGGAAACGAGGCGAGGAACCTGCGGAGCAGAGGGCCGAACCGATCCCGTTCTCTGGCCCTCCTTGCAATTTTCGCGGCAGTGAACTGAGGGTTCCGCTCGGGAGCCTCTATAGCAGTTTAGTTTTTTGCGTACCCCAGGGTTTGTCATCGTGAGCCGCGCTTTTTGCGGCGAAGGACCTGTGCAACTCGTCGGCAAACTGCATAGGTCCTTCGGCCCGCAAAGGACGCGGGCCTCAGGATGACAATCCAAGAATGGTGCACAACTTGTGCACACTATTTCCTTAACGTCCTTAATACAAGGCCTGAACTCCAATACCAGACTTACGGCGCGGCTGGAAGGCGCGCCCTTTCAAAGCAGCGATGTCGCCCCCTGATACGAATCGCGACTTTTACCACCGCTGCGAGTGCCCTGCGCCAGAGATTTGCTGACTAGTTGCAGGACCAGGGAGGAGAGCCATACGCCGACTGAGGGCGAGGAGCAAACCTCAGGGGCTAAAAGCCGCGACTGATTTTGGGGTGGCGCTCACGGCACGAGTGGAACTCGTGCCCTTCCCGGACTCGTCTCCCGTCGCGAGTTTCTCCGCAAGCTGTAAAGGCGTGCCCTGATACAAATCGCACTGACACCACGGGCTCCTGGCCTGTAGAATTTAAACGTGCGAAAGTGGCGGAATTGGCAGACGCACCAGACTTAGGATCTGGCGGGTAAAACCGTGGGGGTTCGAGTCCCCCCTTTCGCACCAATCTGTCGATTGCGGGGCCTCCGATTGCAGTATCTCGGGCTTCCCGCAGTCATCGGCTCTGGCCGATTCCGAACGCTCACTTCTTGCGCATCCAGACATTCCACGTGACCGGCCCGATTTCCTCATCGGTCATTGGGCGGCCCGTTGCCTTGAGGGCCAGTTTGATCTGGCCGTGGTGGTAGCCCTCGTGCCAGACCAAGTGCTGAAGCAGGAGGATCGGGTGGTCGTAGTGGAGGTTCATGTCCTGGCCGGCTTCCTCCCGGCTCTTGACCGCGTCGCGCACCGCCTGGGCACTGTCGGTCAGCATCTGTACGATGCGATCGGGGTCGCGTTCGTCCCGCCACTCTCTCTCGGGCAGGGGTCTGGCGAACTCAGGGGCATCCTCGGAAATGAACACAAGCCTTACGTAGTGGATGTGCGTGAACATCTTCGCGACTGTTGGGCTGGCGGCCATCACCCTGGCCTCGAGCCCGCCTTCCGGCAGGGCGCGGAGCAGGTTGAGCAGGATAGTGTTGTTCCGATCCCAGGAGTCGAGCAGGGCATCGAGCAGGCTCTGGTCGTGCGTTCTCGTCATCATGACCTCCGTTCGCCTGCCATAATAAATGCGACGGAGTTTACGATAACATCCGCTATAAGTGGGAGCATCAAAGGTGGGGAGGCGTTCCAGATTTCCGCGAACCGTCGTGGGCGCGGATTTGCGCGATGGCTTCGATCACCAATCGTGGAGGGTGGGAATGAATCGTAAGCTGGGGGCCGTTCTGGTCGTGGGCCTGTTACTGGGGGCGCCGTGTCTTTGGGCGCATCATGGGCTGGCGCAGTTTGACACAACGCATGTCGTAAGCCTGCAGGGGACGGTTACGGATTTCCAGTGGATCCAACCACACGCAGTTGTTCACGCGGATCTGAAGGACGAGAAGGGCAAGGTTGCGAACTGGGCGCTGGAGTTGGGGAGCCCAATCATGCTGGGGCGGCACGGGTGGAGTCCGGATTCGCTGAAGCGTGGGGACCAGGTGACTGTTTTTGGTTTTCGGGCGAAGGACGGATCGGCTTATATGTCGGTGGGACGGATCGAACTGGCCAACGGAAAATCGCTGCCGGGGGCTCCGTAGAACATGCCCGACATGCTACCTCTTTGTAAGTGGCTGGAACAGAGTTGGGTGGGCGGTGGGGTGCGGGAATCGTTGTGGCTGTTTCCGGCGATCGAGACCGTTCATCTGCTGGGGATGGCGGCGATGGTGGGGAC
>Ga0209698_10006022_pt1 | contig 12953 bp, 14 predicted proteins | sample LitLauG_LLR_2012_FD_187203 | JGI IMG/M metagenome (GOLD analysis project Ga0209698, IMG submission 187203) | Freshwater sediment microbial communities from Pennsylvania, USA - Little Laurel Run_MetaG_LLR_2012 (SPAdes) (version 2) | ecosystem: Environmental > Aquatic > Freshwater > Creek >...
CGCTCCACCAGCGCCGCGCCGCCCGCGACCGTGCTCTGCAGGAACCGCTGAACCTCAGCGTCGTTCACAAGCGGCGCGACGCACACCATAAGGCAGCCCCGGGCGGACCCTTTCTCGGTCGCACTTTCGACGGCGTACCTCAGAAAGCCCGCGATCGAGTCGCGAAGACTCTGTGGCGAGAGGAGTGCCTTCGCGGCTGATGCGCCCTTCCGTTCTGCGTACGCCCTAAGGACGCGCAAGAATATCGCCCGCTTGTCCCCAAAGACGGCATACAGGCTCGGCCGTCCCACACCCATCCCGGCGACGAGATCGTCAATCGTCACTCCGTCGTAGCCTTTCGACCAGAACACCTGAGTCGCCTTTTCCAGCGCCCCCGTCTCGTCGAAGCTGCGCGGTCGACCCCGCGGCCTAGCGGTATTTTGAATCATGTAGTTCAATACTCCTTGACAATTCCTATGATTATGTATATATAACTGAATAGTTCGAAATTAGCAAGCCGGCTCTGGCCTCGCGGGGCCTCACGACTCGGCCTTCACCCTTCACCACGGAGATGCCCATGGAACATTCGATCGCGCTCGTCACCGGCACCACCTCCGGGCTCGGTTATGTGGCAGCCCGCACACTTGCCGGAGAGGGCTGGCGGGAGATCATCGTCACTGGCCGCAGCCTGGCTCGGGTCCAGGAAACGGCCGCTCAGCTCGCGACAGAGACCAAAAGACAGGTCTTCACGCCGCTGGAGCTGGATCTGGACACGCCGTCCAGCGTTCAGTCCGCCCTCGCCGAGCTCGTCAAGCGAGGTCGGCCGATCGATTTCCTACTGCTCAATGCAGGGTTGGTCGGAGGTAAGAAGCGCGTGCTCACTGCGGCGGGCATCGAGGCTTCTCAGGCCCCGCTAATCGGCCATCATCAACTGACTGTCGGGTTGCTCTCCGCCAACCTGCTTAGCCCCAACGCGCGTATTGTTATCGCCGGCGCGGAACCTGCCCGGGGGGACGTGCCCCTGTTCAGCTTCACCGACGTGGCGGCCTTCGCGGCCAAACGCCACCAGGGTGACCGAACCGCCGCTGTTGAAGCCCTGCTGCGCAACGGGCCGAACGTGAGGTACGTGCCCAACCGGGGGTATGCCGACGCGAAGCTCATCATCGCTTGGTGGGTCGCGGCGCTGGCGCGCCGGCTACCCTCCGGCATGTCCGTATACGCCGTGTCGCCCGGGAGCGCGCCCGACACCAAGGCGGTGCGTAACGCTGGCCCGGCCTTGAAGTGGCTGATGATTCCGCTGGTGAAGCTCATCCCCGGGATGACCCAGACTCCAGAGACCGCCGCCCGTCGGTACCTCCAGGCATCGGAGTTCGGAACCGACGTCTCAGGGCAATTCTTCGCCTCGGCGCCGAAGAAGCTCACGGGCCCGATTGAGGCGATGCGTCACCGGCACTTTCGCGATCGCGCCAACCAGGAAGCCGCCTGGCAGGCCGTCGTCAAGGTCTCTGGCGTCGATTTCTCGCCTGTCAGACCCGCGTCGCCGTCGGGTCCGCCGATAACAATACGGCCCGTCGGATAGGTGAGCAGCACAACGACATGAGGCCTGGAGGGGAAGAGTGGAGAAATTGACGGATTGACAATAGGAAGCGAGGAATTGAGAACATCAGGGCAACGGCTGCAGTGAGGTGATCTTCGTTCACTCGTTCAATCGAAACCAGCGGAGCCCGATTGAAAATTCCATGTCCACGCAGTGAGCGGATGAAGCGTGGCCGTCAAGTGTACAGATACGGGTGCACGTGGAGGGGGGATAAAAAAATCCCCTTGAATTCTCAAGGGGATTTTTGCTCCGCGAGCAGGACTCGAACCTGCAACCCTGCGGTTACGGTAGATTCCGGGACTTTCGTTCCGGTCCGGACTATCTCATCACCCTCCGATGCTGCTACCAGGCCAACAGCGCATCAAAGGGGTCGGGCGCTAGCGGGGCTTATTGGTGAGTTCCTCATCCCCTAGTCTCTGCACGTTTCCCGCTACATGAATCAACTCTTGGCGGGACTTCGCTCAGGATTGCCATGTTCCGCGTGAACTGCGGAGTTTAGGTTTCCCTGAATTCACCCGATTTTTCAAACCCGATTACTCGGGTAGGCTGCTATACCTGCAAGAAGGTCGATCAGTCGGTAGTCTGAGCTTTCTTCAGGCAGACCCTACAGCCGCATGCTCTACCATTGAGCTATCGCGGAATACAGCAATTACGATAACAAAAAAAAGACACAGTGTCAACAACTTCAACGGAGCCACATTCCCGCTGATTGAATTGTTAATTTCACCTACTTTTCCGTTCGTCGCTTTCCAACCCTCTTTTCCAGCTCCCCCGCTATCAGAGACAAAGACACTCCCTCCGACTCCAGCATCACCAGCGTGTGGTACAGCAGATCCGCGACCTCCCAGGAGATCTCCTCCGGTCGATGATTCTTTGCGGCGATGATGACCTCACCGGCCTCCTCCCCCACCTTCTTCAGTATTCTATCGATCCCGCCGTCAAGCATCTTCACCGTATATGAGTCCTTCGGCCTTTCGAGATTGCGCTGGTGGATCACGCGGGAGAGATTTCCAATCACTTCACCGAACCCGGCCGCGCCGCCTCCCTCCCCGCCCAGTGAGGAAAAAAAACAACTGTACTCTCCGGTGTGACATGCCTGACCTTTCTGGTCGACCATCACGAGAAGCGCGTCAGCATCGCAATCGTATCTGATACTCCTCACCGTCTGGAAGTTTCCGGAAGTCTCCCCTTTGTGCCACAGTGTGTTCCTGCTCCGGCTCCAGAAATGCGTCTGGCCCTTTTCACATGTCAGCGCGAGGCTCTCGCGGTTCATATAGGCGAGCATCAGAACCGTGCCGCTCTCCGCGTCCTGGACCACCGCGGGAATGAGCCCCCGGTCATCGAACCGGAGATTCTCCATAGACGGTATTTTCATCGAACCGGCACCCCCTTCTTCGAAAGAACGCTCTTCAGATCCCTGATCGTCATTGCGCGGGTGTGAAACAGAGATGCCGCCAGAACGGCGTCCACGCCGCCGAGTGCAAACGCATCGGCAAAATGCTCCATCGTTCCTGCACCACCTGAGGCGATTACCGGTATTGACACTGCCTCTGTGACGGCCCGCAGAAGTTCACAATCATAGCCGGTCTGCGTTCCATCCCTGTCCATGCTGGTAAGGAGTATCTCCCCCGCCCCGCGGGATTCCACCTCTGCGGCCCATTTGACGGCGTCCTTTCCGGTATTCTCCCGTCCGCCGTACACATACACGTCCCACCCGGGAACGGCGGAGTCGCGTCTGCGGGCATCGATCGCCGAAACGACACATTGCGTGCCGAAACGCTCCGCGGATTCACTTATGAGCGCGGGACGGCTCACTGCCGAAGTGTTAAGGCTGACCCTGTCGGCACCCGCAAGGAGGAGCGCCCGGACGTCATCCGCAGTCCGCACGCCTCCTCCCACAGTCAACGGGATGAACAAATTCTCCGCCACCGCCTCAACAACGTGAACGAGTGTCCCGCGTGCCTCGTGGGAAGCCGTGATATCGAGTATGACGAGCTCGTCGGCTCCTTCGTTGTTGTAATACAACGCGTGGGCGGCAGGATCCCCCATCGAAACGAGATCAATGAACTTCACGCCTTTTACGACTTTCCCTTCCTTTAGGTCGAGACAGGGGATGATACGCTTTCGAAGCATGATTATACGCTCCCCTGTTGTGGCGATGGCGGCGTCATTGTGCCTGCGCCCGCCCCTGCAAGTGCGAGAGCGGACCTGAGATCGATGCTTCTTTCATAGAGGGCCTTCCCGATTATGGCTCCCGTCACGTGCGCAAATGCAGGCATCAGAAGTGCCCGCAGGTCACCAAGGGATGAAATCCCCCCTGAGGCGATGACCGATAGTCCGGTTCCCGACAGATTCCCGAGCGTCGAAAGATCGGGGCCGCTCATCATCCCGTCGCGGCCGATGTCGGTACAGAGGATTGTACGGACCCCGGCGTCAAGGAGTTCCTTTGCAGCCCCGCGAACGTCGCGACCGGTGAGTTCCGTCCATCCCCTCGTGGCGACATTCCCTTCGAGCGCATCGACGGCGACTATGACTTTCCCCGCTCCGTATGCCCGCAGGGCCTCCGCCAGAAGTTCCCTGTTCTCAAACGCCGCCGTCCCGAGGACGACCGAAGAAACGCCTGCATCGAACGCCTCCCCTATCGCTTCGCGTGATCTGAGTCCTCCGCCGAACTGAACACTGACGCCATTGAGGGAGGAAATCCTGCGGAGGAGATCATTGATCTTCGATTCCCGTCCGAACGCACCGTCGAGGTTGACGACGTGAAGCCGACTCGCCCCCTCCCCCGCCCAGCGGAGGGCCGCGTCAAACGGATCAGCGGCATAGATCGTCCCCGAATCCTCGCGCCCCTGCCGGAGACGGACACACTTGCCGTCTTTTACGTCGATGGCGGGAATTATCTCCATTATCCGGACCAGGAGGTCGGTTTGATGAGCGTAAAACGCCTGAGCAGATTCAGTCCCGCGATCTGTGATTTCTCAGGATGGAACTGCACTCCGTAAATATTCCCCTTCCGGACCGACGCCGAATACCGCACGCCGTAATCGGTCACGGCAACGGTCTCGGGGATCATCCCGACATAGAAGGAATGGACGAAATAGGTGACCGGGTTTTCGTTCGGATCGGGAAACAGAGGGGAGGGGGAAACCGGGACAACATCGTTCCAGCCGATATGCGGTACCTTGACGTTACCGTCCAGTTTCCGGACCACCCCCGGGATCAGCTTCAGCCCCGTCACGCCCGGAGACTCCTCGCTCGCATCGAGAAGGAGCTGCATGCCGAGGCAGATGCCAAGGAGAGGGCGTCCGGCCCTGGCGTGACCGACGATCGCGCTCCGGAGCCCCAACTCTTCGATCTTCCGCATGGCCTCGCCGAAGGCGCCGACGCCGGGGAGGATCAGCCAACCGGCGTTACGAACGACCTCCGGATCCGACGTCACGGTCGCCTTTACGCCGATCTCCGTGCAGGCGCGCATCACGTTGCGCAGATTCCCCATTCCGTAATCGACGACGGTGATCATAGCACTCCTTTCGTCGACGGGATATCATCCCCTCCCGTCTTTTCGACCGCGGCGCGCAGGGCGCGTCCAAAGGATTTGAATATGGCCTCGACCTGGTGATGCGCGTTTGTGCCGTACAGAAGTGCGATGTGGAGGTTCATCTTCCCTTCCACGGCGACCGCCCTGAAAAATTCATTGACGAGTTCGAGGGAAAACCCGTTTATCGATTCTCGTGAGAATCCGGCGAGAAAGACAAAATAGCTCCGCCCGCTCAGATCAATCACCGTTCTCGCCAACGCCTCGTCCATCGTCACAAAACCGGCGCCGAACCGCTCGATGCCCCTTTTCTCGGCAAGGGCTTCGGCGATCGCCTTCCCGAGGCAGATGCCGACATCTTCGACGGTGTGATGGTCATCGACATGGAGATCCCCCGTGGCCGCGATTGTCAGGTCGAACCGCCCGTGCCTGGCGATATGCGTGAGCATATGATCGAAAAATCCGATCCCTGTCACGATATCGTAGACCCCGGTTCCGTCCAGGTCGAGCCGGAGGCGGACCGAGGTTTCCGTCGTTTTCCGTTCAAGAGTGGCTGCACGGCTCATAGGGCCTCCCGGAGTGCACCGATAAACTCTGTGTTTTCCTCCGGAGTCCCGACGCTGACCCGGAGACCGCGTTCAAGCATCGGGTAGCGGGAGACATCCCGGATCAGTATTCCCCTCGCAAGCAGAGCCGAGAATATCTCCGGGGAGGACTTCCGGAGCGTCTCGAACAGCAGAAAATTTGCGTCCGAGGGATAGGGCCGGATTCCCTCCATCGTCCCGAGGGCAGCGAAAAGGCGGCTCCGTTCCGCCACGAGGAGTCCGATCCACGACTTCAGGCCGTCCCACCGGTCGATAAAGACCTCTGCCGCAGTGAGCGTGAAGATATTGACCGAGTACGGGAGTTTGACTTTGGTCAACTGCCGGGTCAATGCGGGGGAGAGGAGCGCATATCCGAACCGGAGTCCCGCCGCGCCCATCGCTTTTGAAAACGTCTGGAGCACCACGAGCCGCTCGTACAGCGCAAGAAGCGGCACCGCGGATATGCCCGCAAAATGAACATACGCTTCGTCCAGCACCACCAGCGCGCGCGTGGACATGAGTATCCGCTCGACCTCGGGAACCGGAATCTGGCCTCCGGTGGGATTATTCGGCGAGCAGAGGACGAGCATCGCGGCATCCGAGGAATTCACGGCCTCGATAACCGCGTCGACGTCCACGGTGAACGAGCGGGTCATCGGCACGTTCAGCACCGGGGCGCCGAGCGCTTCGGCGAGGAGCCGGTAGAGCGTGAACGTCGGCTGGCATATCACGAGCCCGCGTCCCGCGTCCAGGGCGCAGGTAAACAGAAGCTGGAGAAGGTCGTTCGAGCCGTTCCCGAGAAGAACGCCCTCCGGCGTCCACCCGGTGAACGCCGCGACCTTCGCGATCTGTCGCGACGGGACGAACTCGGGATACCGGGACCAGTGTTCGGCGCCGACCCGGCGGAGGATCTCGTTCCGGATCTCCCCGGGAAGATCGTAGGGATTCTCGTTCTGGTTGAGCTTGATCCGGCATTCCCGGTGCTCGAGCGTGTATTCCGAAATGCCCCCGATGTGCGGGCGCAGAAGTGATCTCACCGTCCCTCCTCCCGTATCATCACCGACTTCTCGTGAGCAAAGAGCCCCTCCGCCCGCGCCAACTCCCGCACGTGAGGCGCCAGCCGCCCGAGGGCGGCGCGCGAGACGTCGATGACGTTCGAAAACTTCATAAAATCCGCCACCCCCAGCGGGGAAGAAAACCTCGCGGATCCCGACGTGGGAAGGGTGTGGTTCGGTCCGGCGATATAATCGCCGAGGGCCTCGGTGGACCACGATCCGAGGAAAATCGATCCCGCGTTGACGATGCGGCGCGCGAACGAACGGGGATTCTTCACCATGAGCTCGAGGTGTTCGGGCGCAAGCGTGTTGACGATATCGGCGGCCTCTTTCTCCGACCCCGCCACAATGATGACTCCCTGCCCTTCGAACGCCTTGCGCGCTATCGCGCGGCGCGGAGCGGCCTCGAGCTGGATTTCGACTTCGCGGCTGATCTTCTCGGCAAGGGTACGGGAGCGAACGACGCAGATGGGAGATGCGCGCTCGTCATGTTCCGCCTGCGCCATGAGGTCCGCGGCGACAAATTCCGGCCGGGCGGTGGAGTCGGCGACGACGACGACTTCGGTGGGGCCTGCGATCATGTCGATTCCGACCGCGCCGAACACCATCCTTTTCGCGGCGGCGACATACGCGTTTCCGGGGCCGGTGATTTTGTCGACGCGCCTGATCGATTCGGTCCCGTACGCGAAGGCCGCGATCGCCTGGGCCCCCCCGATCCTGTAGATCTCCGTGATTCCCGATTCCGCGGCCGCGACAAGAACCTCGACGGGGAGCTTTCCATCGGGACCGGGAGGAGACGCCATGGCGATCTCCCCCACCCCGGCGATGCGCGCGGGGAGGGCGTTCATCAGCACGGTGGAAGGGTAGGCGGCTTTCCCCCCGGGCACATAAATCCCGATGCGGGAGAGGGGGCTGAACCGCTGTGAGAGGCGGACCCCTCCTCCGCTGATTACCCATGAACGGGGAAGCTGCTTCCTGTGAAATCGCGTGATGTTTTTTCCGGCGGCACGGAGAGCAACGAGGAATCCCCTGCTCACGGATTTGTACGCGCCCTCCACTTCGTTCCGGGAGACGCGGAGACCGAGCGAATCGATGAACCGGCAGTCGTACTGCCGCGTGAGCGTCGTGAGCGCTTCATCCCCTTCCGTGCGGACCCTCTCGACGATCTCGCGGACGCGGGTTTCAATCGCCGCATCGGGATCGAACCGGCGTTCGGCGAGACGCGCCACGGCCCGCGGATCAGTCCTGCAGTCCAGGATTTTCATAGACAACCGTGTCAAGTTGTGTTATCAGGTGCCGGAGATCCGTTGATTTCGCCTTCATCGCCGTCCTGTTGACGATGAGCTTCGCGCTGACGGGCGATACGTCTTCAACGACCCGCATGCCGTTTTCCCTGAGCGTCCTCCCCGTCTCCACCAGGTCCACAATCGCATCGGCGAGCCCGAGGAGTGGCGCAATTTCCACCGAGCCGTCGAGTTTCACGATGTGCACGTGTAGCTGTTTCCCCCGGAAGAAGCGCTCCGTGGTCCGGGGATACTTCGTCGCAACCCGCAGGGATCCGGCGGCGGGGAGCGCGAGGCCCGGGGCGGCAGCCAGGACCAGCCGGCATTTGCCGATCCCGAGATCCACCGGCTCGTACACGTCCGCTTCGATTTCCCGGAGTATGTCGCTCCCCACGATGCCGGCGTCAATCGTCCCCGATTCGACGTACACGGGAATGTCGATGGGCTTGAGGGGGATAAACTCAAACCTCCCGTCCGCAGAGGAGAGGACCAGTTTCCGGGATCCATCCTCGGCGGTGATCCCGATCCCCGCCCGGGCAAGAAGGGCCGTACCGGCGTCATAGAGCCGCCCCTTCGGGAGTGCGATGCGGACACAGTTCTTCATGCGCATTCGCCCAGTGCGTCCATCGAAAAGGAGAAGCCGACCGCGGGGAGGTCCGCACCGAACTCGCGCATGAGCGAATCGTACCGGCCCCCCCGCCCCAGTTCGACGGCATGTGCGGGGCTGAGAAACGTGAACATCACCCCGGTATAGTATTCCATCTCGTCGATCTCGGTGAGGTCGAAGGTAATCCTGTCCCGCCACTGCGGCAGATGCGAAGCGAGCGATCCGAGTGCGGCGATCGCCTCCCGCGACTCTGCGTTCTCGATCGAGGCGGCGGCTGCGGCAAGCGCGCGCGAATCGCCCACGCACGCTGAGAGTGTGCCCACCTGTCCTCTTACCGATCCCCTGACACCGAGTTCCTCCAGGCGAGACCCCAGTGCACGCATATCCTTCCTGTCAATTGCGGATCGGACCTCGGCAAGCCCCGCCCGAGAGAGTCCCAGCCCGTTGACAATGCCGCGGAATATCCCCGCGTGGTTGACGTGGACCGAGACGTCGGGGAAACCCGACTTCGCGAGGCACGTCAGGGCGACGTCGAGTATCTCGGAATCGGCGCCGGCCGTGTTCCCTCCGATAAGCTCGGCACCGATCTGGCTGAACTCCTGGTACTGCCCCCTGTGGCGGTCTGTCTTTCTGAACACGGGGCCGCTGTACCATACGCGGACCGGTGAAGGCATGTCGCGGAGGTGCGCCGTTACTATCCTCGCCACGGCGGGGGTGAAATCCGCCCGGAGCGCCAGGAGATTGTCCTCCCTGTCAAGAAACCGCATCGCCCTCTCACGGATCCCCTGGTTCCCGCGCGTATAAAGGTCCAGGTACTCCACCGCGGAGGGGATGATCTCCCTGAATCCCGCCGCGGCAAAAACCGACGCAAATTCGTTTTCGATCCGACGGCGAACCTCGGCGTCCTCGAACATAAAATCCCTGTATCCCGCCGGCAGTCCGACGATTTCACGGTTCATACTGCTGACCTGGTGATGGTGTGAGACACGTGTGAGGATGCCCGTCCAGAAACGACGAAAGCCCGTCCCGTATTCCGGGAAGGGCTTCTTTGATCACTGATGCTTATTCCATCAGCCGGCCGTCACCCCATCGGAATACGAATATGCGCGCGCAAGGCGCGCATGATGATGGAGATGGTGCCGCTTCGTGGAATCAGTTCGTATCATAATGACAACAATATAGGGAATTGACGCCGCTCTGTCAAGGGGAATCCTGGAATGTGAGAACTCCCGGACCCGGATCTCCTAGCGCAAAATAGTCTGCACACCGGCGACCGCATAGTAACAGGCCGCAGCAACGATCGCGGACGCCGGGATCGTCAGTATCCAGGCCCATATCATCGTTCCCGCGATTCCCCACCGGACGGCCGAAAGACGCTTCGTGGCGCCGACGCCCATAATGGCGCCGGCTATCGTGTGCGTCGTGCTGACGGCGATGCCGAAGTACGCGGTCAGCAGGAGCGTGATCCCTCCGGCGCTTTCAGCGCAAAATCCATCGGAGGGCTTCAATTTTGTGATTTTCGAACCCATGGTCTTCACAATGCGCCAGCCTCCGAAGAGGGTGCCAAGCGCGATCGCGCAGTGCGACATCAGAATGACCCAGAGCGGGACCTGGAACTCCCGGAGAAATCCGGCTGTCAGAAGGAGCCCCGTGATGATCCCCATCGTTTTCTGGGCGTCATTCGTCCCGTGGCCCAGGCTGTAGAGGGCGGCGGAGAGAAGCTGGAGCTTGCGAAAAATGACGTTGACCGCGTCGTAGGAGGATTTTCTGACAATCCAGAGAACAGCAACCTGCAGCAAGTATCCCAGGACCATCCCCAGGATGGGGGCCAGGACGATGAACATGAGCGTCTTGATCCAGCCGGAGATGATGATCGCGCCGAATCCCGCCTTGGCGACGGCAGCCCCCCCGTACCCGCCGATCAGGGCGTGCGATGAGCTCGAGGGGATCCCGAACCACCAGGTGATCAGGTTCCAGGCGATCGCCCCGAGGAGACCGGCCATGATGACGTACACGGTGACCTCCTCGATCTCCACAAGCCCCTTGCCGATCGTCTTGGCGATGTGAACGTCAAATACCAGCGCGGCGACGAGGTTGAAGAATGCGGCCCACACGACGGCCTTTCGCGGCGTGAGAACGCGCGTGGAGACGATTGTGGCGATGGAATTGGCGGCGTCGTGAAATCCGTTCAGAAAATCAAAGACGAGGGCCAGACCGATGACGCTCAGAACGATGGTGGCCATGTCAGGCGTGCTTGACGAGTATGGACTCGATGGCGTTGGATGCATCCTCGCACTGATCGGTCGCCGTTTCGAGACTTACGAGAAGCTCCTTCAGCTTGATGAGCTGTATGGGGTCCGTGCACGTGTCGAACAGGTTGGCGATCGCGCGCTCGAAGATGTCGTCGGCCTCGTTTTCCATGCTGTTGATCTTGACGAGACTCTCGTTTATCGCATCCGCGTTGCGGAGGTCCCTCAGCTTCGGGATCGCCTTGTTCAGCTCGACGACCGCGTCATAGACAAGCGCGGCAAGCTTCTCCGATTCCGGCGAGATGGTCTCCACCCGGTAGAGGACGATCCGGGTTGCGGCGCCCTGTATATAGTCGAGTATGTCGTCGAGTTTCGAGGCGAGAACGTGGATGTCTTCCCTGTCGAACGGCGTGATGAAGGTCGTCCCGAGCGCCTTGAATATCTGGTGGGTGATCTCGTCACCCCGGTGCTCGATCTCTTCGATCTTCCTGATCTTCTGCCCCCGCTCCTCTTTCGAAATGCTGTTGGACATCATGTCTCTGAATGTCGTCGCCGCGAGCAAAAGGTTGGCGGAGTCCTTTTCGAACAGGTTAAAAAAACTGTCGTCTTTCGGCAGAAGAGCGTGCAGGATGGCGTCGATTTTCATTGAAATGCTGACCCCTGGATTGAAATTGTATCGATGAGAAAGAAGCCGGGAGGTGCGTGATGCAAGAGAGGTGCAGATATGCCCGATAAGATAACAAGAATTCACCGCACGTGCAATCTTGCGCATCGGGAGGGAAGTGCGGCGCACTGTTGATGTGCGCCGGAGGTCACAGCGCAGCGGATGCAACGTCGAATCCCGCGCCCGGGAGAGGCTGCGTGGCCTGGAGAGGATTACTCATCTCCTCTGACACGCCCCCGCATCCGCTTGAGCGCTCCCGCCTTCTTCTTCGACTCCAGCCGATCCGCACGGGAGGCGCGCGTGGGGCGCGACGGGGCGCGCTTCTTCACGGGTTCGAGCGCCAGGGCGAGAAGCCGGGCGAATTTCCGGACGGCATCCTGGCGATTCTTCCACTGACTGCGTGAAGCGTCCGATCTTACCCGCAGGATTCCGCCGGTCCCCCCCCTGTTGCTCAATGCCGCCAGGAGCGTACTCTTCTGCGCGGCGGCGAGGGCCCGGGATGCAGCGATGTCGAAACGGAGTTCGACGCGCGTGGAGACCTTGTTGACGTTTTGCCCTCCCGGGCCCCCGCTTCTCGCGAACGTGAACGAGAGTTCACTTTCCGGGATGCGGAGACTGTCGTTGATCTCGACGAACGCCGCCATGTTGATGTTCTCTGCCGTTCTGTGTACTTTGATGTCACTTCCGGAGCAACTGCGACTATGTCAGAAAAATCCGTACACGGGTATACCATCCGGGTCGAGCAAACCGATGGCCTCGGAACCACATGGGTCGTTCGCGTCACCAGAAACAGATTTCTCTTCAGGAAGACAATCAGCTCGGACTGGTTTCTTGACGGCGCCCAGGCAGCCCGGTTCGCCGATCAAATCGCATCGGAACTTGGAAGCGGAAGCGGCCTCGAAAATCTCCGGAGCAGGAAACCCGGCTGGACTCTTCACAGAGCTGTCCACTGACGCCGGTTTCCTCGACTCAGGCAACCGGCCGATGACGTGCCGGAATGTATCCCTCTCTATTCACTCCGAACGCAGACCGTACACTTTTCTCGACGCTCCGATTGAACGGCGCTTCACCCACCGGATCGCCTCCCCGAATTTCCGCCTCATTGTGACAAAAAACGGAGAGAGAAGCAATCGCTGCAGGTCTCGAATCTGGCACGCGTGTTGTACTCTCATGCTCCGTGTGAAGCTATTGCTCAACAAGAGGAAAGAGAGGGACTCAATGAAACGAAAAGGACTCTGGCTCGCAGGATTGGCGCTTGCGGGTCTTCTTTCGTTCGCACCCGATGCACATGCGGGAGTCTGGGTGGGATTCAGGGGAGGACCCCGGCATGAAGTGATCGTGGCGCACCCCGGGTGGTACCGGGTTGCGGGGTACCGGGGATGGTACGGTGAGGGATACGG
>Ga0209698_10006026_pt1 | contig 12948 bp, 8 predicted proteins | sample LitLauG_LLR_2012_FD_187203 | JGI IMG/M metagenome (GOLD analysis project Ga0209698, IMG submission 187203) | Freshwater sediment microbial communities from Pennsylvania, USA - Little Laurel Run_MetaG_LLR_2012 (SPAdes) (version 2) | ecosystem: Environmental > Aquatic > Freshwater > Creek >...
GCTCATGGTACGCCCGCCGCCCCAGCGATCGGCCAGGGCCCCGGACAGCGGTATGGTCAGCGCGAAGAACAGCACTGAGAAAAGCTGGATCTCGAGGCATTGCGAACGCGGCATGTGCAGCGCGCTGGTGGCCCAGCTCTGAGAAAAGACGGTGACCAGGTAAAACAGCTGGAAGGTCACGGTGGCCATCAAGGTGCCCAGCACCAGCATGCGGCCGTGGGCGCCCGCCACCTTGAACAGGGGAACGCGCACGCGCTTTTGCGTGCGCACGGCTTCCTCGAAAGCCGGCGTCTCGGCGATGCGCAGGCGCACGTACAGGCCCACGAGCACGAGCACGGCGCTGGACACGAAGGGGATGCGCCAGCCGAAATCGGCAAACTGGGCCTCGGTGAGCGTGCGCGTGAGCACCAGGAATATGCCCCCCGACAGCAAAAAGCCGATCGGCGCCCCCAGTTGCGGGAACATGCCGTACCACCCACGCCGGTGTTCGGGCGCGTTCTCGGTGGCCAGCAGCACCGCGCCGCCCCATTCGCCTCCCAGGCCCAGGCCCTGGCCGAAGCGGCACAGGGCCAGCAGCACGGGAGCCAGGTAGCCGATCGAGGCGTAGGTCGGCAGCAGGCCGACGACCACGGTGGACAGACCCATGGTCAGGAGCGCGGCGACCAGCGTCGCCTTGCGGCCGATGCGGTCGCCGAAATGCCCGAAAAACGCCGAACCTATGGGACGGGCAAAAAAGGCGATGGCGAAGGTGGCCAGCGATTGCATCATCGCCGCCGTCGGGTCGGAGGCCGGAAAAAACAGGCGCGGAAAGATCAGCACCGCCGCATTGGCGTAGGTGTAGAAATCGAAGAACTCGATGGCGGTGCCGGCCAGGCTGGCCAGCAAGACGCGGCGTACAGGATTGGACACGCGAGCTTCCCCCGGCGCACCCCGCGGTCGGGGGTGGTGGGGCGCAATGATAACTGCCGCGTCGCTCGATCCCCGCCTGCCCGTCCTACGGGCCGCGTCGGCGCACGGCCGGCGTCACTTCACCGTCAGCGGCAGCGTCACCGTGGTACTCATGCCCACCGCGTCGCTCACCTTGACGACCAAGGAGTAATTTCCCTTGACCGCCTTGGCCCAGTAGAGCGTACCGCCGCTGCTCAGGGTCAGGCCGGCCGGTGCCCCGCTCAGCGAGAAGGTCATGGCGCTGGCATTGGGGTCGGTGGCCTTGAGGCTGGCCGTGAAGCTGCTGCCGGCCGCGGCCGACAGGCTGGTGGCCGCAAGCACCGGCAGGCCATAGATCGTGACGGTATAGCCGCCCGTCGTGCTCAGGCCCGCGGCATTGCGCGCCGTGACATTGACGAGGTAGACGCCACGCACTGGCGCCGACCAGGTCAGGACGCCGGCAGTGGTAATGCCCATGCCGGCGGGCGCGCTGCCCAGCGTATAGGACAGGGTCGCGCCCAACGGGTCGGTCGCGCCGACCGCGGCAACCAGCGGGCTGCCGGCGGCACCGGTGAGCCTGGCGCCGGGAACGTGCGGCGGTCCGTCAATCTGCAAGGTGTACGTGGCGGTGGCCGAATAGCCATAGCTGTCCCGGGCCGTGATCGCCAGGGAATAGTTGCCGAGCACGGCCTTGGCCCACGACAGCGCCCCACCGGCGCTCAGGCTCAAGCCGGCCGGTGCGCCGGCAAGGCTGAAGGTGGGCGCCACCGCGTTGGGATCGGAGGCCGCGATGGTGGCGGCGAACGCGCTGCCGGCCACTCCCGTAAGCGCCGTGCTGCCCGTGAAGGTGGGCGGGGCCTGGGCGATGACGGTGAGCGTGTAGGTGCCGGAGGCGGCCTTGCCGTAGGCATTGGTGGCGGTGACCTTGATCGGGTAGATGCCGGCGACGGCCTTGGACCAGGTCAGCACGCCGGCGCTGGTGACCGCCACGCCGGCCGGCGCGCCGCTGGCAAGGTAGGTGATCGTGCCCGCATTGGCCGGCGCCGTGATGCCCAGCGGCAGGCTCACGGCGCTGCCGGTCTTGGCCATCAGGGCGCCGCCCGGCACCGTCGGTGCGGCCGGCGCCGGAGCGATCAGCAGCGTCACGTTGCCGCTGGCGCTGCGGCCCGCGCTGTTGCGCACCGTCACCGTGAAGGTGTAGGTGCCGGCCGGCGGGCTGGCCCAGCTCACGGCGCCGGCGCCGCTCACCGCCAGCCCAGCCGGTGCCCCGGCCACGAAGTAGCTCAGCGCGCCATGCGCGCTATCGGTCGCGGCCCACTGCGTTGCATACGCCACGCCGGCCGTGCCGCTGGGCATCGTGGCGGCCGGCAGCGGCGGCAGCGTCTGCACGCTGCTGAGCAGGCTGAGCAGGCTGGCGACGTTGGGCGTACCCCAGCCGGTGGCCTGGTCGTAGCCCGCCGCGGCCTTGCAGGTTGCGCAGCCGCCATCGGCACCGCTGGTGATGTCGTCGAGCGCCGCGGCATAGTTGCCCGGTACCGCGGCGATCTGCGCATAGATCGGCGCGTGCACGTCGCCCAGCGCGGCCTGCTGGTTCGCGGCGCGCGCGGCATTGGCCAGCGCCAGCACCCCGGCCCATTGCGGCGACGAGATGCTGGTGCCGCCGTAGATGTACCAGCCGGTGCTGCCGCCCGGCGGCGTTACGGCCACATACTGGCCCGTGTTCGGGTCGGCATTGAAGGAGACATCGGCCACCGCTCGGCTGCGCAGCGTTCCGCCGCCGGCAATGCTGACGCCCGACTGGTAGCCGGGCAGGGATTCGTAGGCGCTGATGCCGCCGCCGCTGCCGGACCAGGCGGTCTCGCTGCGCTTGCCCGAGCCCGGATAGCTCAGGCTGGTGCCGCCGACGGCCAGCACGTAGGGCGACACCGCGGGCCAGCTGACGCCCGCACCGGAGTCGCCGGTGGAGGCCAGGTAGGTCATGCCGCTGGTGGTGAAGACACTGTCGCTGGCCGTGACCCAGCTGCCTTCCGCGGAACCGAAGCTCATCGACACCACCCCCGGTCCCATGCGATTGGCCAGCTGCACCGATCCGGCCAGGTCCGTGTTGTTGGCGCTGGCCGACTCCAGCAGCACGATGCGCGCCAGCGGCGCGATCGCGTGGGCCCACTGCACGTCGAGCGCGATTTCCGGGGCCCAGCCGGCGTCGTAGGCCGGTGCCTTGGCGTTGAAGCCGCCGCCGGCGTTCGAATACGCGATGTCCAGTTCGCAGCCGCTGCCGGCCGCGGGCAAGGGCAGGGGCGTGGCCGTCGACAGGACGAGCTTGGCGCAGGTGGGCAGGCCGAAGTTCGTGGAAAAGGTATTGAGGTCGCTGGCCGCGTTCGGGTTGTCGTTGGCGTCCACGATATAGATGGTCTGGCCGGCGCCCAGCGCGACCGCCGTCGCACCGGTGAGGCTGGTGCCGGCGGCCGGCAAGGCGGGCAAGCCGTAGGCCGCACGGATCTGCGCCGGGGTGTAAACCGTCGCGGCCGCCGGCGTGCTGCCCGTGGGCGCGGCCAGGCCGGCGCCCGGGGCCAGGCGCACCACGGCCCGCGCCGCGGCACCCAGGCGCGCACCCAGGGCTTCGGGACTCAGACGCGTGGTGTCGATGCTGGCGGCTTCGGCGCCGAGTGCAAAGCGCGCCGGCTCCTGGCGCGCCGAGGCATTGGTGCCGCCGACGTCGATATCGCCGGGCGGTGGCGGTATGACGGCGGCCATGTGATAGGTCGGCAGGGCGCTGAGGCCGGCGGGCAGCGGCAGCGCCGCGCCGGATGGCGCAACGGCCATGGGGCCGGGTAGCGCGGCCGCCGCGGCGGGGGCGGCGGCGCCGGACGGCAGGTCAGGACTGCCGCCGCCGCAGGCGCTGAGCATCACGGCCAGGCTCAAGCACAGGGGCAGTTGGACACGGCGCACAGGGCGCGAGGCGGCAGGGCGACGGGGCATGGCGCGATCTCTCGTTGACCGATGTGGGCGTTTGGTCCGGCCATGGCACGGCCGGTGCCGGTGTTAGCGGCGCGCAAACGCAGCCCGAATGACGGGCATATCGTGGTTAACGGCCCGCAGGCGGCAAACTTGAGTCCCCTTTTGCGGGGAAGCCGGACATTCGTCCCGGGTATCGGTGCATGGGCACGCCAGCCCTGGCCGTGCGCGCCGCCGCGGGCGGCGGCCTTTCAGTGGCTCAGGCCGTAGGCCAGCAGTACGCCGCCGCCGATGAACAGCAAGCCGTGCCAGCCCAGGCGGCCCAGCACCAGGGACAAGGCTCCTGGCGTGCGGCCATCCTTGGCCGCTTCCCGCCCGACAAAGCGCAGCAGGCCGGCCTCGGGCGGCGAAGCCTTGGCATGCAACTGGCTGCAGGCGTCGATGCAGGCGGCGCAGTTGATGCAGCGGTCATAGCGCCCGATCGCGGTCGGGTTGATCGCCGTGACGCAGGAGACCCGGCAGTAGTTGCACTTGGCGCAATCGGCCGAGCGCGTGGCGTCGTAGTGCACGTGCAGGGTGTCGCGGCTGCCGAACAGCAGGGTGCCGAAGCGAAACAGGCAGGCGTAGTTGCACAGGAAATAGCGCACCAGCGCGATATCGACGAACGCCAGTCCCGCGCAGAACAGGTAGAGGCGGCCCATGAAGCGCGAGAATTGCGCATCGTCGCTGCTGCTGAGCAGGGACCACAGCTGGGCCGGCGGCAGGAAATAGAACAGCGGAATGCAGCCCAGCAGCAAGGAGGCCAGGCCCAGTTCCCCGCCCAGGCGCAGCCAGTTGACCACCCGGTTCTTGGAGGGCGCGACGACCAGCCCCGCGCCTTCGACATTGACATCGGCGCGGTTGCCCAGCAGGCGGCGCGTGCGCTGGTTGGCCCATTCCGATACCAGGTTCTGCGGACAGGCCCAGCCGCACCACAAGGTGCCGATGGTCGTGATCATCAGCAGCGGCGCGGTGGCCAGCACCAGCGCCAGCCCCGCGATGGCCGGAAAATTGCGCAGGCTCACGGGCACGTCGCACACCAGCAGCGCGCCGCTGCCCAGGTCGATGCGAAAGATGCCCAGCAGGGGAATGAGCACGAAGATGCCCAGGCTGGCAAATTGCGTTAGGCGGCGCAGCGAGCCGTACGGGCGCCGCGCGGGTGGCGCGGGAGCGGCCGTGGCGGCCACCGGTGGGACAGGATTCATGTTGGCAGACCTTGCGGCAATTGCAAATGCGAATGCGCATCGCATTCGACGCTTCATGCTAAAGGCAAGGTGCACGCCGGGCATTGCGCCAGATCAGGCCGGGCCCTGCGGGAATCTTGATCGACGTCAGAACATGAGCGCTGCCGCCGGTGCACAGTGTGCACATCACCTTTTGGGCCAGGAACGGCATCATGAGCACCGTACACGCTTTCGCCATCGGCATCCTGGGCGGCATCGCCCTGTTCTTCGTGCTGCAACAGCGAGGCGTACTCGATCGCTGGCTCGACAAGCTCAGCGGCTAGAACCGTGCAGCGCGCGGCGACCAGCGGCCGGCGCTGGCCGGGGCGGTGGCGCCGGGGTGCATCATCCCGGGCTGCGGATCTGTTCGAAGGCCAGCAGCGCGCGCAGGCGCGCTGCTGCGTGCTCGATCAAGGGCGGCGGATAGGTCTTTCCGAGCACGACACCGGCAGCGGCCAGGTCGACGGGCCTGGCGTCCCAGGGCGCGTGCAGCAGCGGCGTGGGCAGGCGCGCGAGCTCGGGCAGCCAGCGGCGCAGGTAGCGGCCATCGGGATCGAAACGCGCACTTTGCAGGCTGGGGTTGAAGATGCGAAAGTAGGGTGCGGCATCGGCGCCGCAGCCGGCCACCCATTGCCAGCTCGCCGAGTTGTTGGCGAGGTCCGCGTCGACCAAGGTGTCCCAGAACCACGCGGCGCCGCGCTGCCAGGGCACGAGCAGGCCCTTGACCAGCAACGAGGCGCAGATCATGCGCACCCGGTTGTGCATCCAGCCCGTATGCCAGAGTTCGCGCAAGCCGGCATCGACGATCGGATAGCCGGTGCGCGCCTGCTGCCAGGCGCGCAGCGCAGCGGCGTCATCGACCCAGGGAAACGCCGCGAATTCCGGCCGCAGCGGCGCCTCGGGCAGCTGCGGAAAATGAAACAGCAGATGGTGCGAGAACTCGCGCCAGGCCAGTTCCGATAAGAAGCGCTCGGTGCCGCGCGCGCTCGCACTGCCATCCTGGGCGGCACGGGCCAGCGCGGCATGCCAGACCTGCCGGGGTCCGATCTCGCCAAAATGCAGATGCGGCGACAAGCGCGAGGTGCCCGCGTGACCGGGCAGGTCGCGCGCGTCGGCGTAGCGGGCCAAGGTCCCGTCGAGGAATTGATCCAGGCGCGCCCGGGCCCCGCGCTCGCCCGGCGTCCAATTGGCGCGCAGTCCGCCGGCCCAATCGGGGCCCTGCGGCAGCAACTGCCAGTCCAGCAATTGCTCGCCCGGCGGCGGCGTTGGCGGTGCCGGAACCTGCGCCGGCGCGGCGGGACCAGGCCCTTCGATGGCGCGGGCCCGCAGCGCTTTCCAAAACGGCGTGAACACCCGATAAGGCTCGCCCTTTTGCGTGGCCAGGCTGCCAGGCTCGGCCAGCAGGCCGGCATTGAAGCTTTGCGCGCGCAGGCCTGCCGCGCGCAGCTCCTCTTTGAGGGCTAGGGAGCGCGCCCGCGCCCAGGGCTCGTAACGCCGATTCCAGTACACCGCATCGGCGCCGGTGCGGGCGGCCAGCTGCGGCAAGGCGACCAGCGTCGGCCCACGCAGCAGCAGCAGGCGATTGCCGCGCTGCTGCAGGTCCTCATCCAGGGCTTGCAGGGCGCCGTGCAGCCACCAGCGCGATGCGGCCCCGGGTGCCCAGGCACCGGCATCGGCCGCGTCGTCGACGTATACCGGCAGTATTGGCGCACCGCGCGCCAATGCGGCGTTCAAGGCGGGATTGTCGGTGAGGCGCAGGTCGCCGGAAAACCAGAGCAGCGTGAGCATGCGGCGTCGGAAGAAGCGTTGCACAGCCAGGGGGCGCCGACTGTAGCAGTTGCCGCGCAGCGGCCTTGGCGCCACGGCAAGGCGCCGGCGCAAAAGTGGAGCCGCAAAGTACGGGTCCCTTGCCGCCCCAAGGCCGGAAGGGGCGCGAGGCTGACCGCTGCCGGTAATATCGTCTGCCGCACGCCGTACGACACGACCGGTGTGATAGTGGCAAAGGATGGAGGCCTGCCATGAAACTCAAGTTCATCGTCGCGGCGGCCAGCCTGCTGGCTGCCTTGCCGCCGAACGCGACCGCAACGGCGGCCACGCCTGCGTCCGAGCCCGCACAGTGGCAGGAGCAGGACCTGCAATTGGACTACCGCGGCTTTACCACGCGCTATTCCTGCGATGGCTTGCGCGAGCGGGTACGGTCGCTGCTAATGCTACTGGGGGCACGCGCCGATCTGCGGGTGGAGGAATTCGGCTGCGCCGCCCCATCCGGGCATATCGAAATATTTCCGTCGTTGCACCTGCATTTTGCGACTTTGCATCCGGCCGCCGCGCCCGGCGTGCTTGCCGGTCGCTGGAAGGCACTGAACCTGGGCGGCAGCGGCGGCCTGGCGCCGGGCGAATGCGAACTGGCCGAGGAATTCGTCGCCACCGTCCTGCCGCGTTTTAGCGTGCGCCAGCTGGGGCGCGCGCCGAACTGCGTACCGCACAATTCCCCGGCGGTGCTGTCGGTGCCCTTGGAGGTATTGGTTCCGGTCGACGCGACCCCCAATGCCGTTTCGCCGCTCGCACAGGGCGGGAAAAGGCCGGGGTGAGGGCAGCGGATCCGGTTCATGGCCGGCACCGACCCTAAGCACTAGACCCGTTCCTGCGCCGCAGGGACGTGGGAGCATGGCGCAATCGCCCCCCCGATGGCAGGGCGGCAGGCGCGAATACGACGGCGTCTGGCCCGGCGATGGCCTGCTGCTCCGCGTGCGGCTCAGCCTGGCGCGTCCCCGCCGTGGCGCCGCGGGCGCGGCGCGGGCGGGCGGGTGCCGGGTCGCGGTGCGGTGCGAGGGCGTTCGGCGGCACTTTTGTCGCGTGCCCCGACGCGCGCGGCCGTCGGCGCCAGTCGCTGCTGGCGCAGTTTCTCCACCACCGCCGCAATGCGCTGATCCTGGTCGGCATCGGCCGCAGCAGCCTGGCAATACCACTGGCGCAGCAGCTTTTCCGGATCCTGCTCCACCGGCGCCGGCGCGGCGCCTGGCCGAAAGCGCGACTGCAGCTGTTCGAGTTGGCGCTGGCGCCGTGCCTGCGCGCTGGCCTGCGGCGAGGCCAGCCCGAGCACGATCTCCAGGTCGATCAGCAGCGCCTGGCGCTTCTGCCGGCCCGCCTCCAGCACCTCCGCTGCCAGGCCCTCGACAGAAGGCGCCGCCGCGGCAAGTTGCGCGAAATGCGCCGCCACCGCCTGCTGCTCGAGCGCATCGAGCTTTTGCTGGGCCTGGCGCTGCAGATCGCGCGCGCGGCGCTGCAGCGCGCCGCCGGTTTCCGCGCCATCGTCCGGTGGCGCCGACCCGGGCTCCCATTCGGCCCGAAATTGCGCCAGCGCCGCCCGCAGCGCCGGCCCTTGCGTGCTGTCGATGGCGGCGGCGAAGTGGTCCAGGCGCGCGCCCAGTTCCTGTTGCTGCTGCTCGCGCCGCGCCCGCTCGGCGTCGCGCTCGGCATCGCGGCGGGCGAAGACGGCGTCGCAGCCGCCGCGAAAGCGTTGCCACAGCTTCTGTTCTTCACCGCGGCGCAGCCGTATCGGCCCCACCTCGGTACGCCAGCGCTCCTGCAGCGCCTTGGCCTGCGAGGTCGCCTGCCGCAGGTCGGACAATTCCCGCAAGGCTACGACCGCCTCGATGAGTGCCTCGCGCCGCGCCACTTCAGCGGCGCGCAGAGACTGCACGCGTTCATCCAGCGCCAGCAGCAGCGCGTCAAAGCGCGTGCGCAGGGCACGTTCGTCGCGGTAGCCGGCAAACGGCCCGGCGCGCCATTGCGCCAGCATCTGCTCGCGCAGGCCGTCGATGGCGCCGGCATCCGGATGCTCCCAATCGATGGCGCCCAGCGCCGCATCGAAACCGGCCAGCAGCGCTTCGCGCCCGGCGCGCGCCAGGGCGCGCCGCTGCGCCTCCTCGGCGCGCAGGACGGCTACCGGCTGGTAGGCGTATTCGAGCGCCTTGTCGAAGTGCTCCCACTGGGCCTTGCTCGACGCGCCCTGGGTGTTCAAGCGGCGCCATTCTTCGCGCAGCGCTGGAATCGCCACCGCCAGATGCTCGACGTTGTGCGTGCCGGCCTGGACCTGGGACTGCAACTGCAAGGCGGCCTCGATGAGGTCGTCGCGTTTCTTGTTGGCGCCCCATTGCGCCCAATCGCGCAGGCTGGCAAGGCGGGCCTGCGCCCGCTGCAGCCGGGCGTCGAGGCGGCCCTCGAGCGCGTGCGCGCCCAACTCGGCCTTGAGATGGCGGCCGGCGGCCTCGGCCAGCGCCAGTTGCCCGTTGTCGATGTCCTGCTCCAGGCTGTCGATCAGGCTGCGCACCTTGTCGGTATCGAGCGGGGGCAGGGCAGGCTGGTGCGTGGCCGGTTCCGGCGCGATCGGCTCCGGATCGGCCGCGGGCATCGGCGCCTGCGGCGGGTCCGACGGCGGCGCCTGCAGCGCCAGCCAGCGCGCCTGCAAGGGCTCCAGCGCCGCGCGGTTTTCGGGTTTGGGCAGGGCCTCCCAGGCGGCCGCCAGTGCGGCATCGGCCGGACCCGGGCCGGCGCTATCGAGGAGCTGCGAGGCTGCCACGCAGTGTTCGGCATCGCAGGCCAGCGCGCGCAGGCGCCGCTCGAGGGCCTGTGCCGAATCGGCCAACGCGCGCCCGGGCGCCGTGGCGGCAAGCCACGGGGGCAGCGCGGCGGCTTGATCGAGCAGCGCGGCGCAGCGTTGGCTCCAGCCGGGGAGCGCATCGGGCTGCCAGCCCGCCGCGTCGATGTCGGCCGCCAGCGCCGCGGCACCGGCGGCCAGGGCCGGCAGCGTGCGCTGCGCCGCGGACTCCTCGAGCACCCGGGCGTTGGCCTGGGCCAGCAGTTCGCGGCAGCGCGCCAGGGCCGGATCGGCCTGCCCCGCCGCGGGTTCGAGTGCCTTGAGGCCGCGTTCGAGTTCGAGCAGATGCGATACCGATACCGGCGTGCGCGCCAGCAACTGTTCCAGGCCTTCGGCCAGAGCGGCCGCCAGGCGAGCGCGCTCGGCGCTGTCGCGGCGCGCGCGCAGCAGGTCGCTGCAGTGCCGGTAGACGCCCTTGTCCTTGTTCTTGCTGGCACGGGCGACGTGCTCGAGCCAGTCGCTGGCCTGCAAGCGCTGGGCTGCTGCCAGGCGCAACTCGGCAAAGCGCCCGTCGCAGGCGACCGTGGCCAGGGACTCTTCGGTTTCGAGGCGCAAAAGCCAGCTTGCGGCCTGGGCCTTGTCGGCGGCGTGCGCTATGGCGGCGACCCAGACGGCCTGACCGTCGCCGTCCGCGGGGGCCAGCGACCGGGCGCCCAGCGCCTCCCCGAGCGCCTGCTCGGCCGCCACGCGGGCTGCGCCCTGTGCTTCGGCCACGCCGCGGCGCAGGGCGTCCAGATCCACCGGCGCCGGGGCAAGCGGTAGAGCACGCTTGGGCGGCTCGCGTCCGCTGCCCGGTGTGGTGGCGGGCGCTTTGCCCAGCAGGTTGTTCAACCAATTCATCGAAGGAGCTGCCAATCCGGAAATTTGCGATCAAAGGGCAAATCGTAGCGGTATTTGGCCGGCGAACCTATTGGCGCGGTCTGCTGAAGGCGGACTGCAGGCCCGCTGGGGGCGCCATTTGCTTGGTTGCGCTGCCGTGCTGGCCTGCCCCAGCGGCCTGGCTGGCGCCGCGCGGGCGCCATGCGCTGGCGCTAGGAAAGCGGGTCGGCGGCGTGCGATCCGGCCGCTTCCCAGTCCTGCTGACAGGCCTTGCACCGCTCGGTGGCGGGGTTGACCAGCAAACGGGCCTGGTCGATTTTCTGATGACAGTCGATGCATTCGGCAAACGGCCCGACGGCCAGGCGGTGCAAGGCCGCTTCCAGGTAGAGCGCCTCGCCCAGGTGCAGCGCATCGAGTTCGCCCCGCAGGGTGTTGCCGTGGCACCGCGTGCCCGCCTTGCCCGCGTTCAAGTCTTCCAGCCTGGCGCGCAACGCGCGCGCGTCCGCGTCGGCGGACAGATCGGGCGCGAGCTCGGCGCCCAGCTCCCGGAGCCGCTGTTCCAGGCGTTGGCGCACCGCCTCGATCATTTCTTCCGTTCGCATAGGCGCCCCTTTCAGTCTCGAGCCTACGCGTTTGCGCCGTGCTGCCCTTGACAGGGCGCAAGCATTGCCGTGGAGCGCCTACAGGGGTCAGAAGGATTCTTAATCCCATGAAAGGACTCCCGCATAAGGGTAGTTGGGTATGCGCTCCTATCCCGTGCGGGGCGCTATAAATCCCCGACTGAATCGGCGGCGGACTCGCATGCGATTCCTGGAAGGGCGATTTCATGGGCATTTCCTCGCTCGCCGGCCACCGGCGGGCAATTGGCTGGCGGTCGGCATGGGCGATTGTTTTCGCGGCCGCCGCACGCGCTACGGGTCGCCGCGATCGGGCGCGGACCGCTTGCGCCCTTGAGCCGGCGGCGTTGCGCGGCGCTCGTCCGGGGTGCGCGTGTTAGCCGGGTTGCGCCGCGCCGCGCGCAACATCATCACGGCCGCACCCTTGCGGCCGTCGGAAGTGCCCGGTGGCCGCTGGTACAGCCGCGAAGAGGGCATCATGGGCACGGCGATCCGGGTCGAACTGTGGTCCGAGCAGGCCGAACGGGCCGAGGACGCGCTGGCTGCCGTCATGGCGCAGATGCATGGCGTCGACCACGCCATGAGTCCGCATAAGCCCGAATCGGAACTTTCGCGCATCAACCGCGACGCGGCGCGCGGCGCGGTTGCGGTCGGCGCCGAACTGTTCAGCCTGCTGCAACGGGCCCAGGAATTCTCGCGCCGCACCGACGGGGCCTTCGACATCACCTTCGCCAGCGCGGGTCACCTGTACGACTACCGGGAGCGCATCCGCCCCAAGGCGCAGGACCTGGAGCGGGCCCGCTCCGTGATCGGCTACGAGGGCCTGCTGCTCGATGCGGCCACGCAAAGCGTGCGCTTCGCGCGGCCGGGCATGCGCATCGATCTGGGCGGTTTTGCCAAGGGCTATGCGGTCGATCGCGGCGCGGCGATCCTGCGCGCGCGGGGGGTGCGCCACGCCATCGTCACCGCCGGCGGCGACAGCCATATCGTCGGCGACCGGCGCGGCCGGCCCTGGACCATAGGGGTGCGCGATCCGCGGCGGCCGGGCGAACTGGCGGCGGTGCTGCCGCTGGCCGACGTGGCCGTGTCCACCTCGGGCGACTACGAGCGCTATTTCGACGAGGACGGCGTGCGGTATCACCACGTGCTCGATCCGCGCACCGGGGCCTCGGCCCGCGGCGCCTACAGCGTCACCATCGTCGCGCCCGACGGCCTGACCAGCGAGGCCCTGTCCAAGGCGGTCTTCGTGCTCGGTGCCGACCGCGGCCTGCGGCTGGTCGAATCCTTCGCCGACGTCGATGCGGTGATCGTCGATGCGCAGGGCATCTTGCATTACTCCAACGGGCTGCGGCCCGGCGGGCAGCAACCAGGGGCAATATCATGAATCGTGCAGATCGGGTTTCGCGGGTGCTGACCCGCGGCGTGCTGGCGCTGGGCATCGGTGCCGTGGTGGCGGCCTGCAGCGGCGGCGGCACCAGCGACGCGACGACCGTCGCCGGCAGCATCCCGCTGGCCTATGTCAAGCGCATCAACACCTTCAAGATGGATCCGCTCACCGGAACGCCCGGTGCGCCCGGCGGCGACCTGATCATTCGCGAGGCCTCCTCGGCCAGTGCGCCCGAGCACAACATCACCGCGGGTTTCACGCAAGGCGTGGGCGACGTGGCCGATCCGGAGGCCTCCTACGACGGCACCAAGCTCGTGTTCG
>Ga0209698_10006027_pt1 | contig 12946 bp, 10 predicted proteins | sample LitLauG_LLR_2012_FD_187203 | JGI IMG/M metagenome (GOLD analysis project Ga0209698, IMG submission 187203) | Freshwater sediment microbial communities from Pennsylvania, USA - Little Laurel Run_MetaG_LLR_2012 (SPAdes) (version 2) | ecosystem: Environmental > Aquatic > Freshwater > Creek >...
CGCTTCTGGCTGTCCGGCCAGGCCAACTTCATCTTCCAGACGCATCCCGAATTCCACGCGCTCTACAACGGCCCCCATAGTCTGAGTCCGCACTACGAGAAAGCGACGTCTCGCGTAATGACGCTTTACACCGGCGTCCGCCTCAACAACTCCACAGAGTTTCTTGTCGATATCGAAGAGGCTGGCGGCGACGCGCTTACCCAGGGATTTGGCCTCGCAGGAAACACCGATCTCGACATCGTCCGCAATCCGCTTCTGAGTAAGACTCCCTATCTGGGACGCGGCATGATCCACCACGTCTTCGCGCTCAGCAACGACAAAGTCGAGAACCAACGCAACTTCCTCTCGCTCTTCGACGAACTCCCGCGCCGCCGCCTCGAAGTGCGTTTCGGCAAGTTCAGCATGCCCGATTTTCTCGACCTCAACTCCGTCGGTTCCGACACGCACTTCCAGTTCATCAACTGGACCACCGACAACAACGGCGCATGGGACTACGCCGCTGATACGCGCGGGTACACCGTCGGTCTTACTGCCGATTTCGAAGATCGCAACTGGGGATTCCGTTTCTCCGAAGGCCTCATGCCCAAAATCGCCAACGGCATCGATCTGGTATGGAAGCCATGGCAGGCTCACGGCGAAAACTTCGAATACGAATTGCGCCACGGCTTCATTCCGAAGAAGTCAGGCGTGGTCCGCTTACTCGCCTACTCCAATAACGCCAACATGGGCATCTACCGCGATCAGGTCATCAAAGCCACCGAACAAGGCACGACGCCCGACATCACCAATCATCCCTGGCACATCACCCGAAAGTATGGATTCGGCGTCAACCTTGAACAAAATCTCACGCATTACCTCACCGCCTTCGCTCGCTTCGGATGGGACAACGGCAAAACCGAATCCTTCGCCTACACCGAGGTAGACCAAACATTCGTCGAAGGACTGGGTGCAAATGGCTCGTGGTGGCACCGCAGACAAGACCGTGCCGGCATCGTGTTCGTCTCGAACGCGATCAAGAAAGATCATCAGAACTATCTGGCCGCGGGTGGCCAAGGCTTCCTCCTCGGCGACGGCCACCTCAACTACGGCCGCGAAAATATTCTTGAGACCTACTACACTCTCCACCTCTGGCGCGGCCTTTACGTCGCTCCCGGCATGCAACACATCAACGATCCGGGGTACAACCGCGACCGCGGACCAGCCCTGGTCCCCAGCTTCCGGCTCCACGTCGAATTTTAGCGAGCCTACCGCTTCGCCTGATTTTGGAAGTACCCCCCGGATTGCTGGCTGGATCTGCAACCGCTCTAAATCGGATGGCCTTTGAAGAAGTAGATCAGTTCGATGATCAGGATGACGACCACCATCAGCTCGAGGATGAACGCGCGGGACTGATTGAACTGCTCCACCATGAAGCGGTAGAGGTCTTCGGCGGTCTGGAGTTTTTCCTTGACCAGATCTTTGTAGTCGGGCACGCCGACCTTTTGCGCGCACAGCTTGTAAAGCCGTGCAGAAAACATATCGCTGAGGAACTTGATGGCATTGTCCGCGCGCTCGGTGAGTTCGCTGACGTCGAGCAAGACGGTATGGAGTTTGGCTGCGGCCTGTGCGGTGCGCCAGCGCGACCACAGTCCGGTTCCCCCAGCTTCCAGAAAGTCGTAGACGTTTTCCAGTTCGCGCGTCATCAGCTCGTCATAGTGGCGGAACTCCAGAAGCTGTGAGTTCGCGTATTGCAAGAGTTGGATCGCAGTCTCCGCACCCGCGGGGGTGTCATAAATGAACGCGGCGTTCCATCCGATCACAGCCAGATCGTTCGGATAGTACGACATTCGCGATTGCAAAATCTCCTGGCGCTCGCCCTCCGAGAGCGGGTTCGTTTCGCCGCGCACGACCTGCGCAATCTGGTCTCCTTTGCTGGCAAGCAGTTCGTTGGCCGACGGCGAGCCAGTTATCTCGCGCACGTGAAAAATGAAATAGTCCTCCTGCAGCCAAGTATCCGCCGTTGCGTCATAAGGCTTGACCAGCGCCGACGCAGCGCGCTCGAGCTTCTGCTTGACGATGCGCGAAGCCAGGATTTCGAAGTTCGTGTCAGAGGTCCAGCGCGACGACAGTTGCACCAGGTTCTCCCAATCGCCGGCGAACGGCAACTCGAACACAAGGCTGACGACACCGTAGTCGAAGTACTTGATCTGTCCTTCCAGATGCTCGCCGCTTTCGAGCACCAGCGGATCAAGCGTCTCGACGACGGGCGCCCGCTGATACTGAACATAGTTGGGCGCCTGGTTCTTGAAGGTTGGCTGTGCTGTACGTGCGCCTAAGAGCTTGCGCAATTCATCCAGCCGGATCTCTTCGCAAACATCAAACTGAATCAAAGCCAGAACAGCCCCACGCAGAGGTGCCGCCACAGCGCCCTGCAGGACCGACTGGACCTTTGTTGCCACGGCCTGCGCCACGTCGTTGCTGATTACAGTTGTGAGTTCGCGATCCATAAGAACTTGCGGCTTGGTGAACCCGGGGAACGAGAAGAAGAAGCGCTTGAGACCCTATTTTCCCAGAAAGCGGGACATTGGGCTATAGGCATCGATTAGCTTATAGCTAACATCCGCTTAAGTGGTTTGTAATTCAGCGGCTTCGGAGGAGTCGACTCACGAGGAATCCGCCAGCCGCCACCGCTCCCAACCCAACTGCGGCGCGCTGCATCGAGGCACGTACCTCCGACTGGCGCTGTCGCACCAGGCCAGATTCCGGATACATCTCAGCCGGTGCGATTGTATCCAGCCCCATTTGCAGGACCTCGGCTAAGTGGAGTGCGTGCCGCCCCGTGCCTTGGGCGATCTGCTCGCGGCAACTGAAGCCGTCGGCGATGATGAGCCAGTCGCCAGGCGCTTTGCGGACGGCGGGAAGAAGTTCGAGTTCCCCAATCGCGGCGGACACCTCATATTTTTCGTGCTCGAAACCGAAGGATCCAGCCATGCCGCAGCATCCCGGCGCAGGCGACTCGAAGTCAACCCCAATCCGGCGGAGTAGCGACTCTTCCGCTGTCATCTTCATGATCGATTTGTGATGGCAGTGTCCGTGAAGCAGGGCTTTGCGATTAAGATGCGGCAGTGGTGCGTTGGAGCAATTGGCTTCGAGAAACTCGCTGAGCAGGAATGTTTGTTCGCTCAGCGCCCGGGCTCGCGCATCGTGCGGGAAGAGGTTCAGAAGTTCGTCCCGGAACACCGCGATGCAGCTCGGTTCGAGACCGACGATTGGAACTCCCGCTTCGATCTCGGGCTCGAGCTGATCGAGAATGTCGAGCAGCAGCGACTCTGCCCGGTCCATCATGCCGAAGTCATAGAGCGGCCGCCCGCAGCATAGGTTCGCGCGCGGAACCACGACACGGTAACCGGCGGCCTCGAGCACATCAACCGCCGCGCGCGCCGTTGATGGAACGAAGAAATTGTTGAAGGTATCGGCCCAGAGAAGGACAGGAGGAGCATCCTCAGTGCCTGCCAGGCTGCCGTTCCATCGATTCGTACGGTAAAACCAATCTTTAAATGTTTCGGGGGCGAAAGCAGGGATCCGGCGCTGTAGCGGTATCCCTGCCACGAGTTTTGCGATCTCGCTGAGGAAGGGCAGTTGGGTTGCGAGATTGAACAGGCCCGGAGCGTGCGATGCAACCCGCGCCCACAGATCGATGTTGCCCAACGCGTAAGCGCTACGCGGCCGCAGCCGCCCTTCATAGTAATGCGACAAGAACTCCGCCTTATAGGTCGCCACGTCGACGCCTACAGGGCAGTCGCTCTTGCATCCTTTGCAGGCCAGGCAAAGGTCGAGCGAGCGTTTCACTTCTTCGCTGCGCCAGCCGTCGCGGATCACTTCTCCCTGGGTCATCTCCCACAGCAAGTGAGCACGGCCGCGCGTGGAATGTTCCTCCTCGCGCGTGGCCCGATAGCTGGGACACATCACTCCGCCTTCATCGCGACGGCACTTCCCAACCCCCACGCACCGCAGAGTCGCCTGTGAGAGGCTGCCATGGTCGAGCGGAAACTGGAATCGCGTTGCTGGCTCCCACGGAGCATAGTTCGGACCCAGGCGAAGATTCTCATCGAGTTTGTTCGGGTGGATGACCTTGCCAGGATTCATCTTCCAGTCGGGATCCCACGCGGACTTGAACTTCCGAAACGCCTCCATCAACTCGGGGCCAAACATCTTCGGAAGCAACTCTCCCCGCGCTTGTCCATCTCCGTGTTCGCCCGAAAGCGATCCCCCGTAGCCGACGACAAGGTCTGCGGCTTCTTCCACGAATTTCCGGAACTTCGCGATGCCCTCTTTCGATTGCAGGTCGAAGTTCATTCGCGTATGCACGCAGCCGTGGCCGAAGTGTCCGTACAATGAACCTTTGTAATGGAACTCGGCCATCATCTTTCGCAGGTCCCGTAGATAGTTGCCGAGGTTCTGCGGCGCGACCGCCGCGTCTTCCCACCCTTCCCAGTTGAGCGGCTCACCGGGGACATGCGAGGTGACACCAAGGCTCGATTCGCGCACTTCCCAAACGCGCTTCGCTTGCGAGCCCGAGTACAGAGCCACATTCGGCGGCTTGGCGCCGCGCTGCAAAGCCTCGATGAGGCCACGGGCTCGGGATTCGGCCTCCGACGCCGTCCACCCACCGAACTCAATCAGCAACCATCCGCCGCCCTCGGGAAGGAGTTTGAGCCCCTCGCGGTTGATGCCCTTCGTGCGCGTGTAATAGACCAGAAGATCGTCGAATCCCTCCAGGCCGATGGGCTTGTGCTCCATGATCTCCGGCACACGATCGGCGCACTCGTAGATATCCGGATAGGCGAGGACGACCAGCACACGTTCGGGGGGACTTTCAACCAGACGACACGTCGCCTCAAGCACGGTAACGCAGGTTCCCTCCGTGCCCACCAGGGAACGCGCGATGTGAAACCCGTTTTCTGGAAGCAGGTAGTTGAGGTTATAACCGGAGACGCGCCGCGGAATGTTCGGAAACTTCTGCCGGATCAAATCCGCATACTCATGGGAAATGCCGTTGAGCGCAGCATAGATTTTGCTCTGGCGGCCGTTCTGCGCGGTAATGCGTTGCAACTCTTCGAACGAGGTTTCTCCGACTCTCATGCGGGCGCCGTCATACGTGACGATGTCGAGCTCCCGAATATTGTCGTCGGTTTTCCCCGCCATCACCGAGTGCACACCGCACGAATTGTTTCCGATCATCCCGCCGATGGTGCAGCGGTCGTGAGTGGCGGGATCGGGAGCGAAAGTGAGATGGTGTTTCTCGGCGGCGTTGCGCAATCGATCAAGGACCACGCCTGGTTGCACACGGGCAATCCGCCGGTCGGGATCGATCTCCACGATGCTTGCCATGTACTTCGAAAAATCGAGCACGACCGCGACATTGCAGCATTGTCCCGCCAGCGAAGTGCCGCCGCCGCGGCACAGCAGGGGCGCACCGAATTCCCGGCAGAGAGAGACTGTGGCGAGAACGTCATCCGCGTCGCGTGGAATCACGACGCCGATAGGCGCCTGACGGTAGTTGGAGCCGTCGGTTGCGTACAGCGCTCGGCTGGAGGCATCGAAGCGGACTTCCCCGTGCACTTCGCGTCGCAATGCCTCAGCCAGCGCCGCTGCGTCGAGCAGCGCCGATCTCGAGGACGGTGCTCGATCTGCGACTCTTTCAGGCATGTACCGTTTCGATTGGCCAGCTACTTCTTATTGACCGTGACGATCTGAATCTTCGTCGCGCCTCCGGAAGATTCGATATTGATGGTGACGCCATTGCTCTTGTCGTTCGCCACAATGTTGCAGTGATCCTGATCTGAGGTGTTGACGGTCGCCGCCGGAAACTTCGATTTGTAAAAGTCGCAGACTTTGTCGAGCGGGTCGCTGGTTTCGAAATTTGCGGTCACGGTGTGGAGTGAGCCGAAGCTAACCGACGCAGTTCCCTGCTTTTGCACTTCCGCACCCGGATAGACATCGACTCCGAGATCTTTGACGGCCTGATCAGGATCGTTCGCGCTGAACGTCCCGATCGGCGTCTCGACCTTCACGCTGTCGCCCTTCTGCTGCACGTGAGCGCTCTTGGCGATCTTGTAGCCGATGATGCCCACGCCTGCGATGCCGATGATGCCGATCGCGACGATCACCGCAACCACAATGAGGACGACTTTCAGGGCGCTGCCTCCGCCGGTGGTAGGCGCTGGCGTTGCCACCGGGGCAGGCGCAGAAGTGGTCGGGGTTGCCGCTGGAGCCGGTGCACCAGGCGCGATAGGAGTACCGCATTTGTTGCAGAACTTCGTTCCGGGATTGAGCGTTGCGCCGCAGGAGTTGCAGAATGCCATGAGTCACCTCTTTACGCTTGACGGGCGAGTATAACGCAGATCAAGGCGGGAGGCAGTGTTGGGGAGCAGCAGTTCCATCTCCGTGAGTCACTGCTTCATCGGCTGCCGGGACTCTTATCGGCGCTTGCCGGGGCAGCAGGGCCACCGCATGCGAGTGCATAGGTCCTTCGTCGGGCAACGAATCGCCCTCCTCAGGATGACAGAAGGACTGACACTTCAGCTCCAGAGGTGGCTGTTGGGGAAGTAACGGGTGCCGTAGTCGGCCATCGAAAGCGCGAGCAGGATGAACAGGAAGAAGATCGTTGAGATGACCACCAGCTTGAGCAGCTTTTCGCTGGCCTGTCTGAGGTGCATAAAGAATAGAGCAACGAGAAGCGCCTTAGTCGTGGCAATAGTGAGCGCGACAGCCGCGTTGAATTTCCCGAGATCGAGTTTCGCGGCTTCATAGGTGAGAAACGTTCCGACCAGCAGGGCTGCCCAGACTGCGAAGTAGGTGACAAGCGGCGACGATTTCGAATGGTCCGACATAGCTAGCCTCAGTGGCGGTCAATCAGGTACAGCAACGGGAACAGATAAATCCAGACGATGTCGACGAAGTGCCAGTACAGCCCACCCACTTCCAATGGAGTGTGATACTCGGGCGTGAAACGTCCCTTCCACGCGGCCCACAAAAGCCAGGTGAAAATCCCGAGCCCCACAATCATATGCAGGGCGTGCAGCCCGGTCATGATGAAGTACAGGGAGAAGAAGATCTGCGCGTGGCGCGGGTTCGCCATCTGATCGGGATGACCGGGGACGGGCACATTCTCAAAATTGAACGAGGGCCCGGGAACATGGTGCTCATCGAATTTCTGCTTGTACTCGACCCCTTTGATGCCCAGGAAGGCGAGACCGAACACCATGGTGAGAATGAGGCAGCCGATCATGACGCCGCGACGGGCAGTCTGCGCCCCCCAGATGGCCAGAACCACAGTCAAGCTGCTGCAGATTAGGACCGCAGTGTTCGTGCCTCCGAGTGCAGCATCGATCGTTCTGCTGGCTGCGGCGAAATCTGGAAAGTACAACAGGCGATAGATCAGGTACGCGCAGAACAGTCCACCGAAGAACATGACTTCGGTGCCGAGAAAGATCCACATGCCAAGATTCGACGCGTCGCGTTGCTGCTCCTCGGTGGCAAAGTGATGCAGCAGCGCAGGGTTGTGGACGTCCTCGTGCGATGAACTGGAGACCGCCATTTGGCTATCCGACAACTTGCGGTACCTCCTTGTGCCCTTTATCAATCTCGTCGTAGTTGTACGCTTCCCAGGTTACGACCGGCTCTGTTTCAAAATTGAAAGTCGGCGGCGGAGATGGTGTCTGCCACTCCAGGCCCGCGGCACGCCACGGATTGTCCGGCGCCGGCTTGCCGTAGCGCATCGACCACAAGAAGTACATCATCGGCAACAAGTAGCCGACGCCGAGAACCGTCGCACCCGCAGTGGAGAGCACATTCAGCACCTGGAACTCGGGCATGTGGCTGTAATCGTAGTAACGGCGCGGCATGCCGAGGTAGCCGAGAATGAACTGCGGAAAGAACGTGAGGTTGAATCCGACGAATACGATGAGGGCCGCGAGCCGCGCCCACCCTTCCGGATAGAGGCGCCCGGTAATTTTTGGCCACCAGAAATGCATGCCCCCGAGATAGCCCATCAGCGCACCGCCGACCATGATGTAGTGGAAGTGCGCGATCACAAAATAAGTGTCGGTCACATGGACGTTGATGCCGAGCGCTGAGAGGAAGAGACCGGTGAGTCCGCCCATGGTGAACAGGCCGAGGAATCCGAAGGCGTAGAGCATCGGCGCATCGTAACGAATGGAGCCCTTGTATAAGGTCGCGGTCCAGTTGAAGACCTTTACCGCTGAGGGCACAGCCACTGCGTAACTCAAAATTGAAAACACGAGCGCGGCGTAGACGGAAATTCCGGCCACGAACATGTGGTGCGCCCAGACCAGGAATCCGAAAACAGCGATGGCAATCGAAGAGAGCGCCACGAAGCTGTATCCGAAGATGCGCTTGCGCGAGAAGCAGGCGATGATCTCAGTGACGACGCCCATGGAGGGCAGAATCATGATGTAGACCGCCGGATGCGAGTAGAACCAGAACAGGTGCTGGAACAGCAGCGGATCGCCGCCGAGCTTGGGATCGAAGATGCCGAGATGCAAGGCGCGTTCGGCGACGACCAGCACAAGAGTGATGGCGACGACCGGGGTTCCGAGAATCTGGATGATGCTCGTGGCGTAGTGCGCCCAGATGAACAGCGGCAGCCGCGACCAGGTCATCCCCGGTGCGCGCATGCGATGAATCGTGACAATGAAATTCAGACCGGTGAGAATGGAAGAGAATCCCGAGATGAAGATGGCAAGTCCGGCCTCAATCACCTTCGTATTACTGAATGCCGTGCTGAACGGCGTGTAGAAAGTCCAGCCCGTGTCGACGCCGCCGGTGAGCATGCAGTGCAACATCAGGATGCCGGCGATCGCGTAGATATACCAGCTCAACAGATTGATCTTCGGGAAGGCAAGATCTTTGGCGCCGATCATCATGGGCACCAGGAAGTTGCCCAGCACGGCGGGGATCGACGGGATCAGGAAGAAGAAGATCATTACCTGGCCGTGCATCGTGAACAGCTTGTTGTAGGTGTCGGCCTGGACCAGGTCGCCCGCCGGCGTGAGCAATTCCAGGCGAATCAGCAGCGCGAAGAATCCGCCAATAAAAAAGAAGAACGTGATCGAGGCGAGGTACAGCAGCGCGATGCGCTTGTGGTCGGTAGTCAACAGCCACGAGCCGACCCCATAGTGCTTATTCAGATAATTTTCGCGCTCAACGGGTTGAGCTATTGCGGTAGCCATGCTTATTCACTTCCCTTTAGACGGGCGATTCGCCGGACCCTGTGACGGGACAACCGTTGCGGGTTTGGCGGTTTCGCCACCATTCTGTCCGGATTGCGACAGAGACTTCACGTATGCGACCAGCGCATTTAACTGCTCTTCGCTGACCAACCCCTGGAACGTGGGCATGACAGGCTTGAATCCTTTGACGATCTTCGCCCCGGGATCAAGAATTGATTCGCGGACATAGTTTTCATCCGCAGTTACAGTGCGTCCGTCTTCCAGCAACACGGGTTTGCCGAAGACTCCCTGCAAGTTAGGACCACGGCCCTGCGTATCGCTTCGATGACAAGTCTGGCACCCGAGTTCAGAAAAAATCTTTTCCCCACTCGCGGAGAGCGGTCCGGTCGTGCCGCCGCTCATCCAGGCCTCGTATTGCGCTGGTTCCATGACAACGATGGAGCCGATCATGCCGGAGTGTTGCGTCCCGCAATATTCGGCGCAGAACAGGTGATAAGTGCCGGGCTTGATGGCGCGGAACCATGCCACCGTGTAGCGGCCGGGCAGCACGTCCTGCTTCATGCGGAACGCAGGGACGAAGAAGCTGTGGATCACGTCCTGCGACGTCATGATGAGCTTCACGTCGCGGCCCACCGGCACATGCAGTTCGTTGATCTCCCGCTGGCCTTCGGCATGTTCCAGCTTCCACATCCACTGTTTGGCGACCACATAGACTTCTGTCGAGTCGCGCGGCGGGGTCCGCCCCTTGAAGTAGACGACCGCGCCCCAGGCGAAGATCACCATGAAGACGCCCAACGGAATAATCGACCAGGTCAGTTCGAGAGGCGTGGATCCTTCGATCTGTTCGGCAGGGATTCCGGGCTGGTGGCGGTAACGCGCGGCGAAGTAGACAACCGCCACGAAGATCAGCAGCGTCATCAATCCAGACACGATGAGCAGGAAGATGAACAGCGCATCGACGTTGCCCGCCATGCTCGAGGCCCGATCGGGCCACAATGGAGAATTATTCAACATATCTTGCTTAAACCGGTCTTACCTGCCCCCCTCGTGTTTGGTCCAATCTTCTGCGCGGCGCAATGCGCTCCAGTCGGAACAGTACGAAAAGCAGAATGCCTAGGAACAAAATGGTGAGCGTCGCGCCCAGTTTGAGCATGTTGTTCACGATCGCGCCATATTTTCCGGTGCCAGGATCGTAGTGATAGCAGTAGAGCAACACCTGGTCTACGGCGTTGCCGATCTTGTTTTGCGAAGCTTCTACCAATCCCATGCGCAGGTCCTTTGGCGGGAACTCCACACCATAGAAGTAGCGTGAGATGCGCCCTTGCGGCGTCAGCACCATGATCGCCGTGGCGTGCGCGTACTGATTGTTCTTGGCATCGTACTGGTACTGAAAGCCGACCGCCTTGGTGAGCGCGTTGATTGAATCCGGAGAGCCGGTGAGGAAATGCCATCCGGCTGCGGCACCAGGACGTCCGTAGCGCTCGACATACCGTTTCTTTTTGGCGGCGGCCATCTCCGTCGTCTCGTTCGGATTGAAGCTAACGGTGACCACCTCGAACTGGTTGCCGACATCGAACTTCACCAATTTCATGGCGCCGGAGAGTCCCTCAAGCGCCTCGCCGCACAGCATCGTGCAGCTGTAGTAGACGAGATTGAGGATGAGCGGCTTCTTGCCGAAGTAATCGCCGAGTTTGACAGCGCGGCCGTTATCGTCTGTGAAGGCCAGCTCCGGGGGAATCTGTGCGTCGAGATGCTGATCGATGCCTACATTCTGCAGGTAAGGCGGCCGCACATTGGCCGGCGGCGACATGATGCCCTTCGACATGCCTTGCCCCCACGCCGTCGCAGCTAATAGCGCAAAAGTGAGCAGCATCCGTGCGGGCGAATTTTCGAATCGCACCTTCACTTCTTACTCCCCTTCTTTTGTGGAGCGGACATTTGCTCGCCAGCCGACGCGCCCTGTGAGCGCACGGGAAGCCCATGCTCCGCGATCAGGTCCATCGCACGATCAATCGGAATCCGCACGACCCCGGCTTTCTGATCCACCCATCCATAACTGTTTAACGTGTTCTCTTCCTCCAGTCGGATGCTGTTGAGCTGTCCACGCTCGTCTTCTTCCAACCGGGGGCTAGGAAAGCCGGTCTGAGGATAGTCCCGCGGAATGTGCCGCGTGTCGGTCGGAGCATTCTGCACCAGCGGACTCACCGAGGGCTGCTCGACGTTCGATCGCCTTTCCAGATAGGAATACAGACCGGACACAATGAAGTGGACGAGCAATCCGGCAACCGCCAAGCCGGCGAGAAAATACAGCACGCCGCCAACGCCGATATCCCTGCGTTCGTAGTCGCCGTGGCCTGTCTTGTTCGCGTCTTTGATATCGTTGCTCATTCGATTCGCGATCTCGTCTAGGTACCGCCGTGGTGATGCGCCGGATGCAAAACCTCTCCCACCGACGGGTCATACATCGGCAGCAGCGGCAGGGCACTCAGGTTGCGGAAGAAATACGCCAGCCACAAACCGCCGATCGCAATGGGCACCACGATGTCAGCGATAGTCACATGCAACGTGTGCGAGAAATTCGGCTCGATGATCCAGAACAGGTCCACCGCGCGCATAAACATCAGCCATACGGCCAGCCAGACCAGTTTGCGAATGTCGCGCTTGAAAGGCCGAGAGAGCAAAATCGTAAACGGCACCGCGAAGTGCAACAACGCGAGCGCCAGGCCGATCCATCCCCAGCCGCCATTGATACGGTTCAAGTAGAACGTGATCTCGCCCGGCAGGTTGCCCGCCCAAATGATCAGCCACTGGGAGAAGTTGAAGTAGGCCCACACCATGGTGAAGGCGAGCATCCACTTGCCGTGGTCGTGAACGAAATCGGGCTTCAGCATCTCCGACATCGGCTTGTAGTTGTAAAGAATCCGCTCCACCACTACGGCAAAACACATCGCTGAGAGCACTTCGCCGATCAGGATGATCAATCCGAAAATCGTCGAGACCCAACTTGGGTCGAGCGACATGACCCAGTCGATCGCCGCGAACGAGATCGTGAATCCGTAAAGGATCAACCCCGGCCCGGCGACGGCCTTGAACTTCCCCGTGTTGTCGGGAGCGCCGGGGCCATCCGTCTGTTTCGACCAATACGTCAGCAGGAAAGAAAGCACGTTCCAGATCGCGAGATAAATGATGGCGCGAATGATGAATCCCGAAGAATTCAGGTACCTGTCCAGAATGAATTTGTTCTTCGCAAGATGCTCATGGATGTGTGGTTCCTTAACCGCATCGGGCGATACCGTCCAGATTGCCCACGGATAAACACGATGCTGTAGCACCGCGATCACGATTGGGATGAAGAGAATCGCGAGCAACGGCAGCGTACGCATTGCGGCGCCCAGAATCCGACGAATGACCAACCCCCATCCCCCGCCCGTCAGGTGGCGAATCATCAGGATAGCCATCGAACCCAGCGCGACTCCAAGCCACGCCATGAAGCCGAGCAGGTATCCGCGATAGAACTCGTCGGGCCGCGTAAACGCAAGAATCGCGGCGACAATACCGAACACCACGCCAACGACCAACGACCGCTGCGCGATGGTTTTGACCACCGGCGGTGGCATCAGATCGAGACGGTTCGCGGGCGCCGCGCTCATTGCTGTCCTTCCTTCATCTCTTCAGGCTTTGTCTCCGGAGCAAGCACGGGCAATGTCGCTCCC
>Ga0209698_10006029_pt1 | contig 12944 bp, 7 predicted proteins | sample LitLauG_LLR_2012_FD_187203 | JGI IMG/M metagenome (GOLD analysis project Ga0209698, IMG submission 187203) | Freshwater sediment microbial communities from Pennsylvania, USA - Little Laurel Run_MetaG_LLR_2012 (SPAdes) (version 2) | ecosystem: Environmental > Aquatic > Freshwater > Creek >...
TAGTCCACAACCTTTACGCCGTTAAGATGAGTCACGATATGAGGGCCTTGCACCGCCACTTCGAGGTCATTCCAATCGCCAGGCTTGAGCGCGTGCTCACCCTCGGACGTTGGCATCGCCACCCAACCGCGACCGCCACTTTCGTACAGACCGCCCGTATGCTGGCCCACGTTGGGGTCAACTTCGACTTGCATCCCCTCGATGTCTGGGCCGTGCTCAGGGTCGACACCGGTTATTCGAGCGTGCACAAAGACGCCGCTGTTGCCTGCTGCCTCGCCTTTAAACTTGAGGCGCAAAGTGAAGCCCCGGTGCGACTTTTCGGTGGTCAGATAGCCGTACTTGTTCGCCGTGCTCTCGCAAAGGATTGTTCCCTGGTCCACGATCCACTTCTCGTCACCATTCTTCTTCCAGCCGGAAAGGTCCTTGCCATTGAAGAGAGGGACCCAGCCGTGTTCGGCGGACACCTGCCCGAAAGCGGTGAGCGCGAGGAGCATCACGATTGCGAAACCGCATCTTTTCACAGGCTAGTCTCTCCTTTCTCTTAACGGGGATTTTCCGGGCTTGATCGGGAACGTTTTCATGCCGTGATTGGAGTGACCTTGAGAGCCGGGGGCACGCCATAGCAAGCCCCCGGGTTTGGAGTTTCTAAATCAGAACGCCAATCGTAAGCCGAACCGGAACTGGCGCTCGTCATTCTTGGCGCTCGTGATCGTCAAGAAATCACTGCTCGTGAAGTCCCCATTGGGGTTGTTGAAGTGTGGTGAGTTGAAGAGGTTGGCGGCATCGGCGCGGAACTGCAATTCCACACGCTCGGTGAATTTAAATGTGCGGAACAGGCTGAAGTCGAAATTCACTGCACCCGGTCCCAGCAGACTATTGCGGCCTACCGTACCGTACCTCACATCTGTGACGGCCGAATATACGCTAGGGTCATAGAACGGGAGCCCAGACCCGACCCCGCCAAGTTTTCTTGAACGACCTGACTGGTCGGGTGTCTGGGTTTGTCCTACGGCGTTCAATGAAGCACCGGAAGCCGTTAACGAGAAGGGTTGGCCGGAGACAGCGCTAAAGATGCCGCTGGTTTGCCATCCGCTAAGGATCTTAGTCGCGGTGCCCCCACCATTCGCCCACGCCTTGCCGTTACCGAAGGGCAGCTCGTAAACATAGGCAATCTGGAAGATTTGCGGGGTGTTGTAGCCCGCCGGGGCACGGTTCCGACGGAGAACATTAGGATCGTTCCAATTGAGGCCAGCCCAGCCATCGTCGTCTGTCCAATTGATGGCCTTAGAGTACGTGTAGGCACCCTTGACCATAAGCCCCTTCGAGAACTGGCGATTGATAGAAGCCTGGAGCGCATTATAGTTAGCACTCAGGAAGCCTTGCCAGAATAGGGTACTGGCGGTTCGATTTCCGAATTGCGGATTGTTGTAAGGCTGTCCAGCCTGCCCGGTACCTGGCAGAGACGCGTTTCGATCCAAGTCACCAAACTGGTGGACTGTCTGCGTGCCAACGTATCCCACGGAAGCAAGAAAGTTACCGGGAAGCTTGCGCTCCACGATCAAGTTCCAAGACTCGATATAGCCCCGCTTCAACTCGCCCGGCCCGACGCTGCGCTCCAAAGCTTGCGCAGGTAGCGGGATGGTGCCACTGCTGATGTCCGGGCAACAAATCGCCGGAATGCCTACCGGGATTGGTCCACCGGGAAGTGGAGTTGTCAGCGGAGAGAAGGATCCCGCAGGGACAAAGCTGTTCACTCCAGCAAAGTTCGATCCCACCGTGAATGGATAGAAGCCTCGCAGCGGTCTGGCTAGAGGAAGCGGATCGACGGTGATTCCAAAACCGCCTCGCACGACCGTCTTGTCGTTTACCTGGTACGCCAATCCGATTCGAGGGGCAAAAAGTTTCTTGCTGGTTGTGACTCCAAGGTGGTCAGGATTCCCGCCAAGCCCCCCCAGCAGCACATTGCCAGCGGTGAAGTCGTAACGGTCGAACTTGGCGGGCCCGTCCCGAGTCATCAGGGGATAGTATTCATAACGGAGGCCCAGGGTGGCGGTGAGGTTGTTGGTGATCCGATAGCGGTCTCCTACGAACCAGCCGAACTGCCATTCCTTGGCGGTGGCCTTGATAAATTGATCGCTCTTGCCAAGGCCATTGGGCAAGCCCAGCAAGAACTGCGCCCAAGCGTTGAACTGATTAGGCGAAGTCACTCCATTATTCACCGTGGTCGTGGCACCCCCGAAGTCAAACTCTCCGCGCGGGCCGGAACCTAACTCCGGCTGCCAGTGGTTCAGGTGGTGATGGATGATATCCGTCCCGGCGCTGATCTGGTGCTTGCCGTGGGACCACCGCACGTTGTGGGAACTGGTAAAACTCCAGTCGTTGCGGTACGCGGGATTCCAACCTTCGGAGTTGCCAATGTTGGTGAAACCTGAAACCGCAAACAGAGGGAAACCGCTGCTGCGGAGATCCGAGCCATTGTTGGTACCAGGAATCCCTAACACATCCGATCCGATGTTTGTACCGTGATCCGGAGGTTGGCCGTATTCGCTCATGCGGGTAAAACCGACGTTGCCATCCACGACGAGCGTAGGCGAGAGCGTTAGGGTATGGCCCACCGTGACGAGTTGCACAAAGGAATGGAAGTCGCCCAGGCCGCCGTCGCACGCGCAGTCCCCGATAGCCTTACCAAGGCTTGGCTCTCCATGAAATACGGATTTCATGGCGCTGTACTTGGCAAAGATAGAGTGCTTTGCGGTACGGTTCCAGTCGACTTTCGCGTCGTAGTTGTTGCGATTCAGGCGTTGTGTTGCCGATTTAAAATAATTACTCACGGAACCGGCCCCAGGCACGTTCGGTGGCGGAAGCAGGGCTATGATCTTCGCCGCAATCGGGTCAATCGGTATGGCGGACTGATTGGGGAAAGGCGTTCGTCCGGTGCCGTCAGCATTCCCGGTGGTGGGATCATATATCGTTGTCCCAGTGCCTGTAAAATCTCCAGAGCGAAGCGCCGCCGTCGGCACCGTGACGAGGCCGGTACTCCGGTTATCTCGTTCAAACGTGCCATCCCAGCTTCCAAAAAAGAACAACTTGTCTTTCTTGATGGGTCCACCGAAAGTTCCACCAAGATCGTTGAGGATGCTTGTGCCCTTCCGAGGGCTTACCGCGGGAGTCTCGAAGTACTGCCTGGCTCTGAGCACTTGATCTTCATGGTATTCAAAAAGGACGCCGTGGAACTGATTCGCACCTGATTTGGTAATAACGGTAATGGCCGCGCCGCCGGTCATCCCTTGTTCAGGATCGAAATTGTTGGTGGAGATGTTGACTTCCTGAACGGTCTCCGCGGGCGGCACATAGACGGTGTGGTGCGGCAGCCAGACGAATACGTCCGCAGCACCGTCCACGCGCGTGTTGTTATTGTTGCGGTTTGTGCCATTGATATTGAAACTCAGGGCGCGTTCTGGCGTGTCCGCAATGGCGTTCTGAAATTTTCCCGGCGTCGCTCCAGGCACGAGATTGATCAGTGTTTGATAATTTCGGTACTGGTTGAGCGGCATGTCCAGAATGGCTTTTTCAGTTAGCTCCGTGTGAAGGTCCGTCTTTTCAGTCTGGAGCGTCACTGCCGACGCTTCCACTGTGACCTTTTCGGACACCGATCCAACTTGCAAATTGAAGTTGGCGTTGGTAACGACATTGGCCGCGACTGTTAAATTTGTTTGGGTCAGCGGCTTGAACCCGGTCGCCGTTGCGGTAAGGTCGTAGACGCCTGGGGGAAGGTCCGTAATCGTGTAATGGCCGCTCCCGTCCCCATCCGTTTCCCTTTGAACGCCCGTGGCTTTATTTACTATGGATACGTGTGCTTTCGGCACGCCCGCGCCACTCTGGTCTGTCACTGCGCCGTTCACCGACCCGAAAAGTACCTGAGCGTCGGCGCGCTGAACGGATCCCATCAACACGAAACCGAGAGTAAACAGAGAAAGCAGAACAACTGATTTTTCCCTGATCATCGCCGTGCCCTCCTTACAACAAAGAAGCCGTTGGCACCTCGACAATCGCGGCGGAACCCCACTGCAGTACCCATCTATACAACTTAGTCAATGGCGTCACGCCAAGCCGCGTTTGCGACGGCAAGCCAAAGCCTCCTATCTGACGCAGTTTTCCTCTGGACGGGTCCCCAAGCTTCTCGACACTTGCGCGCAACGCTACTCAATGCAGCGAATGCTTGTCAAGCAATTAATTCGAGAAGCCGGAAGCAGGTTTCGCTGAGCCTCCACGAATGGCACGGTTTCGTCTTGGCCACGGGATTTGACGACGAACCTGTGCTGGCAGCGGTAATGAGTTTGGATCTACGAATCGTGTCGATGTCGCGTGAAACACCCGTCTCGACTCAGGCAAAGACGAACTACTGCATCAACTCGTGTCCAGCACGCGGAAGGCGATCAAGCCGGCGGGTATCAAGGAGCAATCGATTCATGGAATCGGTGTTTCTGGCTCTGCTTGCGAACAGCCATTCAGGTACGGGTGGCGGTGTCTTCTGCCTTAACGCCCGGAAGACATTCTGGATCTTAACCCTGACTTGGAATACTGTGGCCAGTTCCCTGACGGATCGTGACGATTTGGTCCGCTTGAATTTTGTCCCACCCCTCACGCTGCCCCTCTGGCCATTGCACGATTAAAGCTTCGATCCTCGCGTTCTCTCCCAGTCCAAAATGAACGCGGAGGTCACTCGCACTTAGATAGCTAGAATCCGTATGGGCGCGACGCAAAAGCTGTCGCCCTCGTTGCCGGACTTCGACTGTGGCACCGATCCCAAAGCGATTCCCATGAATAGCCTCCAGTCGGATCACGAGCCAGTGGTTGCGGTTCAAAGAATGGTTCTGGTTTAGAAAGAGCCGAGCCGGGCCATTGTTATTCGTAACCACGATGTCCACGGCTCCATCATTGTCGATGTCGCCGAATGCGGCGCCGCGACTCACCTCAGACAAGGCAAACCCGGGCCCAGCCGCCTGGGTCATTTCGCGGAATTTTTTTCCATCGCCGTCATTGTGAAACAACTGATTAGGCTGGCCAAACGGGTACGGAGTTCCTCGCAGTGACTCAATCCGATTCACGGCGCCGTTGGCGACAAACAGGTCGAGGCGTCCGTCATTGTCGTAGTCAAACCATTCGGTGCCAAAACCTGTGTAAGGAAAGGTCGGCAGCAGCAGGCCAAATTCCGCTGCAGCGTCATGAAAGTTTCCACGGGCATCGTTAACGAACAGGTTTCCGCCTTCATTCGCTAAATTGGTTTTGAAGATATCCTCGTCGCCGTCACCGTCGAAATCGCCGGCAGTAACGCCCATGCCGGCCTGGGGCAACCCGTCGGGGCTGAAGGCTGCTCCCGACAGCAGGCCCCTCTCCTTAAACGTGCCGTTTCGCTGGTTGATCCACAGATGCGCGGCGGCGCCGTCGTTGGCGACGTAGATGTCCGGCCAGCCATCGCCATTGAAGTCTGCGCACACCACACCGAGTCCCGGTCCGACGGCGGCCACGATTCCTGCTGCTTCGGTGACATCTTCAAACGTTCCGTCGCCGCGATTATGGAACAGGCGCGCGGGTACCGGCTGGTACATCTTCGGAGTACAATAATCCCGCTCACCCGTCGACGCATAACACTTTCTGTTGCCCTTAACTGTAAAATCCAAGTAGTTCGCCACAAAAAGGTCGAGGCGCCCGTCGCGATCGTAATCGACCCACGCCGCACCCGTACTCCAGCGAGGGTCATCCACGCCGGCCTTCACCGTTACGTCGGTGAACGTTCCATCCCCATTGTTGTGATACAGCACATTGCGCCCGAAGTTCGTCACGTAGAGGTCATGGAAGCCGTCATTGTCGTAGTCACCGACCGCGACCCCCATGCCGCAACCGATGTGCCCGACTCCGGCTTCTTCCGTGACGTCCACGAACTGGAGCTTCCCGGTCTCGCTCAGAAGGTTGCGGAAGAGGCGGTTGCCCGGCTTCCAACCCGGTACAGGAGGAAACTTCGCGTGACGCGCGTCCTGTGCGGGATCGAACATCGCGCCCTGAATCAGATAGACATCCAGATCGCCGTCATTGTCGTAATCGAAGAGGGCAACACCGCTACCCATGATTTCCGGCATATAGTACTCGCCGATAGCGCCTGTGAAATGCTGGAACTTCAATCCAACTTCCTCGGCAACTTCGCGGAACACTGGAACTAACGAAGGAGGACTGATAAGAGAACTTGCGAATGGGTGTGCTCCGCCAGCTAGCCCCAAGAACAGGAGCTTCAGAAAGTCGCGCCGCCCAGAATCGCATCGTTGACCTGCGTCTGGAAACTTGCTCTTCGATCCCGGCTTCCAATTGTTCACTGCGGCGTTCTCGGCGTCTCTAGAGCGTGCAGATCACGCTCAATGCTGGCAAGCAGGGCGGCCTGACCTCGTGCTGCGGCCCCGTCGCGGGCTTGACGGATATAGAGCAAAGCGTTCTGCCGGTCGCCTGAGCGAGCAAAAGCTGCGCCCAGAGCATAGAGGTATCGGGGGGTGTTTTCATCTTCCGGCTCAATCGTCTTTTCCAGCTCCTGGATTCCTTCCTGGTAATTTTGCTGGTTCACTAGTATCCGGCCCAAATTGAAGTGCGCCTGGTGTTCACCGGGTTTGTTCTCGATAGCTCTCCGGTATTCCGTCGCTGCTTCTGAAAGGCTGCCCCGCCGCTCCAGCAGGTATCCGAGATTATTGTGCGCGCCGACGTAATATGGATTGATTTCGAGGGTCTTCCGGAAAGCATCCTCAGCCACTTGATACTTTTCGGCGCTCAGGAGAAGCACTCCGTAATTATAGTAGCTCTCAGCCGAACCCGGATCGAGGCGAATGGCGGCGCGATAGTGTAACTCCGCCTTGTCGAACTGACCCAGTCTCCCGTACAACTCGATCAAGTTGAGGTGCGCCTGGACGAGGTCGTGATCGATTTCAAGCGCTTTCTCTTGGGCTGCAGCGGATTCCTCCAACATTCCCTGCCGCTCGAGCTCAACGCCCATCTGCACCTGGTAGGCTGCGCTCCGATTGAGAGCTCGAACTTCAGCCATCAGTTGGTCGCCTGCCGGGGGGGCATCGGCCTTGTTCTTCTCATAGAAGCGAACCTGTTCCTCCGCTTTGCCAGCCTCGCCGAGGGCGCGATAAGTCAGCGCCAGAGCGTAATGAGCGGCTCCAAAATCCGGAAACAATGCAATCGCTTTGCCGTACGCCTCGGCCGCACCCGCATAGTCGCGGCGGTTGGCGTGGATCCGTCCCAGGCCGTAGTAAGCGTCAGGGTTATCGGGGTCCTGCTTTACGATCTCGGTGTAGAACTCCAGGCTCGCATCCCAGTTGGCGGAGGCAAGTAGGCAGCTAGCCAGCCGTAGCTTGGCGGGGAGGTAATCTGGATTGATGCGCAGTGCCAGACTAAGACTCGAAGTAGCCTGCTCGCACTGTCCCTGGTCCGCTTCGACGAGTCCTAGATAATACATCCAACGAAAAACCGTGGGCTCGAGTTTTGTGGCACGCCGGTAACACACGGCTGCCTCTTGAAACAACCCGTAGGTCTGGAAAATCATGCCTAAACGTCCGCTTGCTGTACCGTCACGCGGGTGGCTGCTGGCGTAGGAGTGAGCCTCCTCTATCTGTACTCGAATACCGGGAGAGAAATGGTCCAGAGTGAGACGAGGCAACTCTGGGACCGCGCCAACTCCTTGAAGTCCCCAAACGCAGGAGGCGAAAGCAAGCACCTGGAAGAAGATCAAACATCCCGCCTTACGCATCACTTCTTCTCCGTAACCCGACTACGAACGTTGTCCCGCCGGTCGTTGTGATCGTCCGCCGAGGCTTGTCCCCATCTCGAACTGCAGAGCGCCCCGTCATTTCCCTTCGCGAGATGATTCACGGGCACCGCGCAAAATCGGAGATTAGGTCAGGCTCAAAGGTGCGTCACCGTTCGGGGAAAAATGGGAAGAGCTTACGAATCTCCTCCTCGCTGGGTTGATGTCCGTATTCCGTAATCTCAAAAGCCTCCACGTGTTGAATATGGGCCGCTTGCACACCATAGCGCTTATCCAACGCTTCCCGCCACTCGGGCTGCAGCTTCCTCGCCGCTGCCGGTTGCGCGGCCAGCCATTTCCTTCGCCCAGCGGGATCATTCGGCACCTGTTCCAACTGTCCCACCGTCCACGGCAACCACTCGTAGAACTGCGACACGTGCGCGTCCAGCATACTGATCTTTTTCTCGAACACGTCGTCGATCGACACTACAATATCCGCTCGAAAGGGCTGCGGGCGCGAGAACCCGTCGCTGTAGTAGAGGAAGACCGGATTTTGCGCCAGTGGCGGCGTATCCGTCACCAAGTTCGGCACGATCACCATATAAGATGCGTCCTGCACCAAGACCCCCGTATAGCGATGATCCGGATGATAATCGTTTGGGCGAGGTGCAATGACAACGTCGGCCTTCCACTTGCGAATCTCTCGAATGACCTGTTCGCGGACATCCAGGGTAGGCAAGAGTTTGCCGTCGTGGTTATCGAGCACTTCGTATTCGATGCCGATCCGTCGCCCGGCTTCTTGCGCTTCGGCGCGGCGACGCCTGGCAAGTTCCTCTCCACTCTGCGACTGATGTCCGGCGTCGCCGTTGGTTAACGACACGAACTTCACCTTGTTGCCAAGGGCTGCATACTTGGCGGCAAGGCCTCCGGCACCCAGGTCGCAATCGTCGGGATGGGCACCGAAAGCGATGATGCGCACGGTTTGATGCTGTGCCAGCCCGGGCAGCGCCGAGAATAACAATGCAGCCAGAACGCACGCGAGCCCTGGCCCAGAATGAGCAGAGATTTCGCAAAGCCGTTGGCCCAGTGAGTTCAGCATGCTCATTTACCGAGGGCAAAAATTATATATCGAAATATGCGGATCGATTCGCTGATGCGAGGATGTTCCTGCGGCCCGCAATACGTGGTTTCCAGCTGAGGAGTACTCACAAACAGGCGTTCACCTTTTCGAACCTGGAATTCTATTCTCGTTCGGTGGAAACTAAGCCATGAATGAGGCTGTAAGTTGTTGTAAATAAAATTGGTTGGTGGCCAGACCTTTGCCGAATTCTTCCGGGCTGCTTTCTGTAAATGGGGGCCGACCTCGGATGGGATGTGACCGTGTTCACCAAGAACCGGGAGCGCCTGCTCGATGGCAACATTGCCGAAGTCTTCTTCCAAGCCGTGCTCCAGCAGGCGCGGAAGCGGAGTCTGCTCTCGGACGAGCACTTCACCGTGGATGGAACGCTACTGGAAGCGTGGGCGAGTGTGAAGAGTTATCAACGCAGGGATGGCAAGAACGCCGTTCCGCCGGACGATCCTGGCAATGCGACGGTGGACTTCCACGGGGAGAAGCGGTCGAACCAGACGCACGCATCGAAGACGGACCCGGATGCGAAGATGGCACGCAAAGGCAAGGCCTACTCCACGTTAAAACGGCAGTGCTCAATCGACGGCTGGAATCCTACACTTCAATTCGGGGCCCCTTGTCGACCGCGGCCTAGCCCCCACATTCTTTATAGTCTCCCGGCATTCGTAGACTCAAAACATCCATGGTTGTGGGGTTGACGGGCGATTGTCCGCAAACAATCCTACTCCGCATTCCCAACCTCACTCACCGCGCTGAATGCCGTTCGTGAAGTTGTGGGGGCAGTCGTCCATTCAGGGTTTGCAAATGCAGATTATAAACTGATTTCCGCAGGAACTTGGTTCGGGTTTCAACAAAGCACTGTGTTGGCTCGCCAGAGGCTCACTCGGCTGCCGCTGCTTTCGCCAGGGCCATAGGTCGAACCCGGGTTTCTCCTCGACCGAAGTAGAGCCGGTAGGAGCGGTACACTCCGTACATCACCGGTAATACTAAGAGCGGGATTTGCCAACCGATACGATGGCTGGCCATTGTCACGAGTGAAGTTACGCCGGCGCTGAGCACGTAATACGAGAACGACAGGTGAACGATATTCGACCATATCCGTGTCGCACTTCCACCTTCGGTCAGTGAGATGATGGTTGCGACTGGCATGGTTTGAGCGAGGAAGAAGCTTGCCGCCGCCAGGGAGAGCAAGAGGGCATTCGAGACCCAGGCAGTGGGCAGTGGCATCCTGCCTTGGAAGATGAGTCCTGCCAGCCCGACCGCCACGGCGACGGTGCTCACGTTAAACAACGTCTGTGCCGCTTTGGGCTTGCCGCCATCCTTCGGAAAGCATTGTGCAGCAGTGGAAGCCATGGCAATCATCAGCGCCTCGAACAGACCCAAATCGACTATTGCGATCAGGATGAAGGGCACATAGACCGACATGCTGCCGTGCAAGCCGGGCAGCTTCAGCTTGAGCCGGGCAGCAAGAATGGCGATTGCGAGCAGGGTGGCGAACTGGGCGGGATGCCAGGGATACACGTGGAGCAACCCATAGCTCAGCGAGACCAATCCGCCCAGTGCCATCAGCCCGATAAACAGTTTCGCGATCTGTGTATGAGACTTCATCGTTCATCCGGGTCTTGGTTGACGGGTTGACGCTGCTCAGTTAACTGCATGTAGCCACCGCACCGAAGAACATCTGGGCTGAACCCCTGAGGTTTCCCATCCTGTAATCTCCCCTGTCCTTACTGGCAGAAGTTCGGTTAGGCCCTACTTATCCCCGTTCGTTGCGATCGTGGTACCCCAAAGCACGCTGGAACCCCAGATGACGCCTTGTGCACTTGCGCTGCTGCCCCAGACCACCGAGTTCCCGTTAACCGACGAGCCCCAAAGTACCGAATTGCCGCTGACCGAAGTTCCCCAAACTACAGAGGTTCCCCAGAGTACCGAGCTACCCCAGAGCACCGAAGATCCCTGAACTAGTGTCACTGTCCCGTTGCTGGAGTTATAAACCGCGGTCGGCGAAAGGGCGCTGCCCGCCGTTGCCGATGCCCGGTCGGTGTTGGACAAAGCAGCAGCCGCGTTCAAATAGCCCGCCCCGACGGCGAAAATGTCGTACTGTTCCACATAGGTGATCTGTGTGGTCGGATCCGTGTAACTGCTATACGCCGGAAAGTTCTTGGACGCTGTCTTCATGAGCCGCGCCTTTACCTGATCAGGCGCGAGCGATGGATTCTGCTGCAGCATCAACGCAACCGTTCCGCTGACTTCCGGCGTCGCCATGCTCGTCCCGCTCAGGCGGTAGTAGTAAGACGAGGCGGAACTCGAGGCCCCAGTCTGGTAATAATTCTTCGGAACGGCAGTGCTGGGATTGTTGGCGAAGATCGTGGCACTGGTGGAAGCCAACAAGGAGACTCGCCCGTTACCAGGAGCGACGACGTCGGGCTTTACGATGTGGTCCACCGTCGACGGTCCTTTGGAGCTATAACTCGCGATCTGGTCATCCGCGCCCGTGTCGGTGAACATGGTTTTCATTGCACCTACGGTGATCACGTAAGGATCATTCCCGGGCGAGGTGATCGTGCCATAGCCTTGGTTGCCGAAAGAGTTGTCGCGACCATAATTGCCAGCCGCCACCACCACCACGATCCCGGCCTTCCAGGCCTTTTCAACGGCCTGGCAGAGGGGATCTTGCGTGAAGCTCTCATAGATGCCGCGCCCGAGAGAGAGATTTATGACGCGGATGTTATAGGTGCTCTTAAGTGCAATCGCGCGGTCGATCGCCGCGATCACAGAGCTGTCGGAGCCTTGACCGTTCTGGTCCAGCACCCGGAGGTTGATCAGTTTCACATTTGGGGCCACTCCGCGAAAGGTCATGACGCAATTGGAACACGACGAGTTGTTCCCGTTCCCTCCGATGATCCCAGCGACATGGGTTCCATGGCCATAGGCATCAGAACTGCTCGTCGTGCTCGGGACAAAGTTCTGACTGTAGACGACTCGCGAGTTCGAGCTGTTTGTGGACTTGAGGTCATTGAGGTTCGAGGCGATTCCGCTATCGATCACAGCCACACCGACCCCGGATCCGTCGAAACCCAGATTTCGGGCGATGTCGAGACTAATGGCCTGAGTGCCGTCCCCGTAGTCTGTTGCGCCTGCCAGCGGCCGATCCAGAGAGATGTAAGAAATCGTCGGGTCACTTGAAACAAGTTGGCCCACGGCGGACAGAGGTACAGAATAGGTCGCACCCTGGAACGACGTGAACTGCCCGGTGAGTGTCGCGCCTGCCGAAGTGGCCGTCGAGTAGTTCGGTTGGCTTGGCGCTGCGGCGTACTGCACAATGACGTTCACCGACGGGCTGGTTGAAAACCCGGCTTCGGGAGCCATGCTCTGCATAAACGGCGACTGTGAAATGGCGGTAGAGATGTTAACGGCCATTTGCAGGTCAGGCGAGATCTTGCTTTGGGCAACAGCCAGGCTCGCCGTCAGAATCAGTGTTCCCAGGACAAGGAGTTTGTTGCCCCACGCCGCACTGCCGCGTTCGTTGCGTTTCATAGTTCCCGCTCCTAAGTTGACTCGGGTCGTTTTCATATGTGTCTCTGGCGCGCCCGGTTTCATTAGTTTTCTCCGTTGATCAAGATGTTCGTCGACTCCGTGCCGTCGGTAGTGCTGGTACCCCACATGGCGCTCGTACCCCACATGGCGCTGAACCCCTGCGCAGTGCTGGTGCCCCACATGGCCGAGGTCCCCCACATGGCGGAACTGCCCCACATGGCCGATTGGCTACCCACAAAGACATTGGCGCCCCATACGGCAGTGGTGCCCCACATGGCCGAGGTGCCCCACATGGCCGAGGAGTCTTTGACGAAGTAAACGCTCTTGGTCTTCGAGTCGTACTGTACCGTCGGCGATTTCGCAACGCCCGAACTGACATCGGTACTGGAGAGGGCTGCCTGGATGTCCAGGTAGCCTGCTCCAATCGTGAATATGTCGTACTGGCTGGTGTAGGTAATGCCCGTCGTTGGATCGGTGGCGCTGCTATAA
>Ga0209698_10006030_pt1 | contig 12944 bp, 9 predicted proteins | sample LitLauG_LLR_2012_FD_187203 | JGI IMG/M metagenome (GOLD analysis project Ga0209698, IMG submission 187203) | Freshwater sediment microbial communities from Pennsylvania, USA - Little Laurel Run_MetaG_LLR_2012 (SPAdes) (version 2) | ecosystem: Environmental > Aquatic > Freshwater > Creek >...
TGCGTGAACACGCCGCCACTGCCCGATGGCAGCGCCGACCGGCTCGACCTTGACCTGTACCTCGATCCCTCACCCGCGCCCGCTGCGGGCACCTCCGACTCGGCGGTGCAGCACGCGCGCGACGCCTTGGCGCTGCCCCAGGGCGAAGCGCTGCTGGCGGCCAGCGGCCGGCTGCTGGGCGCGCGCACCGTGTACACCAGCGACGGCAGCTTCAGCGTCTGCTACCAGCGCAGCCTGCAGTCCAGCGCAGCGACGGTTGATGTCGACTACTGCGGCTGGCTGACCCGCGGCGTCAGCCAGTGGACGCCGGCCCGGCTGCCGCCGCCGCTGCCGCCGGCCGCGTCCCGATAACGGCGCGGGCGCAGTGCCCGGGCTATTTCCAGGTGCCGCGCTGCGCCTCGCAGCTTTTTTGCGTGCGTTGCAATGAAGCCTCGTCGCGGCGGTAGTAATACGCGGAAATGGGCGCGCCAAAAATGTGCTGGCAACTCGCCTGCTGCGCCGCGGGGCAGGCCGGCAGGTAGCTCAGCGTGGGCGGCGCCTGCCCCGGGACGAAGCCGCCCCCGATCAGGCGCTCGCACATTTTCTTGAAGACATCCTCCGGCGCGCCATCGTTTTGCAGGCAATCCTTGACCGTTGTGTGCGTGCTGCCTACCGTGAACGAGCCCTCGAGCAGGCAGGCGCTTTGTGGCCCGGCAGCGGCGCTGGCGCACCAGGCCAGCAAGGCGGCGCCCAGCGCCGGAAGGAAGAACGCGCGTTTTCGGGGCGGTATGCGGATCATTTGGGCGGGCTCCTGATGGGCGCAGTGGCAATCGTTTGTACCCTGCGCGCTGCGACGGTACCGGCCCCGGGGCGGCAAGGCAAACGCCGCCGCCGGCAGCGGCACCTTTTTCGTGTGTTGCCGGCGACGATTCCGTGAAACTTGGCGTGCCATCGTGCCCCTGCCGAGTGCGTGATCACCCGTCTTGCAATCGGTTGCAAAGGCATTCAGAATCCGCCCTTCACCGGCCGTCGCACAACAAGAAACCAGATCCGCAGCCGGGCTGACGGGGGGAGATCATGGACGAAGCGCTCGCGCAGTCGCAAAGCCGCAATGTGCGCGCTATCCGGTGGTTGACGTATCTGATGTTCTTCATGTTCGCGATGACCACCGACTCCGTCGGCGTGATCATTCCGCAGGTCATCGCCGAGTTCAAGCTGAGCATGACGGCTGCCGGCGCGCTGCACTACGGCAGCATGACGGCCATTGCGCTGGCCGGCCTGGGCCTGGGCTTCCTGGCCGACCGTTTCGGGCGCAAGCGCACGATCATCCTGGGCCTGGTGCTGTTCGCGCTGGCGGCCTTCCTTTATCCGTCCACGCAATCCTTCGGCGCCCTGCTCGCGCTCATGATGGCCTCGGGTGCGGCCATCGGCATCTTCAAGACCGGCGCGCTCGCGCTGGTCGGCGACATCTCGGCCTCGACGACCGAGCACACCACCACGATGAACCTGGTCGAAGGTTTCTTCGGCGTCGGCGCGATCATCGGGCCCTTCCTGGTCACCCAGCTCGTGGGCGCCGGCGTGTCCTGGCGCTGGCTGTACGTGATTGCCGGCAGCCTGTGCGTGGTGCTGATGCTGATCGCCTTGTCGGCGCGCTATCCGCAGCCGGTGGCCCGCGCCGCGGCGGCGCCGCCACCGCGCGGCAGCAGCCTGCGCTTCCTGCGCGATCCTTATGCCCTGGGATTCAGCCTGGCCGCCTTCACCTACGTGGCGGTGGAATGCGCCATCTACGTGTGGATGCCCACGCTGCTGGCCGCCTACCGCGGCGACGCGCGCCTGGTGGCCGCCTACGCCCTGCCGATCTTCTTCACGCTGCGTGCCGCGGGCCGTTTCCTGGGCGCCTGGCTGCTCAGCCGTTTCGACTGGGCGCTGGCGATCGCCTTGTGCAGCCTGGGCATACTGGCCTGTTTCGCCGGCAGCCTGGTCGGTGGCACCGCGGCGGCGGTTTATCTGCTGCCCCTGGCCGGCCTGTTCACCTCGATCGTCTACCCGACCATCAACTCCAAGGGCATAGGCTGCTTTGCCACCTGCGACCACGGCAGCGTGGCCGGCGTGATCCTGTTCTTCACCTGCGCCGGCGCGGCGCTCGGGCCCCTGGCCATGGGCGCCGTGAGCGACGCGTTCGGCGGTCCGCAATATGGATTCATGCTGGCCACCGGCTTTGCCGTCGTGCTCGCCGGTGGCTTCATCGTCAACTGGATCGTCAATCCGGCCCGTGCGCGCCTCGCGCACGCCGGCAACATCACCGAGGCCACTGCATGAGGAACCAGGTCCAGCTCATCACCTACGTCGATCGCCTCGGCGGCGGCGGGTTCGCGCCGCTGCAGGAGCTGCTCGACGGTCCGCTGGCCGGCCTGTTCGGCGGCGTGCATGTGCTGCCCTTCTTCGATCCCATCGACGGCTCCGATGCCGGCTTCGACCCCATCGACCATACGCGTGTCGATCCGCGCCTGGGCGGCTGGGACGACGTCAAGCGCCTGGCGCGCGACCTCGAGGTCATGGGCGACGTGATCGTCAACCACGTATCGAGCGCCTCGCCGCAGTTCCGCGATTTCCTCGCGCACGGCGCGGCTTCGCCCCATGCCGGCCTGTTCCTGACCTACGACCGCGTGTTTCCCGACGGCGCGCGTGAACGCGAGCTCACCGCGATCTACCGGCCGCGCCCGGGCTTCCCGTTCACCACCGTCACGCTGGCCAGCGGCGAGCGGCGCCTGATGTGGACCACCTTCACGCCGCAGCAGATCGACATCGACGTGCGCAACCCCGACGGGCGCGCCTACCTCGACGGCATCCTGCGCACCTTCGCCGACAGCGGCATTCGCATCGTGCGCCTCGATGCCGTCGGCTATGCCATCAAGAAGGCCGGCGCCAGCTGCTTCATGATGCCCGAGACCTTCGCCTTCATCGACGAGTTCGCCGCCGTGGCGCGGGGCCTGGGCATCGAGGTGCTGGTGGAGATCCACTCCTATTACCGCAAGCAGATCGAGATCGCCGAGCGCGTGGACTGGGTCTATGACTTCGCCCTGCCGCCCCTGGTGCTGCACGCCTTCGCCTTCGGCACCGCAGCCCGCCTGAAGGAATGGATCCGCGTGCGCCCGCGCAATGCGCTCACCGTGCTCGATACGCATGACGGCATCGGCGTCATCGACATCGGTCCCGATGCCGGCGCACGCGGCGCGCGGCCGGGCCTGGTGCCCGATGCCGAACTCGACCGCCTGGTCGAGGTGATCCACGAGCGCTCGGGCGGCGCCAGCCGCCGCGCCACCGGGGCGGCGGCGTCCAACCTCGACATCTACCAGGTCAACTGCACCTTCTACGATGCGCTGGGCCGCGACGATGGCCAATATCTGCTGGCGCGCGCGATCCAGTTCTTCCTGCCGGGTGTGCCCCAGGTGTATTACGTCGGGCTGCTGGCCGGCCACAACGACATGGAGCTGCTGGCCCGCAGCGGGGTGGGGCGCGACATCAACCGCCATTACTACACGCGCGCCGAGGTCGAGGCCGCCCTGGCGCGCCCCGTGGTGCAGGACCTGCTGGACCTGATCCGTCTGCGCAACACGCATCCGGCCTTCAACGGCAGTTTCAGCCATGCCGGCGCCGACGATGCCCTACTCGTGCTGCGCTGGGAGTCCGGCCCCCACGTGGCCGAGCTGTCGGCGTCCTTCGCCGACGCCGCGTTCACGCTGCGCGTCAGCGACGGCGGACCGCTGCGCGCCCTGCAATGGCGCTCGGTCGGGCCGCGCTAGAAGTCTGCTGGGCAAGGGCTGCCGCCACCGTTTCGCCCCCGCAGGGGACGAGCCGTCCCATCGCTGTGGGGGTGCGTTCATGCAACCGATAGCGCTTTTGCGCCTTGTTGCTTTATTGCCGCGCCCCTTGGTTCAGGCAGTCGAGAATCCGTCGCGATTGCGCACGCCCGGACTAAAAAATTAATCATGACAATTCAATTATTTGCACGCAATTAATGCGGCGCGGCATCGACATGGTGCCGCCCAACGGTTGCGATGCACCATCGAAATATGCCGCTTACCCTCTTTGCAATCGATTCCAACCTTGTTAACTTACGCGCCGCTGAGCGCCCGTAAACGGTGCGCATTCCGCTACCCAAGAAGTTCACAACGACACGTCCGGATTCCACGCCTACGGGGGAGAAAACATGAAGAAGACGAGCAAAGCGGCGCCGGCACGCGCCGGCAAGCGACACGCCGCGCAAGCCAATGTGAGCATCAAGCTGTCGCCGGTGGCCCTGAGCGTGGCCATCGCGCTGGGTGCGCCGGGTTACGCCTATGCCCAGGACGCTGCGGCGCCAGCGAGCGCGGCGCCCGCGGAGCAAAAGGCCGACGTCGACCAGGCCCTGGATCTGGGCACCATCGTCGTCACGGCGGCCTCGGCGCAAAAAAGCAAGCTTGAAAGCTCCTTGTCGGTCACCGACGTGAGCTCCCAACTGGTCGAGGCCATGAACCCGCAGTCGCAGGCGGAAATCCTGCGCCTGATCCCCGGCATGATCGTGGGCGATACGGCCGGCCCTGGCGGCAACGCCAACATCTCGGTGCGCGGCCTGCCGATCACCACCGGCGGCTCGCCCTTCGTCCAGCTGCAGGAGGACGGTCTGCCCACCGTGCTCTTCGGCGACATGAACTTCGGCAACAACGACTATTGGACCCGCTTCGATACCTCGAACACGATCGAGGCCGTGCGCGGCGGCTCGGCCTCGACACTGGCCTCCGGAGCGCCGGGCGCCGTCATCAACTACATCAGCGCCACCGGCACGGAAAAAGGCGGGATCTTCACGCTTTCCAACGGCATCGGCTACAACCTGCACCGCGCCACCTTCGCGGTGGGCGGGCCCCTCGCCAGCGATTGGCGCTTTCATGCCGACGGCTTCTTCGAGCAGGGTCGCGGCCGCCGCGACCAGGGCTTCGACGCGCAACAGGGGTACCAGCTCAAAGCCAATGTCACCCACGACCTGGAGGGCAACAAGGGCTACCTGCGCTTCTACGTGAAGCTGCTCGACGACCAATCTCCCACCTACACGTCCATGCCGGTCCGGGTCAACGCGGGCGGCAACAGCCTGAGCGGCATCTCGTCCTACCCCGGATTCGATTCGCGCACCGGCTCGACCATCGGCGTCTACAACCAGACCTTCTCCGTGCTCGACAATGCATCCGGCACGCTGTCGCAGGTACCGGCCAGCGGCATCCACCCCGTGGCGCATGCCCTGGGCACGGAACTGCATTACAAGCTGGACGGCGACCTGACGGTCGACGACAAGTTCCGCTACACGCAAATGAGCGGCAGCTTCGCCACCCAGTTCGGCGGCTACACGACGGCCGCCAGCGTCATCGGCTCCACCGTCAACGGCCAGACCGTGGGGGCGATCAAGTACGCCGATGGGCCTCTGGCGGGCAAGACCTTCGCCGGCCAGTACCTCATCAACAACGCCCAGATCTACACGCACATGAACGACATGGGCAACACGGTGAATGACCTGTCGTTCAACGACAAGTGGCACCTGACGGCCAACAGCCAGCTTTCGGCCAAGGGCGGCCTCTTCTACATGAGCCAGAACATCGCGCAGGACTGGCACCCGGACGACGCCTACCAGGAACTGGCCGGCAGCAACCCGTCGATGCTCAACCTCTACAGCACCGCCGGCCAGCTGCTCACCAACAACGGCGTCTCGGGCTACAACACCAACTGGGGCACCTGCTGCGGTCGCCAGTACGACATGAAGGTGGCCGACACCGCGCCCTACATCGACCTGACCTGGGACCAGGGCTCGCTGCAGCTCGAAGGCAGCGTGCGCCAGGATTTTCTGAACGTCACGGGTTGGGCCGAGTCCGCCTCCGCGGCAACCACCAAGCAGACCACGATCAACGGGGCTCTGGTCAGCACGTCGACGCTGGACCCGTCCACGTACGAAGCGCTCAACTACGGCTTCAACTACCGTTCCTATTCGCTGGGCGCCCTGTACCTGATCAACGACGACACCAGCGCGTTCGTCCGCGTCAGCCGCGGCGGCAAGGCCAACACGGACCGCAACATCCTGTCGGGCTACACCAATCCGGACGGTACCTTGAACTCCTCCGGCGCGCAAAAGGCCTTCGACATCGTGTACCAGCAGGAAATCGGCATCAAGACGCGCGGCTACATCGGGCGCGGCGCCTACGGCCTGGAAGCCACGATATTCCACGACTCCTTCTCCGTCTCGAACTTCGACCTGACGCAGTGCAACGCCGCGCATGTCTGCGGCGAATACTTCCAGACCGCGTATTCGGCCAAAGGCCTGGAGCTCGAGGGATCGTACAAGCAGGGCGGCTTTGCGCTCGTGGGCCAGTTGACCTACACCAGCGCCAACACGGACCTCAATGCCACCAGCTATGGCACGGCCGCCCTGACCAGCGCCGGGACCGGCTTCCCGCCGCCCAACACCCCGGCGCTGAGCTACATGCTTTCGCCCACCTACAGTTGGGGCCCGGGAATCGGCGGTCTGGTGCTGCAAGGGCAGGGTCGCTCGAACATCAACGGCAACGCGGCCTATTACGCGCCCGGGCAGCAGTTCGTCGATGCCTTCGTCGACTATGACATCGCGAAGAACGTCACGCTCGGTCTGCACGTGAACAATCTGTTCAATTCGCTGGGCATCAACGGCCACTCGGACCAGACGCCGGCGGCCGCCGGCGCCACCATCATCACCGCACCCGGCGCACTCGGTCGCACCACCGACCTGTCGCTGAGCATCAAGTTCTGAAGATGCGCCTTGGCCGGCGCACGGGAGTGCATCCCCGTGCGCCGGTTTTTTGTCTGTAGGATTGCGCTCGTGGGCAATCCGACCTGGAGCGTGCTGCCGTGGCGGAAGATCGAAGGATACGCAGGGTGGTCATCATGGGCGGCGGCTCCGCCGGCTGGATGACGGCCGCGGCGCTCAGCCACAACCTGCAGCGCGATTGCGCCATTACCCTGATCGAGTCCGAGGAGATCGGCACGATCGGCGTCGGCGAGGCCACGATCCCGCCGATCCAGACCTTCAACCAGATGCTGGGCCTGGACGAAAACGACTTCGTCCGCCGCACCAAGGGAACCTTCAAGCTGGGCATCCAGTTCGTCGATTGGGGCAAGCTGGGTCACACCTATTTCCACCCGTTCGGCAGCTATGGCCGGCCCTTCGACCTCGTCCAGCTGCAGCACCATTGGCAGCGCGCCTACGCGCGCGGGCAGGCCCGCGGACTGGACGACTACTGCATGGCCTGGGCCGCTGCCCGGGCCAACCGCTTCGACCGCCCGGCCGCCGACCCGCGCAGCGTGCTGTCGACCTTCCTGTACGCCTACCACTTCGACGCGGGGCTGTATGCGCGCTACCTGCGCGAATTCTCCGAGGCGCGCGGCGTGCGGCGCGTCGAGGGCAAGGTGCGCCGCGTCGGCCAGAACGCCGGCAGCGGCTTCATCGAGACCATCACGATGGAAAGCGGCGTGGTCGTCGATGGCGATCTGTTCATCGATTGCTCGGGACTGCGCGGGCTGCTCATCGAAGGCACCCTGCAAACGGGCTACGAGGACTGGACCCACTGGCTGCCCTGCAACCGCGCCCTGGCGGTCCCCTGCGAACGCGGCGAGCTCACCCCGTACACGCGCTCGACCGCGCGCGCCGCCGGCTGGCAGTGGCGCATCCCGCTGCAGCACCGCACCGGCAACGGCCACGTCTACTCTTCCGAATTCATCGGCGACGACGAAGCGGCGGCGGTGCTGCTGGCCAACCTCGACGGCAAGCCCCTGGCCGACCCGCGGCCGATCCGCTTCACCACCGGGCGGCGCAAGCTGTTCTGGAACAAGAATGTCATCGCCATCGGCCTGTCCAGCGGCTTCCTGGAGCCGCTCGAATCGACCAGCCTGCACCTGATCCAGGCAGGCATCTCCAAGCTGCTGGCCTACTTCCCGGACCGGGATTTCGATCCGCTGGTCAGCCAGGAATTCAACCGCGTGGCCATCAACGAGGTCGAGCGCATCCGCGACTTCATCATCCTGCACTATTGCATGACCACGCGCGACGACAGCCCGCTGTGGCGCTACTGCGCCGCCATGCCCATCCCCGAGACCCTGCGGTACAAGATCGACCACTTCCGCCACTATGGGCGCATCCTGCCCGGCGAAATGGATATCTTCGGCCCGGCGAGCTGGCTCGCGGTGCACATCGGCCAGCTGAACCTGCCGTTGCGCAATGATCCACTGATGGATTATCGCGACGTCGACGGCGCCGGCTACCTGGAGCGGCTGCGCCAGACCCTGCAAAGCGCCGCCGCCGGCATGCCGGCGCACCAGGCCTATATCGACAAGCACTGCAAAGCCCATTGAACGCGCTGCCGTGGCGCCCAGACCAAGAAAAGACCGCGCCGCTACGCCGGCAGCCGGCCCGATGAGGAGACCGCGTGCCTGACCTGCAACGACCCTTGCCGCCCCCGGTGGCTGGCCGCCGAGCAGCGGGGCCTGCATGAACGGCACGATCCAACTGGGGCCCATCGACTGGGCCATCATGGCCGTCTACTTCGCCTTCGTGCTGGGCATCGGCGCGGTGCTGCGCCGTGGCGTGCGCACCAGCGAGGACTTCTTTCTCTCGGGCCGCTCGATCCCGGCCTGGGTCGCCGGACTGGCTTTCATGTCGGCCAACCTGGGGGCCCAGGAGGTCATCGGCATGGCCGCTTCCGGCGCCAAGTACGGCATGATCACCAGCCACTTCTACTGGATCGGCGCCATTCCGGCCATGGTGTTCCTGGCGGTCTTCATGATGCCCTTCTACTACGGCTCGCGCGCCCGCTCCGTGCCCGAGTACCTGCGGCTGCGCTTCGACGAAAAGACGCGCGGCTTCAACGCCATATCGTTCACGCTGATGACCGTCATGTCCTCCGGCATCTCGATGTACGCCATGGGCCTGCTGCTCAACCTGCTGCTGGGCTGGGACTTCAGCCTCAGCATGTGGCTGTGCGCCGTCATCGTGCTCGCCTACATCCTGCTCGGCGGCCTCACCTCGGCCATCTACAACGAGGTGCTGCAGTTTTTCCTCATCGTCTTCGGCTTCGCGCCGCTCGTCTTCCTGGGCTTGCACGACATCGGGGGCTGGAGCGGCCTGCAGGCGGGCCTGGCCAAGGTCGCCGTGGCGCAGGGCTACGCGCCGGGCGCCTGGAGCCAATCGTGGCAGCACATCGGCTCCACGTCGGAAAATCCGATGGGCGTCGAATGGTTCGGCCTGGCCATGGGCTTGGGCTTCGTGCTCTCCTTCGGCTACTGGTGCACCGATTTTCTCATCGTGCAGCGCGCCATGGCCGCCGAGTCCATGTCCGCCGCGCGGCGCACGCCGCTGGTGGCAACGGTGCCCAAGATGCTGTTCCCCTTCCTGGTCATCCTGCCCGGCATGATCGCCATCGCGCTGACGCAGGATGGCAGCGGCTTCGCGCTGCCGGCCAAGCCCGACGGCAGCCTCAACTACGACCTGGTCATCCCGGTGATGCTGGTGCATTACTTTCCCAATGGCCTGCTCGGGCTCGGGCTCACCGCCCTCATCGCCAGCTTCATGTCCGGCATGGCCGGCAACGTCACGGCCTTCAACACGGTCTGGACCAACGACATCTACCGCCCCTACCTCAACCGCAGCGCCAGCGATGCCCACTATCTTTGGATGGGACGCCTGGCCACGCTGGCCGGGGTGCTGCTGTCGCTGCTCGCCGCCTACCTGGTGTCGGCCTTCAACAACATCATGGACGTGCTGCAACTCGTGTTCGCCTTCATCAACGCGCCGCTGTTTGCGACCTTCCTGCTGGGGATGTTCTGGCGTCGCGCCAACGGCAACGGCGCCTTCGTCGGCCTGTTGGCCGGTACCGTCGCTGCCGCCCTGCACCACGGGCTTAGCCTGCCCGCGCATGCCGTGGCCGGCATAAAAGGGGGTTGGCTCGCCGTAACCCATGTCTACGCCAGCGAAATGGCGCAAAACTTCTGGACCGCCATCTTCGCCTGGTCCACCTGCATGGTGATCACTATCCTCGTCAGCCTGCTGGGCCGGGCGCCCGACCGCAGCGCCCTGCGGGGCCTGGTGTATTCGGAAACTCCGCGCGTCGACGCGGGCGACGAGCCCGCCTGGCGCCGCCCTGCGGTACTGGGTGCGCTGGCGCTGGCCGCGGTGCTGGTTCTTAACCTGGCGTTCTGGTGAGCGGCGACTGCGCCGACTGTCGCAGGAGGTTTTCATGATCGACATCCGCCAACCGATAGGCTGGCTCTTTGCCCTCCTGGGCATGCTGCTGCTGATCCAGGGGCTGGGCAGCGCAACCGCGGCCGCCAGCCGCAGCGTGGGCTTCAATGTCGATGCCTGCTGGGGCGCCGTCATGCTGGTCTTTGCCGCCACGATGCTGGCGCTGGCCTGGCGCCAACGCCGCCGCGCCGGCACGCAAGGCTGAGCCGGGGCAGCGGCGCCCATGCGCGACACCACCGCACTGCGCAGCGCCTTCGAGCGCCGCTTCGCCGCCGCGCCGGCGTTGTTCCGGGCCCCCGGGCGGGTCAATCTGATCGGCGAGCACACCGACTACAACGGCGGCTACGTGATGCCCGTGGCCATCGGGTTCTACACGTATGTTGCCGCGGCACCGCGCTCCGATGGCCGCTTCGTCGTGCATTCGAACAACGTCGATCAGACGGTGGAGTTCAGCCTGGACCAGCTTGCGCCGGGCGGCACCCGTGCCGGCACGCACTGGGCCGACTACGTATCGGGGGTGGCCGGCTGCCTGCGCGATGCCGGCGTCCGGCTGAGCGGGGCGAACCTGCTGATCGATGGTGCCGTGCCGCTGGGGGCCGGCTTGAGCTCCTCGGCCGCACTGGAAGTGGCCTGCGCGTTGGCCCTGAGCCAGACCGCCGGCCAGAGCCTGGATCGGGTCGCGCTGGCGCGCCTGTGCCAGCGTGCCGAAAACGAGTACGTCGGCATGCGCTGCGGCATCATGGACCAGTTCGCCTCCTCGGTGTGCCGCCAGGGCCATGCGCTACGCCTGGATTGCCGCTCGCTTGCCTACGAACACCTGCCGCTCGAAGCGAGCCTCCAGGGGCGCGCGGGCGCCGGCGCTGCCCGTCTGGTCATCTGCAACTCGCTGGTGCGCCACCAGCTGGCCGGCGGCGAATACAACACGCGCCGCGCCCAGTGCGAGCAGGCGGTGCGCCTGCTCGCTCGGGTCGCGCCACAGGTGCAGTCGCTGCGCGACCTCACCCCGGCCCTGCTGCAGGAGCATGGCGCCGTGCTCGACGACGTGGTCCGGCGCCGCTGCCGGCACGTCGTCACCGAGAACCAGCGCGTGATCGACGCCGGCGCCGCGCTGCAGGCCGGCGATCTGGCCCGCTTCGGTCGATTGATGCAACAGTCGCACGCCAGCCTGCGCGAGGACTACGAAGTCAGTTGCACGGAGCTCGACGGCCTGGTCGAACTTGCCCAGGGCATCGAGGGCACCATCGGTGCGCGCATGACCGGCGGCGGCTTCGGTGGCTGCACGGTCAACCTGGTGCGCGAGGATGCGGTCGAGCGCTTTTGCGCGCACATCGCCGAGGGTTACACCCGCTTGTGCGGCCGGGCACCCGAAATCTACGTCTGCAACAGCGCCGATGGCGCGCAACGCCTGGACGCGTGAAGCCGAGCCTCCTCCCATGAGCGACCGCCCTCTCGACCTGCAAGCCGATGTGCACCGCCGTTTCAACCCGCTCAACGGACAATGGGTCCTCGTGTCGCCCCATCGCACGGCGCGTCCCTGGCAGGGGCAGACCGAAGCGACCGCGCCGGCACGGATGCCCGCACATGACCCCGGCTGCTACCTGTGCCCCGGCAACGGCCGCGCCGGCGGTGAACGCAATCCCCCGTACGACGGCACCTTCGTCTTCGACAACGACTTCGCGGCACTGCGCCCGCAAGGCAGCGCCGCGCAGAGCGGGCCGGGCGGCCTGCTGCAGGCCCAGGGCGAGACCGGCCTGTGCCGGGTCATCTGTTATTCGCCGCGCCACGACCTGAGCCTGGGCCAGATGCCGGTGCCGGCGATCCGCGGGGTGATCGACACCTGGGTGGAGCAGTTCCGCAGCCTCGAAGCGCAAGGGCAGTTCCAGGCCATCAGCATTTTCGAAAATCGCGGCGCCATGATGGGCGCGAGCAGCCCGCATCCGCACGGCCAGATCTGGGCCAACCGCAGCGTACCGGATGAAATCCTGCGCGAATCGGCGCAGCAGCGCGCGCACCTGGAACGGCATGGCCGCTGCCTGCTGTGCGATTACCTGGCACTCGAACTGGCTGCCGGCGAGCGCGTGGTCGCGGTCAACGAACACTTTGCCGCGGTCGTGCCGTTCTGGGCGGTGTGGCCCTTCGAGACCCTGGTGCTGCCGCGCGTGCACACCGCTTCTATCGATGCCGTGCCAACGGCCGCCCGCGACGCGCTGGCGCAACTCCTGCGCGACCTGGTGCAGCGCTACGACGCCTTGTTCGCCGCCAGCTTTCCTTATACGATGGGCTGGCACCAGCGGCCGAGCGACGGCGCGGCGCATCCGCAGTGGCACCTGCACGCGCACTTCTACCCGCCGCTGCTGCGCTCGGCCACGGTGCGCAAGTTCATGGTCGGTTACGAAATGCTGGCCGGGCCCCAGCGCGACATAACGCCCGAGGCCGCTGCGGCGCGCCTGCGCGCGGCGGCCTGAAACCCGGCCGCTCGAAACAGGAAGGCAACATGAAGCGAAACAACGGCCGCGCGGCCGTCGCGCCGCGCGCGCCGGCGGCCGTCCCGATGCCGGCGGGCAAGGCCGCGCCGGCCCGCATCGATCGCGTGCAGATGGCCGACATCGCCCGCCTGGCGGGCACCGCCCGCTCGACGGTGTCGCGCGCGCTCAACAACAGCCCGCTGATCAGCGAG
>Ga0209698_10006031_pt1 | contig 12942 bp, 10 predicted proteins | sample LitLauG_LLR_2012_FD_187203 | JGI IMG/M metagenome (GOLD analysis project Ga0209698, IMG submission 187203) | Freshwater sediment microbial communities from Pennsylvania, USA - Little Laurel Run_MetaG_LLR_2012 (SPAdes) (version 2) | ecosystem: Environmental > Aquatic > Freshwater > Creek >...
ATCTATCGAATGGGCCGATATTACGGTTGCTCCGAGCAAGGCGTTTGCCGATGAACTCGAGCGCTGGACCGGGCGGAGGATCAGCGTCATTTATCACGGTTTCGATCGCCCGGCTTTCACCCAGGACACAGCACCTCTTTCCGGCGAGGTCCGAGCCAAGCTTGAGAGCGCCGACCAAAGCTTCAAAATTCTCTTCGTGAGCCACTACAACTACTATCGGAATTTCGAGACCCTGATCAAAAGCCTGCCCCTTCTCCGGAAACGCCTGGCCGGCAGAACCGTGCGGCTTCTCCTGACCTGCAACCTCGCTGCCGGTACGAATCCGGGCGCTTACCGTCCGGAGGAGGCAGCGCGCCTGATCAGGCAACTCGACGTTTCCGATATGGTCGTGGAACTGGGTACGATTCCATATCAAAAGCTGCATCAACTCTACGCGCGCTCTGATGTTTACGTGACCCCAGCCTACACGGAAACGTTTGCTCACCCTCTGGTAGAAGCCATGTCGAGCGGCGTGCCCACGGTGGCGTCCGATATCGCTGTGCATCGTGAAATTTGCGGAGATTCCGCGTTGTATTTCCAGAGATTTTCTCCACATGAACTGATGGAACGGGTCGCCGAAGTTGCGGAACAGGGTGACAAGCGCAAGTCAATGATTGCCACCGGACTGGCAAGGGCCAATCATTTCTCCTGGAAGACGCACGTGGAACAAATTGTGCAAATGTCGCAGAAATTGACAGGAGGCGGGGTTAAGCCGTCCGACTCCTTGGCAGCGCTGTGACGCAGGCACTCAACAATTACCTGAACATGTGAACCACGTTCACCAGTCCCAGTGCAGAGCACGCCGCCAGCACGGCGCAAACCGCTCCAAGTCCCCACACAATGCGACGATCTTTTGGCAGCCAGCGATATAGTGAAACAAATAGAAAAGGCAAAATCGGGATCGCGAATCTGGCAAAATTGCTGCGCGCCCACGATGGATAGTTATAGGTGAACATGCACCACAGATACGGCGCGAGAAAACAGGCCTCGGCTGGATTGGTTTTGCAGTAGCTCCGGAACCGTTCGGATCTCAGCATCACAACTACGCCGGCAACCACCAGCGCAATCCATCCGAAACTAAGAATCAGATTCGTCCAAGGTGCAGGATAAGTGATGGTTCCCTTGATGATCGCGTAAAACGGAAAACCGAAGAGCCAGCCTCCTTGCCAGTCCTTGCTGTGATAGCTGCTCACATTGGCAAAGGCATCTCCGAAGTGCAAAGCAACGGGAAGCGCATACAGGGTGCCGACCGCGACGCCAATCGCACTCGCAGCGGTGAAGCGACGATAATCTTTTTGCCAAAGCAGAGTGAGCCCGATCCCGACAAGCGCGAAAATTCCCAAAGGTCGCACCACAGTCGCGCATGATGCAAGCAGAGAAGCCAGCATCCATCGCCGCTGCCTGAGACTCAAAAACGCAGCAAACAGGAGACACACAAAGAGGGGTTCTGATCCTCCCAGGCACGAGCGCTGCAGCCAGTCAAAATTGAGGATGGCGAAGAAGGCAGCCACCCATCCATCCCAGAGCCGTCGTACCAGAAGCACGGAAATCAACGACGGGATCAGCGAGAAAAACATGAGCGAGAAACGATCGGGAAGCCCAGTCATCTTGGAGAGCGCCGCCATGGCATAGGGCAGTCCCCAGAACTGTTTCACCACGATGCCGCGAAAATCCCAGTGTCGGAGCGCAGAAGCGATGCTCATATATGCCGAACTATCGGCGAATGCATCGATGGCTTCGCGATAACCGCGAACGCTCGCGATGATTGCGATAAAGAGCAGAAAAGTCATTCCCACGAGACAGCTCAGTTCCACAAGAGACGGAGAAATGTCTCCAGACGCTTGCCCAGGCAGTAGAACTCTCGCTTCCGGTGGAGGGTTGTCGACAGCAGGTTCGGGAGACATCATTTCAGCCGATTATTCGTGCAAAACAGCGAGCCGCGAAGGCAATGCTAGTGAATTATAACGAGCGCCGGTAAGGTCGCTCTCGCTGTGGTCGGTAACAAGTCCCAACCTTCAGCCCGCTGGCTCGGCGTTCTCTCTCCTTGATCGCGCCATGGCATACAGCAACATCACAGACAAAAGCAGCAAAAGCCAAGTTTGATGCGGCATAAGAATCCGATCCCACCACCACGAGTGTGTCCAGGACTCGGGAATATTTCCGCGCCGCGCTGCTTCCTGTAAGGTTGCGGCGCCAGGTACCAGGAAGGGGGCCATCAGCAGCAGTGATGTATTCCCGACGTTCTTAATCGTATTCTGCCGGCTCAGGCACCAGCACAGCGCGACCGCTAATACTGACGCATCGTAAAACCGGTGGTAAAGAGGCAGCAGGCCGATCACGGCAATCGTCCCCAGAGACAAGAGGCTATTGGCCTTATGCTCATCTTGCAGTACGAGAGCGATCCAGATCAGGATCAAGACGCCACCCAGCGCAAAAGCGAGCATATTGGCTGAACTGGCGCTATGGGTGAAGGAATAAAAAGGGACTTGCAGATTGATCAGCATGAAGCGGATAGGGTTGGCGCTGGTGAAGTCGTCAATCGTATTCTTCTCTGCCCCGAAGCGGACGTTTCCGGTGTAGTCCGACAACCAGTGCACACCGGCGAACTGCATCCACGCCAACCCAAGTAACGCCAATACCACCGTAAGGGCCACTGCAGTCACGCACAAACGCCAACGGCGTTGCCAAAGGTAATAGAGGACCAGGAAGGCGCCGATGTGGGGCTTTAAACTGCATGCAGTGCCAAAAAATAGGCCTGCAATCATGTCGCAATCGGCGCCAGCGGCCCAGATTCCAACGGCGCAGAGCCCAACGACGAGAATGGTCTGGTTTCCGCTGGCAACACCCGTCTGAAACGGCGCCAGCGCCAGGCAGCCGGCGATGAATGCGATGCCGCGTGGTTCTCGAAAAGAAAGTCCAGCGGCCGCGAGCAGGGCCCATACCGTCGCGGCGAAGCTCAATATCACGACTGTGAGCCAGAGCAACTGCGCCGCGGGCCACGATAAAGCTCCCAACGGGGCAAAAAGCACGAGTGCACCCGGAGGAGGAGCGATGTGGACGCGCGCAGTGTTCTCGTCCAGCGTGAGGCCAACTTCATCGCGCCAGACCGCTGCAAATTTTCCGGCATCGGCAAAACTCTGTCCGCGCAACCAGAGTCGGCTGGCCGCATAGTACTGCGACAGATCGTTCCACCCGTTTGGCTGAAGATACCGTACGGGCCCGCGAACGACAAACTCCGTGGCAGCCAACAGCAGCAAGATCCACAGAATGACTTGACTGACCTGGCTAGTGATTCGGTCCGGGGTCAGATGAGAGCTCGGATGTTCCATTTATTCCGATGTCCTGCCAGTACACGCGTGCCGAATCGATTGAGCGACGCGATCCTGCTCCTCATCCGTCATTTGTGGGTATAGCGGGAGGATGATTGCCTGATCCTGCGCTCTTTCACTCTCGATTAAGTTCGGGCACTGCGGCGTCGGAGAACAGTCGGGTTGGGCACAGCGCCAAGTCGCAGCATCCCGGTAGGCTGGTTCGCGATGGGCGCACATGATGCCACGCCGTGTCGCGATGCCATCGTCAAGCATCTTCTGCATTACTTCGCGCTGATCGAATCCATCCGGCAGTCGCACACAGTAACTCTGCCAGTTTGTGTGGGCCCACTCCGGTTCAGTCGGCAATACGATGCCAGGGATGTCTCTCAGAAGCGAGCAATATCGCCCGGCCATCGCCCGCCGTTGCTCGATCGCATCAGGGAGTCGCTTTAATTGCTCGCGCCCAATGGCAGCTTGAATATCAGTCAAGCGATAATTGAACCCAAGTTCAGGATACGACTCGAACACAACGTTCGGAGAAGAGTGACGAACGGTATCGGGAACGCTCATGCCATGTTGCCTCCACAGCCGGAACTTGCGGTCAATGTCGGGATCCGATGTGGTGAGCATTCCTCCGTCTCCGGTAGTCAAAAGCTTTCTCGGGTGAAAAGAGAAGCATGCGACGTTGCCATGTGGAGCGCCGATTTTCTCCCATTTCCCATTCCATAGAATTTCGCTTCCAACGGCGCATGCGGCGTCTTCAACCAGAGCGATCTTGTGCGTTCGAGCGACATTGAGCACTGCGCTGAGATCGCAAGGCATCCCCATCTGGTGAACGCACAGGATCGCTCTGGTCCGTTCGCTGATGGCGTGCGCAATACGGCTGGGAGTGATATTGAAGGTTGCTGGATCGATGTCCACGAAGACAGGACGCGCGCCGCAGTAGCGAACGCTGTTCGCGGTTGCGATGTAGGAGTGGCTGACGGTGATCACTTCGTCGCCTGGCCTGACACCGACGGCCAGCAAGGCAAGGTGCAGAGCGGTTGTTCCGCTGGAAACCGCACAGGCGTGCGCCGCCCCGACATACCCTGCAAATTCCCGCTCCAATGCCGCGACTTCAGGACCTTGTGTCACCCAACCGGACAGAATGGCTCGTTCCGCCGCCGCAACTTCTTCGGGACCGAGATTGGGGCGGGCTACTGGAACGAACTCTTTAGGCATGGCTCGAGACATTCCGGGGCTCCCAGTTCCGCACGACTTCTTGTTCAAGTAATTCAGCTGCCGTTTTGCCCCGGCTGACATACCAGTCGCGGAGTCGGCAGAGACCTTCTTTCAAAGACACAGTTGGTTGGAAACCGAGAACGTCTTTTGCTTTCGAACTGTCGGCCAACAAGCGCAGAACGTCGCCTGGACGCGGTTCTACATGAGTCACCTCAGAGCCCGCTTTGCCTACAACCTGAGCCACCGTACGTGCTAACTCGCAGATCTGGATTTCTTTGCCACTTCCCAGATTCATTGTTTGTCCCACGCAATCAGCAGATAACCCGCCAGAAAGGATCCCTGCCGCAGTGTCGCTGACGAAAGTAAAATCGCGCGTTTGGGTGCCATCGCCAAAAATGACCATTGGTTTTCCCGCCATGCATCGCAGCATGAACTTCGGAATCACCTCACCGCTATCCCCTTCGTGATGGCATCGTGGCCCGTACGCATTAAAGGGGCGCACAACGACGGTTGGATATCGGTAAGTTTCCCAGAACGCTCGCGTATAGGCCTCTCCCGCGAGTTTGGAGGCACCATAAACGGTCATAGGCAGGGTCGGGTGTTCTTCGCGAATTGGAACTTGCCGGGCCGTTCCGTATACCTCAGAACTGGAAACATAGACGAATCGATTTACACCTGAGCCGCGCGCGATTTTCAGGAGTCCAAGAGTTGCAGACGCATTGACCTCATGGTTTTCGATCGGCGAGTGGATGGAATGTCGCACCCCCAGACAGGCAAGATGGAAGATGAGGTCAACGCCCTGAATGAGTGAAGCCATTGAGGGTTCGTCGCGGACGTCAGCAACCGTGAACTCCACTTGGGAGCCCACCAATCCATCGAGATTCTCTCGCTTTCCGTTGACCAGATTGTCGACGGCACGAACTCGAAAGCTTCGCTGTACCAGTTGACGGACCAACTCCGATCCAATAAAGCCGGCACCACCTGTTACCAGGGCAAGCTGGTTATCCACTGAGGTCGAATCTCCCGAAAATTTGGAACGATGATTTTATCAAGGGATCTGACTTATATGGATGGTCTGGCGTCCGATACTGGATCGATGGCCTCGATTGTCGTCTTGGCTGCTACCTGTCGGCGGAGTTGCGCCAGGCTCAGTCCTTTGACGCCGAGCAGAGCCATTCCCGCCAGCACATTCGCGATGAATACCCATGCGTGAATCACCACGGTAAGCGCCAGTGCACTGCTGACGGCGACTCCCGCGAACTTGAAAGCCTCGGTGCCGAAGAGTTCGTAAGTGCCGAGTCCTCCTGGAGCTGCTGGGATCATGAAGCCCAAGCCCAGGATCGCAGATGCCACAACGGCCGACTTCGCACTCAAGGCCAGACCTAGAGCTCGAGCCAGTCCCCAGATGACCGCGGCTTCTGTAGTCCAGATCATCGCGGTCAGCAACAGAAGAACAAGTACTCTTTCGGCCGACGCGACGGCTGCCAGCCCGTCGGCAAACGCAGTCAGCAAGCCGTCGAACCGTTCCTCGAGAGATGATAGATGCAGTCGGCGAGACGTCCCCCGCACAAGGCCGATCAAAGTTCGGGTTCGGTAGCGAAGAAATACCAGAACAATGAGCACTCCCCCGAATACCAGGGTCGCGACTCGCACCATCGCGAACACCCAGACGGGAGGATGCATTGTCCAAATCGCGAACAGCACGACGCCCACGAGCGCCAAGCCATCCAAAACTTTCTCGACAGCGAGCGTAGCCAGTGTACGGCTGCTCTCAAGTAAAGACCCTGTGGGACCTGCCAGGGCACAACGTGCGAGATCTCCGGCACGGCCGGGAAGCAGGAAGTTCGCCATGTTTCCGATTCCCAGCACGGCGAGGCAGGAGGAGAACCGAGGTCGGGACGCGGCAGGAAAGATCAGCTGCCAGCGCCAGGCGCGCAACGGCAGATTCAAGACGAAAACGGCAAGGGGCACGAGTAGGAATGGTCCGCTCAAGTGTCCAAGTGCGTGCCAGGACTGCTTCAGGTCTATCTGGCGCCACAAAACGGCGACGCATCCCAGGCCGATCAGAATCCCAATAACGCCGGCCTGGACGTGAAGCCTACGTCCCAAAGCGGCGCTCCACTTTTGCTGCCTGATTGTCTGCAGTTTCTGTCTCGGAGGTCTCTTCAAGGAAATAAGTTGGGCGATGCCGGGCGGCCTCCAGAGTGCGCCACAGATATTCCCCTAAAATTCCCAGCATCATCATCTGGACGCCGCCCATCACCAATACGACCACGATGAGTGAAGACCAGCCTTGCACCGGGGTTCGTGTCGTCAAGCGGAACACAATGACGACGACTGCATATGCGAATCCCAATAGGCTGAAGAGTATCCCCAGGTAAGACATCGCGCGGAGAGGCGCGTACGAAAACGAAACAAAGGCATCAGCGAACGCTTCCAGCTTGCGTTTCAAGGTCCACTTCGACCCACCTGCTGCGCGCTTCTCCTTCGTGTAGCGAATCTGCGCCGATGAGAACCCGAGCCTGGCGATTTCCCCACCAATGCTCGGATCACTCCCCGCGGATTGCAGGAGCGCATTCAAGGCCCTTCGATCGAGAAGAGCAAAATCCGAACCTCGTGGAGGCAGGTGCACCTCGCCCAGAAGATTCAGTAGCCGATAAAACGTATTGGCCAGAAACACGTCGAACTTTGACACGCCCTCACGGGCTTCACGGACCGCCCACACGACGTGATGGCCGGCTCGCCACAGATCGAGCATCCGAAGGATAAGTTCGGGAGGATCCTGCAGATCTGCAGCCAGGAAAACCGCGCATTCGCCTCGCGCCTGTGCCAGCCCCGCGAGCACGGCGACATGGCTTCCGCCGTTCCTCGCAAGCCTCGCATAACGAAACCGGGGATCATTCGCGCAAACCTGTTTCAGCAGTTCTGGGGACCGGTCTTGAGAATGGTCATCGACCAGAATGATCTCAGTCTCCAGTGGAGTCAGCCGTTCCATAAAAGCCCGCAATCGCTCCACGAGCGCTGGAATGACAGCCTCTTCGTTGAAGACTGGAATGACGATACTGAGTTCGGGCCCGCCCATAATCAACACAAACGAACTTCTAGTGTAGCGGAGTCAGACAAAAATCTCGGCATTTCTCAGCACGCTCTCCGTGCATCGACGCACCCACTCGATATCGACCGAATCGTCCACCCAGAGGTTGACGACGCGCCGGGCGAACCGGTCAGCATTTGGACACAAATCCGAAGGCCGGAAGAAATCATTCACGGGCCAGTACAAATTGGACACATGAAAGCCGTCACGCCGCACGTTGTCGCAGAATTCGACCAGTCGCTCAGGAAAGTCCGCCAGCAGCGAATACCGCCAGCAAGTTCCGCTCTCGCGCCATTGGCCTAACAGTGTCCATGGCCCACGCGATAAGGCGGCTTCGTATTGTCGCGCATTCTCAAGGCGATGAAGAAGCTTCTGCCCTAGCGACGGCCACACCTTTGCAAGCGCCGCCGGATTTTTCATGCGCCGAAGATAGAGACCCCGGAAGGCAGGCTGTATCTTGAGAAAGGCCGAGGATATTTCCTCGACCGCACGGTCTCGGAGCAACCCGACCAGAGCATGGTGGAGATTACGGTAACTCAGACCGAGAGTTCTGATCTTGTCGTCGCTGATCTCCGGGGGGAGCGGGTCGCTAGTTAGCGATTCCTTCAGCAGAGCCAGTTGTGCCTCTGAACGAACCAGCAAACCACCGCCGCCGCATTCCAGGATCTTTGTTGGATTGAAGCTGTAAACAGCAAAATCTCCAACAGATCCGGCAGCAGCGCCATCCGGCAAACGAGCCCCCAAAGCCTGGGCGACATCCTCGATCAGGACAACCCTCTTCTCCTGGCACCATTTTGCTAAAGCCTGCAACTCGGCGGTCTGGCCGTACAAGTGGATGAACACGACCGCGCATGTTCCAGGCGTCCACCGCTGCTGGATGGTTTCGAGCGTAGGCATGCCCGTGCCTGGATCCACGTCAGCGAATCGGGGATTGACTCCCGCCAATCGAGCCGCATTTGCCGGAGTGGCGCATGAGATGGAGGGCAGTATGACTTCCGCTTCTTCAGACAGCGCTCCCGCCGATCGCCGCGCCACAGCAAAGGCTCGATATAGCGCGGTAGCCGCCCTGCCATACCAGTCGATGGCCACGCCACCTGTCTGACGCAACAAGTCGGTTTCGACCGAGTGCAGGATCTCCTGCGTCTCTGACTTTTCCAGTACGGAACTCATGCAGTCAAAATCCGTCGGTGGACTCGCCACTGTTCAGCGGCCTGCGACACGGTCGCCCACTCAAAACCATGTTCGAGTCGCTGCAAACATTCTGTCATTGAAATCAGATTCCGGCACGTCTCCGCAACGGACCGGGAATGGAGCGCATCCGGGCCGCGTCCAGCAAGCACTTCATCCGGATGAAAGATGAGGACCCAGACGAGGAAGTCGCAGGATGAGTTCCGGCACGCTTTTTCCCAACCCTTCAATGCGCTTAGAAACAGATCAGAGTGAACCGCCGGGTTCATGTAACGAACTCGCGGAGCACTGTCATAGGGCGCCTGCAGCGTCCATGTATTCATGGGGAGTTCGAGGAGGGAGCGTTCCGCGCCGGATTTACACAGGTCATCGAACTGCGGGAAGTACGGCTGATTCGGAGCTCCTTCCCAGTTCATCGGGTGCCCTTCGTGGCCCTTGCGCCCCGGAATAGCCGTAGAGTCGCAACGGAACCCCAAACGCTCCACAGTAGTGTAGGTCTCCGGAGTATGCCAGCCCTCTCCATGACGAAAACTGCCGGGATGAAAGGCTCCTCGAATCTTTTCCCAAAGGCGTACCAGTTCATCCTGCGCTTCGGTGGGTTCCGTGATGACGACCGCTGCATCTTCCTTTCTGTTCTGGCGGTACAGATGTGGATGCCAGCCGATTTCGTGGCCCTGTCTTTCGACTCGGGTCCAGAAATTGGAGTAGGTCTCGATGAGGTAAGTCGCGGATCCCAGAATGCTTTCGAGTTGCCCATCAGCGCGCACAAACCAGGTAATGGGAATATCTCGCAGTTGCGAAAAAGCATGCATTTGATCGGTGAGATTGTGCAGATTTTCCAGACCTTCCCAGTGAAGCGATTGACGGTCGGGAACACGCGCGCTCAAACCGTCTGGGTCGGTATCGACCGTTAAGCAAAGTGCGTGTCGCTTCACCGCAGGTAGCCCTCAACCTCGTCATGCAGCAGTTGCACGCAAAACTCGAATGCCCGGTAGTCGTGGCGAATGACGACTCGCGGAGAAATTGCTTTCGCCATTCTGAAAATCTCCTCCGGAGCGTAATAGTACAAATCCGGATTACGAAAGTCGACGTACGTGGAAAGCATGTCGACGGCGACAGACACGCGCGTGTGCGCGAAGGCCAGTTCGAGTGCCTGCTTCATGACCTGAAGGTTGTCTGAATGCTGGTATCGATTATTGAGCACTTGCGACATCACGATCGTTTCGTAAGTTCCCTCGATGCCTTCGACAAAGATATTACGCACCGCAAAGGTTGCTTCCGGGAACCTGAGTCGGCACTCGGCGATGTAGTCGGGAACGATGTCATATCCGGAATAAGTACAATCCTGCCCGTGCCTCAGCAGATGCTTGTAGAAATCTCCCAGGCCGCAGCCCACTTCCAGGATCGAAGGCTTTGATCCGCGCAGGGCGGATGCGAGAACCTGATGCCTCAGCGCCTGTTTGTGTTCGTCGCCTGAATTGAGCGACGCGAATGTGGGGCCGTGTTGCGCAATGCGCCGCCGATACCTCTGCAGAACCTGTGAGACATCGTCCGGATGCAGGACCGGTTGCGTCATGAATGCGCCAACTCCCGGAAATCATGCAATTCGGAGGCATGTCGTGTGGTTCCGTCCTGGTAGCGGGCGGTGATCTGTCGGCATCCGCGATCGGCGATTTCGACCGCCTCGTCGAGAGTCTTTCCCGTTGCCACCAGGAATCCGGCACGGTCGGAAGTGCTTCGCAAGGGATGAAGAATGTCGCCGGGCCGAATTGTTACACCCACGTCCAGAATGTTCGGGTCGTGAACGAGAGCATCGGGGATCGTGAAACTCTCGACCACCCCTGGTGCGAAGATCAGGAACCGGTAGTCCGAGCCGCAGCACGCTTTGGGCTCGAATCCGATTGGAGCAATTCCGCATGCCATGCGACAAGCTTCAAGGAATTCGTTTACGCCGCTGACATGAGAAGCAATCTCCGGAGTGTGTCCGCCCCCACAGCGTGCACCCAATTCGAATAACACCGGGCCGCGGCTCGTGCAGGCGAACTCCACATGCGCTACCCCTTGAGTTAGTCCCAGCGCATTCACAGCCCGATCGCACATGTCCGACACGGTTGATCCCTGTGCGGCGGTCAACGCCGCGGGGTATTGAACACTGACATCGACACGGTAGGGAAGCAGCGATTTGATCTTCTGCCCGATGCAGAGAACCGAAGTCTTGCCCTTCCAAATGAGCACCTCGCAGCTGTGTTCGCTCCCTTCGATCCACGGTTCGATGACTACGTCTGAGCCAGGTATTCCGCCCTCGCGAGCCGCGTCAAACGCGCTCGCGATCTCCTGTGAGTCTTCCACCCGCGTAACACCACGAGAACCGCCAAAACTTCGATCAGGTTTGAATATGAGAGGGAAACTACCCAGCCTACGCCCGGCTCGCTCCGCGTCCGCCACTGTCGAGACTACTTCGAAAGGCACTGAGTAGGTCCCAAGTGTCTGCCAAAGCCGGCGCATAGAGGTTTTGCTGGTGGCGTTCGCAGCCGCCTCCTCGGGGATCGAGGACAATCCGAGACGACTGGAGATTCTTGCCGCCGAGCGAACTCCAACCTCCGCCATGCTAACCACGCCGTCGACACCGCCCTGCTCCTGCACAGCCGCGATCAGTCGATCACCATCGTTCAGATCGATCGCCAGCGCGCCATCCGCAGCCCGTAAGCCTGGGGCCCCAGGATTTCGATCCGCGACAAATGTATAGAAGCCAGCCCTGCGTGCCGCAAGAATCGAGGGCACGTTGTACCGGCCACCACCGAGGATCAAAAGTCTCTTGGAGCCCATAGAGTCTGCTAACTAGTTCGCAGTGGTGCCGGTGAGCTGAGGCGCCACCAGCCGCCGGTTGATTTCAGCCTGCACCCGCCGTACTCGTTCCGCTTCGATCTCGTTATATCGGAATCGCACGCCGCCAGTTCCGTCGCAAATGCCGATGATCCGGGTGGGATGGTGCATGCTGTCGACGATGACGTCTCCCAAGCGACCCATTGCGCCCCCCGCGACGACGGGGATCTCGTCGAGCGTTCCCCAGCCGAGAGCGTCGCGAGTTTCCAGCAAAGATTCGTGGGAGGCAGACAAAGTGCCGGTGAGCGCAGGCCAAATGTTTACCCGCAGCAGCAAGCAACCGCGTTGCTGCGCTGCGGAAATGCCGTCTTCCAGAATTGCGCCGATGCCAGCGTCAAGCACGAATGTGCCCTTCGAGAGTCGCTGTGCGTATTGTTCTCCAAACCATGCATGACTGGCCGGCCAGACGAGCACTGCTGCGGCTCTGGAAAGTGCTGCCGCTGCCGGTTCGGAATCTGCTTTCATGAGATCGAGGGAAAGGGAACGCCCTTCCAATGAAAGCGAGCGGATGTGGTCGAGAGGAGACACATCAGGACCACCGTCGGGATCAGCAAGTATCGTGACCTCAGCCCCGCGTTCTGCCAATCGCAACGCCAGGAAGCGGCTGCGCGGGTGATCTCCGACGATGACGATGCGAGACGCGGTCAACTGCTCGCGAAGAAGCCGGACCACCTGGTCCTCCACAGCCTCCACCCAGACCCGGCTATCGAGATACGTCAGCAGCGACGTCTTCTTCAGCTGCTTGCGGGCCGTCTCGGAAGCATCGGGCGGGCCAAACGGTTTGCGATCAACATCAAGCAAAACCACGTCGGCCTTGCCGTCGACTACATTCAGCACAGCAAGCAATTGCTCTTCGCTAGTCAATTCCACTGATCCCACCACGTGAGATTGCGTTGTGTGAATATTTCCCGAAACAACGAACTCCGAAAGTGGCTTCTGTCCGGTCACGACATTCAAGGCTGAGAACCTTCCAGCCTTCACGGCACGAGCACGCAACTCCCGGAGAAGCAACTCCAGCTTCTCACTTGGACTTTCGTCCTTGCCGGATTCCACGCGAAAGGCGGGAATGGAGAGCACGCGCGGCATCTTCATCCCTGCAAGTTCGCGGCTCAATTTCTCCAGCAGATCGTCCGGGGCCGATACCTGGTCTTCCTGGCACAAACGCACGATCAGATCGCGCACGTCGATGTCATGCTTGCGAGCGTA
>Ga0209698_10006032_pt1 | contig 12941 bp, 8 predicted proteins | sample LitLauG_LLR_2012_FD_187203 | JGI IMG/M metagenome (GOLD analysis project Ga0209698, IMG submission 187203) | Freshwater sediment microbial communities from Pennsylvania, USA - Little Laurel Run_MetaG_LLR_2012 (SPAdes) (version 2) | ecosystem: Environmental > Aquatic > Freshwater > Creek >...
CCCCGAAATAGAGCGCGATCCCGACGAAGACGATGAAGCCGAGAAGGACGTAAAATTCGGCGCCGAACGACATTCTGTCCTCGCTCAATTGGTCTTGGCGGCGGCAAGCGCCGAGGCGACCGCACCCGAATCGATCGACTTGCCAAGCAACCGCTCGACGATCGCGCTGGTCGCGTCATGGGCGATTTGATCGACGTTGGCCATCGCGGCCGACCGTGTCGCCGCGATGCGGCTATCGGCGTCCGCCAGCTTTGCGGCGAAATCGGCTTCGACCTGGCGTTTTTGGGCATCGGCCTGCCGCGCAGCGTCGGCGCGCGCGTTTTGGGCCATCAGTTGGGCTTGCGCGCGCGCGTCGGCCAATGACTTTTCATGCGCCGCGGCGGCCGCGTCGGCCTGCTGCTGCAATTTCGTCGCGTCGTCGATGTCTTTCGCGATGCGAGCCTTGCGGCTCTCGATGATCGCGCCGACCTGCGGCAAGAACCTCTTGGACATAAAATAATAGAGCGTGCCGAAGCACAGGGCCAACCAAAGCAGCTGGGACGGGAAGGTTCCGCTTTCAAACGGCGGAAAACTCGCCTTCGCGCCCGCGTCATGGCCGACTTCGGCGCTTGTCGCTTGCTGAGCCATATTCAATCGACCCCAATACGGGAGGCGCCCGTCAGCGGGCGGCCTCCCTCCACTTCCGCGCGCGTCGAATTAGACGGCGAACAGGAGCAAGAACGCGATCAGCAACGCGAAGATGCCGAGCGCCTCGGTCACTGCGAAGCCAAAAATCAGGCGGCGGCCGAACTGGCCGTCGACGGCCGACGGATTGCGCAACGCGCCATTGAGAAATTGGCCGAAAAGCGTGCCCACGCCGATGCCGGCGGCGCCGGTGCCGATGGCTGCCAAGCCTGCGCCGATGTATTTCGCTGCGACGGGATCCATATCAATGCTCCTATTGAGACCGAGGTTTTGGACGGTGACCGATCAGTGGCCGCCTGGGTGAAGCGCGTCGTTGAGATACATGCAGGTCAACATCGTGAAGACGTAGGCTTGCAAGAAAGCGACGAGCAATTCGAGGGAAAACAGGCCGATCGTCATGGCGAACGGCAGAATGGCGAGCGCTTTGACCGCCGCGCCCGCGCCCAACATCATGACGACAAAGCCACCAAAGACATTGAGCGTGATGTGGCCGGCCAACATGTTGGCGAACAGGCGCACCGAATGGCTCAAGGGACGCGACAGGAAGGAAATCACTTCGATGATCACGACCACCGGCAAAATCGCCAACGGCACGCCTGAGGGCACGAAAAGTTTGAAGAAGTGCAAGCCGTTTTCATAGACGCCGATCACCACCACCGTCAGGAACACCAGCAGCGCCAGCGCCACGGTGACGATGATGTGGCTGGTCACCGTGAACGAGTAGGGCACAAGGCCGATTAGGTTGCAAATCAGGATGAACAGGAACAGGCAGAACACCATCGGGAAGAACCGCATGCCAGCCTCGCCCGCGGCCGAACGCACCATGCCAGCCACAAATTCATAGGCCATCTCCGCCAGCGACTGCAGGCGGCCAGGCACGCCATCCCCCCCGCGCGCACCGATGGCCATGATGCCCAAAGCGACGGCCACGGCGAGGATCATATAGATGGACGAGTTGGTCAGCGAAAAGTCATGCCCGCCGATATTGATCGACAGCACTTTGGACAGCTGGAATTGTTCGATCGGATTGATCGCCGGTCCGGCTTCGGTCGCCAAAAGGAAAGTCCCCGCCTCGTCAAATGCTCACGCAGGCCGGGACCAAAGCTCCCGCCCTGCGGCGCGCCCCCTTTATAGGGCGGCCCGGCGCGAGACAAGGGCGAATTCGCCTCTATTTTTGCACTTTCGGAGTGACGCCTCGCACGAGGCCCACGACGCCCGCCACGACGCCCAAAAGAAACAGGGTTATCGTGAAGAGCGGCCGCGTGCCGGCCAAATGGTCAACTCCCAGCCCGATCGCGCCGCCCACGACCACGGCGCCGACGAATTCAGTGGCGCCCTTCATGCCGGCGGCAAGGGCGGTCGAGTCTTTTTCGGGTGGACGGTCATTCAAACGACTGTGTTCGGCCGCAATGTCCTTTTTTAGCGCGCGCAGCCGCCCCTCGATATTCCGGTCGCCCATTGGCGCGTCATCACGGCCTGAATTTGTCATGCAATCGCCTTCTTGGGCATCGACGTTCTATACATGCGTTTGAGCGCGAAGGACGAATTCCGACACGCCAGAGTGATTTGCCGAAAGCGGCCGCCTGTGGAACAGGGCCGGTTCGAAAGAGTGTACGATGAACGAAACGGTCGATCCGTCGGAAATAAAAATCGTCACGCCTACGCCGACCCGCCGTCGCCGCTGGGGATCGTTTTTGACGCCGATCGTCTTGGGCATCGCGGCGTTGCTGGCATGGCAATATTTCGACAAGGTGGAAACGCCGGTGCCGGCGTCGGCGCCGCGATCTGTTCCGGGCGGCGCGCCCACGAGCGTTCGCGTCGCCACAGCACAGACCGGCGACATGCCGATCGTGCTCGACGCTTTGGGCACCGTAACCTCCTTGGCCACGGTGACCGTACATAGCCAAGTCACTGGAAAATTGCTCGAAATCGGTTTTAAGGAGGGGCAATTCGTCAAGGCGGGAGACTTTCTCGCCCAAGTCGACGCTAGCCCGTTCCAGGCGACGCTGTCGCAGTACCAAGCCCAACTCCAGAAAGACACGGCGGCTGTTTCCCAAGCGCAGAACGACCTAGCCCGCTACCAAGTCCTGCTTAAACAGAACTCGATTTCCACGCAGCAGGTCGATGACCAAACGTTTCTCGTCACCCAGGATAAAGCGGCGGCCGCAGCGGACCAAGCGCAGATCGATTCAGCGAACCTCAACATCGGCTATGCGCACATCGTCGCCCCGATCACCGGCCGCCTCGGCCTACGCCTTGTCGACGCCGGCAATTACGTTACGCCAGGCGACGCGAGCGGCATCGTCGTCATCGCGCAAATGAGCCCGATCAGCGTCGCCTTTTCAATTCCCGAGGCCAATCTTCCCCAAGTCGCCGCGAGGCTCAAAGCGGGCGCGAAACTGCCGGTGGACGTGCTCGACCGCGCCAATTCAAAAACCATCGCTTCGGGCGAGTTGGAGACGTACGACAACGCGATCGACATGACGACGGGAACGATCAAGCTTCGCGCGATTTTCGCGAACGAAGACGAAACGCTCTTCCCGAATCAGTTCGTCAACGTGCGTTTGCGTGTCGATACTCTGGCGGGCGCGGTGTTGGCGCCGTCGGCCGCGGTGCAGATCGGCGCGAACGGCAGCTTCGTCTATGTCGTTGGCGATGATTCTACCGTCAGCGTCCGCCCAGTGACCGGCGGCGCCAACGACCAAAGCAAAATAGCGATTCTGTCGGGGCTATCGGCGGGAGAACGCGTGGTCATCGACGGCGTCGACCGCCTGCGCGACGGCGCGAAAGTCGTCGTCACTGACGGCGGCCCAAGCGCCGGAGCGACTCCAGGGGCCGGTGATAAAAAGCAGCCGCGAGGGCAAAGGACTCCCAAGTCTGGCGGCAATCCAGCGGCGGCCGGCTCCGCGTCGCCGACGCCCCAGGCCAGCGCCACGCCCGCGAACTAGGAACGCCGATGAATCCCTCACGGCTGTTCATCGAACGACCGGTCGCCACGACGCTATTGATGTTGGCGATCATGCTGATCGGATTGGCTGCGTTTAAGCAATTGCCGATCTCCTCGTTGCCGGAGGTCGACTATCCGACGATCCAGGTTGAGACCTTCTATCCGGGCGCGAGCCCGGAGGTGATGACGTCGGCGGTCACCGCCCCGTTGGAGACGCAATTCGGCCAAATGCCGGGATTGGCGCAGATGCTGAGCCATTCCTCAGCCGGGGCGTCGGTCATCACCCTTCGTTTCGACCTCAACCTGTCGCTCGACGTCGCCGAACAGCAGGTTCAGGCTTCGATCAACGCAGCGGGCAATTTGCTCCCAGCCGACCTGCCCGCCCCGCCGATCTACGCGAAAGTCAATCCAGCCGACGCGCCCATATTGACGCTCAGCGTGACGTCGAAAGTCTTGCAACTCACGGACGTCGAAGATCTCGTCGAAAACCGCATCGCCCCGAAGATCGCGCAATTGCCCGGCGTCGGGCTGGTCGGCATCTCCGGCGGACAACGCCCAGCGGTGCGCATTCACGCCAATCCGCTCGCCCTGGCGGCCATCGGTCTGAACCTCGACGATTTGCGCACGACCATCGCCAACCTCAACGTAAATACGCCAAAGGGTTCGTTCGACGGTCGCCTGCAAAACTTCGCCATCAACGCGAACGACCAGATCCGCGATCCCGGCGACTACGCGAAATCGATCGTCGCCTATCGCAACGGCGCGCCGGTCCGGCTCTCGGACGTGGCCAACGTAGTGATCGGCCCGGAGAACTCCCGGCTCGCGGCCTGGGTGAACACCACGCCCGCCCTCATCCTCAACGTGCAGCGCCAGCCCGGGGCCAACGTCATCGCGACTGTGGACTCGATCCAGAAGCTTCTGCCGACGCTGCGCGCGAGCCTTCCCGCAAACGTCGAGATAAATCCCTTGACGGACCGCACCGTGACAATCCGCGCCTCCGTCAACGACGTCGAGTTGGAACTGTTGCTCGCCCTTGGGCTCGTCGTCATGGTGATCTACCTCTTTCTGCGCAATCTTTCCGCGACGATCATTCCGAGCCTTTCGGCGCCGCTCTCTTTGGTGGGCGCGTTCGCGGCCATGTACGAACTCGGGTTTAGCCTCGACAATCTTTCGTTGATGTCTTTGACCATCGCCACCGGCTTCGTCGTCGACGACGCAATTGTCGTGATCGAAAATATCTCGCGCTATCTCGAGGCCGGCATGGCGCCCAAGGAGGCGGCCCTCAAGGGCGCGGGCGAGATCGGTTTCACGATCATCTCGCTGACAGTCTCCTTGGTGGCGGTCTTGATCCCGCTCTTGTTCATGGGCGACGTCGTCGGACGTTTGTTCCACGAGTTCGCTTTGACCCTCGCGACGGCGATCGTGATTTCGGCCGTCGTATCGCTGACGCTGACGCCGATGCTCTGCGCCATTTTGCTCAGACCGAGTCAGGCGGGCTCGCACGGTGGGCACGCCTCAGGGGGGCGCATTTTTCGTTGGGTCACGGACCGCTATGTGTCGGCGCTGGAATTCGCGCTCGACCATCGCATTTCGACCCTCGCTATCTTTTTCCTCAGTCTGGCGGCGACAGGCTACCTTTACGTCGAAATTCCCAAGGGGTTCTTCCCGCCCCAAGACACCGGACTGATTCAGGGCGTGACCGTCGCCGCCGAATCCGTTTCGTTCGAAGCGATGGGCCGCCATCAGCAGGAGGTCGCTGCGGCCGTTTTGAAGGACCCCGACGTCGAGAGCCTATCGTCATTTATCGGCGTCGATGGGTCCAACATAACGCTGAACGTCGGCCGGATGCTCATCAATCTGAAGCCCCACGGAGCCCGCAAATCGACCGCCGCCGAAGTGGCGCGGCGCCTGAGGGACGAAACTTCGGGAATCGCGGGCATCGCGCTTTATTTGCAGCCGGTGCAGGATCTTACCATCGACACCGAAGTCAGCGCGACCCAATATCAATTGACGCTCGAAAACCCTGATTTCGCGACGCTCTCCAAGTGGACCGACACCGTTACGACGCGCCTTGCGACCGTGGCGCAGGTCGTCGACGTCGCGAACGACTTGCAGGGCAACGGCCGCTCGGTGTCCGTGGCCCTCGACCGAGGCGCCGCCGCCAGGTTCGGCGTCACGCCGGCCACGGTCGACAATGCGCTCTACGACGCTTTCGGACAGCGGATCATCTCGACCATCTTCACGCAGTCCGACCAATACCGCGTTATCTTGGACGTCGATCCGGCCTATTCAACCTCCCTCGACGCGCTGGGGTCGATCTACCTGCCTTCAGCAGCTTCGACGACCGGTCAGGCGCCGCTTTCGTCGTTCGCCGAATTCCAGGAAAAGTCCTCGCCGTTGCAGATTTCCCATCTCAAACAGTTTCCGGCGACGACGATATCCTTCAATCTCTCTCCGGGGGTGTCTCTTGGCGAAGGTGTGGATGCGGTGCGGTCGGCGATCGACGACCTCGCCCTGCCCGCGAGCTTCGCCGTGAGCTTCCAGGGCTCGGCGCAGGCGTTCCAATCGGCGCTCACCAACGAAGTGCTGTTGCTGCTGGCCGCAGTCGTCACGATGTACATAGTGCTGGGCGTCCTCTACGAAAGCTTCATCCACCCGATCACCATCCTTTCGACGCTGCCCTCGGCCGGAATAGGCGCGCTCTTGGCGCTTCAGATCGCCGGCGCGGGTCTCGACATCATCGGCGTCATCGGAATCGTCCTGCTGATCGGCATCGTGAAGAAGAACGCGATCATGATGATCGACTTTGCCCTCGAGGCGCAGCGCGTCGAAGGGCTGCCGCCGCGCGCCGCGATCATCCAGGCCTGCCGCCTTCGCCTTCGCCCGATCCTCATGACGACGGTCGCGGCGATGTTCGGCGCGCTGCCGCTGATGCTGGGCACCGGCGTCGGATCGGAGCTCAGGCACCCGCTCGGCCTGGCGATCGTCGGCGGTCTCGCGCTCAGCCAGCTCTTGACGTTGTTCACGACGCCGGCGATTTACCTCTCGTTCGAGAATTTGCGAGCGCGGCTCGGCCTCACCGACGGCCCATTGGTGGCGGAGGCGCAAACGCCATGAAGTTCGGCGTCAGCGGCGTTTTCATCCGGCGTCCGGTCGCGACGACGCTTTTGACCATCGGCATCGCGATCGCCGGCGCGCTAGGGTACTCGCAACTGCCGGTCTCGCCGCTGCCGCAGGTCGATTTCCCCGTTATCTTCGTCTCCGCTAGCATGGCGGGGGCGAACCCGGCGACCATGGCCTCGACCGTCGCCTCCCCGCTAGAGCGCCACCTCGGCGCGATCGCCGACGTCAACGAGATGACTTCGTCGAGTTCGCTCGGCAACACCCACATCAGCCTGCAATTCGGCCTGGACCGAGACATCAACGGCGCGGCGCGCGACGTTCAGGCCGCGATCAACGCCGCGCGCGCCGACCTGCCCGCGTCCCTGCGCGCGAATCCGACCTATCGAAAGGTCAACCCCGCCGATGCGCCGATCATGGTCCTTGCGCTGAAATCGACCACGCGGCAGCCGGGCGAATTGTACAAGCTTGCTTCCAACATCCTCCAGCAACGGCTGTCCCAGCTCGACGGCATCGGACAAGTCGACGTGCAGGGCAGCGCGCTCCCGGCGGTCCGAGTCGAGCTCGATCCCCAGGCGCTCTTCCATTACGGAATTGGCTTGGAGGACGTGCGGGCGGCTCTCGCCTCGGCGAACGCAAACAGTCCCAAAGGCGTGATCGAAAGCGGCGAAACGCGTTGGCAGGTTTACGCGAACGACCAGGCCTCGCACGCCGCCGACTTCAAGGACTTGGTGGTCGCCTATCGCAATGGCGCGGCGATCCGCCTGCAAGACGTGGCGCAGGTCGTCGATTCCGTCGAGGATTTGCGCAATGCCGGCCTCGCCGGCGGCGAGCCGTCCGTGGGCCTCATCATCTCCCGCCAACCGGGCGCCAACATCATCGACGTCGTCGAGCGGGTCAAAGCCGAACTGCCGCAGCTGGCGGCCGCTCTTCCGGGCGACGTGGATCTCAACGTCATCGTCGATCGGTCGATCACGATCCGCACGTCCTTGGGCGACACCCAGCGGACCCTGGTTTACGCCATTCTCCTGGTGATCGTGGTTGTCTTCGCCTTCCTGCGCAACGTGAAGGCCAGCGCAATACCCGGCGTAGCTGTTCCCGTGTCTATCTTGGGATCGTTCGGCGCAATGTATCTGTTGGGATACAGCCTCAACAACCTCTCGCTGATGGCGCTCACGGTGGCCACCGGGTTCGTGGTCGATGACGCAATCGTCGTGCTTGAGAACATATCGCGCCACTTAGAGGCGGGCGAGACTAGGCTTCAAGCGGCCTTGAACGGCGCGCGGGAGGTCAGCTTCACGGTAATTTCCATCAGCCTGTCGCTGATCGCCGTCTTCCTGCCGTTGCTGGTGTTCGGCGGGTTCGTCGGCCGCATGTTCCGAGAATTTTCGATGACCCTCTCGATCGCCGTCATCATTTCGCTGTTCGTGTCGCTGACGGCCACCCCGGCGATGTGCGCGCTAATCCTCCCCAGGGAGACCTCAATCAAGCACGGCCTCATTTACCGGGCGAGCGAACACGTATTTGAGGGGATGCTCGCCGGCTACCGCGTGAGCTTGCTGTTCGCGCTCCGGCATAAATGGAGCGTCACGCTGGTGTTTTTCGCGGCCATCGGCCTCAACGTATACCTGTTCCGCACGGCCAGCTACTCGCTGTTTCCCACGCAGGACACCGGCCTCATCATCGGCTCGATCCAAGGCGACCAGAGCATTTCGTTCCAGGCGATGAAGGGCAAGTTGGCTCAGTTGCAGCACATCGTCGAGGCCGATCCGGCGGTGTTGCACGCGGCGGGGGTGACCGGCGGGAGGCAGGTCAATTCCGGGTTCGTCTATGTGTCGTTGAAGCCCCTGGCCGAGCGCAAGGTGGGGGCGAGCGCGGTCGTCGACCGCCTGCGCAAGCAATTGGCGCAGGTGGCCGGAGCGCGGCTTTTCATGGTCGCGGTGTCCGACTTGCGCATCGGCGGCCGTCAAAGCAACGCCACATACCAATACACGCTGCTGAGCGACGACGAGCAGGCGCTCTCCAAATGGACGCCTTTGCTCGTCGACGCCCTACAAGGCAGCGACGTCATCAAGGACCTCAATTCCGACCAGCAATCGTCTGGGCTGGAGGCGGAGGTCGTGATCGACCGCGACGCCGCCCGTCAATATGGCCTCACGCTCGGCGCCATTGACAATACGCTTTACGACGCCTTCGGGCAGCGGCAGGTCTCGACGATCTTCGACGCACAAAACCAATATCATGTCATCATGGAGTCCTCCGCGCCGAACCTGCAAGATCCGAGATCGTTGTCGAGCGTCTATATCTCCACCTCGGGCGCCAATCCGTCTGGCTCACAGCAAACCAACGCCCGCGCCGGCCTGTTCTCCACTTCCGCCGCCTCGGGGCCGACGTCTTCTGCGATCGCCGGCGACTCGGCGCGCAATCTGGCCACGAACTCGTTGGCGGCCAGCGGCCATTCCTCGGCGTCGGCTGGTTCCGCCGTCTCCACGTCGCAAGAGCGAATGATTCCGCTGAGCGCCGTCGCCAGCTTCCAGCGCGGCCACTCGCCAACCTCCGTGAACCACCAAGGCCTGTTCGCCGCCGCGACCATTTCGTTCAACCTCGCCGACGGCGCGTCACTCGGAGCGGCGCAGGCGGAAATTGAAGCGGCGACGCGGCGGATCGGACTTCCGTCTACCGTTCGAGGCGTCTTCGCCGGCACGGCGGCGGCGTTCGCCCAGTCGCAATCGAGCCTTCCGTTGCTGATCGCGCTGTCTTTGCTGACGATCTACATCGTTTTGGGCGTGTTGTATGAGAGCTTCATCCATCCCATCACCATTTTGTCGACTCTTCCGTCCGCGAGCGTCGGGGCGCTGATTGCGCTTTGGGCGACTGGCCTTGATTTCACGATCATCGCCTTCATCGGCGTCATCCTCTTGATCGGCATCGTCAAGAAGAACGCGATCATGATGATCGACTTCGCATTGCAAGCCGAGCGCGAGGGCGCGTCCACGCGCCAGGCCATCGTCGACGCCTGCCTGCTGCGGTTTCGCCCGATCATGATGACGACTTTCGCCGCCATGTTGGGCGCGCTGCCGTTGGTGTTGGGGTCGGGCGAAGGGACCGAATTGCGCCAACCGCTTGGCGTGACGATTATCGGGGGATTGATTGTTTCGCAGGTCTTAACCCTATACACGACACCGGTGATTTTCCTCGGCCTCGACACCTTCGGCAATTGGGTGCGCGGCGCCCTGGGAATTGGGCGGGGCAAATTGGTGGGCGAAGCCGGGGCATCTTCATGATTGCGCAGCGCGTGGGTTTGCTTTGCGTCGGCGCGTCGGTCCTTGCGGGCTGCGCGAGCGTCGGTCCGGACTATGTTCGACCAGGCGCGCCTGTTCCTGCGGCCTTTAAGGAGATCAAAGGCTGGAAAGAAGCGACCCCGCGCGACGGACTGGCTAAGGGCGATTGGTGGCGAGTATTTCACGACCCGGAACTGGACCGCCTTGAGGAGCAAGTCGCCGTCTCCAACGAAACGGTCGCCGCCGACGAATCTAATTATCGCGCGTCCCTCGCCCTCGTCGCTCAGGCGCAGGCCGGGCTCTTTCCCACCGTCAATTTCGATCCGTCGTTCAGCCGATCGGGCCCCAACAACGATCTGTTGAACGCGCAGGTGGGCGCGTCTTGGACGCTCGATATTTGGGGCAAGACGCGTCGGTCGATCGAGCAACAAGGCGACTTGGCGGAAGAAAGCGCGGCCAATCTTGCGAACGCGCGGCTGGCGGCCCAATCAGCGCTCGCCATCGCCTACGTGAGCTTGCGCCAAGCCGATTCCCTGCGCGCCCTGCTCACGCGCACGGTCGGGCAATACCAGCGCGCGCTGGAAATCGCGCAGAACCAATACAACGCGGGAACCACGCCTCAGTCGGACGTCATTACTGCCAGAACCCAATTGCTCGGCGCCGAGGCCCAAAAGATCAACGTCGGCGTGGCGCGCGCCACCAGCGAACACGCCATCGCCGTGCTGATCGGCCGCCCGCCGTCGGCGCTGTCGATCGGCCCAGGCGCGCTGGCGCGGGGCATTCCCAACATGCCGGTCGGCGTTCCCTCCGAGCTGCTCGAACGCCGCCCGGACGTCGCGGCGGCGGAACGGGCGATGGCGGCGCAAAACGCGGCGATCGGCGTCGCCATCGCTGGCTACTATCCCAGCTTCACGCTCAATGGCTCGACCGGCTATTCCGGCAATCCGTTCATCAAGCAGATCGCCGGGGCCAATCCGGTTTGGTCGTTTGGACTTGGGCTCGCGCAGCCGTTGTTCAATGGAGGCCTGACAGGCGCCCAGGTCGACGAGGCGCGCGCGGCCTACGCAGCAGGCGTCGCGACATACAAGGGCACGGTGCTCACCGCCCTCCAACAGGTGGAAGACGCGCTCTCGACCGTTCGCGTGCTGGGGCAAGAGGAAAAGATCCAGCAGGAAGCCGTCGTCAGCGCCGAGCAGGCGGTGCAGATCGCGCTGAACGAATATCGCGCCGGCACGCAGAATTTCACGACCGTCGTCACCGCCGAAGCGACCGCCCTGGCCGACGAACAGAATGCGCTGACGACCAAGGCCCAGCGCCTGAACGCGGCGATCGATTTGATCGTCGCCTTAGGCGGCGGCTGGCGAGACTAGCCCTGACGTCCGGCGGCGTCACGCCGGAGACACGCGCAGCCAGGCTGCGCCGTGTGCGGGCAATTCAACGCCACTGCGCAAATCGAGCGCCCGTCCGCCGATCAATTCTTGCGCCGCCGCCCCAAACGCGCCAAACCGCTCGGGCGCGATTCGGCGCGGCTCGTCTGCGAAATTGGCGAGCGCGATGACGCTCGTCTCCCTCCCTGGCCGCACGAAGGCAAGCACGGACTTCTCTCCGGCGTCGAAGCCAGTGACATCCTGTCCGGCGAATTCCTGCGTCGCGCGCCGTGTTTCCATGAGGCGCTTTAGCCGCGTGGCGATTTGGCCCGGGATCGTGGCGCCGTCTTTGGCCGCTTCGTAAAGTGAGTTCGGCCGACGCGGGCGATGCGCCCAGCGGCTATCGCCCGCCGTCGCGGGATCGTCGGCATAGGCTCGATCGTTGAGCTGGCCGACTTCATCGCCGAGATAAATCAGCGGAACGCCCGCCGCCGCCAGCGCGACCGAATGCAGCAGCGCGACGCGCGCCACGCCGCCAGGATCGCCGGCCTCGACGCCAGCAAGCGAGGCGCATGTGCCGGCGATGCGGCAATCTCCAGTCCTTGGATTGTCCTGGAAAGGCAGGCCCCGCGCGAAAGAGCCCTCGAAGCGATTGACGTAGAACGCATTGAGAAAGCGCCGGTGTCGAAATCCGTCGATGCCGACTTCCGCAGCGTCTTCATCGGCGAAAGTCCAGCCGATGTCGTCGTGGCAGCGCACGTAATTCACCCACGAGCATCCCGCCGGAATGGATTGGCGCTTGCGCATGGCCTGCGATAGCAGCGTCGCGTCGCGCGTCGCAAGCGCCTCCCACGACAGCGCCATTACCAGCGGGTTGTAGGAGAGCGGAGCCTCTTCGGGCGAGATGTAGCTGACGACCTCGTCGGGATGGACGATCGCCTCCGACTTGAACAGCATCGCCGGCGCCGCGATGCGGCAAAGCGCGTTGAAAGCCCGGATGAGAACATGCGCCTCGGGCTGGCTTTCGCATGGGGTGCCCAGCCGCTTCCAGGCGAAGGCGACCGCGTCCATCCGCATGATCTCGACGCCGAGATTAGCCAGGAAAAGCATCTCGCCCGCCATCGCCCGGAACACGGCGGGATTGGAATAGTTCAGATCCCATTGGAAATGGTAGAACGTCGACCAGATCCAGCGTCCGTCCGGCAATTGCACGAAAGAGCCGGGATGGTCGTCGGGGAAGATCTCCCGCGTCGTGCGCTCGAAGGCGTCGGGCATCTTGCGATCGGGAAATATCCAATAGTAGGCGCTATGCTCGGGATCGCCAGCCGCCGCCTTTTGCGCCCATTCATGTTCGTTCGATGTGTGATTGAAAATGAAATCGAGGCATAGCGACATGCCTTGTTCGCGCAACGCGGACGCGAATGCGCGCAAGTCGCCGATCGACCCGAGCGCCGGGTCGACCGCGCGATAGCTCGACACCGCGTATCCACCGTCGGAATTGGCCGCCGGGCGCAGAAACGGCGGCATCGCATGGAAATAGGT
>Ga0209698_10006034_pt1 | contig 12937 bp, 10 predicted proteins | sample LitLauG_LLR_2012_FD_187203 | JGI IMG/M metagenome (GOLD analysis project Ga0209698, IMG submission 187203) | Freshwater sediment microbial communities from Pennsylvania, USA - Little Laurel Run_MetaG_LLR_2012 (SPAdes) (version 2) | ecosystem: Environmental > Aquatic > Freshwater > Creek >...
TACTTCACCTTGAACGCGCAGGTGAACTTCCTCGCCGGCAGCGGGTACGGCGTCATCTTCGACGAGACCGGCAATGCGGCGACCAATCTGACGGGCTACATCTTCCAGGTCGATCCGGGCGGCGGGGGATTCCTGGTGCGCTCTTACAACGGGGCCCACGAGTGCGGCGTGGCGCTCGATCCCCAGCCCTTCCCCTCGAGCTTCAACCCCAACGCCACGCATCTGATGTCGATGACCGTGAGCGGCGACACCCTCAGCGTCTCCTTCGACGGGACCTTGTTGTACAACGTGGCCTCGCTCAGTGCGGCCCAGACGGCGTCAGGATGTCCCACGCCGTCGTCCCTCGGGACGGGTTTTGGCCTGCGGGTCTGGAGTGCCAACACCCAATTGACCGTCTCCAACGCGACCTTGACGCTGGGAACGCCCCCGGTCACCACGACGACGGCCGCCTGTGCGAACTGCACGACGGCCGCGGACTGGTCGGTGATGATGGGCAGCGCCACCTTGTCGGGCGGCACGGTCACCCTCACGAATGGCGAGACGCGCGTGATGAGCACCAAAGCCCTCTCCAGCGCCAACGTCACCTTCAACGCCAACGTGAACTTCAGCGCGGGCAATGGCTTCGGTCTCGTCTTTGACGAAACGGGCAACGGGGCCAACAATCTGTCGGGCTACATCCTTCAAGTGGACCCGGGCGGCGGCGGATTCCTCGTGCGCTCCTACAAGAACAACACCGAGTGCTCGTCGGCCCTGGCGTACCAGGCGTTCCCCGCGGGCTTCAATCCCCACACCCCCCAAGTCATGACGTTGGTGGTCAATGGCAACGCGGTGAGCCTCTCCTTCAATGGGACGCTGGACTATTCGGTCCCGAGCTTGTCAGCGGCGTTGGCGTCGTCGGGCTGTCCCGGGGCGACATCGCTCGGTCAGGGATTCGGCCTGCGCACCTGGAGCGCCGGCACCCAATTGACCCTGAGCAACGTGACCTTGTCGGCGGCGTGATCGGCGCCGCCGACGTACTCGCCTAACCCAGGGGTTCGTAGCGGGCGGTGAAGTGGCGCAATGCCTTGGGCTCGTAGGTCATGCGGTACCCCCGCAGGGACGCGGCGTCGCGGGCGACGGCGGTGACGACTTCGATGACGTAGTCGATGTGGCTCTGGGTGTAGGTGCGTCGCGGAATGGCCAGACGCACCAGTTCCATCGCGGCGGGCATTTCGGTGCCGTCAGGCTGGCGGCCGAACATGACGCTGCCGATCTCGCAACTACGCACCCCTCCGGTGACGTAGAGCGCGACGGCCAGCGCCAATCCCGGGTACTCGAGGGGTGCGATGTGGGCCAGGAGGGCCTTGGCGTCCAGGTAGACGGCGTGGCCGCCGATGGGCTTGACCACCGGGACCCCGGCGGCATCGAGCGCGTCGCCCAGGTACGCCGTCGAACCGATGCGGTAGCGCAGGTAGTCGGGGTGCACTGCTTCGCTCAGGCCTTGAGCGATGGCCTCGAGGTCACGTCCGGCCAAGCCGCCATAGGTGGGGAAGCCTTCGGTGAGGATCAACACGTTGCGACAGTCCTCGGCCAGGGCGTCGTCGTTGAGCGCCAGCCAGCCCCCGATATTGCCGAAGGGGTCCTTCTTGGCGCTCATCGTCATGCCGTCGGCGAGCGAGGCGATCTCTCGCACGATGTCGGCGATCTCGCGATGTCCCTGACCCTCCTCGCGTTCGTGGATGAACCAGGCGTTCTCGGCGAAGCGGCACGCGTCGAGGAAGAGCGGCACGCCGTAGCGGTGGCAGATCTCGCTGGCCCCGCGGATGTTGGCGAGCGACACCGGTTGGCCGCCGCCGGAGTTGTTGGTCATGGTGAGCATGACGACCGGCACGTCGGCGGCACCTTCTCGTAGGAGGTTCTCCAACGCGTCGAGGTCGATGTTGCCCTTGAACGGGTGCAGCGCACCGGCGTCGCGGCCCTCGGCGATGACCATGTCGAGGGCGGTGGCGCCGGAGGCTTCGACGTTGGCGCGGGTCGTGTCGAAGTGGGTGTTGTTCGGGATCGTCTTGCCCGGTGCGCCGAGGACCGAGAAGAGGATCTTCTCCGCGGCGCGGCCCTGATGGGTCGGGATCACGTGGCGGAAGGCGAAGAGGTCCTTGACCGCCGCTTCGAACCGGAACCACGAGGGCGAACCGGCGTAGCTCTCGTCGCCGCGCTGGATGGCCGCCCACTGGTCGCGCGACATCGCGCCGGTGCCCGAGTCGGTCAACAGGTCGATCAGGACGTCATGGGAGCGAATGCCGAAGAGGTTGAAACCGGCCTCTTCGATGGCCGCGGTGCGCTCGGCGCGGCTGGTCATGCGCAGGGGTTCGACGGAGTGGATGCGAAAAGGCTCGATGATCGTGGTGAAGGTGTGCTCCATTGGCTCAAGGTAACAGTCGCCGTCGTGGAACCGCCGGTCCCTCGCGGGCCCTTTGGCACTTCTTGGGCGAAGCGCTAGAGGACTGACACCAACTCGTCGAGCATGGCGTCGAGGGCCCCATGGGCCAGGGAGAGATGTCCCTCGCCGGCGACGAGGTGCGCGCGGGCGTGCGCGAGCGCGGCGGCGAACCACTGACCGTGGGCGAAGGGGACCATCAAGTCGAGGTCCCCTTGCCAGATCATGGTCGGGACCGTGATCTCGGAGAGTTCGAAACCCCACGGCGTGGTGAAAGCCAGGTCGTCGTCCAGCCAGCCATCGATGCTGATGCGAACCGCTTCGTGGAAACTGGCGGCCAGGTCCTGGCCGAGCTGGTCGCTGAGGACCGCGCGGTCGACTGGGGGGAGCACGCTCGCCAGAGAGGTCACGATGCCTGCGGGCGTGATCGCGCGAAAATCAGCCTCGAAGGACTGTAGAAATGTCCGCAGGGCCTCTTCGCCTCGCAGGGCGGCGGAGAACTCGTCGATGTTGTCCTGGCCCATGCCAGCCATCCAGTCGAGACCGCGCGCGTCCCACGGGGCGACACCGGCGATGACCAGACAGCCGGCGACGGCGTCGAGTCGCGCGGCGCAGGCGAGAGCGTGCGGGCCGCCTCCCGAGGCGCCCGACGTGAGGCAGCGGTCTGCTCCGAGCCAGTCCAGGACCTCGGCGGTGTCGGCGACGACGTCCACCACACGGCGAGCGCGGCGACGTGAGGAGGCGCCGTAACCCGGTCGCGACGTGGTCACCAGTCGCAGACCCCGAGCGTGCACGGCCCGCTCGAGATCGCCACCGGTCAACCCCGAACCGGGGGTCCCGTGATGAGCGACGAGGGGGATGCCGCCATCGGGCCCGCTGACGTAGACGTCGAGTCGGCGTCCGTCGCTCAGCGCCAGCGACTCAAAGGTTGCGTCCATCACCGCAACCTATCAAGGAGACGACTTGGGAACCCTGCGGCGCGCGAGGAGGCGGGCGTAGGCGCTCAGCAGTCCGATCAGCGCCACCGCGAGCAGGCCCGGGACGACGAAGCGACCGGTTGATGCTGTCGAGGACATCACCGCCGACGTCAGTTCCACCGTGCTGGGTCGCGAGGGATCGGCGATCGCGGCGATGTGCGTGCCGGGAGAGGAGAAGGTGGTCAGGGCGCCGATCACCTCGCGGTAGACGACGTCGTGAGCGCGGTAGGTGCCCGTGCAGGTGTAGTTGGCCGCGTTCGATCCGCTGCCGCCGAGGTTGCCGATGCAATCGGTCACCGTCACGACGACGGCGATGCCGTGGTCCTTCATCCGAGCGATCCGGGCATTGTCATTGTTGGCCGACACGAAACTGACCACGACGAAGACCGCGACGGCCACGATCCCCAGACCTCCCGCGACCTGCCAGAATCCTGGGCCCACCCCTAGCGCGTCCGCACCGCGCAAGGACCCGACGCGTTCGCCGGTCGACGCGGGTTCGTCGTGGTTTGGTGTGCTCATGGGGTCGCTTCTCATGGGTGGGGTCGGTGACACGCTGTGCCACAGACTACTTTTCGCCCTGCGATGCGCCATCCTTAGTGTTGCGTGGTTTTCGAAGCGCGCGACGGGTTCGTCGCCGCTAGCGCGTCGCCAGGTAGGCGCGACCGATCTCGCGGAGGCGTTCGTGGACCCCGTTCATCGGGTTTACGCCGGGCAACAAGGCTTTCTTGATCTTCGCCACCATCGTGTAGTTGGTATCGACGACGTTGGCCACCGGTGAACGCACCGCTTGGGACACGAACTGATACGAATCCATGACCGAGAGGCCGGTGAGGTCGGCGACCCAGTGGACCATCTGCACGTGGCTGATGCGAAAAGCGTCCTCCAACGGCTTGGTCGAACCGGTCGTCATGATCTCGTCGTCGCTCTCCAATCGGGGCCACGCGACGGGGGCCACATCTTTGAGAACGTCGATCACCATCACGGTATCCATCGCGGTCTCGACCGCGACGCCGCACGTCTCGCCCTCACCTTGGCGGGCGTGGCCGTCACCGAAGCTGAAGAGGGCCCCCTCGACGTTCACGCCGAGATAACAGGTGACGCCGGTGCGCATCTCGGGCGTATCCATGTTGCCGCCCCAGTCACCGGGCGTGAGTGATGATCGCGCTTCGTTGAGGGCCGGCGCCACACCGACGGTTCCGTGCATCGGGTCCAGGGGCAAGGTGTACAGGGCCGACGACTCTCGCGCTTCGTACCGGACCGTGCGCTGCTCCTTATCGATGTCGTATCGCCAGGTCATCTCGGGTAGCGGCGCGTGGAGCATCTGGGTGAATCCATTGGCGGTGAGGGCCCCAAAAAGCGGAACCGTCGTCGAGAACCCCGCGGTGAAGCGGGGTTCGATGCGTGCGAAGTGAACCGCGAGGACGTCGCCGGGCATCGCTCCCTCCACGTAGAAGGGTCCCGTCTGGGGATTGAGGTATCGGGGGTCGCACACCTGGCTGGCGTGGTCGTGCACCGACCTGATCTTGCCCGCGAAACAGTCCAGACTGCTGGTGTCGACGATGGTGCCGGCGGCGATCGACGCCCGCGCCTCGACGCCGCCGAAGGTGTAGACGAGTCGGCTCACGTCGCCCTCGTGGTCGACCGGGTACTCGAGCACCGGGTGCGCGGCGTTCGCTTCCATAAGGTTCTCCTCTGCGCTGGTCACTTGAGACTAGTTTTCCTCGCTGCGCGCATCTCGCGTGGTCGGTGGGGTCCGAGCCCCATTCTTCCCCGCCGTCGCGAAAGGCAACGCACTCTCACCCAGCTCGCACGACGTCGAGCGCGCCGTTTCGCCGGTGAAACGGACCCAAACGACCGCTGCCGGCCGTTGTTCTGCGACGTTGATATTTCCGAGTTGTTTCAGCGATGTGAATTGGGAGCGTCTGAAGCCTTTTTAGGCTATTCTGCGCTTCGGTTGGTCCGGTGGCGCGCAATACTCACTACCTACCAATTGCCTGGCGTCACGTTGGCGTCACGTTCATTAAGGGGGAGTCTTGAAGAATTCCGTAACTAAGTGGCTGCGCGTGGCGGCCGCAGCGGCGACGCTGAGTTCGGCGGCGCTCGTCACCGCCACCGCGACCAGCGCGACGGCCGCGTCGGCGCACATGGGTGGTACGTTGAAGCTCCTGGCAACGGGTGCCGGCGGTACCCTCGACCCCCAGGTCAACTACACCCTGCAGTACTGGCAGCTGTACCAGGCCACCTACGACGGGCTCGTGACCTTCCAAAAAGTGAGTGGCGTCCCCTCCTTCACTGTCGTGCCCGACCTGGCCACGTCGATGCCCACCATTTCCAATGGCGGCCTCACGTACTCCTTCACCTTGCGTAAGGGCATCAAGTTCTCCAACGGCATGCCGGTGACCGTCAACGACGTCAAGGCGACCTTCGAGCGACTGTTCAAGGTCTCCAACCCCAACGCCGGCACGTGGTACAACGTGATCGTCGGCGGCCCCGCGTGCGTGACGACCCCCGCCTCGTGCACCTTGCCCGGCGTGGTGGTCAATGCGGCCACGAACTCCGTGGTCTTTCACCTGATCCACGCCGACGCCGAGTTCCTGGACCAGCTGGCCGTCCCCTTCGGGGCGATCCTGCCGGCCTCAACTCCCGCCAAGGACCAGGGCTCGACGCCCATCCCGGGCACGGGCGCCTACAAGTTCGCCTCCTACAACCCCAACACCTCGCTGGTGATGACCCGCAACCCGTACTTCAAGGTGTGGAACGCGGCCGCGCAGCCTCAGGGCTACCCGGACACCATCGAGGAGAACTTCGGCATGACGGTGGAGTCTGAAGTCACCGCGGTCGAGAATGGGCAGGCTGACTGGGTCTTTGACCCGTTGCCCTCGGACCGACTCCAAGAGGTGTCGACCAAGTACGCCGCTGACGTGCACGTGCACACCCTCACCGCTGACTGGTACTTGCCGATGAACATGAACATCGCGCCCTTCAACAACCTGAAGGCTCGCCAGGCCGTCAACTACGCGGTCGACAAGAACGCGGCAGTGACATTGGACGGTGGCACGCAGTTGGCGACGCCGACCTGCACCATCTTGCCTCCGAACTTCCCGGGACACGTCAGCGCCTGCGTCTACAACAAGGGCACCGGTTCGACCTACGCGGGACCGGACCTGGCCAAGGCCAAGGCTCTCGTCAAGGCGTCGGGCACCCTGGGTGAGAAGGTGTCCGTGGTCTCTCAGAACGACCCGGTGGACCAGAACGTCGGTCAGTACGTGGTGAGCGTCCTCAACTCGATCGGCTACAAGGCGACGCTGAAGCCGCTGTCGCAGAACATCGAGTTCAACTACATCCAGAACACGAACAACCACGTCCAGATCAGCCTGACCCAGTGGTTCCAGGACTACCCGGCCGCGTCGGACTTCATCAACGTGTTGCTCAGCTGCGCGAACTTCCACAAGGGATCGCCCAACTCGATCAACATCGCCGGCATGTGCGTGCCGTCAGTGGACGCCAAGATCCACCAGGCCGAGACCCTGATGATCACGAACCCGACGGCGGGCAACAAGCTCTGGGGCCAGCTCGACACCCAGATCATGACGCAGCAGGCGCCGTGGGTCCCGCTGTTCAACCCGAAGCTGGTGGACTTCACCAGCTCGCGGGTGGGCAACTACCAGTTCTCACTGGAGTTCTACATGTACGTTGACCAGCTCTGGGTCAAGTAGGAGACGTGACGTCGTCGGAAGTGACGACGTCCAGCGGTGCGACGACGATCGCCAGGGGCTCGGAGAGCCCCTGGCGATCGTCACTGCGCCAGCTGCGTCGCAATCGAGCATCGATGATCGCCCTGGGGGTGCTGGTCTTCATCGTCACGGCGTGCCTCTTGGCGCCGGTCTACGCGAATTCGATCGCCCACGTCAATCCCTTCCCGGCGAATGTCCAGGGCACCATCAGACTGGGCGGTAAGACGCTCAGCGTCCTCCAGCCGAGTTCGGTCGGACTGGGCGTCACGCCCATCGGACCGACGTGGAACTTCTCGACGTATTTCCTGGGGGCCGACCCCCAGGGGCGCGACGTCTTCGCCCGACTGCTCTACGGCGGGCGAGTCAGCCTGCTCATCGGTTTCTCCTCGGCGATCGTGTGTTGTGCGATCGCGGCGTTGCTGGGCATGGCGGCCGGGTACTTCGGCGGCGTGATGGACTGGATCGTCTCGCGGGTCTTCGACATCGTGTGGGCGTTCCCGGTGCTGCTCTTCGCGATCTGCCTCTCGGTCATCTTGTTGACGAGTGGCATCAACATCCTCTTCATCCACATCGCGGCCGGATCGTTGCTATTGCCGATCCTCATCATCGCGGTGGTCTACGTGCCCTACGTCGGACGGCCGGTGCGCGGCATCGTCTTGACCCTGCGCGAACGAGAATTCATCCAGGCCGCCATCGGTTCGGGCGCCTCGGACTGGCGCATCTTGCGCAAGGAGATCTGGCCCAACGTGGCGCCCACGGTCATGGTGTTCTTCCCCATGATGGTCGCCTTCAACATGCTGACCGAGTCGTCGCTGTCCTTCCTCTCGGTCGGAGTGCAGCCGCCCAATGCCAGTTGGGGCACCATCAGCAACGACGGACTCCAATTGCTCTACACCCGACCCTGGGTCTCGATCGCCCCGGGCATCCTCATCGTGCTGACCTGTGCCGCGCTGAACGTGTTGGGTGACGGCGCGCGCGACGCCTTCGACCCCAAGGCGAAGTTGCGAGGCGGCGCGTAATGTTCTCCTTCATCATCCGTCGACTGGTGTCGGCGTTCTTCGTGATGTTCTCCATCAGCGTCATGGTCTTCTTGATCTTCTTCGCGACGCCGGGCGTCAACCCCGCGGCGCGTATCGCGGGGCGCAGCGCCTCGCCCCAGGTCCTGGCCCAGGTGAGTGCGGAGTTCGGACTCAATCGGCCGCTGCCCATCCGCTACGCCCTGATGATGTGGCACCTCTTCTTCAAACAGGACCTCACGTCCTACGTGAACATCGGGGTCAAGGTGATCCCCCAGATCACCGGCGCGGCCCCGGTGACCCTGTCGCTCATCGTCGGCGCTGCCGTGATCTGGCTGGTGGTCGGCGTGGCGCTCGGCGTGGTGGCCGCGGCGAACCGCGGCAAGTGGATCGACCCGCTCATCATGTTCGGCGGCATCGCCGCGGTGTCGATCCCCGTCTTCTGGCTGGGCCAGGTCGTGAGTCTGTTGATCCAGCGCAAGTTCCACTCGGTGTTCTCGTGGCTACCGGGGTCGGGTTTCGTCCCGCTGACCCAGAGCCCCTGGCAGTGGGCGCTGCACCTGTTGTTGCCGTGGCTCACCCTCGCCACGCTCTACGCCGGGGTGTACGCCAGGGTGTTGCGCGCCGAGCTGGTGAACGCGATGAATGAGGACTACGTGCGCACCGCTCGCGCCAAGGGACTCTCGGAACGGCGCATCCTCATCAAACACGCGCTGCGGTGTTCGCTGGTGGCCGTGGTCTCCCTCTTCGGCCTGGACCTCGGTTCACTCGTCGGCGGCGGCGCCCTCTTGACCGAGGTGGTCTTCGGTCTGCCGGGCATCGGCCAATTGACCTACACCTCGCTGCTCAATCTCGACCTGCCCGTGATCATGGCGTGTGTGATGTACGGCGCATTCTTCATCGTCCTGGCCAGTGCCATCGTCGACGTCCTCTACGCCTACCTCGATCCGCGGGTGCGAGTTGCCAAGTAGCCCCGTGAGCGACCAGATGCCGATGAGTGTCGCGACCGCGACCAGCGACGCGGTCCTGCGCGTGCGCGACCTTCGCGTCTCCTTTGCCACTCGCCAAGGTCTCGTGCGAGCGGTCGACGGACTCACTCTCGACGTTGCCCCCAAGGAAGTCGTCGGGATCGTGGGCGAATCGGGTTCGGGCAAGAGCGTGGCGATGTACTCGGTCCTGGGTCTGGTGCGCGACGCCAACGCGCAGATCACCGGCAGCGTCGAGTTCGAGGGGCGCGAGATACTGGGCCTCTCGGACAAGGAGATGCAGCCGCTGCGCGGCGGCCAGATCGGCATGATCTTCCAAGACCCGATGACCGCGTTGACCCCCGTCTATGCCGTGGGTCGCCAGATCGTCGAACAGATCCGTCAGCACACCGACATGACCAAGGCCCAGGCCAAGGAGCGAGCGGTCGAATTGTTGGCCGAGGTGGGCATCCCCGACGCTCGACGCCGCGTCGAGTCCTTCCCGCACGAATTCTCCGGCGGCATGCGCCAGCGCGTCGTCATCGCGATGGCGCTCTCGTGCAATCCCCGGCTGCTCATCGCCGACGAGCCCACGACCGCCCTCGACGTCACGACGCAGGCGCAGATCCTGGACCTCATGGGTCGACTGCGCGACACCCACGGTTCCTCGATCGTGATCATCACCCACGACATGGGGGTCATCGCCGAGATGGCCGACCGCGTCACCGTGATGTACGCCGGTCGGCCCGTCGAGAGCGGACCCGAGGTCGACATCGTTCGCTCACCGCGCCACCCCTACACCTGGGGACTGCTCGGCGCCGTGCCGCGCATCGGCGAACGCTCCGAACGCCTGGCCACGATCCCGGGTAACGTGATGTCCCCGCTCGACGTACCGGTGGGCTGTGCCTTCGCGCCGCGTTGTGAGTACGCGATGCCCGCGTGCGAGGCGCGACCCGAGATGCGCGGCGAGGGCCACCAGCACGCCTGCTGGCTGAGCGACGAGCAACGAGTCGCCATTCGAGCGACCCCGACGAAGGATGCCCCGTGAGCGACGACGTTCTTCTGCGTGCGACCGACGTGGTCAAGTCCTTCAATGTCCGCGGGGGCAAAGTGGGCTCGAAGAAGGTGGCCACCGCGGTCAACGGCGTGTCGCTGGAGATCCTGCGCGGTGAGACCCTGGGCATCGTGGGCGAGTCGGGCTGCGGCAAGTCCACCCTGGCCCGCTGCCTGGTGCAACTACTGCCCGTCACCTCGGGCAACATCGAGTTCGAGGGCACGACGTTGACGGGGCTGTCGCGTCGCCAGCTTCGGCCGTTTCGACGCCAGATGCAATTGGTCTTCCAGGACCCCTACGCCTCGCTCAATCCTCGCCGCACCGTCGGCGACATCGTGGCCGATCCGCTGCGCATCAACAAGTTCGGTCCCGACGCCCAGATCACCGAGCGCGTCAAGGACCTCTTCGTCACCGTCGGGCTCGATCCGTCCTACATCCAGCGCTACCCCCACGAGTTCTCGGGTGGCCAGCGCCAGCGCATCGGCATCGCTCGTTCCCTCGCCCTCAATCCATCCCTGGTGATCGCCGACGAGCCGGTGTCCGCCCTCGACGTGTCGGTGCAGGCCCAGGTGCTCAACCTGATGGCCGACCTCCAGGACGAGCTCAAGTTGACCTACTTGTTCATCGCGCACGACCTGGGCGTGGTCCGCCACGTGTCGGACCGGGTCGGGGTCATGTACCTCGGGCAACTCGTCGAACTCGCCGATGCCGACGCCCTCTACGACGAGCCCCTGCACCCCTACACCGACGCGCTGCTCTCGGCCGTTCCTCAGCTCAATGACGGCACCGAGGTCGAGCGCGAGCGCATCGTGCTCGCCGGCGACGTGCCCGACCCGGCGCAGCGACCCGGCGGATGCCCGTTCCACCCTCGTTGTGCGTACGCCACGGACGAATGCCGCAGCGTCGACCCGACCCTCGTCGAGATCCGGCCGCGCCGTTTCGTCGCCTGTCACCATCCTCTCAACGCGTGAGACCCTAGGAAAGGACCCGTATGATTCCCGACGCCACCAGTGAGGGACTGATCCCGTTTCGCGAGTACTCGACGTGGTTCCGGGTGAGCGGCGACCTGTCCTCGGCCAAGACCCCCCTGGTCGTCGCCCATGGGGGACCGGGCTGCACGCACGACTACGTCTTGTCGATCGCCGAGATCGCCAATAGCGGACGACCCGTCATCCACTACGACCAGCTGGGCAACGGTCGCTCGACGCATCTACCGGACAAGGGCGGCGACTTCTGGACCGTCGAGCTCTTCTTGGAGGAACTCGACAATCTGCTGGCCTACTTCGGCATCGCCGATCGCTATTTCCTCCTCGGTCAGTCCTGGGGCGGCATGCTGGGCGCCGAACACGCGATCCGCCAACCCGCAGGGCTCAAGGCGCTGGTGATCTCCAATTCACCCGCGTCGATGGAACTCTGGCTGTCCGAGGCCAAGCGACTGCGCTCGGAGTTGCCCCGCGAGATCGAAGAGGTCCTGGACCGGCACGAAGCCGCGGGGACGCTGCAGGACCCGGAATACTTGGCCGCGGCCGATTACTTCTACGCCCAGCACGTGTGCCGCGTGGTGCCCAATCCGCCCGAGGTCGAGAGGACGAATCAGTACATGCGCGAGGACGCCACCGTGTACAACGTCATGAACGGCCCCAACGAGTTCCACGTGATCGGCACGATGAAGGAGTGGACCGTGATCGACCAGATCCACTTGATCACGGCACCCACGTTGCTCGTGTCGGGGCGCTTCGACGAAGCCACACCGGCGGTGGTGCAACCGTTCATGGACCTGATCCCCGACGTGCGATGGGAGATCTTCGAAGAGTCGAGCCACATGCCCTTCGTCGAGGAGCCCGAGGCCTATTTCGCGACCGTCGAGGCCTTCTTAGCCGCACACGACTAGCCCCGACGCTGGTCATCCGGCATCGACGTGCCCGGACGTGGTGGCGCGTTGATGAACCTGTCCAAACCCGAGAGGTGCCATTGTGGCCGATCTCGTCACGGACGGGTACCCTGAGCAGGTGGCTGGATTGTTGGAGGTGCGAGGACTCCGTCGCCGATTCGCCACACTGATCGCCCTCGACGACCTCTCGTTCGAGGTCGCCGCCGGCGAGGTGGTGGGGTTCCTCGGTCCCAACGGCGCCGGCAAGACCACCACGATGCGCGCGATCTTCGGTCTGATCGACCTCGACGCCGGCGACATTCGATGGAACGGCGCGCCCGTGGGCGCCGACCAGCGCCGCCGGTTCGGCTACATGCCCGAAGAGCGCGGCCTCTATCCCGGTATGCGTATCGGCGAGCAACTCGTCTATATCGGGCGTCTGCACGGCATGAGCACTCGCGACGCCCAGCGGGCCAGTCACGACTGGCTCGAACGTCTCGGCCTGGCGGAGCGCGCGCACGACCGGGTGGAATCCCTCTCGCACGGCAATCAGCAGCGGGTCCAATTGACCGCGGCCCTACTGCACGAACCCGAGTTGTTGATCCTCGACGAACCGCTGGCGGGCCTTGACCCGAGCGGGATCGACGAGATCGGCGCGATCTTGGTCGAACGGGCGAGGGCGGGTTGTTGCGTGGTGTTCTCGAGCCACCAGCTCGATCAGGTCGAAGACCTCTGCGAGTCGGTCATCATCATCGACCACGGCCGTTTGGTGGCGACGGGGCGTGTCGAGGAGTTGGCGCGCAGTGGCGTCCAGCGCCTGAGCGTGCGCGTCGACGGCGACCGCGACGGGCAGTGGGCTCGCGACCTTGCGGGCGTGAGCGTCTCACAAGTCGCCGGCGGCGAGG
>Ga0209698_10006035_pt1 | contig 12936 bp, 13 predicted proteins | sample LitLauG_LLR_2012_FD_187203 | JGI IMG/M metagenome (GOLD analysis project Ga0209698, IMG submission 187203) | Freshwater sediment microbial communities from Pennsylvania, USA - Little Laurel Run_MetaG_LLR_2012 (SPAdes) (version 2) | ecosystem: Environmental > Aquatic > Freshwater > Creek >...
AAGTCGGACAGCGGACCTACGCGCCCCGGCCGCAGACCTTCCTGGCCGCCGCGCAGGACACCGTTGTTAGCGCCGCCGAGGCGACGGGGCGCGAAATCGATCTGGCGGTGCGCGACCTGATCGAGGCCGGCGGCGCTACCGCGCGCGCCATCCTCGAGAGGCGTCGGGCCGATCTCGACGCGGGCGTGGCGCTCCTGATCGCAAGGGAAACGCTCACCGCGGAGGAATTTGCCCCCTTGCGCCCGGTGGCAGCGCAACAGAACGCCGCCGAGTAAACGGCCCGCTTTTCCGTCGCCTGCTCGATGGTTGATACCGATCAAACTGGTCAAGCGGCAGGGAGCGTAGATTGCCGACAGGAATTGCCGAGATGTAGGAGTCATTGCCATGGGATCTCCAGCGTCCAAGGAAAACAACTCCGGCGAGTTGACGCCGTATGCCGCCCTCCGCGCGGAAATGGTCGAGCACAATATAGCCGCGCGGGGCGTGCGCGACGACCTCGTTCTCGACGCCATGCGAAAGGTGCCGCGCGAGCTGTTCCTGCCGAAGAACCTCCGCGAATTCGCTTACGAGGATTCGCCGCTGCCGATTGCCGGGGAGCAGACCATTTCGCAGCCCTATATCGTCGCCTTCATGGCGGAAGCCTTGATGCTGAAGGGCGGCGAGAAGGTTCTCGAGATCGGTGCGGGTTCCGGCTACGCCGCTGCCGTGCTGTCGGAGATCGCGGCCAGTGTCTACACGGTCGAACGTCTCGGCCAACTCGCCGAGAAGGCTGCCGCACTGCTGGCCGAACTCGGCTATGACAATGTTCACGTTTTGCACGGCGACGGCACCAAGGGGTGGCCGGAGCATGCGCCCTACGATGCCATCGTGGTCGCCGCCGGCGGACCACAGGTCCCGGAATCGCTGAAGGAGCAATTGAAGATTGGCGGGCGGCTGGTGATCCCGGTCGGCGCCGATCAGCGCACCCAGGAACTGGTGAGGGTGGTCAGGGTTTCGAAGGACGAATATCGCAGTGAGGATATCGCCGACGTTCGTTTCGTCCCGCTGATCGGCGAGGAGGGCTGGGAAGGGGGCGAGGGCAAGGGCCGTGCGCCGGCGCGCCGGGCGCTGCGGCCGGTTCCGTCGGGCGAGGAAGCGCTGGTGCGCAATCTCGCCGACGCCGCCGAATCTTTTTCCTCGATCGAGACGGCCGATCTCAATCCGCTGATGCAGCGCATTGGGTCGGCGCGCATCGTGCTGCTCGGGGAAGCCACCCACGGCACCTCCGAGTTCTACCGGATGCGCGAACGCATCACCCGCGATCTGATCGTCAAGAAGGGTTTTCGCTTCGTGGCGATCGAGGCGGACTGGCCGGATGCCGCCCGCGTCGACCATTATGTGCGGCATTTCCAGTATCCGCCTTCGGAGTGGACCGCCTTTGCGCGGTTCCCGACCTGGATGTGGCGAAACACCGAGGTGCGCGATTTCGTCAGCTGGCTGCGCAAGCACAACGGCACGGCGGAGGCTGGCGAGCGCGTCGCCTTTCACGGCCTCGATCTCTATAGCCTCTATGATTCGATCCGGTCGGTTCTGAATTATCTCGACGAGGTCGATCCGGAATCGGCCAGGGTTGCCCGCGAACGCTATGGCTGCCTGACGCCGTGGCAGCGCGATCCCGCGACTTATGGCCATGCCGCGTTGACCGGATCCTATCCGACCTGCGAATCCGATGTGGCGCGCACGCTCGCCGACCTGTTGGGGAAACGCCGGGCCTATGCCGAGCACGACGGCGAGCGGTTCCTCGACGCCGAGCAGAACGCCCGTCTGGTCGCCAATGCCGAGCGCTATTACCGGATCATGTATTACGGGTCGCGCGCGTCGTGGAATCTGCGCGATACCCATATGTTCGAGACCCTGAAGAACCTGCTGGCGTTTCATGGCGCGGACAGCAAGGCGGTGGTGTGGGCGCACAATTCCCATGTCGGCAATGCCGCTGAGACCGAGATGGCGGCGCGCGGCGAATACAATATCGGGCAACTTTGCCGCGAGGAGTTCAGCGAGAAGGCCTATCTGATCGGCTTCGGCACCAACAGCGGGACGGTCGCCGCGGCGACCGAATGGGACGGCCCGATGGAGGTGAAGACGGTCCGGCCGGCGCATCCCGACAGCTATGAGCATTTGTGTCACGCGACCGGGCTCGCGCGCTTCATGGTGGGCCTGCGCGGCCGCGGCGAGCTATGCGGCCCGAAGGGGCTCGGCAGGGAACGTCTGGAACGGGCGATCGGCGTGATCTACCGGCCCGAAACGGAACTCGCGAGCCACTATTTCCAGGCCCACCTGCCACGGCAGTTCGACGAGTATGTCTGGTTCGACGACACCCATGCCGTGACCCCGCTGGACACCGAGGAAATCAAAGGACTTCCGGACACCTATCCGTTCGGAGTGTGATCCGATCATGAGCCGAGATGCGACCGCCTATGTTCTGAAGAAAATGGACTGGATGCGCGTTGAGCGAATATGGCCCAATGGGCTGCGCTATCTGTGGACGGATGCCTTCGGATTAGTCCTGCTGGTTTCGCTCTATGCGGAACTTGGCGACAGGAAATTCCTCGACCAGGCCGAGTGGCTGGTCGCCGAGGTAGACCGGGTTCTCGGGCGGACCCGCGGCATTCGTATCGGCGAGGCGCCCGATCGCGATGGGCAGTATTTCCACTATTTGGCTGTCTGGATGTACGCTCTCGCCGTGCTTGCCCGCTATCTGCCTGCGTACCGGGATAAAGGCATCGATCTGGTGCGGCAGACCCATCGAGCCTTTGTCCTGCCGGGGCGGGGCGTGATCTGGAAGATGAAGGAAGATTTGTCTGCGCCTTATCCCGGCTACGGCTTGGGCGCGCTCGACGCCTTCGATGGCTATATTTCGTACCGGTGTCTCGGCGAAGAGCCGCTGCGCCGGGAAATCGCGGACATGAAGGCGCTGATCGACCTGTCGGCTCCGGAATTGTTCATCACCCAGGATCTTGGTCTTGGAATGATGTTGTGGATGACCCACTTCTTTCCGGAAGAGGAATGGGCGGTGTCGCAGCGGGGCCGTTGCCTGAGGCAGCTCGATGCCATGTGGCAGAGAGACAGCTATTTTTGCCGCGAACCGGAACTGCCCAAGATCAAGATTGCTTTTACCAATTATGGGGTCTCGGTCGGACTTCAGGCGGTACGGGAAATGCCCCAGCGCGTGCGGCGGCTGAATGAATTCTTCGATGGCTTCCGGTCAGGCGACGAATATGATCGCGAAGCCATAACCCATGTCATGGCCTGCAATTCGCACTTCCCGGGTTATTTCCTGCGCGACTTTCGCGGCTCGGCCGATCCCCCATGACGACAGCAAACCGGCAGGCGATTTCGGCAGATATCGGGAGGCACAGATCAGTTAAGAGGACCAAATGAACAAGCTCAAAATTCCGCATCATGCATTCGTGTTCGTCGGCGACGGCCGAAAGGCCCTGTTCCTGCGCAACGAGGGCGACGAAAAATTTCCCAACCTGAAGATCGAAAAGGTCTTCGAGGATGAAAATCCATCCAGCCATGCGCAGGGCACCGACCGGCCCGGGCACATTGTCAAGGGATCGCAGCGAAGCGCGGTAGAGCCGACCGATTGGCACGATATCGAGGAGCATCATTTCGCGCGAAAGGTCGCCGCTGCCATGGAGCAGGTGGTCCGGGCGGGCCAGGTGAAGGCCCTCATCGTGGTGGCTCCGCCGAGGACGCTCGCCGAGTTGCGAAACGCATTCCACGCCGACGTGAAGGCCTGCATCATTGCCGAGATCCACAAGGATCTGACCAAGGAACCGGTCTGGGAAATCGAGAAGCATCTCACGGCGGAAGCCTGAGACGCGCTATCGGAACGAAAGGAGTTCTTTCGAAATGGCACCTCCACGGAACCCTCGCAACTCGCCTTCCGAACAGGCCGACGAAGCCCCGGGCCTGATCGAGAGCGAAGAGGTCGAGGTCGAACGCGACATCCCGGCCGAAAACAATCAATCGGTTGAGCGTATCGAGCCGCGCGAACCGTCGGCCCCGCCGGCCTTCGAGGAATAAAAAATAAGGGTGTCACGCGCGGGCGTTGCCTGGCCTCTATGGGGCCGCGCCAGGGGCAACGACCGGTTCATCGCCCGCCAGCCGGCCGTCGACGATGCGGATCTGGCGCTGCATCTGCGAAGCGAGATGAAGATCGTGCGTGACCGCGACCACGGTCTTTCCGCGCAGCGCCACCAGATCCCTGAGAATTCCGAAGACCTGCGTGGTGGCGGCGGAATCGAGGCTGCCGGTCGGCTCGTCGGCGAGGATGACGGGCGGATCGTTGGCGAGCGCGCGGGCCACCGCCACCCGCTGCCGCTGGCCGCCGGACAATTGATCCGGATTCTTGTGGCGATGATCGCCAAGCCCGAGCGATGCCAGGAGTTCCTCGGCGTGCGCGGTGATGGCGCGCGGCGACAGTTTTGCCAGTGCGCGCATCGGCAGCGCGACATTTTCGGTGATCGAAAATTCCGGAAGCAGAAAATGAAACTGGAACACAAATCCCAGCCGTGACAGCCGCACTTCCGCGCGTTCGGCCTCGGTCATCCCGGTGGTCGACCGGCCGTCGATCAGCACGTCGCCGCTGGTCGGCAGGTCGAGCAACCCCAGCAAATACAACAGCGACGACTTGCCCGAGCCGGAGGGGCCGGTAATGGCGATGAATTCGCGCGGCATGATGGAAAAGGTGATGTCGGTGACCAGCGTCACCGGCACGATGCCGCCGAGGATCTTTGTCACCTTGCGGGCCTCGATCAGCGCGATGCTCATGTGGCGCCCCGGATGATGTCGACGGGATGCAGCCGCGCCGCGGCGCGGGCCGGGAAATAGCCGGCGACCAGGCTCGAGAACAGGGCTACGCCGGTCGCCAGCAGATAATGCTTGGCCGAGTAGAGCACCGGCAGATGGTTGTAATCGGAGAACGGCGTCTTGAACTCCAGCGACCCCAGCCCCCGGGTCAGGAGATAACCGAGCACCCAGCCGAGGGCCGCGCCGACAAAGCCGACCAGCAGCGCCTCGAGGATGAAGATGGTCCGGATGGTCCGATCCCTGAAGCCCAGCGATTTCAGGATGGCGATATCGCGGGTCTTCTCATGGGTGATGGTGGAGATGATGTTGTAGGTGCCGAAGCTCGCGACCAGCAGGATCGCGCCGACGATGGTGTACATCAGCACGTTGCGCAGCGTGATCGCCGACAACAGGTCTTCCTGCGCCTCCTGCCAGGAGATCGACTTATAGCCGGTCTGCTCGCCGATCCGCTCGCTGATCAGGCGCGCCTGCATCGGGTCCGAGGTGCGCACCCGGATCTCGTTGACGATGCCGGTCTGCTTTTCGAGGACCTGCGCGGTCTTGAGCAGGACATAGCCGGTGGTCTCGTCGGTGGCGCGAAAGCCGGAGTGGAAGGTGCCGACCACGGTTGAGCTCATGGTAGCGCCCTCGGCGGACGCCAGCGTGATGTTGGAATTGACCCGCGCGCCGATCTTGCCGGCGAGCCGGTCGCCGAGCAGGATCGCATTCGACGAGCGGTAGAGCGATCTCAGCGTTCCCTGCTTCATGTGGGTCGCCAGATTGGAGACGTCGGCCTCGGTGCGGGGATCGATGCCGATGATGGAAACGGTCAGGTTGCGGCCGGCGAAGCGCAGCACCGCCTTCGACTGCACCGAAGGCGTCAGCGCGCCGGGCACCCAGCTCTGCAGCGAGGCGATGGTGGCAAAGGGATTCTTGATGCCGGGCCGCCGGACCTCGGGCGTGAGCCCGTGAAATTCCGCCGCCGCATAGGTCATCTCGGCCGGTTGCCGGGTCGGCTGGCGCAACTCGTCGGTCACGGAAATATGCGGCAACGCGTCGACCAGGGTCTTGATGAAGTCGTCCTGCGATCCCTCCATCATCGCCGCCATCATGATGGAAAAGCCGACCCCGGTCATCACGCCCAGGATCGCCACCAGCGTCTGACGGGCGCGGTAGCGGACATGGGTCCAGGCGATGGTCAGGATCAGGTTCATGGCGAGGCGTGCTCGCTCAGCACCGGCCGGACCCGCGATCCGCTCTTGATGTTGGTGGTGGCGGGGGAGACGACGAGATCGCCTTCGCTGGCGCCGTTGACGATCTCGACGAAGCCGGTGCCGCGAATGCCGATCTCGACCTTGCGCAGGCGCGCGCGGTCGTTTTCGATCTTCAGCAGGTTGTTGTCGACCACGGCATTGGCGGGGACCAGAAGGACGTCGGGCTTCTCGCGGCTGACGATATTGGCCTCGACGCTCATTCCAACCCGCAGCGGGGTGTCGTCGGGCAGGCCGATCCTGACGCGGAACGTCTTGGAGACGGGATCGCCGGCCGGCGTGATCTGCTTGACGAAGCCGGGCAGCACCTGGCCGGCGAAGGCGTCGGTGCGCAGCAGTGCCTTCTGGCCGACCTGCACGCGGGGGATGTCTTCCTCGTTGACGTCGGCGACGACCCATAGCGGCCTTTCCAGGCCGATGCGGTAGAGGATGGTGCCGGGATCCACCATGTCGCCGACCTCGCCGTCCTCCTTCAGCACGGTGCCGTCCATCGGCGACACCAGCTTGTAGTATTCCAGCCGCTGGGCTTGTGCTGCGATCTGGGCCTGGATGCGCGCCAGGTCGCTTTCGGCGCGCTGATAGGCCTGCGAGGTCGCCACCCCGCGCGCCAGCAATTGCGATTGGCGGTCGAATTCCCGGCGCTGGAACTCTTCCAGCGCGCGCAGATCGTTCAGCGTGGCCAGCGCTTCCTTGTCGTCGAGGCGCGCCAGCAGATCGCCCTTGCTGACGATCTTGCCCTCGCAGCGGCAGCGCTCGATGATGCGGCCCCGCACCAGCGGCGTCGAGCGCGACCACGTTTCGGGTTCGACCGCGCCGGTCGCATAGACGATTTCCGCCGCGTTGCCGCGGCCGACCCGGGCGACGGTCACGGCCGGTCCGCGCGACAGCCACCAGACGATCGCCGCCACCGCGACGATGATGGCGGCCGCGATCAGCAGGTTTCGGGCAGACAGCCGGCGAACGGCCACGGCCCGCGGCGGAGCTGTTTCCGGGACGTCGGTTGGTGCAACTCTCATGTCCATGATCGGTCGCCGGTTGTGTCGATGAAACAGTTCTGCGCCTGGCTTGCGGCAAGCGCGCGGGATCAGTGGACCAGCAGCACGCAGGCAGAGCCTTGCTGCAGCAAATGACGCGTGACGCCGCCGAAGATCCATTCCTGGAACCGGGCATGTCCGTAAGCACCGGCCACGATGACATCGATCCGGGCTTCCGAGGCGATGGCATCCAGCTGGCTGCCGGCGTCACCGGCCGACAGTTCAACCCGCGCGGACGCCTGCACATCGTGGCGCGAGAGCCAGTCGGCCACGTCGGCTACGCGAGCCGTCGCGGCGTCGCGTTCAGCTTCCCCGGGCACGATCTCGATGATCGTGACCTCGGGGGCTTTTTTCAGCAGCGGCAGCGCGGCCGATATCGCCCTGCGGGATTCGGCGGTGTCCTTCCAGGCCACCACCACGCGATCGAGCGCCAGGCTGGTGCGGCGGGGCGGCACCACCAGGACCGGGCGACCCACTTTCATGACGGCATCGCCGATGTCGAGCAGCGGATGCGGACCGAAGGCCTTGTCATTCTCCGAACGGCCGACCACCAGCAAATCCGCCGCGCGCGCCTCCGCGGCGAGAAAGTCCGCAGGGTTCGCGGCGCCCGAGCGCCATTCCAGCGCGCCGCTGAACTCCTTGAGCGCCAATCGAAAGCGGGCTTCGCAGCGGCTGATGGCTTGGTTCAGCTGCTCGTAATCGACCTCGAGCACGCTTGTTGCGATCATCCCGTCGGCATGGATCGGCGCGGCCGGCAGGCCCGCGGTGACGCCGATTACCTTCGACTTGAACCGATCGGCCAGTTCGTGCGCGACCCGCAAGGCAGGCTCGCTGCCTTGGTCGAGGTCGAGGTGCACCATCAGCGATCGATAGGTCACGCCGTCCCCGATTCAATGCGAGATCAGCGCCGGGACGGTGAGGGATTCGAACATGCCGCGGGTCGTGCCTCCCAGGATGAATTCCCGAAGTCTCGAATGGCCGTAGCCGCCCATCACGATCAGGTCGGAATTGTTGTCTGCCGCCAGCGACAGAATGGCGTTGTGAATGTTGGGGCCCTCGGCCGTGATCCGGTAGGGCGTGGCAGCCAGGTCGCGGCGGGCGAGGTGAGCGATCAGTGCCGCCGAGGATGCTTCGCTGGCGTCTTCCTTCTCGTTGACGGTAACGATGTCGATCGTCTTCGCCTTGCGAAGGAACGGCAACGCATCGTGGACGGCCCGCGTCGCCGGGATGCCGCCGTCCCAGCAGATCAGCACGCGATCGGCCTTGATCGGAGCGCGGGTGATGTAGGGGACCATCAGCATCGGGCGTCCGGAACCGAACAGCACCGCCTCGGACAGGAAATCGGTCTGGCTCGGATTTGACCGGTCCGGCTGGGCGACGATGTTCAAATCGTAAAGCCGCGACATCTGCGTCAGGGTGCGGGTCGCCGCATAGGAGACGTCGAACGTGCTCTTGGCGTCGTGCGGGATGTCGAGCTTTCTGGTGACGATCTCGAATTGATCCAGTACGACAGCGGCCTGCTCGACGCCGGTTTCGTACTCGGCGGCCATGACGACGGCGGCCGCTTCGGAGGCGATCATCGGATTCATCGCCTGATAGACGCAGGCGATGCCATCGAGATGCGCTTCAAACAGGGTTGCGACCGAAGCAGCGCAATCGATCAAGGCGCCGGCGGGCCGGTCAACGGGAAGAAGGACGGAGATATCTTTCAACATGCTCGACCGCTTTCTGGTTGGGAGGACCTTTTATTGGTTGAATTATGCCCGCCCTCGGGTCCGGACTTTTTGATCTATCTCATGCCTGGCGCCGCTCCGGGGACCGGCAAAACATGGGCAAGTGCCCCACGGGGAACCGCCAGCCGGTGTTTCGCCTCTCCTCCCATTGGGGATGTAGACTCGATGGCGACTCACCCGTAACCTGCGGGCAATTCGGCGCGGGCGCGGATCTGAATAGCGACCGGCAGGGCTAATTTTCGACTATCCGATATTTTTTTGGATTGGGCTGGGCCGGTGGCCTGAAGAACATTTGGAACGGCACGTGCCGCTGTTTTACTTCCGAATCTGCAACGGGGATTATTCGGGCACTTCCGGCGAGGGATTCGACCTCGCCGACAGGGATGCCGCCTGGGCGGAGATGACCAGGGTTTGCGGCGATCTGGTCGGCGGCATTGCCCGCAAGCTGCAACAACAGACGGAATGGCGGATGGAGCTTCTGGACGAGTCCCGAAAGCCCGTGTTCAGAATTCGCGTGCTGGCGGAAACGCTGGATCTCAAGGCTTTGCCGGATGGATGAACGTCCACGGCGTGGTTTCGGAATCCTTCGCCACTTCGACGTCGATCAGATAGGGCCCGCCATGCGCGAGGGCTTTTTCCAGCGCGGCGCGAAAACCCTGCGGCGAGGTCACCCGCGCCGCGCCCACGCCGAAGGATTCCGCAAGTTTCACGAAATCCGGATTGACCAGGTCGGAGGCCACCACGCGGCCCTCGAAACGCTCGCGCTGGTCGCGCCGCACGTTGCCGTATGAATTGTTGTTGAACACCAGCGTCACGACGCCAATGTTGAACTGCACGGCGGTGGCCAGTTCCTGCACGCCGAACATGAAGCCGCCGTCGCCCGTGATCGCGACCACGGGCCGGTCGGGATTGGCGACCTTGGCGCCGAGCGCGGTGGGGAAGCCCGAGCCGAGCGTGCCCTGATAGCCCGAGGTGATGAAGGTGCGCGGCTCGTAGACCGGAAAGCCGTACCAGGAGGCAAACCCGACCTGCGACAGCTCGTCGGTGACGATGGCGTTGGCCGGCAGCACCTCGCGCAGAATGTCGAGATAGGCCATCTGCGGCTGGACCTTCTGGATCTCCTGCTGCGCCGCCACCGAAGCCTCGCGGATCGCGGCGCGTCGGCCGCTGGTCTTCTGGTAACCGGCCTTGCTGACGGAGGCGAGCAGCTCGCGGGTACCGGCGCGGGCATCGGCGACCACGGCGGCGTCGGGCACAAGGCGGCGCATTTCCGAGGGATCGATATCGATCCGGATCGATTTCAGGCCGGCCGGCTGAAACGGCCAGCGAAATGAGGACGCCGGCAATTCCATGCGGCTGCCGATCCCGATCATCAGATCTGTCTTCGGCCACAGCCGGTAGGCCGCCGCCATCGTCAGCCCGAGCTCATGCGCGTTGGAGACGATGCCGCGGCCGCTGCGGAAGGCCACCACCGGCGCGTCGATCATTTCCGCAAGTTCCAGGATTTCTTCGCGGGCGTGAATGGCGCCGCTGCCGACGAAGATCATCGGTGTCCTGCTCGCCGCGATCAAACTGGCGGCGGCCTTGATCCGGTCGGGATCGGGCAGGGCCGCCGGAAACGGATCGAAGCGTTTTGCTGCGCCCACTTCCGCGCGCTGCGTGAACACGTCCCACGGCATTTCCAGCGCCACCGGTCCACGCCGGCCCGACAGCATCTCCTGGAACGCGCGCGCGACCAGCGCCGGCGCCGCGTCGGGGTATTCGATGCGCTCGGCCCATTTGACGAAGGTGCGTAGCGTCGCCAGCTGATCCGGCATCTCGTGCAGATGGCCACGGCCCTTGCCGAGAAAGGCCGTCGGCACCTGGCCGGTCAGGCACAGCACCGGCTCGTTACAGCCCAACGCGGTCAGCAGGGCCGCGCCCGCATTCAGCACGCCCGGACCGGGCACCACGCTGAACACGCCGGGCCGACCGCTGGAGCGGGCATAGCCAAAGGCCATGTAGCCGCAGGCCTGCTCGTGGCGGGCGCCGATTACTTTCAGCTGCGCCTGCTGGAAGGCGTCGAACAGGCCGTAGATCTGCGCGCCGGGCAGGCCGAACACGGTATCGACGCCGTGTGCGACCAGGCCTGAGACGATGGCTTCGCCGCCGGAACTCACTGTCATTGCTATTTCTCTTCGCTCGCGGGCAGATTCATGATGGCCTCGTCGACCACGCCGTTGCGCAGCACGCCGATATTCTCGGCCTCGACCTCGACGACGTCGCCGGGCTTGAGATAGCGCGGCGGATCAAACCGCGCCCCGGCGCCGGTCGGAGTTCCCGTCACAATGACATCACCGGGGACGAGTGTCGTAAAGGTCGAGATATAGTTGATGAGATAACGGAAGCCGAAGATCAGCCGCGAGGTGCGGTCGTCCTGCCGCGTCTCGCCATTGACCCGCGTCGTCAGCCTGACATCGGCGATCTGCGCATGATCGGTGTAGGGCACGAGCCACGGGCCGAGGCTGCCGGTGGAATCAAAGTTCTTGCCCTGCGTCACGTTGAACTTCGCGTGCCGGACCCAGTCGCGGATCGTGCCCTCGTTGCACAATGTGATCGCGGCGATGTGATCCAGCGCCGCGCTTTCGGAGATATGCCGGCCGGCCTTGCCGATCACCAGCACCAGTTCGCCCTCGTAATCCAGCTGCGCAGAAGCGCGCGGGCGAACCAGCGGCGTCAGATGGCCGACGAAGGAGCGCGGCGTGCGCATGAACATGCTGGGATATTTCGGCGCGTCCTGGCCGTCTTTATATTCGGCGTTGCGGTCGGGGTAATTGACGCCGATGCAGATGATCTTTTCCGGCGCGGGGACCGGCGGAAGCCAGGTGATGGCGTCCAATGCGTAGTCCGGCTGATACTGTCCGGCATCCTCGGCCAGTCTTGTGAGTGCACCGGCGGCGATCACCTCGCGAAGGGTCGGATAGTCCTTGCCGAAGCGCGCGGAGAGATCGACGATTCCGTCTTCGGTGACGGCGCCGTATTTGGTCGATCCATCGACGGAGAAAGTGGCGAGACGGGGAGAGGTCATGGGATGTCCAATAATGCTGTGCGCTTTAGCCAGGCTTCATGCCCTTGGCCGTGATAACGGCCTTGGCGGCGGGAGTGGTCAGAAAACCGATGAACGCCTTGGCGGCTTCCAAATTCTTTGAGTCCGCCGCGACGGCAGCGGAGAAAACCAGTTCCTGTTGCAATTCGGCCGGAAAGGCGCCGGCCGGTTCGACGCCGGGGCCGATCAACACGTTGACGAGAAACACTCCGAGTTCGGCTTCGCCCTTGGCGACGCTGGGAGCGATCTGTGCCGGCATGGCCTGCGGCCTGGTCTTGGCCTTCATTGCCTCGCCGATACCCAGGCGGTCGAACGTCTTCAGGACATGGGCCCCGGCCGCGCTCTCCGGCACGAAGGCGATGGACGCTGCGTCGAGCAGCGCCTTTTTCAGCGCCTCTGATGTGCCGATGTCGGGCTTGGGCGCACCGGACCTGATGATGACGCCGTAACCGACGCGGGCGATATCGACGGTCGGGCCGACGGCGAAGCGGGCCCTCGCGGCGGCGTCCTTGAATACATCGACCGGCACGACGGCGAGATCGAACGGCGCGCCGGAAGTGGCCTGCTTGATCAGATTGGGCGTGGAGTCGAAGTGGATGACGAGCTTGTGGCCGCTCGTGCGCTCGAATTGCGCGGCGATTTCGTTCATCCAGCCGGTCGTGGAGCCGCCGGCGAGGATTTTGAGTTCGGCAGCCCTAAGATCAGTCATGGCCGGCATTCGCTTCCTAATCGGCGATGGTGACGTCGGCCACGAACAAGGGTTCGCGCACGGCCTGACCGGTGAACGGCGATCCCTGCTCGAACCAGGAGCGCGGCGCCGTCGCGCCCCACAGTGTCTGCCGCCGCGGGTCCTTCAACGACCAGCGCAACGGCTCATGATCGTGATCGCCGGTGAAATAGTCGCTGGTGTAAAGCTCCAGCCGGTGGCCGTCGGGATCGCGAACATAGAGGAAGAAGGCGTTGGAAATGCCGTGGCG
>Ga0209698_10006038_pt1 | contig 12934 bp, 9 predicted proteins | sample LitLauG_LLR_2012_FD_187203 | JGI IMG/M metagenome (GOLD analysis project Ga0209698, IMG submission 187203) | Freshwater sediment microbial communities from Pennsylvania, USA - Little Laurel Run_MetaG_LLR_2012 (SPAdes) (version 2) | ecosystem: Environmental > Aquatic > Freshwater > Creek >...
ACCTTGGTCATTGTGACACGTAATGTTGACCTCTCGGTGGGCTCGGTACTCGGCCTCTCGGCATATCTGGTGGGCGATCTTTTCGTCCATTATCCCCATATGCCAGTGGCGGTGGCCCTCCTCGTGGGGCTCCTCATCGGACTGGTGTGCGGCGTGGTGAACGGGGCAATCGTGGCCTACGCCCGGGTACCCGCTCTCGTGGTGACGCTTGGCATGCTCTACATCATCCGCGGTATCGACGCCATCGTGGTCAACGGAGTGCAGATCCAACCGAGCCAGATTCCACAATCGTTCGTGAACCTGGGTTCGGGTTCTCTGATTGGAATTCCGTACCTCTTTTGGATTGCGGCGGTCGCCGTCGCCATCGTGGGCTACGTGATGCGGACCTTCCGGCCGGCGCGCGATCTCTACGCGATTGGTTCCAATCCCGAAGCCGCGATCTTGGCGGGAGTTCGGGTACCTCGGCGCGTCTTCAGCGCTTTCGCCATCAGTGGGGCGTTGGCGGGATTGGGCGGAGCGCTCTGGCTCGCCGAATTCGCCACGGTAGCGTCGACCGCGGGATCGGGATACGAACTCAACGTGGTGGCCGCAGTCGTCGTCGGCGGAGTGGCTATTTTCGGTGGGAGCGGTACCATTCTCGGAGCGGCGCTGGGTGCGCTGCTACTGAACACCATCGACCAGGCGCTGGTCGCGTCGCGGGTGTCATCGTTCTGGAACCAGGCCGTCGCCGGCATCTTGTTGCTGGTGGCCATCGCCTTTGACCGCTACGTGTCCCTACGGGCGGAAAAGATTCTTCGAGTCGAGGGAGCGCACCGTGACAACGCCTGAGATTGCCGTGACCACCACTAATATCTCGACGACGCCGGAGCGTGAACTGCTGATGCCTCCTCGGTCCTTCAAGGACGTGTTGCGATCGGGTGTGCGCTGGGAGAGTGGCCTCGTCATCCTTTTTCTTGCGAGCCTGGTCTACGGCTGGTCGGTCACCTCATACTTCTTGAACATGGAGACGCTCTTCTTCGCCGGCTTGAACTTCGGTGAGATCGCCATCATGGCGCTGCCCATGACGCTGATCATCATCACCGGAGAGATTGACTTGTCGGTGGCGTCGATGTTGGGCCTATCGGCCAGTACGCTCGGCTATCTCTTTATGCACGGTTGGAATATTTGGGCCGCGATGGCGATCTGCCTGATGGTGGGCATACTCGGTGGCGCGTTAAATGGATTCCTGGTGACTCGCTTGGGGCTGCCGTCCATCGCGGTGACCATCGGAACCCTCACTCTCTATCGAGGGATCGCGCTCATCGTCCTGGGTTCGAACACCGCGGTGGGCTTTCCGGCGTGGACCCAGAATCTTAGTTCGCCCATCGGCAATACACACATCGCGTACGACTTCGCTTTATTCGTTGTCCTGGCGCTGGTCTTCGGAGTCGTCTTGCATATGACGGCGCTCGGACGATCCATCTACGCCATCGGCCTGCAACCCGAGACCGCATTCTTTTCGGGTATCCGAGTCAAGCGGATCAAGTTTTCTTTGTACGTTGTCTCGGGATTCCTTTGTGCCTTCGCGGGAATTCTCTACACGTTCCAGCAAGCCAGCTCCGCGTCCGATACTGGGGTGGGACTCGAACTCAATGTTGTCGCCATCGCCCTCTTCGGAGGGGTCTCCATCTTTGGTGGCCGCGGGACGATTTTCGGTGTCGTCGTGTCGGTGGCCATTTTCGCGAGCCTGCAGTCTTCGCTCACCGCGATCAACATTTCCGGTCAGGCGCAGAGCATCGTGACGGGCTGTCTGCTGCTGCTGAGCGTCCTGGTGCCCAACGCTATCGAGTCAATGTCTCGATTGTGGCCTCGAATTCGTTCACGTCGTCCGTCGATGGAGGTGTCCTGATGCAGCGGGTGTGCTTTCAATTGCGCATCGATCCGACCAAGGCCGAGGAATACAAGGCGCGACACGCGGCCGTCTGGCCCGACATGCTCGCGGCTCTCTCCGAGACGGGTTGGACGAATTACTCGCTGTTCCTGGCTCCCGACGGCATGTTGATCGGCTATTTGGAATGCGAGAACTTCGAACGGTGCCTCGAGTTGATGGCGGCGACCGAAGTCAACACGAGGTGGCAAGCCTCAATGGGTGAATTCTTCGTTGGACTCGAGGGGGCGCCCGACGAGGGCATGCGTCCACTCGAGGAAGTGTTCCACCTCTCGTAGGTGGATGAGATCTCTGGGGACGACACCCCAGTTAAGCAGTAACGCGAGAAAGAAGACAGAGATGATGAGTCGAAGTGACATCAAAGACGTTCTGCGTCGTCAGTGGATCGAGACCCCGTCGTGGGCCTACGGAAATTCGGGTACTCGCTTCAAGGTATTCGGTCAGAAGGGGGTGGCGCGTAATCCGTTTGAGAAAATGGAAGATGCCGCTCAAGTACATAAGTTCACCGGTGTGGCCCCGTCGGTGGCGGTGCACATTCCATGGGACAAGGTGGAGGACTACGGCAAGCTCGCCAAGTACGCCAGCGACCTCGGCGTGAAGATTGGTGCCATCAACCCCAACGTCTTTCAGGAGGACGACTACCGGCTGGGCAGCGTGTGTAATCCGGACCCGCGTATTCGCCGCAAGGCCATCGACCACCTCCTCGAGTGCGTGGACATCGCCCACGAGACGAAGTCCTTCGCCATCAGTCTGTGGTTCGCCGACGGCACCAACTACCCGGGCCAGGACAATATCCGAGCCCGTCAGGACCGGTTGCATGAGGCACTGGCTGAGACCTACGCGGCTATGGGCGACGGCGTCGAAATGTTGCTCGAATACAAGCTCTACGAGCCATCGTTCTACACGATGGATGTGCCCGACTGGGGCACCTCGCTCGTGCAGTGCTTGGAGCTCGGTGACAAAGCCAAGGTGTTGGTGGACACTGGCCACCACGCGGTGGCCACCAACATCGAGTTCCTGGTAGCGGTGCTGCTTCGAAGCCACAAGCTCGGCGGTTTCCACTTCAACTCGCGCTTCTACGGCGACGATGACTTGATGGTTGGGGCAGCCGACCCGTATCAGCTGTTTCGCATCATGTTCGAAATCGTCGACGCCGGGGTCGTTACTCCCGACGGCAACGTGGCCTTCATGCTCGACCAGTGTCACAACATCGAGCCCAAGGTGCAAGCAGAGATTCGCTCAGTCATGAACGTGCAGGAGGCGACCGCCAAGGCGTTGCTCGTCGACCGCGAAGCACTGGCCAAGTGTCAACTCGAGGGAGACGTCCTGGGCGCTAACGCCCTCTTCACGGATGCGTTCTACACCGACGTGCGGCCGTTGCTGGCCGAGATGCGTAGTGAGATGGGTCTCGACCCCGATCCCATCGCGGCCTACCAGCGTTCGGGTTACCAGCAGCAGATTGAGTCTCAGCGCATCGGCGGACAGGCCGCGGGATGGGGCGCGTGATGTCAGATTTCTCCTACGACGCTCCCGCAGCGGTGCACGAGCTGCTCGAGCGATCACATCGGCACGGGGCGGACCCGACCGTGACCAACTACGCGGGGGGTAACGCCAGTGCCAAGGCCACCGTCGTCGATCCGGCCAGCGGTGAGCACATTGACGTGATGTGGGTCAAGGGTTCCGGTGGTGACTTAGGAACTCTTCAGTTCACTGGGCTCGCCGCTCTGCGCGTCGACGCGATGCGCTCCCTCAAGAACGTATACCGCGGACCGGAGTTCGAAGATGAGATGGTCGCGGCGTTCGACTACTGCCTCTTCGGCAAGGGCGGCGCGGCCCCATCCATCGACACAGCCATGCATGGACTCGTCAATTGCAACCACGTTGATCACCTGCACCCGGATTCGGGCATCGCGCTGGCGACCGCCGCTGATGGCGAAGCGTTGACGCGCACCATTTTCGATGACACCGTGTTGTGGACTCCCTGGCGTCGGCCGGGCTTTCAACTGGGACTCGACATCGCCGCGATTCGTGACGCGAACCCCCAGTCCATTGGGGTCATTCTGGGCGGACACGGCATTACCGCGTGGGGCGACACTAGCGAAGAGTGCGAACGCAACGCATTGCACATCATTCGCACCGCCGAGCAGTACATCGCCGAGCACGGTCGACCCGAGCCCCTGGGCCCCAAGGTCGCGCGTTTCGCGCGTCTCGACGACGCTGATCGACGCGCAAAGGCAATTTCGTTGTTTCCCACGCTGCGTGGCATGGCCAGCATGGACCGTCCCCAGGTCGGGCACTTCTTTGATACCGACACGGTGCTGAGTTTTCTCGAGTCCGAGCGTCACGCCGAAGTCGCCAGTCGCGGTAGTTCGTGTCCTGATCATTTCTTGCGTACGAAGGTACGCCCGATGATCCTCGACGTCGCCTCCGACACGCCGGTCGAAGAGATGATTGCCCGCCTGGGTGAGCTACACGTGGAGTACCGAGCCGCCTACAGCGCCTACTACAACGCGTTCGCGACGCCGGAGTCGCCGGCGATGCGCGGTGCGGACCCGGCAATCGTTCTGGTACCGGGGGTGGGGATGTTCTCCTTCGGCAAGGACGCGCAGACGGCGCGAGTGGCCGGTGAATTCTTCATCAACGCCATCAACGTGATGACTGGCGCCGAGGCCATCTCGACGTACGCGCCCATCGAGGAGTCCGAGAAGTTCCGCATCGAGTACTGGCAGCTCGAGGAGGAAAAGCTCAAGCGAATGCCCAAGGGAAAGCCGCTCGCCTCACGAGTCGCTGTGGTGACCGGTGGTGGTTCGGGTATCGGTGCGGCTACCGCGCGACGCCTGTCGGCTGAAGGTGCTCACGTGGTGGTGGCCGACCTCGATGAGCAGTCCGCGGTCACGATGGCTGCCGAACTTGGATCGCTCGACGCGGCGCGCGGCGTCGTCATCGACGTGGCCTCGAAGGACGCGGTGCAGGCCGCCGTTGACGAAGCGATCCTTGCTTTTGGCGGCGTGGACATCTTGATCAACAATGCGGGTCTGTCAATCTCGAAGTCATTGCTCGAGACGACGGAACGCGATTGGGACCTCCAACACGACGTGATGGCGAAGGGTTCATTCCTGGCGGCCCAGGCCGTGGTGAAGGTGATGAAGGATCAGCAAATGGGCGGCGACATCGTGTACATCGTCTCGAAGAACGCCGTCTTCGCCGGGCCCAACAATGTGGCCTACGGCTCGGCCAAGGCCGACCAGGCGCACCAGGTGCGACTCCTGGCGGCGGAACTCGGCGAGCTGGGTATTCGTGTCAATGGCGTCAATCCTGACGGGGTCGTTCGAGGCTCGAAGATCTTCGCTGGTGGCTGGGGCGCGCAGCGCGCTGCGGTCTACGGGGTGAAGGAAGAGGATCTCGGCGCCTACTACGCGGGACGCACGTTGCTCAAGCGAGAAGTCCTGCCCGAGAGCATCGCGAGTGCGGTGTTCGCTCTGTTGGGTGGCGACCTCGCGCTGACGACGGGAGCGCATATCCCGGTCGATTCGGGCGTGGCCGCCGCGTTCCTTCGTTAGCTCGTGTCTGATGCCCGCGTCGCGGTAGCCGCAGTTGACCTCGGTGCGTCGAGCGGCCGTGTGATACTCGTCACCTGGACGGACGGACGGCTCGAACTCGAACTAGTCGCTCGTTTCGCCAATGGAGGGCACGACGCGGCGGGCGTCTTTTCGTGGGACGTTCCGCATTTGATGACGGAGATCGAAAAGGGATTGGGTCAGGCGACGCGTGTCGCGCAACATCGCGGTATGGAGTTGTCGTCGGTGGGCGTGGACTCCTGGGCGGTGGACTACGGGCTCGTGGATGCCTTGGGCCACTTGGTGCGCCCCCCCGCTCATCATCGCGACCCGCGGACCAACGCATCGTTCGCGAAGGTCACGAGCGTCGTCGACCCCTGGTCGCTCTATCAACGCAGTGGCATTGCCCCGCTGACGTTCAATACCCTCTTTCAATTGGTCGCCGACGGAAATCTGCTGGCTTCGGCGGAGCAACTCCTGCTCATCCCCGATCTCATCAACTACTTCTTGTGTGGAGTGCGCGCGTGGGAGATCACGAACGCGTCTACGACGCAGTTACTTGACGTGGACCGACAGTGGGACGAGGAGATCTTTGATCGTTTCGCCTTGCCGCGACACCTGGTGGGTGAACTCGTAGAGCCGGGACGAGTGCTGGGGAACGTCAGTGCGGTGTCGGCACTTGCGCAGGGGGTGTTGCCGACGACCCGAGTAATCAGTGTTGCCTCGCACGATACGGCGTCGGCGGTCCTGGCCGTGCCGGCCGTCGATGAGCGCTTCGCGTACATCTCCTCGGGAACCTGGTCGCTGGTCGGCGTTGAGCTGCAAGAACCGCTCGTCGATCACGCGGCCTACGAGGCGGGTTACACCAATGAACTCGGCGCCTTCGGGCGCACCCGCTTCTTGCGCAACGTCATGGGATTTTGGTTATTGCAAGAGGTGATTCGCGAGTTCGCTCTCGAAGGACACGACTACGACGCGGCGACGCTGACGCGCGAGGCGATGGCCATCGAGCCGAGACGATTTCTCGTCGACGCCGAGAGTGATGAGTTGCTCGCCCCCGGTGATATGCGCGCACGTCTAGCCGCCCAGTGCGCGCGCTGGGGCACCGACGTCCCATCAAGTGCCGCCGAGTTCACTCGCTGCATCATGGATTCGCTCGCGCTCGCCTATCGTCGGGCGGTGCGCGGTATATCTCGCGTGACGGGGGTGCGCGTCGACGCGGTACACCTCGTGGGTGGCGGGGCGCTGAACGAGGTGCTCTGTCAACTCACCGCCGACGCGTGTGGTGTCGCGGTTCACGCGGGGCCGGTGGAGGCGGCCGCCATTGGAAACGCACTCATGCAGTTGAGAGGGCTGGGCGTCGTGGACGCGGACGTGGGGGCGATGCGCCAACTGGTGTCGAGGTCGTTTCCCACCAGGCTCTACGAACCTCACGTGGACCAGTCTGATTTCTGGGACCGCGCCGAGAGCACGGTTAACCCTCGTCGCTGAGTGGTCGTGGACCGTCGGGTCAGGGGCGGGAGGCGTTCGCCGCCGCTATGACTCGATGGCCGCAGTCACGATGATGACGTCGAGTGTCCGTGGCCCGTGGACGCCCTCGATACGTTCGAGCTCGATATCGGACGTGGCCGACGGCCCGGAAATCCACGTCTGCGTGGAGGTGGGTGCCAGTCGGTCGATGCCCTCGGGGACGACTTCGACAATCTGCTCGTCGAAGATCACGACGATGAGGTGGTCGGGGATCAGCGACAGCGCGCGGCGTCCCTGGTGCCGCCCGGAATCCAAGACGATGGTCCCCGTCTGGGCGATGGCGACGGCGCACCCCGAAATGGTGGAGTCAATACCGTCGAGGTCGTCCACTGACAAGGACGGATGGTCGCGCTGTACTGGTACCGCCACGTCCATCGTCCACGAGGTCGGTAGGTCGTCGGGGACGGCCACCGATTGGCTGGCGTGGGCGAGGAGCACGGCGTTGATTGTCGCCGACAATACCGAGACATCGCACTCGACGACGTGAGCCCGGTAGTCCACCAACCGGTCTTTCAACACTTCCCGGCGCTCGGCCAGGGACAACGTGCCCGAGACGCGGTAGTCGCGAGTGGGCGACAATGTCGTGCGGTGTGCGTGCGAGCCGAGGGCGGTGGTGATCGAACTGAGGACACCGAAGCGACCAGGTACATCGTCGCCGATGTGGCCCGCAACCGCGTCGTGTACGGCGTCGTGGTGATGCACCATCGGCGTGCGGTGCGTGCTGGGGATGGGTGTCGTGTCGACGCTGTCGGGGTGGGTGTGCGCAAACCAGGCGCGAAACGAGGTCGTCGGGGGAATGGGCGCGTCGCGCATGGCGCTCCACTTATTGAGTGGTGGGGGTAAGAAGCGCAGGGTCCGCAGGGGAAGGCGACCGACGAGGCCGCCCAAGGCGACGACGCGTCGGAAGAGTCGAGCTGAGGTAAATCCCTTCTCGACGAGTTGCATGGCGAGGAGCTCCGGATCGCGAGGGTGCTCGCGTCGCTTCTCGTCCACGACTTCGGAACGGAGCCGCACGAGGATCTTGGGAATGTCAATCTTGACCGGGCACGCCACGTAACACGCCCCGCAGAGCGAGGAGGCGTAGGGCAATGAGTTCTCGAGCGGCGTGCGTTGGCCGCGTCGTAATTGGGGAACGAGCACGGCTCCGATCGGACCAGGGTAGGGGTTGCCGTACGTGTGACCACCGGTGCGCTCGTAGACCGGGCAGACATTGAGGCAAGCCGAGCAGCGAATGCAGCGCAGGACGTCGCGGCCGGTTTCTTCGGCGAGGGCCGAACTGCGGCCATTGTCAATCAGCACGAGGTGGAAGTTCGAGGGTCCGTTGCCCGGGGTGGCTCCGGTGAAGATCGAGGTGTAGGGGTTCATGCGCTCGCCGGTTGAGGAACGGGGCAGCAACTGCATGAACACTTCGAGGCTCTGCCAGTTCGGGAGTATCTTTTCGATGCCCACGACCGAGATGAGGGTCTCAGGCAAAGTCAGGCACATGCGGCCATTGCCTTCGGACTCCACTACTACGAGCGCGCCGGAGTCCGCGATGACGAAATTCGCACCCGAAATTGCGACCTTCGCCGACAGGAAGCGTTGGCGTAGATGCGCGCGAGCCGCGGCGGCCAGCGCCGCGGGATCGTTCGTGAGCCCCTCGGGGGCGGGTAAGCCCGACTTTCCCATCTGGTCCATGAAGATCTGGCGGATCTGAGATCGGTTCTTGTGGATCGCTGGTACCAGGATGTGAGACGGTAGATCGTCGCCCAATTGGACAATCAACTCCGCGAGGTCCGTTTCGTAGGCGGTGATGCCGTTCTCTTCGAGCGCAGCGTTCATCTCGATCTCGGCGGTCGCCATGGACTTGACTTTGACGACGGAGTGAACGCCGGTGGCCTGCACGAGCGCAACGACAATCTCATTGGCCTCCTTGGCGTCGCGGGCCCAGTGGACGACGCCGCCGTGGGCGGAGACGTTCTTCTCGAGCTCGACGCAGAGTTCGTCGAGGTGGTCGAGTGAATAGTCCTTCAGGGCCGCACCGGCGCTGCGCAGTTGCTCCCAATCGTCGAGTTCGCTGACGACCTTGAGACGCTTGTTGCGGATGGTCGTGGTGGCGTGGGCCAGGTTGGCGCGCAACTGGGCATCAGCGAGTGCCGTTTTCGCGAGGGTGGGGAAGGGTAATTCGGTATCGAACACCTTAGACACGGCTCGCCCCCTCCCGACTGGCCAGAATCTCGGCCACGTGCATCACCTTGATTCCGGTGCGTGCCCGCGATGAGAGCCCCCCGATGTGGGTCAGACACGAGTTGTCGAGGGCGCACAGCACGTCCGCCCCGGTCCTACGAACGAGGGACAACTTGTCCTGGCCCATGGCCACTGACGTGTCGGAGTTCTTGATCGCGAACATGCCGCCGAATCCGCAGCACTCATCCTCTTGGGGAATTTCGACCAGGGTCAGACCGTCGACGTGGCGCAACAATTGCTTCGGGGCCTCATCGAGTCCCAGTACCCGCAGGGAGTGGCAGGTCGGGTGGTAGGCGACAGTGTGGTGGAAACTGGCGCCCACGTCACGGACCTGCAAAACGTCGGTCAAAAATTCTGAAAACTCGTAGGTTCGCCGCCCCACTTCTTCGAGTTCCTCGGCCAGACTCTCGTCGCCGAGGGATCGCGCAGAAGTCGCGTAGAGCTCACGTACCGTACCAACGCACGAAGCTGAGGGCGAGACGATGACGTCGTAGTTACCGAAGACCTCGCGGAAGCGTTGCGCCAGGTGCAACCCCTCCTGACGGTAGCCGGCGTTGAGGTGCATTTGACCACAGCACGTTTGTTCGCGGGGAAATACGACGTCGTGGCCTAAGTGTTCCAGCACTTCAACCACTGCGCGTGGCGTGTTGACGAACAAGCCGTCATTGACGCACGTGATGAAGAGGGCAACTTTCATCGCCAGTGACCTCGTGCGAGAGTCGGGCACTCGGCCACTCGACAATATTGATCCCTCATGGTGGCGGGCCCCTTCGTTACTGAGAATTTTAACGTTTCAGTGATTGTACCGGTGGTGCACTGCTCTCGCTGGCGCCTGCAATCGTTCCGATGGGGAGTACCGGGGCTACATCGGTGGGGGGAGTCATCGTCACGCACAACATTGAAGCATTGCCAGTAGTGATTCCTCACGAATCGATGAGGGGGTTTCTTCAGACACTCCTTGCCGTCACCGCTTCACAGATCGGGGACCAGTGGGGTGGCGCTTCCACAGGACGCCCCACGTTTTGTCGATGATGATCTAGCGATACGGGATCTCGTCCTTGGTCCAAAAACTCCATCAGCGCTGGTGAATGGGGCAATCGACTTTCGTGGCCACGCCACCGAAGCTCGCTCCACCTATCCCAGTACTCCGGCACCCCCCGTGCTGGTGAACGTGCCTAACTGCTTCAGGAGTGCTGACGTAATGACAAGTGGGTGTCCGGGAGCGCTCACGCGGAGACGCTGGTGCGCGATGGTGGCGTTGATGTTGATTACTTGATTCCCGTATTTCACGGTCGGTGACGAGATGCTCAACTGGGCCTGCGTAGCCTTGGTGCCCGCCATGGTGACCGTGAGTCGGTACGTACCCTTCACCGGCGTCCCCTTCGTCGTGGCACCCGTAGTGACGGAACCGAGGGCGGAGACGAGTGACGCCAGAGTGCCGGTGTCGATGAATCCGTGAGACGTCGTCGTGGTGTGGCCGAGCGCGAACGCCGACACGAAGGCGTTCGTGAGCAGAATCTGCTCGGCCGACAACGTCGAGCGGGCGGGAGTGACGTGCAGGGTTGTACTCGAGTAGTGCGCCACCAGGGAGTAGGGAAGTTCGATCCACCGATTTCCCAAGACCAGGTCCAACGCGGAGAGCGTCGTGCTCGACAGGGTGACTCCGGGAACCTTGGCGAGGGCGGCGAAATCGATCGAGAGATAGACATTGGACTGAGCGGTCACGAGGGTCATCACCTGCTGATGGCCGTGCCACACCACGACGCTGGTGTTGACGTGATTCAGTGAGCTGGCGATGGGGATTCCCGCAGCGCTTTGCTCATTGACATCAAAGGTCAGGGCCTTGAGTAGCTTGATCTCATTTTTGGCGGTGGGGCTGGTCGACACGAGGGACGCCGAGGCGTGCAACTGGAGGTACTGACTCCCGCCAAGATTGGTGCGAGTCGCCGAGAGTGCGAATGGCACACTGCAGGCTGATAAGGCGAGCGACGCGCCCGCCACGAGGGCTGTCGTGTGCCAAGTCCGTCGCGTCACTTCACATCTCCTCGGTCGAAGCGTTCGCGCGGGACGCACGATACTGCGCTTTCTTCCCACAATCTAATGGGGGTGGGAAAAGATTCGTCCGGAGTCCCACGGGGTGTCCACCGTGAGGCGAACCAGACACCGTCCTCATCACGGGACCGGGCGAGGACGCCGCACGTGGTCGGGCCATCGGGGCAGTCCACCGGAGGGAGGGCTCGCTTCCTTCGGGCAGACTGGAGCGATGGGTCGTCGACTGAGCCGTGACACCCGACTGCTGATTGGTGGGCAGGCCGTGCGAGGATTCGGCTACGGATTCACCGCGGTCCTCCTGGGTGCAATGTTGGCGGCTCGCCACGTGGGATCGTTGAAGGCGGGTATCTTTCTCGCCACATTGATCGCGGGGAGTGCGGCGGCGTCGTTGGTCGTGGGTGCGTTCGCCGATCGATTCGGTCGCCGTCGGTCCTACGGTCTTTTCTTCGTGGGTCTGATGATCGCCGGTGCAACCGTCGCCACCAATCCTCCGCTCTGGCTGCTATTTCTCATTGCGGTCTCGGGCACGCTGTCGACGGACGTGGTCGACAATGGTGCGGCCAGCACGCTCGAGCAAGTGATGTTGGCTACCGACGACGCCGGAACCGGCCACGTGTACGGGCGCTACAACGCGGCGGGGGCATCGTTCGGTGCGCTCGGCGCCCTGGGTGCCGCGGTCGCGGGAGTGGCGTCGTCGACTCACGTGCACGTCTGGCTCTTCGCCATGTTGGTGCCCGTCGGGCTCGCGGGTGCGGCGTGCGCGTGGGGGCTCTCGCCGTCGGTGGAGGCGGCGCGTCCCCAGTCCGCCGACGGTACGTCGCAGCGACCGGTGCGCACCCCACTGGGGCCGTCGCGGACCACCGTCCACCGGCTCGCGCGTCTTTTCTCCGTGGACGCCGCGGGAGGCGGGCTCGTCACCACCGGATTTCTTTCGTACTACATGGCGCAGCGCTACGGGGCGTCGCTGGCCACCCTCGGATGGCTGTTCTTCCTGGTCTCGATGATGCAGGCGGCGTCGGTGACACTGGCGCCGATTCTGGCTCGTCGTTACGGACTCGTCGCCACCATGGTGTGGACGCATTTGCCGAGCAACATCGTGATGGCCTCCATGGCCTTCGCCCCCAATTTCACCGTGGCGGCCCTGCTCCTGCTCCTGCGCACCACCATGTCGCAGATGGACACGCCGACGCGTCAAGCCCTCGTCATGACGATCGTGACGCCGCCGGAACGAACCCAAGCGGCCGCGGTGACCAATGCGGCGCGCTATTCGGTGAGACCCTTCGCCCCACTGCTCGGTGGGGTCCTACAGTCGATCAGCCTCGGCGCGCCACTACTCGTGGCGGGGGCGGTCAAGGGCGCCTACGACCTTGCGCTCTGGCGGTGGGCTCGCGGCCTTCCCGGAGTCGGTGCACCGGGACGAGAGAATGGCCCGTTCTCCGAATCACCGGGTCGTCCGGGGAGCTAGTCGGGTCGTCACGGTCGTGGGAGGTAGGTACGCCCCGCGCGACCGAGCCACGTGCCACAGGCTCCCAGTGCGGTGCCCACCAACACGGTCACCACGATGGCGACGCCCGACCAGGAGTAGCCCATGAGCGAGGAGAGATCCCTGCTGGCACCCGGCACTGGGGAGTCGATCGCCCTC